>ENA-UEOJ01000595-UEOJ01000595.1-human-gut-metagenome-genome-assembly--contig:-NODE-595-length-29364-cov-5.190255_pt1 | contig 29364 bp, 23 predicted proteins | sample MGYA00242885_ERZ507886 | MGnify/ENA primary metagenome ERZ507886 (study PRJEB26167, sample SAMN06115505) | human gut metagenome | host: Homo sapiens | place: China:Anhui | collected 2015-08-07 | study... | reverse complement strand
GCCCCGGACGCCTCTGCCCTTGTATTCGCGCATCAGCTCCACGGTTTCGGGCCATGCGTCGCGCGTGTGGACCGCGATCGGAAGACCGTACTCCAGCGACAGGTCGATCTGGCGGCGGAAGGCTTCGAGCTGTTCGGCCCTGAAATCACGGCTCCAGTAGAGGTCCAGCCCGATTTCGCCCACGGCGCAGAAGCGGATCCCTGCGGACGGCGTTTCGAGATAACGCTCTACGAGCGCCAGCTCCTCGCGCCAGCGTGGATTGTCGTTCACCGACGTGGGGTGCAGGCCCATCATCGGGGCGCACCGCTCCGGATGGCTGCGGCACAACCCGAACAACCGTTCATGGCTTTCGGAGTCGATCGCTGGGAGCAGCAGTCTCTCCACCCCGGCGTCGGCCGCACGTGCGAGGGCCTCCTCGCGGTCCGCGTCGAATTCGGGGGCGTACAGATGCGAATGTGTATCGGTAAGTCTCATATCAGTTTCATGTATCTGTTGCCGGGCAGCTGGCGTACGGCGCCCGCCAGTTCCAGCCCCACGAGCAGCGTCGCCAGCTCGCCGGGATCGAGTCCGCTCAGTTCCGAAAGCGTTTCGTGCGACAGCGGATCGTCCGTGCGGAAACAACCCAGCAGTCCCGTTTCGTCGGGCGTGAGCTGCGGTGTGGCGGGTTTCGGCCGGAGCGTCGCCGGTTCCGCGCCGAGGTCCCACATCAATTCGCGGACAATGTCGTCGGCCGTCAGCACCAGCTGCGCTTTACGGTTGCGGATCAGGTGGTTGGTCCCTGCCGACATGCGGTCCGTGGCGCGGCCCGGTACGGCCATCACCGAACGGTCGTAATCGTCGGCGCAGTGCGCCGTGACGAGCGATCCGCCGCTGTCAGGCGATTCGACGACGATACATCCGGCGCTAAGCCCGGCGATGATGCGGTTGCGGGCGATATAAGCCGTGCCGTTCTGCCGGGTCTGCGAGTGAAGCTCCGTGACCAGCGCCCCGCCGTGATCGAGGATGTCGCGGGCTACGGCCGTATGCTGTGCTGGCGTCACTTCCGGCAGCGGGTTGGCCAGCACGGCGACGGTCGGCACTCCCGCCGCCAATGCCGCGCGGTGTGCCGCGACGTCGATCCCGAAAGCCAGTCCGCTGACGATGCAGAGTCCCGGCACCTGCGCCGCGAGTCCCTCCACGAGCCGGTTGCACATGGTCTGTCCGTAGGGCGTCGCATTGCGCGTGCCGACCATCGACAGACAGCGTGCCGAAAGGGCTTCCGTATCACCTTTTATGTATAGGACATGGGGATAGTCGGGGATTTCCCGCAGGAGCGGCGGGTATTCCGGATCGGTCGAGGCGATGGCCGCGATTCCGTTGCGGCGACAATGCTCCAGCTCCTTTTCCGCGGCGGCGAATCCTCTGCGGCGGACGATTTCGCGGGCTATCTCTTCGCGCAGGCCCGCTTCGCCCGCCAGTTCGTCCGGAGCCGCGGCGAAAATGTCTCGTGCGCTCCCGAACACTCCGAGCAGATGCACGGCGCCCTTCACCCCGATACCCGGTGTCATCTGAAGGGCGATATCCTCGATTGTCATAGCCGCAAAAGTCGTTTAACGTGTCGTAAAAGTAAATATTTTTGGGAAATAACGCAAAGTTGAGCCGAAGTTTTGCAGATTTTAGAAATGTTTGTATATTTGCACTCCGATACGCCTGAGCGTAACCCGGAAAACACCTGAGACGGTGAAGCCGGGGGCTGAATGAAATCAGCGGCCGCTGCCCGTACAACGGTCTGCGAAAGACGGATCGGAAACGAAAAATGGTCTGATGGCCGAGTGGCTAGGCAAAGGTCTGCAAAACCTTGTACAGCGGTTCGAATCCGCTTCAGACCTCACTAAAACGCCGTTGTAGATTACTACAACGGCGTTTTATTTTTAGCTTGTCATACATTTGTCATACATCTTCTGACATTCGCATTATCCGAGTCTTAATTGAGACCGTCGCGGAGATGCATTCATGTATAAATAACTATCGCAATCTGATTCATTCAATTCTAATTTTGGGCTAGTTCTGATTTTGTATAATTTAATTCATTTATATGCATTTTAACCATTTGGCGCAATAAAGTTGGTTTATCGGCGGAATTCATCCGGGCGTTGGGAAATCATGCACGCGCATTGGTCTTTCGTGTCGCCTGAGTAGTGAACGGGATGCTATGTGAAAATCGGCGTTCGGAATTACCCGGACGCCGATTTTGTCAGCCGTTCTTGCGCATCGACAGTGCAATGCGGTTGCGGACCGTGTCGATGCCCGTCACGCGGACTTCGACGTGCTGTCCCAAATGGACGACATCGGCCGGCGATGCGACGTAGCGGTCGGCCAGCTGCGAGATATGCACCAGCCCGTCCTGCTTGATGCCGATATCGACGAACGCGCCGAAGGCCGTGATGTTGGTGACGATGCCGGGCAGCGTCATGCCTTCGCGCAGGTCGGCGACCGAGTGCACGTCGGGGTCGAACGAGAATGCCTGCAACTGTTCGCGCGGGTCGAGACCCCGCTTGTCGAGCGCTTCGAGAATGTCCGTCACGGTCGGCAGCCCCACCTCGGCGTCCACGTATCTTTCGGGTTTTATGCCTTTGCGCAGCTCCTTGTCCGCCAGCAGTTGCTCGACCGTCACGCCCGCGTCGGCGGCCATCCGCTCCACGATATGATACGACTCCGGGTGCACGGCGCTGTTGTCGAGCGGATTCCTGCCGCCTACCACGCGCAGGAATCCCGCCGCCTGCTCGTAGGCTTTGGCGCCCAGACGCGGCACTTTCAGCAGGCTTTTCCGGTCTTTGAAATCGCCGTTCGCGGCGCGGTATGCGACGATGTTTTCGGCCAGCGCAAGCCCCAGACCGGATATGTAGGTCAGAATATGCTTCGATGCGGTGTTGATGTTCACGCCGACCTTGTTCACGCAGCTCTCGACCACCGTGACCAGTCTGGCCCTGAGCTTGGACTGATCGACGCTGTGCTGGTATTGTCCCACGCCGATCGACTTTGGGTCGATCTTCACCAGCTCCGACAGCGGGTCCATCAGCCTGCGGCCGATGCTGACTGCGCCGCGAACGGTCACGTCGTGATCGGGGAACTCTTCGCGGGCCGCGGCCGACGCCGAGTAGACCGATGCGCCGTCCTCGCTCACCATGAACACCCCGACGCCCTCCAGCCCCAGTCCGCGGACCAGCTGTTCGGTCTCGCGCCCTGCCGTGCCGTCGCCTATGGCGAAGGCTTCGGCCTTGTACCGGGCCGCCAGCGACCGCAGCGTTTCGGCGGCTTCGGCGTAACGGTTCTGCGGCGGATGGGGATAGACGGTGGTGTTGTGCAGCAGGTTGCCCTGCGAATCGAGCGCCACGACTTTGCAGCCCGTGCGGAATCCGGGGTCGACGGCGATGATGCGCTTCTGTCCGAGCGGCGCCGAGAGCAGCAGCTGCCGCAGGTTTTCGGCGAATACCCGGATCGCTTCGTCGTCGGCCTTCTCCTTGGCCGCCGCCAGCAGTTCGGTCTCGATCGAGGGCCGTATCAGACGTTTGAACGAGTCCGCGACGGCAGCTTCCATCCATTCGCGCGTCGCCGAGCCGTGGCGTACGAACTGGCGGCAAAGCCCTTCCGTAATGCGGTCGGCGTCCATCTCCACCGAGATCTTCAGGACTCCTTCGTCCATGCCGCGGCGCATGGCCAGAAAGCGGTGCGATGAAACGGTGCGCAGCGGCGACGTCGCATCGAAGTAGTCCGAATATTTGACCCCTTCCTGCTCCTTGCCTTTCACGAGCCGGGAGTGAACTGCGCCTTCGCGGGCCGCCGTGCGGCGTACGCTGTTGCGGGCGCGCTCGTCCTCCGACACCCGCTCGGCGATGATGTCGCACGCCCCGGCTATCGCCTCCTCCGGAGTCGGTACGTCGGCCGTGACGAAACGCTGCGCCTGCCGTGCGATGTCGTGCGAATTTTGCGCCATGATGCTGTTTGCCAGCGGCTCCAGCCCGCGTTCGCGCGCTACGGTCGCCCGTGTCCGCCGCTTGGGCTTGTAAGGCAGGTAAATATCCTCCAGCTCTACGGCTTCCCAGCACGCTTCGATGCGTTTGCGAAGTTCGTCGGTCAGTTTGCCCTGCTCCCCGATCGTCGAGAGGACGGTCTGTTTGCGTGCTTCGAGTTCGGTGAGTTTGTCCAGCTGCTCCTTGACGGCCCCGACCTGCAGTTCGTCGAGCGAACCGGTCGCCTCCTTGCGGTAGCGGCTGATAAAGGGTATCGTCGCGCCGTCGCGCAGCAGGCGTACCGTGCCCTGCACCTGCCGGAGGGCGATTCCGAGTCTTTGTGCTATGATTTGTTCGGTCATTGTCGGTGTGTGTCGATCGGCAAAGATAGGAAATTGTCGCGATTTCGGAAGCCGGAACCGCCGCCGGATTCGCTTTTTCGCCCGCTCCTCCCCCGGAATGCGGATCAGTACCCGAACTTCGCGGCCGCCAGCTGCATGCGGCCGACGATATCGACTCCGAAGGGACAGTTGCTCTGGCAGCGGCCGCAGGCGATGCACTCCGAAGCGTGGTGCGCCAGCAGGTTGTAATGTTCGCGCACGGTTTCGGGCACTTCGTCCTGCGCCAGCGTCAGGTTGTAGTATTTGTTCACGCTTGCGATGTCGATCCCCGCCGTGCAGGGGGCGCAGTGGCCGCAGTACATGCAGTGTCCTTCCCACGAGAACCGGCCGAGTCCTGTCAGCGCCTGCGTGTAGTCGCGCTGGGCGGCTGTCGCCGTACACCATGCGAGCGCCGCCTCGATTTCGGTCCGGTTGCGGCATCCGGCCATCACGGCCGCCACGCCGGGGCGCGTCAGGGCGTATTCGATGCACTGCACCGGTGTCATCGGCTTCCCGAACGGCGAGTTGGTTTCGCTCAGCAGGTCCCCGCCGCCGTACGCCTTCATCACGTCGATCGCTACGCCCTCGCGCTCGCAGAATTCGTAGAGCCGCTGACGTTCGGGGTCGATGTTGTGCAGCTCCTGCGCATAGCTTTCGTCGGCCCAGAGCGTGTCCACGTCGTCGCTCGGCGGCAGCAGGTCGTAACAGGGATTGAGCGAGAACATCAGCACGTCGATCAGCCCGGTTTCCGCGGCCTGCCGCGCCACGGCGGGGTTGTGGCTGCTGATGCCGATATGGCGCAGGCGCCCCTCCGACCGGAGCCGCAGTGCCAGTTGCAGAATCGGTCCGTCCAATACTTCCCGCAGGTCGGCTTCGGCATCGACGTAATGGATCATGCCTATATCGACGTAATCCGTCCCCAGCCGCGCGAGCAGGTCGTCGAATGCGGCCTGCGCCTTCTCCGGATCGCGCGTGCGGAGATACTGCCCCTCTTCCCACACCGAGCAGAGGTGCCCCTGTATGACGAACCCTTCGCGCCGCCCGGCCAGTGCCGCGCCGATGCTGCTGCGCAGTTCGGGGTTCGAAGCGTAGAGGTCGAGGAAGTTGATCCCGTTTTCGATTGCGAAGTCGAAGTCTGCCCGCACCTCTTCCTCCGGCCGGTTCATAAATCCCTCGCAGCCCAGCGCCACGGCGCTGACGCGCAGTCCCGTGCGGCCCAGTGTCCTGTACTCCATGCTATTTCAGTTCCACGAGTCGGTACTGCTGCGAACCCAGCCCTATGGCTTCGGCGTGTTCGAGCGTGTGAATGCCGTGGCGCGACTCCATGCGCTCGATCAGGTGCGATTTCCCCGGATCGGGCGATGCGTATACCATGTCGACGCACGCCTTGTCCAGCGCTACGGGATCGAGCGAGGCGAGGATGCCGATGTCGCCCATCTTCGGCTCTTCGGGATGGGCGTCGCAGTCGCAGTCCACCGAGAGGTTGTTCATCACGCTGATGTAGAGAATCCTGTCGCCGCAGTGGTCGGCGACCGACTTGGCCGACTCGGCCATCGACTCCAGAAAATCGTCCTGCGCCGGGAGGTCGCTCCACATTTCGGCGGCGTTTTTGGTCTTGCCCGCCGAGTGTATCCATGCTTTCCCGGCCGACGACGCGATGCCGATCGAGATGTTCTTGACCGCACCGCCGAAGCCGCCCATCGCATGCCCCTTGAAGTGCGACAGCACCACCGTGAAGTCGTAGCGGGGGTAGTGCGAGCCGACGAAGTTCTCTTTCAGGTGCTTTCCGCCTTTCACCGGCAGGCTCACCTCTCCGTCGGCGTCCATGATGTCCACCGGGGCGATGGCCGTGAAACCGTGGTCGGCGGCGGCCTTCAGGTGCGCTTCCGTGTGTGCGCGTCCGCCGCCGTAGGCGGTGTTGCACTCGACGATCGTGCCGCCGACTTTGGTCACGATCTCCTTTATCAGCTCCGGTTTGAGGTAATTGTGCCCGCCCGGTTCGCCCGTCGAGAGCTTGACGGCGACCTTTCCCGTCGCGGGACGTTCCAGCGCTTCGTAGATGCGCACCATGTTCTGCGGCGTAATCTCGCGGATGAAGTATACTTTGGGGGTTTCGGTCTTTTCGCCGCCGCCCTGAGCCGACCCGCATGCCGTGAAAGGCAGGACCGACAGCAGTGTGATCACATACATTCTATTGATCATGTCGATTGGATTTATTTGCGTAACAGATAGTTGATAATCAGGTAACCGCCCGCCGCCTGCGCGAGCATGCCGGGAATCCCGATGCGGAAATCCTGCACGGCGGCCGTCGCCGAACCCGTGAAGGCCCATTCGCCCAGCGCACCCACCGTCTGGTAGAAGAGCACCACGCCCGCCAGCAGCGGCAGCGTAGCGCGCCCGAACCGCCGTGCGGCGAATCCGGCGGCTGCGGCCAGCAGTACGGACTTGAGCAGAATCGCCGGCAATGCCGCCGCGGCGGGCATTCCGAACAGCGCGGAGTTGACCAGCGGCGACAGCACGGCGGTCAGCAGGCCCACGCGCCAGCCGTATTTGTAGGCTCCGACGAGCGTGAAGAAGTAGATCGGCAACCACCGCAGGCCGCCCTGCGGCACCGAGTGGCAGATTTGGGGCAGGAGGATGTTGCCCGCGACGAAGAGCGCCGCCGCGAGGTAGGTTTTCGCATCGCGGTAATCGAGCGAATAGAGTTTTACAGCCGTTGTTTCCATTTTGTCTTTTGTTTGTTCATATTCAAAAACAGTGCTTTTCGTGCGGTTTTGAAAATCGAGGCTCACGCCCCCGAAGAGCGTCGTCCGGGGCGTCGGGTTCCGGCGTCGATCCCGTCGCTGCGCCAGCGGAAAATCCCTGTGCCGGGCAGTAGCGAACCCTATCTATTCGTTTCGCTCCTGCATTTTGCGGATGAATCCTTCGATCAGCGGCAGACACTCCCCGGCCGTCTGCGCCGAGGCGCAGAGCCGCTCCACGGGGCATATTCCGTCGCCCGCACGGTTGATGATATGGGGCACGGCGACCGTGTAGGCGACAGCTTTGCCCGCGGCGGCGAACAGGTCGAGGGCCGCACGGCTCACCACGTCGGCGAAAAGCTCCTCCACGCCGCCCAGAATCATCAGCGCCGCCGCGCCTTTGCCGACCACCTTGTCGGCCACGAAAGCCCCGTCGAGCAGCTGCGGCTCCTCGCGCAGCAGCCTGTAGAGGTCCTTCACGCCCCGTTCGCGGAAAATCCGCACTTCGTCCCCGTTGCGGACGACGCACGAACACTTCTCGGCGAACAGCAGTCCGATCGTCTGCTCCTTCTGTTCCTTCGTCATAGCGTATGCCGTTTTTTCGGGTCCGCACCGCTTTTCCCGGTCTGCCCGTAATTCCACATTGCAAAGATATCCGATTTCGCGTTATTGCCGGCTACCCCGATTACGGTTCGTCATACCATTTTTACGGAATCGTACGCCGGCGGCCGCAGAAGGGGTGTTTTCTCCGCCCGCTTGTGCCGTCCGCTTCTCCAGCCCTTTGCCGGGCGACGAAAAAGCCTGCGGCCATAATAGGGCCGCAGGCTTTCCGGAGCAGGCGCTTCTCCCCTTCGGGGAGCGCTATTCGGCTTCGAGCACGAATACGGCGCTGTCGTAAATTTTGTTCAGATTGGGGTTGATGCCCGCATGGTTGAGGTATTCGCCGGTGAAGGTGCCGCCGTCGAACCAGAACCGTTTCTTATCGACGTTCTGCTCCCTGATCTTGTAGCGGGTCTGCGCGTCGAGTCCGTAAAGCCGGTATTTCGGAACCAGCGTGCGGCTCTGGTAGAGGGTGCAGTAGGTGAACAGCACGGCCTTTTTCTTGTCTTTCGACACGTACATCACCCCGTAGTAGCCCGTATCGTCGTAAGGCGTGCCGATGCGGTAGAGGTCGCCCTCCATGACGATGTCGCGGTATCCCTTGTAGCTTTCGATGGCTTTGCGCGCGAAGGCCTTCTCCTCGGCGTTCATCTGCTTGGGCTGCAACTCCATGCCCAGACGGCCCGCGCAGGCCATGTCGAAGCGGAATTTGATCGGCGTGATGTTGCTGGTCTGGTGGTTGGGCGTGGCCGAGACGTGCGAACCCATGACCGTCGCCGGGTAGAACAGGCTGGTGCCGTACTGGATGCGGGCGCGCGAAAGCGCTTCGGTGTTGTCGCTGGTCCATACCTCGTTGAAGTACTTCATCGCGCCGTACTCCACGCGGCCGCCGCCCGAAGCGCAGGCTTGGATCAGCACGTCGGGATATTTGGCGCGGATGCGCTCCATGACCTTGTAGAATCCCTGCACATAGTCGATCCAGAAGTGCGACTGCCTGTCTTTGGGCAGGAATTCCGATCCGGCGTTCTCCGCATGGCGGTTGGCGTCCCATTTGATGTAGTCGATATTGGGCGAGAGCTTCATCGTGTTGTCGAATACCGAGAATACGAAGTCCTGCACCTTGGGGTTGGTCAGGTCCAGCAGCCACTGGTTGCGCATCCGGGGCATTTCGCGGTCGCCCGACCTGACGATCCAGTCAGGATGTTTCTCGGCCAGTTCGCTCTTGGGGTTGACCATCTCCGGCTCGATCCAGATGCCGAATTTCAGCCCTTTGCGGTGTGCGTGCGAAGCGATGTAGTCGATGCCTTCGGGGAGTTTTTTTGCGTTGATCTGCCAGTCGCCGAGTCCGGCGTTCGCATCGTTGCGCGGATATTTGTTGCCGAACCATCCGTCGTCCAGCACGAACATTTCCATTCCCATGTCCGCCGCGTCGTCGATCATGTCCGTCAGGGTCTTGGCGTCGAACGTGAAGTAGGTGCCCTCCCAGCTGTTGAGCAGCGTCGGGGCGTACGTATGGCCGTGCCATACGCCGTAGTTGCGCGCCCAGTCGTGCAGGTTGCGGCTCGCGCCGCCCGCGCCCTCGAAGCTGTAGGTGTAGACCATTTCGGGCGTGGTGAACGATTCGCCCTTGGCGAGCGTGTAATCCGAAGCGTAGGGGTTGACTCCCGCGAGGATGTTGAGCACGTTGAATTCATCGACCTCGAAGTTGAGCCGGAAGTTGCCGCTCCATGCCAGCGCGCCGGCGATCACCTCGCCGTAGTTCTCGTCGAAGGCTTCGCTGTCGAGCGTGATCATGAAGGCCGGGTTCTCGGTGTGCGTCGTGCGCACCAGCTTGCGCGACTCGATGCTCTTCGAGCCGTGGGTGAGCAGCGTGTGGTCGGTCTGGCTCTCGCGCGCCCATGAGCCGTAGAGGTGGGTCAGCAGGTAGCTGCGCGCCTTTACGGGCAGCGACGACGAATAGAAGGCGTGCAGTACGGCGTCGCCCTTTTCGCGGTTGCGGATCACGGTGTGGGTCGTGATGACGTTCTCTTTGGCATAGGCCGTATAGACCAGTTCGACGTCCAGCGCCTGATTGGTGTCGGTGAGTTTGACGACCGTTTCGCTGACGTTCTTGTCGGCCAGCGTGCGCGTGGCGTGCGACACGTAACGCAGTTCGGTGTTCATGTCCCCGTCGGCGTGGGTCACGCGCAGCGCGGGTTCGCGGAAGTTGCGGCCGCCCATCGTCGAGTAGGCGAGGTTGTCGGTGCCGTGGTCCGTGCGGCGGTAGCTTTTGATGCCTGCGGCAGGCGATGCGTCGTCGATGCGTCCTCCGAAGTGGTGGAACAGCACTTCGCCGTTCGGAGCGACGCTCATGACCATCGAAAGGTCGTTGGTCCGGATGTTGATGACCTGCGGTTCGGCGGCCTTGGCGCCGGTGCAGACCATGCCCGCGAACAGGGCCGTGAAGAGCGGTTTCAGCAGTTTTTTCATAGGTTTGAGTCGGTTACGTTTAGGATAATGCGTGCACGCACGTACAGCGCATTTTCGTTGTGTGGGGATAAAGTTACGAAAAAATTGCGTTGCGGTCAAAAAACCGGCGCATAATCTTTCGTTGTGAAACTTCCGGTTCGACCGGAACTCTTCCGCTGTTTCGTATCGAATTCCAATGGTCCGCCGTGCACGGCGTGCGCGGTTCCTTTCCGCCGGGCAATGAAAAATCCCTGCACGGAGACGTGCAGGGATCGTTTCAGGACGGGACCTCTCCTACTTGGTCAGGTATTTTCCCTGTTTTTTGAGGGCGTTGTAAACCGAACCTGCCCAGTAGTTGCGCAGGCCGAAGCCGCCGGGCTTGCCGACCATGTCCATCTGGGTGATTATCTCGTGCGTCGCGGGATCGAACAGCACTGCGGTGTAGTAGCCCAGACCGTTGCCCTTGTCGAGCGTCGTGGCGACCAGCACCAGCCCCTTGTTGCCCGAACCGTTGTCGTAGCGGGCGACGATCTGCGGCAGCTGCGTCTGCCAGTCGGTTGCTGCGCTGCGGGGCGTGAACTGCTCTGCGGCCAGTGCGCCGAGCGATTCGTTGGCCTGCTCTACGCCGGTCGAGAGGATGTCGATGCCGGTGAACCCTGCCACGTCGTATTTCTTCGGTTCGCTCAGGAAGAGCCTGTTGATGGCTTCGAACGCCTTGATGAAGGCGCCCGGTTCCTCGTCGGCGCCTTTGACGTTGACGCAGCTGTAATCCACGCCGTAGAAATCGGCTGCGATCTTCTCTTTTCCCTTCTGGGCGTAGCCGCTGACTGCGACGAGGCACAATGCCATGGCCAGTAACTTTTTCATTGTCGGATTTTTTATTTGGTTTGTTCGCGTAAATCTACGAATTTAATTTGTTTCCGGCTAATCTGGGGCATCTGTTTTTTCGCAATGTACTCCACGGGTTCGAAAACCACCTCCGGGGCGACGCGCACTTTCGAGCGGAACGTGTCCTTTATCTCCTTTTCGAAAGCTTCGTCGCGGCGCGCGCTGCCGATGCGCAGCACGATCTGGTCGGTGCCCAGACTGCCCGTGAAGACCTCGATGATGTAGTTGCTCACGCCCGGAATGTTCTCCAGTATGTCGTACAGCGCGGGCGGATAGAGCGTCGTGCCCTTGAACTTGATCATCTGCCCCTTTCGGCCGATGACCGACGAAAGCCGCATCGTGCCGCGTCCGCAGGCGCACCGCTCCGTGTATCCGATGCAGATGTCGCCCGTGCGGAAGCGCAGCAGCGGCATGCCCCGCACGCCGAGCGTCGTAATGACGACCTCTCCCTCCTCGCCTTCGGCGACGGGGTTGTTCTGCTCGTCGAGCAGCTCCACCAGAAGCATGTCGGCCGGAACATGCCCGCCGCAGTGGTGCCCGCATTCGGTGATCGAGGTCTGCATCTCGGTCGAAGCGTAGGTCGAGAAGAGCTCCAGTTCAGGCCACAGCTCGGTAATCTTGGCCCCCAGCGTGTTGTTGCCGAAGGCGGTGTCGCGCAGCGCTTCGCCGATGCAGATCGCACGGCGCAGCGACGAGCGGCGGTAGTCGATGCCGTGCTCCTCGGCATAGGCGACCAGTTTTGTCAGGAACGACGGCACGACGATGCAGCCCGTGGGGCCGATGCGCCGTATGGTGTCCCACTGCAGTTCGGGAATGCCGTTCCCGACGCGGATCACGCCGCACCGGAGCTTCCGCGCGCCCAGAAAATAGGCCAGCCCCGCCATGAAGCGGCGGTCGATGGTGGTCATCAGCTGCAGCACGTCCTCCGGCGTGCATCCCGCCGTGGTGAAGGATTCGGCTTCGTTGTAGGCCAGCCGGTCGAGGTCCTCCTCCGTGAGGGCGAACGTCACCGGGTCGCCGAGCGTTCCCGAAGTGGTCACGTAGTCGATGATGCGGCTGCGGGGTACGCAGATGAAATCCTGCGGGTGGAGCTGCAGGTCGGTCTTGGTGGTCACCGGCAGCCGCCGCAGGTCCTCCTGCGTGCGGATGTCGCCCGGACGCGCGCCGCAGTGGTCGAACATGCGCCGGTAGTAGGGTGAATTTTCGTACAGATAGGCGATCTCTTCGCGCAGGCGTTCCTGCTGGAACGCGGCGATCGCATCCGCCGATGCGAATTGTATTTCCGGATTTCTTATCATGGCTTACATTCCGATTTTAGTCTTTCAACCGCTTCCCGCTCGTCGGTGCGCGGGATTCCGCTCTGCAGCGCCTTGTCGAAGCATTGCGCCGCCCGGAGGTCGTCGCCCTGCGAGCGGTAGTATTCTCCCAGCAGTTTCCATGTGTGGAAATTCTGCGGATTGGTCCGTTCGAAACGGTCGAGCGTCGCGGCGTCGGCGGCGGTCTCTTCCCGCATGGCTTTGCGGATTTCTCCGCCCAGCCGCCTGTATACCACCACGCGCGGATAGTCGTGCGCGAGGTAGGCCGTGTCGGCGGCTATCTCCTGCGCCGCGTCGCAAAGCTCTGCGGCCGGATCGGGATCGCGCATGACGGCTCCCAGATCGTAGCAGATATAGGCGCCGCCCTGCCACGGCGAGGTCGAAACCCACATTTTCAACGCCGAGGGCCGGAATACGACCGAGTGGTGGGCGATCGACTGGTTGACCGAGCAGTCGTTTCCGACGCCGATGTCCGCGCCGCCTTCGCCCCGCTGGTCGCGCAGCATGGCCACGGCCGCCTGAGGTGTGAGCGGCGCGTTTGCCGCCGTCAGCTCCTCCAGCCGTGCGAAGCGGCAGGGGCTGTCCGTCCGGGCGAGGTTTTCGAGGTTGTATTCGTCGCCGGCCAGTTCGGTCGACTGGTAATGGTTCGTGCAGACGAGGTATTCGCCGCCGCTTTCGTACAGGGCGGTCTTGCGGGGCGTCTTCTCGATGATTGCGGCCCTTCCGTCGCGCGCCGATGCGACGAGCAGCGATTCGCTGACGAAGGTGTCGCGGCGGCGGGCGATTTCGAGGGCTTCGCCGATCGTGGCCGCATGCTGCAGGATTTCGCGCGCGAGGATCGAAATCGGGGTCGCCGCCGAGAGCGGAACGGGACCTTTGGCGGCGTTGATCGTCACGGTCAGCCCCTTGTCGTTCATGCCCGACAGTACGCCGATCATCCCGGCCCAGCCGATGCTGACGAAAGGGTGCCCGGCCTGCGGACGGCAGAAGGTGACGATTTTGTGGCGGGCGAAGTCGTCGCCCATGTAGAAGTCGAAATTGCGGCCGACCACCAGCTCCCCGTCGGCGCTCATGCCGCCCCATGCCGCGAACGAACTGCACCCGACGAGCATGTACTGGCTCATGGCGTGCCCGATGTCGTGCGCCGCATGGTAGTTGAGCTGACGCTCGTAAGGGGTGCCTATGGCGTCGAAGTCGTGCGAGCAGTAGAGCGACCGGGCGTATATCTCGCGCCGGTACTCTTCGGGGACGTGCCGTCCCAGATTGCGGTTGAAGATCACGATCATGCCCCGCAGGAACTTCAGGTAACCGTCCGAAGGGATGAATTCGCGGATCTGGTCCACGAAAACCTGCTCCTGATAGCGCATCAGCCCGGCCGTGAGCGCTCCCGCCGCCGCTCCCGACTCTTCGGGCGATCCGGCCGTGTAAAGCTCCCAGAGACCGTATCTGTTATGGCGCAGGAAACTTCCGCGGCACGAGGTGTAGCCGCCGTGGTCCGCGACGCGGTAGGCCGCCGTGTCTACGGTCATCGCGGGCGGTTCCATGTCGGCTGTGAGGTAGAGTCCCCAGAGGAACGCCGCCGCCAGCAGCGGAAGCGCAAGGAGCGTGATGAGCGTGTATTTGAGAAATCGTTTCATGCGTCGCCTATTTTTTTAGCCAGATATTCCGTGCCCAGCAGCTCGGCGCAGGTCGCCGCCGCCGAGAGCGTCACCCCGATCGCGCCGTGAACCGTCTGGTTCTGCCCCGTGAGCAGCAGGTTCTCGAATTTCGTCCGTACGGGGATGCAGGTCGCCATGACGTTGCGGCAGTCTTTCTGCAGGCCGTAGGCAGCCCCGTGGGGGATTCCGGTGTAATGGCGGTAGGTGAGGGGCGTGGCCGCGTACGTCTGTTCGACCGCCGCCCGCAGGCCGGGCAGCCGCTCGCAGACGAAGTCCGTCAGATGCTCCGCGACGGCCGTTTTCAGGGCCGTATACGCTTCGGGACGGCGGCCCGGCGCCGATCCGCTCCATGCCGACCAGATGTCGGTGGCGATCGGGGCCATCAGCGTCACCACCTCGCTCCACGCCGGATCGGCGCACGGCGGCTGCGCGCTGAACAATACCATTTTCGGACGCATGGCCTCCGTGTCGAAGAGCGTATCCCAGACGTCTCCGCCCTCGGCGTAATAATAGAGGTTGCGGTTGATATAGGGAAAACTTTGCGGCCGGAGCAGCAGATACACCGAGAAAAGGCCGTACGTGCCCGGCATGGCGGCCATCCGGTCGCGGAATGCCGGGCGCAGAACCGGCGTCGGCCCGATCAGGCCGAACGTCGCCGCGGGATGGATGGCCGAAATGACGCACTTCGCCCGCAGTATCCTGCCGTCGGTGAGTTCCACGCCCGTGATGCGCTTGCCTTCGGTATGGAGCGCGCTTGCCCGGCATCCGGTGAGGATCGTGCCGCCGTGCTCGCGGATTCTGGCCGCCAGCGCGTCGGCGATATGCTGCGTCCCGCCGGCGAAACGGCAGGCGCCTTCGATGTTCGAATGGTTTATCATGGCGTGGTGGTAGAGCGGCGAACGCTCCCGAACCCCGCCGTAGAGGGGATTGGTCCCGGCCAGAACGCTGCGCAGCAGCGGGTCGGCGACGCATTCGCCGATGAACTCCGCCGCCGATGCGCCGAGGTATTTCACCCCGCCGGACGACAGCCGTCCCGAACGATGCACTTCAACGCCTATGCTGTCTCCTATCTCCCTGATTTTGTCGCAGTAGCGGGCGATTCCCGCCGCTTCGCGCGGGAAGAGGGAGGTCAGGTGCCGCCGGAATTCGTCGTAGCCGTGCATGTAGGCGAACTCTCCGTCTCCGCCCGGCGATACGATGTCGAACGCTTCGTCGAGCGGCCGTATTTCGAGCGAATCCCCGATGCCGAAATAGTCGAAATAGCGGCGCATGATGCCGCCCTGCTGCATGCTGCCCACGTAGTGCATCCCCGTGTCGATGGAATGGCCGCGGCGGCGGAACGACTGCAGGCAGCCGCCGGGGACCGCCGCCTGTTCGACTACGCAGACGCCCACCCCTTCGCGGCTCAGCATGACGCCGCATTCCAGTCCGCCCAGCCCGCTGCCGATGACGATTATGTCGAACTCCTCCTGCATCTTATTCCGGTCGGGTCAGTATGTAAACCGTATTCGACGTGTGCGCGTCCGTGTGCGCCGCATGAATCTCCAGCCCCAGCCTGCGGGCCGTCTGCTGCAGTTCCGGCGTCGAGGTGAAGTGCAGTTCGCCGTCTGTCTTGTTGAATCCGACGATCTTCGTGGACCACACTTCGGTCATGGCCGTGGTCTTGTGCCGTTCGGCCTTCCCCGCGTCGCCGTCGCGGATGATGATCCGCCCGCCCGCCTTGAGCCGCGCCGCACAGCGTGCGATCAGTCCGCGCTGCTCTTCGGGCTGCATGTAGTGCAGTACGTCGAGCAGCAGGAACGCATCGGCTTCGGGCAGCTCCGCCGTGCGCAGGTCGGCGTGGACGAACTCCGTTTCGGGCCGCCGCAGGAAGCTGTGCCGCGCCGTTTCGATCTTCTCCGCGTCGTAATCCACGCCCACGATGCGGCGGCGGTCCGAGAGCATGGCGAGCATGTAGCTCAGCGGTCCGTATCCGCAGCCGAGGTCCACGACGGTCCCTTCGCGCGGCACGATGCGGTCGAAGAGCGTGTAGCACTTCTCCAGCCGTATCTTGACCCGCATGTACCACTCCAGCACGGGGCCTTTGTAGGTGTAGCTTTTGATGAGCATGTCGCGGAAATAGGGGTTGCAGGGCCGGTTGTAGGTCTCGTAGAGTTTGCGGTACTCGCGGCGCATCTGGCGGCATGCGGACTTGGCCTGCGCGGAGTAGGCCGCGGGGTCGCCGCAGGCCGTGCGCGGCAGTATGCGGCTCACGACCAGTCCGTGCTTGATGTAGATGGGCTGGCGTTTGGACGAGATCATGCCGTTGCCGTAGAGACATATCGGCAGGATGTCCAGTCCTAACTCCGCCGCGAGGTAGAAGGCGCCCTTGTGGAAACGCTTGATCCTGCCGTCGGCCGAGCGCGTGCCTTCGGGGAAGACGATGATGCTGTAACCCTCTGCGACCTTCTGCGCGAGCGCGGGAGCGAGGCGTTCGTACCCGTCCGCGGCGTGGTAGAAGCCCAGATAGCGGACGATGCGCCCGAAGACCGGCGAACGCCATACCCAGCCGTTGGTCACCATCACCGCCTTGGGGCAGATGCTCAGCAGTACGAGGATGTCGATGAACGACTGATGGTTGGCGATCACCACCGCCGGTTCGGCGAACGTTTCGCCCGTGTCGTTCAGGCGGATGGTTTTGGTGGTGACCATCGCCCGCAGGAATCCCCGCGTCATGTGGTGGATCGACCATTGCACGATGCGCTGCTTGCGTCGTCGCGCCATCGGCAGCGGCCAGAGCGTGAAGATCAGCGCCTGCAGCAGCTGGCATCCCGTCACGAACAGTCCGAATGCGTAGAGGGTGTTGATGAGGCTGCCCAGCGTGTAGGGCGCGCCGCCTTTTTCGGTCTGCGACGAGACGAGCATCCGGAACAGCACGGGCTGTACGGTGTAGGATACCAGCACCACGGCGACGATGCCGAAGAGCGAGATCAGCGCCAGCGAATGGAGCGCCGGATGCCGCGCGAAGATCAGCGCTCCGAGTCCCACGACGACCGTGAAGGCCGAGAAGAAGATGGCCGTCTTGTGCGTGTCGAGCATCCTGCGCCCGGTTTTGTATTCGCTCAGCAGTCCGTCCATGATGAAGATGCTGAAGTCGTCGCCGATGCCGAATATGAAGGTCGAGAGGATGATCGTCACGATGTTGAACTCGATGCCCAGCATGGCCATCAGTCCGAGGATGATGACCCACCCGACGGCCATCGGCAGCAGCGACATGAGCGTCAGTTCGATCCGGCCGTAGCAGAGGAACAGCGCCGCGGTGACCAGTATCGACGAGATCGAGAGTATCAGGTAGAAGTTGCGGTTCACGCTCCGCGCCATTTTCCCGGCGTAGAACGCCCGGTCGGCGGCTACGATGTCGTCCGTCGCCGAGAACGCCGCGTATACCTCGTGCTTGCAGCTGTCGGCCAGCGTCACGTGGCTCAGGAAGATGGGGGACTTCTCCTGCCCGTCGATCCACTCGCGGAATACCTCGCGCGCCGCCGCGGATGCGTAGTCGAGCGGGGCGTACTCCTTTTCGGCCAGCTTCAGCGCGCCGTCGAACGCGCCGTCGGCGAAGCCGTAGCGTTTTTCCGCCTCCCGAATCCCCGCGCGCACCGCTTCCCGCCGCTGCGGAGTCCAGAACCGGCGCCACCGCTCCAGCCGCCGCTGCTGTTCGGCGCTGTCCACCACGAACGATGCGATGCCGGCGTGGGAGTCGATTTTCCCGGCCTGTTTGAGCGAGTCGAGCCGCCGGCCCATGCGCAGGTAGCTCGCGACGGCTTCGCCCGGCGTGTCGGCCGTGGTAATGAAGAGCACCTTCGACCGTTCGCCGTCTTCGTCGGTCAGCCTGCTCAGCCGCTGCTGCGCGGCGGCCAGCCGGGGCGGGTCGTAGTTCAGGTGCATCATGTCGCTGTCGAAGCCGATGCGGTTGAAGAAGAAGAGACATATGAACGTGAGCAGCAGAATCGCCGCCACCAGCGGGCGGTTCCGGTCGGGACGCATTCCCGTGAGCCGCTCCACCCGTTCCAGCACGGCGGACCCCCCCCCGCGTTTCTCCTTACGGATCAGGTGGGGAAGCAGCACCAGACTGAAAAGCGTCGTTCCGACCAGCGTCAGCGATGCGAACAGCCCGAAGTCGCGCAGCAGCTGCGAATCGGTGAAGAGCAGTCCCGCGAAGGCGCCGATGGTCGTTATGCTGCCGATGGTCAGCGGATAGGCCAGATCGCGGATGATCTGCCGCGGATCGTGGCAGTGGTTCGCATGGCAGAGTATGTGGATCGAATAGCTCAGCGCGATGCCCATTACGACGGTCCCCGCACCTACGGCGATCGACGAAATCGTATGGCACGTCAGCGACATGATCGCCAGCGCGAACAGCGCGCCGAGCGCCACGGGAATCAGGGCCAGCAGGACCGCGAACTTGTTGCGGAACGAGAGGGTGATGAACGCCACGATGATCAGGATGGCGATGTTGAGCGTCAGCATCATGTCGCGCTTGATCTGGCGGGCGTTGTAGGCCGCCACGGCGGGTCCGCCGTAATAGTCCGCCGTGATTCCTGCGGCGGCGTATTCGGCGTTCAGCCCCTCCAGCGCCGACTCGATCCGCTCGATCAGCCGGTCGCCGACGCCCGTGTCGCCGCTCTGGTAGTGCGGTGATATGAAGACCAGCAGCGTGGTCATGTCCTTCGAGAAGAGGTAGTCGTCGCAGAGCGTGTAGTTGCCTCCGATGTTCAGCTCCTGCAGCTTGCCCAGCGCGCCGAACGACAGCCCCAGCGGATCGTCGTAGATATATTCGTCGATAAATCCCCCGACGGGCGACAGCAGGCGGCGGTAGTTGCCCTCCATCGCCTGCGCGATGCCCCGCGGGGTGACGAGCGTGTCCATGCGGGCGTAATCCGCTTCCGAAAGCAGCAGCGGCAGGTTGCCCTGCAGGAACGACCGCATGCCGTCCGCCAGTTCGCTGCCGAAGGTCGCTTCGACTTCGGCATAACGCCTGAAAAGCGTGTCGGCGTTGAGCCGCGCCGCCAGCGAATCGGCGCAGGCCATCATCTCGTCGGTCTTGTCGGCCGCATCCTCGCCGGCATTTATCATCACGGCGATCTTGTCCTTGATCTTCAGGTTCGAGAACGCCGCGGCCGCCTTCCGCTCCCCGTCGGGGAAGAATCCGGTGATGTTCTCGCTGAACCGCAGCCGCAGTGCGGCTGAGGCCATCGCCACGACCAGCACTCCCAGCAGCGCATAGAGCAGCGTGCGGCGGGATTCGAAGAAGTCGTACAGGGCGATGAAGAACTTATTCATGGCGGGGCGTGCGTTTACAGAAGACGAGCAGGGCGTAGCTGACCGCCGCGGCCGCGACCGCGCATACGGCGGCCATGACGAAACTGCCCACGACGTACTGGAACATGTCGGCGGCGGCCCTTTCGAGCGTGATGTCCGACAGCGACAGCGGCATTGCGCGCCGCAGTACCTGCGCGCCGGTCCAGTAGCTGCCGTAGAGGATGAAGGGGATCATCGGCGGGATGCTGATGTTCGAGCTGAGTATCGCCACGGCCTTGTTGAGCCGTGTGAAGTGGGCCGTAACCCCCGCCGCGATCATCTGGTAGCCCCACAGCGGGGCGATGCCGAAGAAGATCCCCAGCCCGATCGAAGCGGCCAGCTGCGGATTCGAATCCCGCGAACGGGTGATGTTGTCCGCCACGAAACGCCGGATATTCTCTTTGGTGAGCGAGCGCAGGAACCGCCACGGATAGTAGAACAGCAGGGCGCCCAGCACGAGGAACGTGTTGAGGATGCTGATGCGCGTGAAATCCTTGCCCGGCCGGAAGTGCGTTACGCGTTCGTCCTTTTCGGGGTAGAAGACGTTGACGGGGATGTTGCGCACGGCGATTCCCCGCCATGCGGCCCGCACCAGCACCTCGACTTCGAATTCGTAGCGGCGCGTCAGGAACCGCATGCCCTTCATCCGCCGTACGGGATAGAGCCGGAATCCCGACTGGGTGTCGTCGAGCCGCATGCCGGTCTCGACGCGGAACCAGAAGTTCGAGAATTTGTTGGCGAAGGTGTTCTTGCCCGGCATGTTGTCCGAGCGGAGGTTCCGGGCGCCTACCAGCAGCGCGTCGGGCGTCTTTTCGATCTCTTCGACGAACTTCGGGATGTCCGACGCGAAGTGCTGTCCGTCCGAGTCGATCGTTATCATGTAGCGGTAGCCGTGTTCTTCGGCATAGCGCAGTGCCCGGCGTATGGCGTACCCTTTGCCGCGGTTCGGGGCGTAGGAGATGGTCCCGACGCCCTCGGCGGCCAGTATCTGCGCCGTCGAATCGGTCGAGCCGTCGTTTACGACCAGCACGTGCGCGCAGTAGCGGCGCACGTCGGCGATCACGCGGGCGACGGTTTTTTCGTTGTTGTAGGTCGGGATCACCGCCAGTATGTCGTTCCGGTCGTTCATGGTTTGGGGGTGGCGGTCGCCTTGAGTTTGAGGACCGTTTTTTCGTTGTTCGTGACGACGCAGGTCACTTTTTTCGCCGCCGTGCCGTCGTCTGCGAGGCGGATGTCTATGTCGAGCAGAGTGTCCGCCTGCGGAACGATCATGCCGAGGAACTTGCATTCGCGGATCGCCGTGAAGCGGTGCCTGCGTCCCGTGCCGCGCTCCAGACACTCCCGGACGATCTGCAGCGTGCAGACGCCCGGCAGCACGGGGTTGCCGGGGAAGTGCCCTGCGTAGACCGGATGCGCCGCATCGAGCCGGACCCGGAACGCGAGCCGGTCCTCTGCCGAGAGGTAGTTGTCTATGTCGCTGAAGAGTTTCTGCATCTGAGTCGGGATCGGAGGTCAGGGGTTGAATTTCGCGGGATCGACCGCGAGGTTGAATCGTTTGTCGCGGAACTCGTAGACCGAATGTCCGCCTTCGGTTTCGTTCAGCTCCATCCGGTCGAGCGTCATGTTCTCCAAGTCGAAGCGGAGCGTGATCGAGTCGATGTATTTGCGGGCGCGGCGCGACAGGGGTACCATCCGTACGGTCCCCGCGCCCTCCGTTTCGTCGTAGCCGATCTGCCACCCCTCGCCGAACTGCGAGAGGTCGCCCGTCATGCTGGCGCGGATCATCAGCGCGACCTGCTGCAGCATGGGATTGGCCGAGGTGGCCGTTTCGGTCACCTGCCCGGCGGTCCTGAGGATGATGCGGTCGTCGCGGATGATGACTTTGTCGCCCGCAGGCACGGTGTATTCGAGCGCCATGGCTTTGGTGTTGTCGTAGTAGAAACGGCCTTTTAGCTCGATTTCGCCCTTCATCCGGCGCACCTGCCGGTGCTGCGTGAAGTCGCACTGAATGGTCTTGTTATCGCGGCTGGCTTGGGCGAGCCGCTCCCGGAACGAGTCGGGCAGCTGTCCTTGGGCCGTCAGCGCCGACAGCAGCGCAAAGGGAATTAGCAGGGAGGCTATTTTCATGGTTTTTCGATTTTAAACAGTTCGCATACGGTCGCCGTGCCGTAGCCGCGCCGCTTCAGGTCGTCGAGAACCAGCCTTAGCAGCCGATCCGCGCCGGGACGGTCGTCGTGCAGCAGGATCACCTTGCCGTCGCCCAGCCGGCGGGCTATGCGCTCCGCCACGGCTTCGCGGCTGCGGCGCAGAAGCGTGTCGAACGAGCGGACGCTCCACCCGATGCAGCGGCTCTGCGTCCGCTTCACGGCCCGCGCCACCATCGGGTTGGTGACCCCGAACGGCGGCCGGAAAAGGTGCGTCTCCACGCCGGCGATCTGCCGGAGCGACTCCCTGCACCGCAGGATGTCGGCCGTCATCGCCCAGCTGCTCCGCATCGGGAACCCGGCTGCGTGCTCCCAAGTGTGTATGCCTGTATCGTGCCCTTCGGCGGCGATGCGGCGCACCAGTTCCGGATGCCGCTCGGCCTTTGCGCCGACGAGGAAGAACGTCGCCCTTACGCCCCTCTCCCGGAGCAGGTCCAGCACGCGGGGCGTCATCTCCGGGTCCGGTCCGTCGTCGAACGTCAGCGCGACGACCCGTCCCGCGGCCCGGTTGCGGCACAGCGTGCGGACGTACGCCCCCAGCCGTATCTGGTAGGAGCAGTAGAACAGGACGAATCCCGCGGCGATTATGACGGCGGCTACATACATGTCAGTTCCATGGCCGATTCGGTGCGGCCCGAAAAGTCGTTGTAAAGCGTGATCTTATGCCCGGCGTTCTCCGCGACCGCCTGCCGGAATACCTCGGCGATCGCTGTAAAGTGCGGCTTGACGCCAGTTTGCGAAGCCCGTATCGCCCGGCCTTCGGACGTTTCCGCGCCGGATTCCCCGACGCAGGCGTTTTCGTTTCCGTATGCCTTTCCGGAGGGGTTTTCGGTATGGTCCTTTTCCCTGCCGCTCTCTCTTTCGTATCTCTTTTCGCAGGTCGCTCTTGCGTATGCTTTTCCGCCGGCTTCGCCTTCGTGTGCTTTTCCGTCGGGGTCTCTTTCGTATGCCTTTCCGGAGGGGGCTTCGGCGCGGGACTTCTCTTCTCCGCCCGTCTCTCCGTTTGTTTCTCCGCCCGCCGGATATCCGCCGTCCGCCGCCGGAGTCCCGGCCGGGATGCGGATTCCCGTGATTTCGGCGACCGAACAGTCGAACCGCTCGGCCGTCAGCACGAAGAATACCGACGATTCGCCCCATCTCCCCTCCTGCGCGACGCGGAGCCGCTGCAGAACCTTTTCGACCGAGGGCGTCGTCTCGTCGAATGCGCCGACCAGCACGGCCTGCGACCAGCCCGCGCCGATGCGCAGTGCGGCGTCCGTAAGCGCGTTTTCGAAACTCGTCCAGCGGTGGACGTAGGTGGTGTTGTAACAGTGCAGTCCGCGCAGCAGGGCGATCTGCGCGCCGACCGTGTTGAAGGTCGACTGGATGAACGGTGTGGGGTTGAGCATCGTCTCATCGCCTGCGATCAGCCCGTCGAGGAATTTCTCGCTGTCAGCGATGCATCCCAGTCCCGTCGCGGTGATTATCGCGTCGATCGGCGCCCGTGCGCCGAATTCCAGCAGCGATTCGATGCCGGCGGCCACGCCCGACTTCACGACGCGGCTCATCCGCCGCCGCAGATTCATTTCGGGAATCAGAACCTTGATGTCGCTGCGCAGCTCCGCGCCCGATGTTATGCAATTGACGTATACCTTCATTTTGCGAATATCAGTGAGGAACAGTTTCCGCCGAACCCGAACGAATTGGACAGCACCGAATTTACGGCTGCGGATTCCGTCTCCGCGACGGGCCGCAGCCCCAGCTCCGGAATCGGCTCCGCGAATCCGGGATTGCCGTAGCGCAGTCCGTGTCCAATGGCCAGCGCCGATAGCACGGCTTCGATGCCGCCGGCCGCGGCCAGCGCGTGCCCGGTGAAGCCCTTCGTCGAACTGAACGGCGGCACCTGCTCGCCGAACAGCCGCCGCAGGGCGATGCCTTCGGTCAGGTCGTTGTTCGGCGTCGCCGTGCCGTGTGCGTTGATGTAGTCCACGCGCTCCAGCCCGCTCCGGGCCAGCGCTTCGGCCATGGCGCGGTACGCCCCCTCGCCCGTCTCGGACGAAGCGGTCTGGTGGTGGGCGTCGTTGGCGTTGGCGTACCCCGCAAGGCGGCAGTAGGAGCGCATGCTCGGTTCTTCGCGCGCAAGGACGACATATCCCGCCCCTTCGCCCAGATTCAGCCCTGCGCGCGTGGCGTCGAACGGGCGGCACCGCTCCGGGTCGAGAATCGAGAGCGAGTTGAATCCGTTGAGCGTGAAGCGGCACAGTGCGTCGGTGCCTCCGGCCACGACATAATCGGCCATGTCGTTTTCGAGCAGCAAGGCTCCGGTGATGACGGCGTTCGCGGCCGACGAACAGGCCGTGCTGACGGTCGCCGTGTAACCCGTGATGCCGCAGTACTCCGCGATCCGGCGGGTGCTGTCGGCGCAGTCGTGCCCCGCCACTGAGCGCAGGCGGCCTCTGCCGTTGTCCGACCTGAAGTCGCGGTAGAAGTTCTCCGTGAGGTCCATGCCGCCGACCGAAGTCCCCGAAACGAGTGCCACGCGCGCCGCGGCGGGAATCGCCGCATCGGCCACGGCCTGCGCCGCGGCGATCATCCCCAGCAGGGCCGTGCGCGAAGGGGTCTCACGCGCCGGGATGCCGAGCAGTTCGCCGAGCGCCCGGTTGTCGCGCAGGACCTCTCCGACGGGCACGTCGACGGCCGAACGGAAAAGCGTCGGCTTCCCGATCCCGCTGCGTCCGGCCCGCAGGGCCGCCAGCGTCTCCCCGGCCCCGTTGCCGAGTGCCGAGATGATCCCTATGCCCCGGACGGCTATGTTCATTTGCGGTTTTTACGGATATAGTCGGCCAGCGTGGCGACCGAGTGGAATATCGGTTTGGCTTCGGCCGGGTTGGCCAGCCGGATGCCATAATGTTTTTCGAGCAGGAGCGTGATTTCGAGGGCGTCGATCGAATCCAGTCCGAGTCCTTCGCCGAACAGCGGCGCGTCGGTGGCGATCTCTTCGGCGTTGATCTCCTCCAGATTCAGCGCTTCGATAATCTGCTGTTTGAGTTGCAGTTCCAGATTTTCCATCGTATCTATTCGAGTTTTTCGGTTAATGTCAGTTCACAGTCGTATTCCCCGCCGCAGAGTTCGCACCAGCCCCACACGACGGCGTCCATGCGTCCTTGGGCGATCAGTCCGGCGGAGTATTCCCGGATAAAGTTACAGCTTTTGTCGGGGAACGCAAAAAAAGTGCTCTCGCCTTTCAGCCCGTGCTTGATCGCGATCTGCCCCAGCATGATGTTCGGGAGCGTGTAGACGAACACCGCCGGAGAGGCCCCGCCCCCGTCGTCGGCGTCGATGACGGCCTGATGGCGCATGTCGCTGTCGAGCGATGCGCTGCGGTTGGCCAGCACCACGCCGATCCGCTCGGCCGGGCAGTCGGGCCGTCGCCCGGCCAGCAGTTCGCACGATGCGACGTAGGCCAGCTTGCAGAGGTCGTCCATCTTCGAAAACTTCATGTTCGGGTCTGCCAGCGCGCGGTATCTCTCGCGGATGAAGACGCCGAACGGCACCTCCGGATGCCGTGTTATGGCCACGTGCGCCGTGTCGCGGGCGGTGCGTATCTCTTCGGTCTCGTCGCCGCCTGCCTGTCCGGCGTTTGTTATGACGTTGTTTCCGTTCGCTGCGGCGTTACTCTCGTCCGCTCCGGTGAATCCGGGTTGTCCGCCGGCTGTTTCCTGCCTGCGTTTGTTCTGTGCGTCGTCCCGGTCGGTTTCGGCGCCGTTTGTCCCGTCCTGACGGGCGGGATTTTCTCCGTCGCAGTATCGTCCGCCGAAAACGTCGCTTCGCTCCGCCGCGGCATTCTCGTCCGTGCTGCCCGTCTCGTCCGTGCCGTATGCGTTCCGGCCCGTCCCGCGCCGGAATACCGCCGCGGCGTTGCAGCCGCCGAATCCCGATGCTGTTTTCAGCGCGGCGTCCGTCCGGGTCGTGCGGTGTTCGGCGCTTATGTTCAGCGGGTAGGGCACTCCGCACTCCGCATAGCCTTTGACGCCGAAGACGCTCCCTTCGGCCAGTCCGTGCACCGTGACGATGCTTTCGATGACGCCCGAAGCGCCGAGCGTATGCCCGAAATAGGGTTTCAGTGAGTTGCAGGGCGTGCCGCACAGTCCCGCGAGATGCAGCGCCCGGCTCTCCATCTCGTCGTTGTAGAGCGTCGCCGTGCCGTGGGGATTGACCATGCCGATCGCTGCGGCGCCGAGCGACGCTTCGCGGAGCGCCGCGCCGATTGCGAACGCGAGTCCGTCGCCCGTGCGCGACGGAGCCGATATGTGGTTCGCGTCGTTGGAGATGCCGCCTCCCGCCACGGTGATGCCCGTGGCCGAAAGCTCTCGATCGGTCGTGAGCAGCACCGCGCCGCCGGCTTCGCCCAGCGTCAGCCCGTCGCGCGCCGCGTCGTAGGGGCGGCAGAGCGCGGGACTTACCGATTTGAAGGCGTTGAATCCGCTGACGATGAAATCGCACAGCAGGTCGAATCCCGCGACGAAGACATGGTCGTACTCGCCGCTGCGGATCAGCCGCGACGCGACGACGATGGCCGACACGCCCGAAATGCAGGCGTTCGAGATCACCAGCGGCCGGTTCGCCGCCCCGAAATGCCTTCCGACGACCTCCGCCGTGTCGTTCAGGTCGCATTTCGCCGGATCACCGTTCAGCAGGCCGATGTTGCCTTTGGTCGTGGAGAGCAGGATGAGCGTCCGTTCGTTCGCGGGCGACACGCCCGATCGGGCGATCACCTCGCCCAGCGTCAGCAGCGCCAGTCGTTCCGCGGGCGTGTATTCCGCCACTGCCCGCTCCGCCGCCAGCTGCGCAAACCGTTCCGGGTCGATCCGGCAGACGGGTGTGCCGTCGTGCCATGCCGAGAGATTCGTCCTCCCGGCGCGCACGGCCTCCATATTCTCCCGCGTGCCGAATCCGAGCGCTGACAGGATGCTGTCGGGTCCCCACCAGACCGCTACTTCACGTCCCATCTCTCCTTCCATTTGCGGTAGAACTCCGGCGCGAGCAGCTGCAGCTCGCCGCGGGCGTCGAGAAACACCTGCGTCGAGCTTCCCTCGGCGACGATTTCGCCGTCGGTGCCGCTGCGGATCGTGTATTCGAAACAGATTTTCGCCGCTTCGGTGGCAATATAGCGGGTCTCGACCACGGCCGTGTCGTTTACGCGCAGCGGCTTTTTGTATTGCAGCTGCAGTTCGACGATCGGCGCGGTGTATCCGCTGGCATGGATGTCCATGTAGCCCAGCCCTGCGAATTCGCGCCCGAAGGCCTCGCGTCCGTCCTCGAAATAGCGCACGTATTCGCCGTGCCACACGATCTGCATCGAGTCCACCTCGCTGAATCTTACGCGCAGCGACGTCTTGCCGACCAGACTCGCCTCGGCTGTTTTTCTGCGTACCATCACTCTTCCATGTATATTTTCATCCGGCACTCGGCGACGGGCTTTCCGCCGCATTCGGTCCGTGCCGAAAGTAGGGTTACGTTCATTACCGCCTGTTCGACGGCGATCGTCGTGACGAGCCGGCTGCCGACCGGGGGCAGTGCGTGGACTTTCAGGTCGTTCACGGCCCCGATATATCCCAGCCGCACCTTTTCGCCGCGGCTGCGGTCCATGTAGCCTGCGCGCAGGGCGGCCGACTGGGCGATATGCTCGATCAGGCCGCACTCGCTGAGCGCGCCCTCTTCGACGAAGATGTTGTCTTCGCATACGGTCAGCCCGCTGCGGGCGCATCCGTCTTCGCCGATGCCGTAGAAGGCGTCCGCCATGACGATCGGCGGCCGCTGCGGAATGTATTCCACTATTTCGTCCGCCGCAATCAGGGCTTTCTCAGGTACTCCCATAAAGGTCCTTTTTTATTTCGTTTCAGCCGCAGCGTATCGACCAGCGCGCTCTGCGGATCGTCGGGGAAAACCCACGCCTTGCCCGTCGCGGCGGCCGCGCTGCGGGCCTCTTCCAAGTCGAAGTCCGGGGCGATGTAATAGGCCGGCGCCAGCAGGTCGTCGTCCGGGGCGACGACGCCTTCGCGTACGGCCAGCTCCGCCAGCCGGGTGTGCGGATAGATGCGCATGCCCGCATAGGGGAACATGACGGTGTATTCCAGCCGGCGCGAATTTTCGATCGTTTCGCGCACATGCTCCCGCGTGTCGCCGTACCCGCCCAGAATCAGGAAGTGGGCGTAGTAGACGCCGTTGTCCAGCGCCAGCCGGCTGGCCCGCACGACGTCGCCGAAGGTGAAGCGTTTGCCGTAGGCTTCCAGCGTCCGGTCGCAGAACGACTCGGTGCCGAATTCGATGTGGGTCAGGCCCGAAGCCCTGAACAGCCGCATCTGCTCGGCGTCGATGCCCCGCGGCGAGAAGTAGGCGCCCCACGCGACGTTCGTCCCGCGCCGGATGAGCGTTTCGGCCAGCCGGACGTTGTATTCGGGACGGATGTTGAACACCGAGTCGGTGAAGAACAGGTAATTTATGCCGTAATCGCGCTTGGCGCGGAGGATGTTTTCGGCGATGATTTCGGGGTCCATCGTGCGCACGCACCGCCCGTCGATATGAGGATACGAACAGTAGATGCACTCGTAGGGGCACCCCCGCTTGGTCTGGATGTTGAGCATGCCGCTCCGCTTCCAGTAATACCCGGTCAGCTCCGGCTCGAACTCCACTTCGATCGCCGGCAGGTAACTGCGCCGCCCGTTTCCCGTGCGTTCGTTTCCGGTGGGGCTGTTGGTGCGTTCGTTTTCCGTGGGTGTGTTTTCCGTGCGTTCGTTTTCCGAGAGACGGTTTTCCGCAGGGCCGTTTCCCATAGGTCCGTTTCCCGTGCGGCCGTCGCGGGTGTAGACCGCCGGAATGTCTGCCCCGGTTTCGCCCCGCTCCAAGGCTCCGATCAGCTCCGCCAGCGGCCCTTCGCCCTCGCCGTGAATGCCGTAATCGGCCCCCAGCTCCCGCATGAACGCCTGCGGATAGATCGAGAATCCCGCCCCGCCGATAATCAGGGGTGCGTCGCTGGCTGCGCGTATGACGTCGATCAGCGCCTTGTACTCCGGCAGAAACCCCCGCCGGTCGAGCGAATTGGCGCCGTCCACGTTGCGCAGCGACACCCCGATGTAGCGGGGCGCGAGCGTGCGGATGCGTTCGGCCAGCTCTTCGTCCGTGAGCAGGTTGCAGTCGGCCGTATCGACACGTATCCCGCTTATCGTGCGCTCAAGGTAGGTTTTCAGGTAGGAAATTCCGAGCGGATAAACGGGGTAGGGCGACGTGTGACGGTTTGCCGAAATGAGTAATATGCTACATGCGCTCACGACCAGAACCGATAGAAATTGAACCATTGCTGCGGATAGCGCCTCACCACGGCTTCGAGCGAGCGGACGTAGCTTTCGAGCACGGCGTTCGGGGTTTTGCCGTCCGGCGTCTCCGGAATGTCGAAGATGAAGCGGTAACGCCTGCCGCGTTCGCGCATCGCATAGTAGAATACCGCCGGCGCCCGGAACTTCTCGGCGACGACGAAGGGTCCCGCCGGGAAGAGGGCCTTGCGGCCCATGAAGGTCACCGGTGCCGTGGCGCCGCCTTCGACGAAGCGGTCGCCCTGAAAGCAGACGTACTCCCTGCTGTCGAGCACCTCCTTGATCCGCAGGATCGACTCGATGCCGCCCTCGTTCACGGGGATCACCTTGTAGCCCTCCTGTTTGCAGTGCTTGTCCATGACGTTTTTGATCCGCCGGTATTCGGCGTCGTACATCACGAGGTGCATTTTGCGGGCGTAGTCGCCGAAGAACCCGGCCCCCGTGCCCCAGCAGC
>ENA-UEOJ01000581-UEOJ01000581.1-human-gut-metagenome-genome-assembly--contig:-NODE-581-length-29586-cov-3.957776_pt1 | contig 29586 bp, 33 predicted proteins | sample MGYA00242885_ERZ507886 | MGnify/ENA primary metagenome ERZ507886 (study PRJEB26167, sample SAMN06115505) | human gut metagenome | host: Homo sapiens | place: China:Anhui | collected 2015-08-07 | study... | reverse complement strand
ACGAGGAGCTGAAAGAGTACCTGGAGGGCGAGGAGTAATGCGGATCCTGTTTATGGGCACGCCGGATTTCGCGGCGGTGTCCCTGAAGCGACTGGTGGAGGACGGCCACGAGATCTGCGGCGTGTTCACCCAGCCGGATAAGCCCCGGAACCGGAACAAAGTGACCTTTTCCCCTGTGAAGGAATATGCCTTGTCACAGGGCCTGACTGTGTATCAGCCGACTAAGCTGCGGGACGGCACGGCCCTGGAGCTGGTAAAGTCTCTGGCCCCGGAGCTGATCGTGGTGGTGGCCTACGGCCGTATTCTGCCCAAGGACATTCTGGACGTGCCGCCCCTTGGCTGTGTGAATGTCCATGCGTCCCTGCTGCCCAAATACCGGGGTTCTGCCCCTATCAACTGGGCCATGCTCAACGGTGACGCGGAGACCGGCGTTTCCATCATGTATATGGCGGAGGAACTGGACGCCGGTGATGTGATCCTCACGGCGAAAACGCCCATCGACCCGGAGGAGGATCTGCCTTCTCTGTGGGACCGGTTGGCAAAGGTCGGCGCGGAGGCACTGGCGGAGGCCCTTCCTCTGCTGGCGGCGGGGACCGCCCCCCGGACCCCGCAGGACAGCACACAGGCCACCTTTGCGCCCATGCTGTCCCGTGAGCTGTCTCCTATTGACTGGACGAAGCCTGTGGCGGCCATCCGCAATCAGGTGCGGGGACTGATCCCCTGGCCCTGCGCCACGGCAGAGCTGACGGGCCAGCGGTTCAAAATTTACAAAACAGCCGTTGGCACGGCTACGGACAAGACGCCCGGTACGCTGCTTTCCGCCGGAAAGAAGGGCATCGAGGTGGCCTGCGGCGACGGGCAGAGCCTTTGGATCACGGAGCTTCAGGCGGAGGGCGGCAAGCGCATGAGCGCGGCGGCCTATCTGCTGGGCCATCCCATGCATATCTGATTGGAGGAATCCCATGCCTTATTACGGTTATTACGGCGGTTACGGCGATTTTCTGGCCAATAATATCTACTGCATCCTGCTGATCCCCGTGCTGCTCCTGTCCCTCTGGGCCCAGGCCCAGGTCAGCGGCAATTTCAAGCGCTACAGCGGCGTTGCCAACCGGCGGCACCTCACCGGCGCCCAGGCGGCGGAAGCAGTGCTCCGGGCCCACGGCGTCTATGATGTGGCCATCCGGCCCTGCTCCGGCAACCTGACGGACCACTACGATCCCCGGGACAACAGCATTTCCCTGTCGGAAAACGTCTACAATTCCGCCTCTATCGCAGCGGTAGGCGTGGCGGCCCACGAGGCGGGCCACGCCGTGCAGTATGCCGAGAATTACGGCCCGGTGCGGCTGCGGACGGTCATTATCCCCGCCACCCAGATCGGCTCCAAGTTTTCTTTCATCCTGCTGCTGGTGGGTATGATCCTGTACAGCCAGTCCCTGTTTTTGATCGGTATTCTGCTGTTCTCCCTGACCACGATTTTTCAGCTCATCACCCTGCCGGTGGAGTTCAACGCCTCCCACCGGGCCTTGCAGACGCTGGAAAACGAACAGCTTTTGTATGACGATGAGCTTCCCGGCGCACGGAAGGTGCTGAAGGCGGCGGCACTGACCTATGTGGCTGCGCTGCTGATGTCCGTCTTGCAGCTGCTGCGCTATGTGCTCATCTTTGTGGGCCGCAATAACCGCGGACGGAGGGACAACTGATGGGCGCCCGGGAAACGGCCCTGCGGGTCCTGATGTCCTGCCGGAATAACCATGCCTGGGCGGACGCCGCTCTGAAAGCTCAGTTAGGCCGGGACGGTTTGGTGGGCCCGGAGGCGGCCCTGTGCAGCCGATTGGTTTACGGCGTGGTCCAGAACCAGCAGTTGTTGGATTTCTACCTCAGCGCGTACTGCTCCCAGAAGCCGGATCATCTTCAGCCGCCGCTGTTGGAGATCCTGCGTCTGGGTGCATATCAAATCTTATATTTGGACCGGGTGCCGGACAGCGCGGCGGTGAACACCTCCGTGGAGCTGGCGAAGATCTCCGGCAGAGGGCAGGCATCCGGCCTTGTGAACGCGGTGCTCCGCAAGATCGCTCAAAATAAGACGGCGCTGCCGCCCATCCCGGAGCGGGACGAGGCAAAATACCTCTCCATCCGGTACAGTCATCCCAAATGGCTGGTGAAGCGGCTGCTGTCGATTTTAGGCCGGGAGGAAGCGGAAGCATTCCTGGCGGCGAATAATGATACCCCGCCTTTGACGGTACAGGTCAACCCCCTGAAAACCAACGCGGAAAGCCTGATAAAGGAACTGGAAGGCTGGGGCGTGACCGCGAAGCCCCACCCCGGGTTCCCGGCTGTCTGGAGCTGACCGGAGCCGGGGATCTCACCACGCTGGCTCCCTTCCGGGAGGGTAAACTGCTGGTGCAAGACCCCGCCGCCCGGCTGGTGACCCTGATCGCCGGCGTACAGCCGGGGCAGAAGGTGCTGGATCTCTGCGCCGCCCCCGGCGGCAAGTCCTTCAGCGCCGCCTTTGCCATGGAGGACAAGGGGGAGATCGTCTCCTGCGACCTCCACGAAAACAAGCTGAAGCGCATCCAGGAGGGCGCGGCCCGGCTGGACCTGACCTCTATTACCACCTCCGCCGGAGACGGCCGGGTGTTCCGTCCGGAATGGGCGGAGCGGTTTGACACGGTGCTGGTGGACGCTCCCTGTTCCGGTCTGGGCATCATCCGGAAGAAACCGGACGTCCGCTACAAAAAGGCAGACGATCTGTTCACCCTGCCGGTGATCCAGACGGCGCTGCTGGACAACGCCGCCCGGTATGTGGCCCCCGGCGGCGTGCTGGTGTATTCCACCTGTACCATTCTGCCGGAGGAAAACGAGCAGGTGACGGATGCCTTCCTGACGGAGCACAGCGATTTCTGCCGGGACGGCTTCACCCTGCCGGCACCGGTAGGGGAGACGGAGGGGCAGCTGACCCTCTGGCCCCAGCGCCACGGTACCGACGGCTTTTACATTTGCCGCATGAAGCGGACATAACGAGGAATTTATGATCGATTTGAAATCCCAGACCCTGGAGGAAATGACGGCGACCCTGAAGGAGATGGGGGAACCGGCCTTCCGGGGCAAGCAGGTCTTTACCTGGCTCCATAAGGGCGTCACCTCTTTTGACGAGATGAGCAACCTTTCCAAGCCTCTCCGGGAGAAGCTGAAGGAGCAGTGCTATATCACAGCGCCCTCCGTGGCCCGTAAACAGGTCTCCAAGCTGGACGGCACCGTGAAGTACCTGTGGGAACTGCTGGACGGCAACTGTATCGAGACGGTGGTCATGCAGTACCACCACGGCAACACCGTCTGCGTTTCCTCACAGGTGGGCTGCCGGATGGGGTGCGCTTTCTGTGCATCTACAATCGCCGGCAAGGTGAGAGACTTAACACCGTCTGAAATCCTGGACCAGGTGATTTTCGCCCAGAAGGACTCCGGACTGCCCATTTCCAATATCGTTTTGATGGGCATCGGCGAGCCGCTGGACAATCTGGACAACGTGCTGCGGTTTCTGGAGCTGGTGAACCACCCGGACGGGCTGAACATCGGTATGCGGCACATCTCTCTGTCCACCTGCGGCGTGATCCCCGGCATTGACCGGCTGTCGGACCTGGAATTACAGCTGACGCTGTCGGTTTCCCTCCACGCGCCGGACAGTGAGACACGATCCAAAATCATGCCGGTGAACCGGGCCTATGACGTGGAAAAGCTGTTTGACGCCTGCCACCGGTACTTCAAAAAGACCGGGCGGCGGATCTCCTTTGAATACGCCATGATCGATGGTGTCAATGACCACGACTGGCAGGCGGATCTCATCGCCAAAAAGCTGAAGGGGATGCCGGGGCATGTGAACCTGATCCCGCTGAACGATGTGGCGGAGAGTCCTCTGAAACCCTCCCGCCGGGTAGCGGCGTTTCAGAAGCGCTTGGAGTCTCACGGTCTGACCGCCACGGTGCGGCGGAGCCTCGGAGGAGATATTGACGCCTCCTGCGGCCAGCTGCGGCGGAAGGAAATGGAAGAACGGAAAAAAGGAGCGGCTGAATCATGATAAAAACCTGGGCCGTTACGGATACTGGCCTTGTGCGAAAGGAAAATCAGGATACTTACCGGATCGCCCGGAATGGTGACATCTGTGTGGTGTGCGATGGTATGGGCGGCGCCGCCGGCGGCCGGCTTGCCAGTACGCTGGCGTCGGAGACTTACGCGGCGGAGATGGAGAAGGCCCTGAAACCGGATATGACCCCGGAGCAGCTCCGGGAGGCTTCTGCCTACGCGGTGGCCATGGCCAACCGGGCCGTGGCGGAGCGGGCGGAGGCTGAGGCGGTGCTTGCCAATATGGGTACCACTCTGGTTGCCGCTGTGGCCTATGAGAACGGCGCGGTGATCACCAACGTGGGCGACAGCCGGGCCTATTACATCACGGAGGCGGGGATCACCCGCATCACCAAGGATCACTCTCTGGTGGAGACCATGGTGGACCACGGCGACATCACCGCCGATGAGGCCCGCCGCCATCCGGGGCGGAACCTCATCACCCGCGCTCTGGGCCGGGATACCAACGCCGCCTGCGACGGGTATATCCGCCCTATGGAGCAGGGGGACTTTATCCTGCTGTGCACCGACGGACTGGTGAACACCGTCACCGATCAGGAAATGCTCTTTGAGATCGTCCACGGCGGCGATCTGGACACCTGTCTGGATCGGCTGCTGCATATTTCCAAAAGTCAGGGCGCGCCGGACAACGTGACGGCAGTCCTGATGCAGAAGCTGTAAGAGGGGGGGGGAGACGTATGGATCAATACATTGGAAAAATGCTGGACAACCGCTATGAGATCCTGGAGCGCATCGGCACAGGCGGCATGGCGATCGTCTACAAGGCAAAATGCCATCGCCTCAACCGTCTGGTGGCGATCAAAATTCTGAAAAGCGATCTGGCGCAGAACGAGGAGTTCCGCCGCCGGTTCAACGCGGAGTCGCAGGCTGTTGCCCAGCTGTCTCACCCCAACATCGTATCGGTGTACGATGTGTCACGGGGCGGCGATATGGAATATATCGTCATGGAGCTGATCGACGGCATCACCCTCAAGCAGTATATGGAAAAGCGGGGCCAGCTGAACTGGCGGGAGGCCCTGCACTTCATCACCCAGATCATGCGGGGCCTCAGCCACGCCCACAGCCGGGGCATCATCCACCGGGACATCAAGCCCCAGAACATCATGGTCCTGCGGGACGGCAGCGTGAAGGTGGCCGATTTCGGCATCGCCTGTCTGGCGGATTCCGCCCAGACCCTGACACAGGAAGCCCTTGGCTCCGTCCACTATATTTCCCCGGAGCAGGCCCGGGGCGACCGGCCGGACGCCCGCAGCGACATTTATTCCTCCGGCGTGGTGTTCTACGAGATGCTCACCGGGCGGCTGCCCTTTGAAGGGGAATCCGCCGTGGCGGTGGCCATCCAGCACCTCAGTTCCATCCCCCTGGCGCCCCGGGAGATTAATCCCGACATTCCGGAGCAGCTGGAACTGATCTGCATGAAGGCCATGGCCCCGGATCTGGAGCACCGCTATCAGTCGGCGGACGCCATGATCGCGGATCTGGAAGCCTTCCGGAAAAATCCGGAGGTGGAGATGAAATTCGACCTTTCGGACCTGCGCCCGGAGGAGAATGACGAGCCTACCCGGACCATCCGCACCATGCCCAGCCATACGGTGACCATCCCCGTCCATCAGCCGGAGCGGAATTATCCCCGCCGGGAACGGGACGAGGACGAGGAGCCCCGCCGCGCCGGTAGCGGCAAGCGGGGCGTGCTGGTGGGTGCTGTGACGGTGGCGGCGGTGGCCGTGGTGATCGTGCTGTTCAAGACCATCCTCGGCTCCTTTGCTCCGGCGGTGGTGGACCAGTATCAGGTGCCGGATCTGTATAACATGACCATCGAGGAAGCGGAGAACGATCCCCGGATCGAAGGTGTTTTTGAGATCCAGAAGGCCGGCTCTGAGTTCAGTGCCGACGTGCCGGAGGGGCATATCCTGCGGCAGGACCCCAAGAAGGAGGAGACCCGGAAGGGCAGCCAGCTGGTGATCCAGGTGTGGGTCAGCGCCGGTGAGGAGACCGGCGAGGTGCCGGATCTGGAAAACAAATCCGAGCAGGACGCCCGTATCCTGCTGGAAAAGCTGAACAAGGAATACAATCTGGAGCTGACCGTGGAGGCCCCGGAGGAATTGAAGCAGTTCTCCGAGGAGATCACGGAGGGGTACGTCATCAGGACGGAGCCTTCTCAGGGCTAGATCCTGAAAAAGGGCGATACCGTAAAGCTGATCCTCAGCAAGGGCCCGGACATCAAACCGGTAACGGTCCTGCCCTTTGTGGGAATGAGCATTGACAGTGTGCTGTCCCAGCTGGAAAGCTACAAGCTGACCTGCGACGCCGCGGATGTGGAAGTGGTAGACAGCGACAAGCCCGGCGGCACCATCGTCTGGCAGAGTCCGGCCAGCGGCGAGACCGTGCCGGAGTGGACGACCATCAAGTTCCGGGTCAGTGCGGGACTGGCCAGCAGCGCCCTGCCCATCACGGTGGACATTCCCCAGAACGGAAAGGACATTGTCAAGGTGGAGATCTATGTGGGCGACGAGCCGAATCCCCAGTACAGCGAGACCGTCTACGAGGCGGACGGAGCCGTGAGCACCACCCTTTACGGCACGGGCCGGAAAATGGTGAAGGTCTACTTTGACGGCGTGCTGGATCAGAAGCAATCCTATGAGCGGAGCTTTGGTTGATACGATGGCAGAGGGACGGATTCAAAAAGCCCTCAGCGGCTTTTACTATGTGGATACCGGCGCGGAGGTGCTGACCTGCCGTGCCCGGGGAAAATTCCGGAAGGAGGGCCTGGCCCCTTTGGTGGGGGACCGGGTGACGGTCCGGGAGTTGGGAAACGGCGAGGGGTTCGTGGAGTCTATCCTCCCCCGGAAAAACGCCTTTGAACGGCCGGCAGTGGCGAATATCGACCAGTTGGTCGTGATCGGCTCCGCCGCCATCCCCAAAACAGACCCCTTTCTCATCGACCGCATTGCGGCCATCGCTGCCCTGAAGGGCTGCGAGGTGGTGGTGCTGCTGAATAAGTGCGATCTGGACCCGGCAGAGGAGCTGTACCGCATCTATACCGCCGCCGGGTTCCCGACACTGCGGATCAGCGCGGAGACCGGAGAGGGTCTGGAGGAATTGAAGCCTCTGATCGCCGGTAAGCTATCCGCCTTTACAGGCAACTCCGGCGTAGGGAAATCCAGTATCCTGAACGCGCTGGACCCGGCGTTCCAGCTAAAGACCGGGGAGATCAGCACGGCGCTGGGGCGGGGACGCCATACCACCCGCCATGTGGAGCTGTTCCGTCTGAGCTGCGGGGCGGAGATCATGGATTCACCGGGATTTTCCTCCTTTGAAACGGAGGAACTGAATCTGGAACTGAAACATCGCCTGCCGGAGACCTTCCGGGAGTTCGCTCCCTATTTGGGGGAGTGCCAGTTTTTGGATTGCAGCCATACCAAGGAAAAGGGCTGCGCCGTGCGGGAAGCTCTGGAAGCGGGGAAACTCCAGCCCAGCCGGTATCAGAGTTATCTGCGTCTGTTCGAGGAACTGAAACCTCTGCGGGAATGGCAGGAAAAGCGGAAATAAGTACGCCCCATATTTGCGCCCCGTTTGTGAGATGTGCCAGTCTCACAAGCGGGGCGCTTTTCTGCGTCAAAATGGAGGGGTGGAAACACTCCGGCTCGCAATCAGAGCGCTGCGTTCTCATCGGGCCTGCTTCTCCTTGCGGAAAACGGTATGCTGTGGTAACATATATCAATCAACTGAAATGAATGGAAGGATCAGGAAATGCAGGCTTACACATACGTTGAAAAGGGAAAATTTGCATTGCTGGAAAAGCCGAAGCCGGTGCTGCTGCACGAGCGGGACGCCATTGTAAAGGTGACCCTTGCCAGTATCTGCTCCAGCGATCTGCACATCAAGCACGGCAGCGTGCCCCGGGCGGTGCCCGGCATCACGGTAGGGCACGAGATGGTGGGCATCGTAGAAGAAGTGGGCAGTGCGGTGACCAATGTGAAACCCGGCGACCGGGTGACGGTGAACGTGGAGACCTTCTGCGGAGAGTGCTTTTTCTGCAAAAAAGGCTTTGTGAACAACTGCACCGATCAAAACGGCGGCTGGGCGCTGGGCTGCCGCATCGACGGCGGGCAGGCCGAGTATGTCCGGGTGCCCTTTGCGGATCAGGGACTGAACAAGATCCCGGACGGCGTTACCGATCGGCAGGCGCTGCTGGTGGGCGATGTGCTGGCCACCGGCTTTTGGGCGGCACGCATCTCGGAGATCACCCCTGAGGATACCGTGCTGATCCTCGGTGCAGGGCCGACTGGCATCTGCACGCTGCTGTGCGTCATGCTGCACAGCCCCAAGCGCATCATCGTCTGTGAAAAGGACGCAAGCCGCCTGCAGTTCATCCGTCGGCACTACCCGCAGGTGCTCACCGTGCAGCCGGAGGACTGCGCCGCCTTTGTGCGTGCCCACAGCGACCACGACGGGGCCGATGTGGTGCTGGAGGTGGCAGGGGCGGACACTACCTTCCGGCTGGCGTGGGAGTGCGCAAGACCCAACGCCATCGTGACCGTGGTGGCGCTGTACGACAAGGCACAAACCCTGCCGCTGCCGGAGATGTACGGCAAAAACCTTACCTTCAAGACCGGCGGCGTGGACGGCTGCGATTGTGAAGAAACGCTGCGTCTCATCGCAGAAGGCAAGATCGATACCGAACCGCTCATCACCCACACCTACCCCCTGCGCCGGATCGCAGAGGGCTACGAGCTGTTTGAAAAGAAACGGGACGGCGTGATCAAGGTGGCAGTGGAGTGCTGACGGTCTGCGCCAAGGCACAACGCACATAAAGTGGCCCCGGAGAGCTGTAACAAGCCCTCCGGGGCCATTTTTGTTCCTGGCATCTTTTCCGCAGCGGCAAGGCGTGGTAGAATAAGGGCAGAACCAATCCACAGGTGAGAAAATCGAACTTCAGAGAGAGGAGATGTTTCTATGCAGTCTGATGAGCTGAAACGCCGGATCTCGGCAGGCAGAGGAGATGCTTTGGCTGATCTGGTTTTGAAAAATGCCAGAATTGTCAATGTGTTTACCGATGAGATCGACACCGCTGATATTGCCATCAGCGGAAATTCGATCGTGGGCGTGGGTGCGTATCACGGCCGGAAAGAAGTTGATCTGCACGGCAAATATGTCTGCCCGGGCCTGATCGATGGGCATATCCACATCGAAAGCTCCATGCTCTGTGGTTCGGCTTTCGAGCAGGCAGTGCTGCCCCACGGTACCACTGCGGTGGTCACAGACCCACACGAGATCTCGAACGTTGCGGGGCTGGAAGGCTTGGATTTTATGCTGGAAACGACAAAAAATCTGACCCTTTCGGTTTATTTCATGCTGCCCTCCTGTGTTCCGGCCACGGATCTGGATGAATCCGGTGCGGTGCTGAACGCAGAACAGCTCCGGCCTTACTACGGCGATCCCCGTGTGCTGGGACTTGCGGAACTGATGAATGCCTACGGAACGGTGCGCTGTGACCCGAAGATCCTGCAGAAGATCCGCGACTGCACCGAAGCGGGAAAGATCGTGGATGGCCATGCACCGCTCTTGAGCGATAAGGACCTGAATGCTTATATTGCGGCAGGCGTTCAGTCCGATCACGAGTGCTCCAACATCGAGGAAGCCATGGAAAAACTCCGGCGCGGACAATACATCATGATCCGGGAAGGAACGGCTGCCAAAAATATGGAGGCCCTGATGCCGCTGTTCCGGGAGCCCTATTGCAGCCGCTGTATGCTGGTGACGGATGATAAGCACCCCGGTGACCTGCTGGACAGCGGCCACATCGATTCCAACATCCGTAAAGCGATCCGGCTGGGCGCAGACCCAGCAGTGGCCGTCAAAATGGCAACGCTGGTCCCGGCACAGTATTTTGGGTTCAAGCAGCGCGGTGCCGTAGCACCGGGGTACCGGGCAGATCTGGTTGTGGTTTCTGATCTGGAATCCTTTACGGTCGAACAGGTTTACAAGAATGGCACGCTGGTGGCCGAGCACGGAAAAACGCTGAAACCCGCACCGCTTGACATCGACCGTGTGAGATTTTCCCACGTTATGGATTCCTTTGATCTGGATGAGATCACACTGCAGGACCTGGAACTTCGGGAAAGCGGGGAGCAGGAGCGTGTCATCTGCCTGAACCGGGGCGAGCTGCTTACGGAGGAAAAAATCATCCCGTTCCAACGGCATCCGGGCAAAGCTCCCGGTGTGGACCCGGAACACAACATCGTAAAACTGGCCGTTTTTGAGCGGCATCATCACTCCGGCCATGTGGGCATTGGCTTTTTAGGAAACTTCAGCCTGAAATGCGGAGCCGTTGCATCGAGCATCGCACATGATTCCCATAACCTGATTGTGGCAGGGGACAACGATACCGATATGATGCTGGCCGGCAACACTGTGCGGAAAAACAAAGGCGGACTTGCGTTTGTGGCAGATGGACAGGTCGTGGCAGAACTTGCGCTTCCGGTGGCCGGATTGATGAGCACCGAAAGCGCAGAGAGCGTTGCGGCGAAAATGCAGGCGCTGAACGATGCCCTCAAGGCACATGGTGTAGCGGAAGATATCGGCATCTTTATGACCCTCGCCTTCGTCAGCCTTCCGGTCATTCCCAAACTCAGACTGAATACATACGGCATCATCGATGTAGCGCAGCAGAAAGTCGTTCCGGCTGTTTTTTAATAGGCGATAACAAAAATACTGCCGGAGACCGACCCGAATGGTCCGTCTCCGGCAACAGAACAGTTCGTTCCTACTCTTAGAAGCGAGCCGCATCAAGAGAAAAATTGACGGAAATTCTTATTTGATAAATTGGAATTTCGGGAGGTAAAGAGCAATGAAAAAAGCTATTATTACGATGATTGTGGTATTTGCATTCGTTATCTGGCCATTTGGTGGTGTATGGCAACTCTTGTCTGGCGTTATCGGCGGTGGAGTCCAAGAGTCCTTTATCTATCCGATTTATGGCGGAATCGTTCTTCTGGCAGGTCTTATCGTTGTTTGTACTGAACTCATTCTGGAAGAAATCAAATCGTTAAAAGACGATATAAAAGATAAAAAAGAAAGATGTTGACAAATTCGCGTTTATCAAGGTGAACATTTAAGTATTAAAAACGGGAGTGAAAACAAATGATGACCATTGCACAGATCATGGAAAAGATGATCGCCTTTTCCGAAGGGAATATCCATGACATCACGCACCTGAGCTGCGTGTGGACCTATGCCAAAACCATTGGTGAGCTGGAGGGGCTGGACGCAGACACGCAGTTTATTCTGGAGGTGGCGGCCATCACCCACGATATCGCCTGCCCGCTCTGCCGCAAAAAGTACGGCAACACCAATGGTAAATATCAGGAGCAGGAGGGTGCCCCGCTGGTGCGGGAGTTCTTGGCGGATACCGGCATGACAGCAGAACAGATCGACCGTGTGGCCTATCTGGTAGGGCACCACCATAGCCCGGCGCAGATCGACGGCATTGACTATCAGATTCTGATTGAGGCAGATTATATCGTCAATGCGTCCGAAAGCGGGTACGACCAGCAGGCAATCCGAACCTTTATGGAACATACGATGAAGACGGCAGCAGGTATCCGGCTGACGAAAACAGTGTTTGGAGTGTAAAAATGATTCAGAAGCATTGCTTTGAATGCGGTACGGCATTGATTGAAAAAGAACTGGAAGAAGAGGGCATTGTGCCTTATTGCCCGAAATGCCAGCAATACCGGTTCCCGATGTACAATGTGGCAGTCAGCATGATTGTTGTGGATGAGGAAACCGGGAAAATTCTGCTCATCCAGCAGTACGGCAAGCCCTTTTATATTCTGGTGGCTGGATATGTGAACCGCGGTGAGGCAGAAGAACACGCCGTGGTGCGGGAAGTCCGGGAAGAAACCGGGTTGGAAGTAGAGCACCTCCGGTTCAACCGTACCAAGTTTTTTGAGCCGTCTAACACGCTGATGTGCAACTTTACGGCTTTCGTCAGAACCGCAAAGGCGCTGCATATCAACCACGAAGTGGACCGCTGCAAGTGGTTCACCCCACAGGAAGCCAGAGAAAACATCCGTCCCAACAGCCTTGCAGCGGAATTTTTGAATGCGTATCTGGACGAAGTGGGGAATAAGCCGATGGAGATGTGATTCGTGGCTGTGCCACGGGAATTTTGACGGAAAGTATGGAAAAAAGTTGGTTCGGCCTGTTTCGGTTGACTTTTTTATAAAGAATCGGTATATTGATACTATGTAGTATCAATAAGTATCAACTGCGAGGTGGACAGAATGGATGGGGCACAGTTTGCCAAAATGCTTTCAGATAAGCATTTGTTTGAACTCAATCGGATGGAATACAAGTACTCGACTGTCAGCGTCAAAGAATTTGCCGAATTGCTGCGGCAAAACTTTGCGCAGCCTCTGCCGTTGACTGATTTTTCTGGAAATAAGCTGTTTTACCTGCCGAACCTCGCGCAAATTTCAACAAATGGTATGAAGCAGTTGCTCTCTGTCCCTGTCAGTGGACAAAACTTCGGTTTGTCGGCGATGACCGAGGAAATTTATGCGACTTTTCAAATTGAAAGTATCCGCTCGACCCGCAGCAGTATCCGTTATATCCTCGATGGTTATGCCCCTCGTGATGAACAAGAAGCCCGCATCTATGGTATGAAGCGCGGACTGGAGTTTATCGCGAATCGTCAGAATAGGATCACCGAGGAGAATCTGCATCACCTGTATCAGATCAGCACAGGGGATTATCTCCCGGATGAAGATCGATTACTGCCAAACCACTTTTATCGGCATGGCGAGGTTTTTATTGTGGGCGGTGAAGAACCCAGACCGGGACTTCCGGCAGAGCGGCTTCCCGGTGCCATGAAATGTCTTGTCGATTTTGCGAATGCCAATGACGGCATCAATGAGCTGCATAAGGCTGCCATTCTGCACTTTGCCTTTGCGTACTACCACCCCTATTTTGACGGGAATGGACGCACTGCACGGCTATTCCACCTCTGGTATCTTGTTCAGCAGGGCTATCCTGCGGCACTGTTCACGCCGTTTTCCCGATACATCGCTGAAAACAAGGGCGCATATTACAAAGCCTACGAACGCGTGGAGAGAAATGCTCTGATTTCCGGCTATACGGATGTGACTCCCTTTCTGTTCTACTTCTGCAATGAGGTCTATAACCGCCTGCAGGTGGATGCAGTCCCGCCGAAAACTGATCTTGAGGTATATCAAACTGCTCTTGCGGAAGGAAAAATCACAGAAAAAGAACGGCTGCTCTGGGAGCATGTTCTGTCTGCTTATGGTGCAGAGGAGTTTACCACAAAGCAGCTGGAAAAGGATTTCCGAAACGCTGCGTATGCAACCATTCGGACGTTTGTGATGAAATTCCATGAGATGGGGCTGCTTACTGCAAGAAAAGCAGGAAACAGGGTGTTCTATCGTGTCGGTGGGACTTCTGACGGTCGGCCATTATAATGAATCCAAAAGGGGAACATTATGAAAACGATTCGTGTTGTGGCCGCTGTGATTTGCGACTCCATGCAGGAAAAGCGCAAAATCTACGCTACCGCCCGCGGTTATGGTGACTACAAGGGTCAATGGGAGTTTCCGGGCGGCAAAATCGAGCCGGGTGAAACCCCGCAGCAGGCTCTGAAGCGGGAAATTGAAGAAGAACTGGACACGGAAATCGCCGTGGAGGATTTAATTGGTACAATCGAGTACGAGTATCCGGCGTTTCATCTTTCCATGGACTGCTTCTGGTGTGAAGTGGTTTCCGGCGATCTTGTTCTGAAAGAAGCGGAAGCTGCGCGGTGGCTGACGAAGGAGGAGTTTGATTCCGTTCCGTGGCTTCCGGCGGATCAGACCATTTTGGATGTTATCAGAAGTTCAATGCAGCCAGTGAAACCACTCCATACCAGCGAATATGACAAAGAACCTCTGCAGAGATGCTGAGTGTTTACGGCATGAAGGATGAACTGCGCCGTCCCATGATGCTGCTGGTGAAAGCCGCTACGGGAACAGCAATGGTATCAGACGATCACTACAGCGAAACAAGGTGGGCAGAGCATAAAAAGTTGGTGTGCAGAGAATTCTCCTTTATCATCATGCCTGCCGCATAAGAGCGGCAAAAATTTTTCTGACAGGTTCAGTATAATCCTTAAAGTTGACTTCAGGTCAAGAGCTTTTTTGAATTTATAACAGTCGTGTCGAAAGACATCCCGTCTGAGGGCAAAGCGAAGGTTTTGCTTTTCAGGCGGGATTTTTTTGCTTTTTGGGACTGTTGTATACAATACATGGACTAAGAGGGTGGGTGACTTGGACTACGAGTCCATAAACTTTTGCTCGAAAGTACGATACACTATTGTCACGGCAGCGGCCCACCTCCGAAAGGGAGCGGGAGCCGCAGCCGGGCGGACCTTGAAAATTGAATATGCAGCTTCAGGTACTTCCAGATAATGATACTTCCGTAATTCGCGGCCCGGTCATAAAGAAGACGGGGTGGCCGAGAGGCCAATGGAGTGGTGCAAATCCAACGCCTGATTGTTTCCCTTTCTCAGGGGTGCCGGGGGCAAATTAAGAGAAACCATACAAAACCTTTTCCAAACGCCGTTCGAGGGGAACCACGGACGGCGTTTTTATATATCAGCGAAAAGGAGTACGCAAATGAATCGCAAGACCACAAAAAAGGTGGATGAATCCACCCTGACAACTTTGTGCGCCGTCTGCCGAGGGGCATTTTTGGACGCAAAGGGCGTCCGGCTCCGCAGAGCCGACCCCAGGCAGCTCGTCAAGGATGTCTGCACGTATTGCCAGACACGATATGGGTTTGACTACTACGTTCAGCCCGTTGTCCGTAAATCGAAAATGACCGGAAAGGAGAACCGACGTGAAACTGAGCCAGCTTAAAATTGACCCGGAGTTCCAAAGCAAAATTCCGCCGCTGCAGTTTGAGGAAGAACAGCAGCTTGAGCAGAACATCATTGCCGAGGGTCGTCTTCTGAATCCCATCATCACATGGAATGGCTACATTCTGGATGGGCACACCCGCTACCGCATCCTGAAAAAGCACGGCTTTACGTTGCAAACGAACCGAAGGTCAGCTTCCGGGATGGGCGCTTCTACATCTTTGATGGGCAGAACACGGTGGAAGCCCGTCGAACCTGCAACGGTGGCAAGGATGTGACGATTCGCTGCAAAGTCTTTTACGGCCTTACCAAAGAAGACGAAGCAACGCTGTTTGCGATTCAGACCGGCAATGCTACATGCCTGACGGCGGGCGAACGCCTTCGTGCAAATCTGGTGGCCGAAAACCCGGATGCACTTTACTTTGTGGGGATCACGTCGAATGCCGGTGTGGAATTTGCCTATGACGGCATCCGGGCACCCTGGAAAATCTACTGCATCGAAACGGCATACGAGCTGTACAAACAGTATGGCTGTGAGCGCTACGTCGAGATGCTTCACATCATCAACGAGGCGTGGAAGGGCAATGTGGATTCCTACCTTGCCGGTGTAATCCGGGGTGTGGCCCGCTTCATCTCCGTATACGAGGGCGAGTACAGCCGGGAGCGGCTGGTGCAGCAGCTGGCAAGGACACACCCGAAAACCATCACGCAGCTGGCTCAGAAAGACACCGGAAGTTCTGCAAACCGCCACATGCGGCAGATTCTTCGTATCTATAACGGTGCCAGCCGTGAGATGAGTCTGCCGCTGAAAAACTGACAGTTTCGTTTTACCTCCTGAACAACAGCCGTCGTGGTATCCGTCTGCGGCGGCTGTTTCTTACATAAAAAGGAGGTTGATTTTTATGTTACCGAACAATTGGAGATATCTCAGAGGGGACATCTACTATGCAGACATGGAGCCGCATATCGGCTCGGAACAGGGCGGGAAACGCCCTGTGGTAGTTCTGCAGAACAACATTGGAAACCGTCATTCGCCTACATTGATCGTTGCAACTGTTACCACCCGGACGGAAAAGAAGAAAAACCAGCCCACCCATGTGCTGGTGGATTCTAACCCGGCCTTTGAAGAACCGTCCATGATTCTTCTGGAGCAGATCTTCACGATCGATAAATCCCGCATCGAATGCTTTATGGGCTATGCCAGCAAGGCTGAAATGCTCCGCATTGATATGGCTTTGCTGGTCAGTCTGGCTCTGAACGTTCTGAGCGGAAACCGCAGCGAATAGCGGACAACCAGTAACCCGTAAAAATGAGGTGATAGCGATGTAATCGGAGGTGAGTGAGCCATGCGAAAGAGTGCCCCCATTGAAGTGGTGGTACATTACCCCAAAACGAAAGAGGGATGGGACGAACTCGGAAAACGGGTCGCAACCGCCCACGCCAACTATGTGATCGAAAAAATCGACCGTCTGAACTGCCCCACATGGCAGAAGCTCGAATTGCTGCAGGCGGTGATCGATACTACCAAAGGAACCTACAAACCCAAAGAACACCAAAAGCCCGGCTGGCAGCCGAGCCGATAAACAAAGCCCCACGCTCAACATATGCTTTTCTGCTCTGACCAGAGACGGTCAGATTCAGAGGCAGTGTTGAGCGTGGGGCTTTTTGTGTTACATAAGTTTTTGGAATTTTGCTGACAAAAAAAATCATTGATTGTTGGCGGCCAATATGGTATTCTTTTTGTAATGGAAGGTGAAGTGCATGAATCGTCGCAGCGTGAAAATTATGAGAAGAAAAGCAGGGGGAACAGCAGGAAAGAATGCAGAAAAGTATTCGGTCAATCTCCCGGCAGTGTGGCTTCGTGCGATGGGAATCCAGAAAGATAACCGGGTAGAACTTTCTTTTGACGGTGAAAAAATCACCGTCCGACCGCTTGCATCAACAGACTCGGAACTGTTCCGCAGAAATGCAGAACAGAAAGGACATCAGCTGAAAGAATATCGGTATTATGACGGAGATACGTTGTGTACCGTGATTTTGGCAGATTTTACAGCGGAGCAGATCTGCATCGAAAACAAAGTTGACGAAATACTGGATACTGCGTTTGGTGTGAACGAAACGCCCTCATGGGAAGACTTCCTGGCCTTTCTGGCAGACCGATGCATTCCGAAAACACGAAAGGGCTTGGATTACTATCTGGATGCTGTTGGCGTTCCGGAATATGACCCGGTTCTGCTTGTTGAAAAGACGCAGGGAAGAATGGCGGAGGATAACAAATGGCTGGAAATTATTTGATGCTGCATACCAACGACAGGGTTGTGGTGACGACTTCGCGCGGAAATCAGGAAAAATGGTTTGATACGGAGAAAAATCTCTGGTATAAGGCAGACGGTGGCTGCTTTGAGGCACTGGCTGAAGCCGTTTCCAGTGAAGTTCTGCGCAATTTCACGAATGCGGCTCGGCTGCCGGGAATCTCCGTGGCAATTACTGGGTCGATACGGCTGAGGTTCATGGCTTGAAACGAGTGGTTTCGGTACGATCCTTGATAAATATCTGTGCTATTACCCGAAACAATTCCACTTTTTGCTGAAAGAGCGTATCGAAACCGTCCTGATGGAGCAGCAGAAAAAGCTTTTTGAAAAGTAAAAGCTCTTGCGTCCCGTGAAAAAAGAAGGTAATATAAATACAGAGCAAGACACAGAACGCAGGGAGGGATGAAAACCATGTTTTACGAGATCATGCACCGGGAAAGCTGTGTGGCACAACTCAGCACGACAGGAGAATGCAAGGTCTGCCTTGAGGATTTCATGCCCTATGATCTGGTTCTGGTGGAATCGGATGATTTTGACGAGCGCATCAATAATGTAACGAACTTTTACTATTGGTGCGCCTCCCGGATGTTGACGTTGGATCGCACCTACGCCAAGGAAATCCTGAACAGTATCGGTGCATCTCAGAGTGTTACGGACAGGGAACGAGCACAGATTGCATTATCCTACCATTGTCTGTCTTTGCTGGATGTGTTCTGGGTGAAAGAAGAAAACGAGAAGATTCGATTCGAGGATATCAACCTTTTTGCACACTCCTTAAGCAATGCGCTTGTGGATATTGCGCTGCGGGGGCACCAAATGACGGTGACAAACGCCCATCTTCTGGCAAATGACCTGTCTACGGGCGGCTTGTACCCCAAGGCGTGGGTGCGAAAAGAGGATGGCTTCTATCTTTACAAGGATGGTGGCAGGGAAGCGGTGGAACGTGAAGTGCTGGCAAGCAAAATCTGCCGGTGCTTTGACTGCCATCAGGTACTGTATGAGCAGGGGATGTTTGAAAATGAGCCGGTTTCCATCAGCAAAATCATGACATCTCAGCGATACAGTCTTGTGACCTATGCAGCCTATGACGTCTACTGCACGAACCATGATTGGAACACGCTGGATAAGATCTTAGAGCTGGATGCTCCCGGCTACTATATGATGAACATTCTGGATTATCTGGTGGGCAATACTGACCGTCATTGGGAAAATTGGGGTCTGCTGGTAGACAACGAAACCAATCAGCCCATCCGTCTGCATGACCTGATGGACTTCAACCGGGCGTTTCAGCAGTACGACACGCCAGAAGGCGCAAACTGTCTGACCGTGGGAAAACGCCATCTGAGCCAAAAAGATGCTGCAGTGGAAGCGGTGCGGAACATCGGACTGAACCAAGTCCGTCAGGTGGAGCACACCGTATTCTCCGAGCATCCGGCATGGAAAGCAATGTTTGAAGAACGACTGCGTGTTTTACGGAACGCCATGTAAGTCAGAGCGAATATCAGAATAATTGAAACAGAATGATTCCATAACGAAAGCCCGTCTGCGCTGCCACATATCGTGGCTTGCAGACGAGCTTTTTCGTTTGGCCGGAGAAAAATTACCATACCTCACATGCGAAGCATAGATGGAAAATCGGAACCAAGGTTTTCCACCAGATGGCAAAAGCATTTCTGACTGATGGTCTTTTGTCCACTTTCCCAGCAGCGGATGCTTGTCCTGCTGACCTTTGCATGGTCGGCAAGCTGCTGACGGTTCCAGCCTTTTGTCTCCCGGTATCTGCGGAGGAAGGCTCCTCCGCCCCGGTGCAGAAACAGGGTGTAGTCGTCCAGAATATCCTCCACCGGGATGCCGTAAAGGGCGGCGAGCTTGTCCGCAAGTTCCGGCGTAAAGCTGCGGTGAAATGCGCCGCTTTCCAGATCCCGATAGAGCCATTCCTCCATGCCCACCATGGCAGCAACCTCTTTTTGCAGCAGGTCAAGACCATAGCGGCACCAACGCAGATGGTCCCATGGGTTCGGGATGTCGGCGTAAGAGTGGTACATACGGTAGAACGCCTGCGCCTCTACGGTGGTGCGGGGGCCTGCCAAAGTTACCTGCAAGATGTATAGAGGGGTTAGACCATGACCCTCACATGACACCCTCTGAAGCAGAAAAAAGGAACCGCTCTCTCGGCTCCAAAAAATCCATTTTGACGTAGATGCGTCATTGCGTGAAAGAGATGGATTCTCTTTTCCATCTGAAAGTGCGCTGGGGAGAGGATAGCAAATGAGCTTCGGATGCACTTCCGGAGGGAGCGGAAAAGCGGGACCACCGTGTCGTTGCAGGAAACGCTGGAGGCGGGCAAGGACGACACGGCACTGACCCTCTCGGACGTGCTGCAGGACGGCTTCTGCATGGAGGACAGCTGTGAGCAGCAGGACGAGGCCCGGCGGCTGCGGCAGCTCATCGAAGGGCTGCCGGCGCGGGAACGGAAGCTGATCCTGCTGCGGTACGGGTTGGCGGGTCAGCCGCCGCTGACCCAACTGGAAACGGCACAGCTGCTCCAGATCAGCAGAAGTTATGTCTCAAGGCTCAAGACCCACGCACTGGATCAGTTGCGCAAAGGCTGGCTTCAAGAATCACCGGGAGAATAAAGGAACGGCAGATGGAATATATCCTGTGAACCGGGTGGCTTATCTGGTGGGGCACCACCATAGACCGGAGCAGATCAACGGCATCGACTACCAGATTTTGATTGAGGCAGATTATATCGTCAATGCATCCGAAAACGGGTACAGCCAGCAGGCGATCCGATCTTTTATGGAACATACCATGAAAACAGTGTTTGGAGTATAACAGAGAAGTTTGCCGCAAAACGCGAAAAAAAGATTCCATAAGCAAGTGACCTGAAAAGGACACCACCAAGAAAACCCAGACCCGATAAGCGAATACCGTCGAGGACTCTTCCCATTGTGGAGGTGTCCTCGGCGGCTTTTTTGTATATAGGGCAGCAATTCTTGACCGTTTTTTGTGAAGGTGATAAGTTACGAGATGGAGCACAGCTTTCTCCGCAATAATCTCGATTGAAAACAACGGCACATATAAAGCAAAAAAGGAATATTCTTACTTGTCAATTTGCTGTAGAAAATCACCTGAGTTTGGGCAAAATTAACAAAGCGAAAAAGAAGCCCGTTTCTATCTTGACACACAGCAAAGAATATGGTACTGTAATCATGCATAGAATAAATTGTGATTCAAGTGCTTAATTTGTCTGTGCCTTACAAAAAAGAAAAATGTACGTGAGCAGCGTCGTTGGATTGTTACCGTTTGGCGGGCTAGACCAACTCTGCATAGCACAAGCCGAAAGCGTGTTTCAGCCTTCGGTATGTTTGCTGTGTCAAGAGTGGTCTTTTTTTATTGCCTTTTCCAACTTGGGGAGGAGAAATAATGCAATATACCGTCAAAAAACCGATCAACAACAACATCCTGCGCGTGGTGGACCCCACGGGCTGTGAGCTGATCGTCACCGGGCGCGGTTTGGGCTTTGGCGTTAAGCCGGGCTATAAAATTGAGGCTGAAACCGTGGAGCGCAGCTACCGCATGACCAGCCCTGCCGTGCAGCAGAAGTTGGTGGAACTTCTGGAACGGATTCCGTATGAGCATCTGCTGCTCACCGATGAGCTGGTAGAAACCATCCGGCAGCGGCTGAAATACCCACTGAACGAAAGCCTGCTCATCACGCTGGCCGACCACATCAGCTTTGCCATCCAGCGCAGCGAACAGGGGATTCGCTTTTCCAACCCGCTGATGGCTCCCATTCGGGAATTCTACCCGGAAGAGTATCGCCTTGGCATGGAGTGCCTTGCCGCCATCCGCCAGCGCTGCCATGCAGACCTTTCGGACGACGAGGGCGGCTTCATTGCGCTGCACATCGTCAACGCAGAGCTCAACACCACCATGAGCGTGGTGAACGATGTCACCCGCTTTGTGGATGGCTGCGTGCAGGTGGTGGAATACTTTTACAACTGCCATTTTGACCGGGATGCACTGGATTTCAGCCGCTTTACCGTGCATTTGCGCTTTTTTGCGCAACGCGTATTTCAAGGAAAACAGGAGCAGGAAAACGATACCCACGACGAAGTGTTCCGCGCCCTGATCGCCCGCAATTGCAGCGAACACTACAAATGCGCCTGCTGCATTGCGGAGTATGTCCGCAACACCTGGCACAAGGAGCTTTCGGACGAGGAACTGGTGTTCCTTACGATCCATCTGAAACGGATCCGGATGGGAAAATAAGCTCTTTTGCTTTACCTTTGATTCTCCACAGGTCTTTCCTGTGTGGATATATATGCTGGATACGAACTTGAGAAAAGGAGAACTGAAGATGAAAGACAAGATCTTTGGCGTGCTGCAGCGCGTGGGACGTAGCTTTATGCTGCCCATTGCGCTGCTGCCTGTAGCGGGCCTGCTGCTGGGTATCGGCAGCTCGTTCACCAACGAAACCATGCTGGCGGCCTATGGCCTGAACAGCGTCATCCACCCCGGTACCCTGATCTACACCATTCTGGACGTGATGAGCCAGACCGGCAGCGCCGTGTTCAACAATCTGGCGCTGCTGTTCGCCATGGGCGTGGCCATCGGCATGGCCCGCAAGGAAAAAGAGGTGGCCGCCCTGTCCGGCGCAGTGGCCTATATCATTATGAATACAGCCATTCAGGCCATGATCAATGCGGCAGGCGGCGTAGAAGCGATGCCTGCCAACTCCACCACCACCATGCTGGGCATCACAACCCTGCAAATGGGTGTGTTCGGCGGCATCGTGGTCGGTCTGGGCGTGGCGGCGCTGCACAACAAGTTCTATAAGATCGAGCTGCCGCAGGTGCTGGCCTTCTTTGGCGGCACACGCTTCGTGCCCATCGTCAGTTCTATTGTGTATCTGGTGGTCGGCATTGCCATGTTCTATATCTGGCCGGTGGTGCAGAGCGGTATTGCCGCGCTGGGTGCACTGGTGCTGGCTTCCGGCTACGCAGGCACCTTTATTTACGGCCTGCTGGAGCGTGCGCTGATCCCCTTTGGACTGCATCATGTGTTCTATATGCCGTTCTGGCAGACCGCTGTGGGCGGCACCGCCATCATCGATGGCGTCACCGTGACCGGCGCACAGAACATCTTCTTTGCCGAGCTGGCTTCCAAGTCTACCACGGTGTTCTCGGTCAGCGCTACCCGTTTCATGGCCGGTAAGTTCCCCTTTATGATGTTCGGTCTGCCCGGCGCGGCGCTGGCGATGTACCAGTGCGCCAAGCCGGAAAAGAAAAAGGTGGCAGGCGGCTTGCTGCTTTCCGCAGCCCTGACCGCTTTCCTCACCGGCATCACCGAGCCGCTGGAATTTACCTTTATCTTCGTGGCACTACCCATGTACGCGGTGCACTGCGTACTGGCCGGTCTGTCCTTCATGTTGATGCACATCCTGAATGTGGGCGTGGGCATGACCTTCTCCGGCGGTCTCATCGACCTGGTGCTGTTCGGTGTGATGCAGGGAAACGCCAAGACCCACTGGGTGTGGGTGGTCGTGGTCGGTGCGGTGTACTTTGTGCTGTACTACATCATTTTCCGCTTTATGATTTCCAAGTTTGACTACAAGACCCCGGGTCGCGATGATGCTGAGGAAGTCAAGCTGTACACCCGTGCGGACGTGAACGCCCGCAATGCTGCTTCCGGCAGTGTGCCTGCCGGAAATGACCCGGTCAGTGCAATGATCGTGGAAGGTCTGGGAGGTGCCGCGAATCTGGCCGATGTGGATTGCTGCGCAACCCGTCTGCGCTGCACGGTCAATGATGCGGCATTGGTCAAACAGGATGTGCTCAAAGCCTCCGGTGCCTCCGGCGTGATCTGCAAGGGCAACGGCGTACAGGTGGTGTACGGCCCCAAGGTGGCCGTCATCAAGGCAAAGCTGGAAGATTATCTGGAAAGTACACCCAAAAACCCGGTTGTCGCTCCCTCGCCGGCAGCAGCACCCGCAGCAAAGGATACCGTGCTGTCTGCCTGCCTGAACGGTACTGTAGTGCCGCTGGCCGATGTGAAGGATGAAGCCTTTGCCAGCGGTGCGCTGGGCGACGGCATTGCCATTGAGCCCACCGATGGTGAACTGGTGGCACCTGCTGACGGTGAGATCTCCTCCACCTTTGAGACCCACCATGCCGTGGGCATGACCACGGCTGACGGTGCCGAACTGCTGATGCACATCGGCATCGATACGGTCAAGCTGGGCGGCAAGCACTTTACCTACCTCGTCAACGAGGGCGACAAGGTGAAGAGAGGCCAGCCGTTGATCCGCTTTGAGCTGGAAGCCATTAAGGCAGAAGGCTATCCCGTGACCACGCCGGTCATTGTCTGCAATACCGATGACTATGCCGTTGTCGAGGCTAAAGCCAGTGGCACCGTAAAGCAGGGGGATGCGTTGCTGGAACTGAAGCGCTAAGCGTTTCTCCCAAACTGTAAGGTGAGGTTGTTGTAAAGGAAAGAGCTATTCCGATAAAGGCAATGTCACTTAGTTAAATAGGCAATCCCTCTCATTCGCGAGGCATATAGAAATGTTCACGCCATCGCAGATTCTTTCAATGACAATTTGAAAGTCACTCTGGGTATCCAGGAATACTCCACAAAATGAAAAAGCGCTCACCGTGAAAGGTGGGCGCTTTTCTCTTTCTTAATTTGTACTTATAAAAGGTATATCACACCAGCATATCGAACAGTCCAATCATCAGAGGCATCGTCATGATGGAAAGCAGCGTACTCAGAACATACAATGCACTTGAGTGCGCCGCATCACGATTGTAGAGTTGCGCCATTGAGGTGACTGTCGCACAAGACGGCGTAATAGCCGATAGATAGACTGTCATTAAAATTGCTTTACCATCTGCAATCCAGTCAGATGCGTGGAACACGCGAAGTAGCAGCAGAACAATGATAGGAACTACAATCAGACGAAGTGCAACGGGAAGATAGTTGCGCGGTGTGCAGAAGACTTTCTTTAACGGTACTTCCGCAATCGCCATACCGGCCAGCAGCATACCCATAGGCCCTATCATAGCACCTACGCTGCTGAGCGTGCTTACGATAGGCGAGGGCAGCGAGATGTGCAGAAGGTACAAGAGCGCACCGGCAACAATCGCAATCAAATTGACATTGGTCAGAATCTTCTTCCATTCGAGTTTTGTGCCTTCTTGCAGGCAGGCACTTGCGTGCGTCCAGAGAAGAATCAGCTGAACAATGACGAAAGCGCAGGAATACACGACATATTCCTCGCCGAGCAAAGCCTGAACCAGAGGGATGACGAGCGCAGCCGCATTGCTGTAGATGATGTTGACCTGCTCCACGACATCCAATTTAAGCGGCCTTTTAAAGATAGCATTGAGGACCAGAAACACGACATGCATTCCGACCGCTATGCCCATCGAGTACAAGAGTCCTGTGCGAATCTGCGGCGTATCATCGATTTGAAATGCGTTGAGAACAACACACGGCATGACCAGATACACGAAAACTACGGACAAAACCTTGCTGTCTGAGGCTTTCAGAAGCCCTGCCTTGACGACTACATAGCCCATCAGAAGAACGATAAACAGCTGGGCTATCTGCTGCATGAGCAATACACTGACTTCCATGACAATCCCTTCCTTCGATTCAGAATAGCGTACTCCTTTCTATGAAAAGAGTCAATATGCAACATGACGGAAGTTTTTAGCAAATAGCGAAAATCAACAGTTTGTGGTGAAGGTTGAGAGTTAGCCATATGTACTGGATACTATGCACAGTTACAGGATGTTGCATTTATGCAAACGGTAGAACTTGATAGAGGAGTTGTAAAATCTATAAAAATAAATGTAAACGCGATGTTTTCTTTGATATAATATAGTTAAGAAACTATCCCCTAAAGGGAAGGAGGTCTATTATGAAAAGGAGAGTTAGTACAGCGAAAAGAATCGTTGCTGTAGCTTTAGCCGCTACGGTTGCGGTTTCTTTGACCGGCTGCAAGAAAAGGAAAAACAATAACGATACCACGAGTTCGGATGTGACCACGAGCCAAAGTCAGGCTGCGGTTCCGGAAACCCCGGAAGTGACGGCCACACCTGCGCCGACAGCTACACCTGAACCGACGGCCGCACCTGCTGAGAATACCGATAAGAAGGATAACGCCACCAGCGAGCCGACTAAGACGAATAAGCCGAGTTCCGGCGCTTCGACTTCCGGTGGAACTACCAAACCGGCCGCGACAAAAACACCGGCACCTGCTCCGGCAGCTACTCCGGCTCCTACCGCAAAGCCTCAGGTAAAATACACCTTCACGGTTCGCCGTCATGAGGCGACCTGCACCACGCAAGGCTACGATGAGCATATCTGCCATGAGTGGGGCGGCATGAACTACAATGACCGCTTTGTTCCGACAAAGGGACACAGCTGGGATGGCGGTACAGTCACGAAGGCTGCTACTTATACCGAGACCGGTATCAAGACCTTCAAGTGCAAGGAGTGCGATGAGACGCGCACAGAGGAAATCCCGTCTCTCAACAAAACCTATCATATCAAAAACGTTGTTGCTCCGACATGCACCGCTGAGGGCTATACCATCTATGAGTGCAACGAAGTTCCCGGTCTGACCTATAAGGGCGATTACAAGGCAAAGCTGCCGCACGCCTACGATGCTGGTAAGGTCACGAAGCCTGCTACCATCTATGAGAAGGGTGTCAAGACCTTTACCTGCACCTCCTGCGGCACTACATACACGGAAGATATTCCGATGGTCGAGAAGACCTGGCATAAGGGCAATACGGTAGCGCCTACCTGCACCGAGCAGGGGTACACCGTTTACATTTGCGACCAGGATTCCGCTCTGACCGAGAAACGCGATTATACGAATGCGCTCGGCCATGCTTGGGACGCTGGTACAGTCACAACGGCAGCGACCTGCACGAAGGCTGGTGTTAAGACCTATACCTGCACCCGTAATGGCTGCACAGAGACTAAGACCGAGGAAATAGCGGCTCTAGGTCACAAGTGGGATGATGGCACTGTCACCACGCCCGCTACCTGTGAGGCTGTCGGTGTAAAGACCTACAAGTGCCAGAATACCGGCTGCACAGAGACCAAGACCGAAGAAATCGCGGCTCTGGGCCACAAGTGGGATGATGGTGTTGTTACCAAGGAAGCAACTTACGAAGAAGATGGCGAGCGCACCTATACCTGCCAGAATGACAAGACCCATGTGCATAAAGAAGTAATTCCTGCTTTGGGCTATACCTTCACGGAAACTGTCGTTGCTCCTACCTGCACTGAGGACGGTTATACGCTGCATACCTGCAATGAGAATCCCGCAAAGACGTACAAGGATACGCCTGTTCCTGCGCTGGGCCATCAGTACAAAGAAGTCACTACTCCGGCTACCTGTGGTGCTCTTGGCAGCGTAGACAATGTTTGTGAGCGCTGCAACGATAAGCAGCATGTGAAAAACCTGCCTGTCACTGGTGAACATCAGTGGGATGAGGGCGTCATCACCAAGGAGCCTACAGCCACCGAAACTGGCATCAAGACCTACACCTGCAATGTTTGCAAAGCAACAAAGACCGAAGATATTGCTAAGGCGCATAACCACGATTACACGCGCCTTGGCGAAATCATCGAGGGACCTTATTGCGAAACTGAAGGCAAGCGTTGGATGTACTGCAGCTACGAGGGGTGCAACGAAAGAGTGTTGATGCCTGTGCCTGCTATCGGCTACCATGATTGGGACACCGAGCACACCGAATGCCTGAAAAAGGCCACCTGCACCGAGAAGGGCACCATGCGGATGCACTGCAAGCGCGATGCTTCCCATACCATGACCTACGACTACGGTGGTACTGGTCACATCTGGGACGAGGGTGTCATCACTACCCCGCCTACTTATGACGAGTACGGTGAAAAGACCCTGTATTGCAAGAACTGTAATGCGACCAAGACTGAAAAGGTCCTGCCCACCAAGTACACATTCACCGTTACCGTTGTTCCGCCGACTTGCACCGAAGACGGCTACACGATGCATAAGTGCAATGAGGACGACAGCTTCTCTTACAAGGACAACATTGTACACTCCACCGGTCATCGTGCCGCGAAGCGTGTTATCGAGCCCACTTGTAAGGAAGAGGGTCGCACCGAAATATACTGCAAAGTCTGCGGTGATGTGAGCAGCACTTTCGATTTCACGCCCAAGAAAGGCCACACTTGGGATAACGGTGTTGTGACTACTGAGCCCACGGCTGAAAAAGAAGGCGTCAAGACCTACACCTGCACGGTTTGCAATGAAACGAAGACTGAGACCATCCCGCGCCTGAACGGCAGCGGCAAGTAAGCTGCAAGCTTACAAAAAGCACAAGAAACACAAAGAGGAGCGTCTGCTTTGGCGGACGCTCCTTTTGCTTTGACTGAAAAACTGCATAAGTGCTCTAGAAAATCTTTTTGACATTGTTTGTCGCACTTGGTAGAATGATGACAGAAAAGAAAGAATGCAAATCCTATGGGGAGGTTTCGGGTATGCTGCAGATTGCAATTATCGAAGACGAAGCAGATTTGGCTCAGCAGACAAAGGATAAAGCCCCAATCTATGTATTGGAAACAAACGGATAACATAATAGGTCATTCTGTCTGAGTGCTTAAGGGCTTCTCTGGCTACCTGCAGACCGACGGTTATTCGGCGTACAACGATGTCGAATCTGTGACCAGAGTCGGATGCTGGGCTCATGCAAGGCGCAAATGGGTGGATTGCTTTGAGGGCAAGAAACCTGTTGAAGGGAGCCAATCCGAAAAGGCTTTCGCATATGTTGAAAAGATTTTCGCATTAGAAGCTTGCTGGAGAGATATGTCACCTGACGAACGTCAAAAACACCGTATGGCTGAAATGAAACCCGTTATGGATGCCTATTGGAACTTCCTTTCCAGTTTTTCTTCTGAAAAAGATTCGAATCTGCAAAAGGCACAAACATACTTGCTACACCAGAGAAAACAGTTGGAGGCTGTTCTGCTGGATGGAAGACTGGAACTTACGAACAATGTGGCGGAGCAAACCGTTAAGCCGTTTGTTATGGCTAGAAGGAATTTCTTATTCTGCGACACAGCCAAAGGCGCAGATGCCAGTGCCCTGTGCTTCAGCGTGATTGAAACAGCTAAACGCAACAAGCTGGATCCCTTTGGATACCTTCTGTTCCTTTTGCAGGAGCTTCCCAAACTCGGAAGCGAGCCAACTCGTGAGCAACTCCTGCCGCTATTGCCTTGGTCTACGGCGCTCCCTGAATATTGCCATCTGTCTTGATTTTTTGAGCATCTCGGTTTCGAGGTGCTCTTATTTTTTGCCTTCACGGGGGATTATTGATCGCTTACGATAAAATGAGTGCGGGAATAAAAACCTGAAATAAATACTGGAATATAATTCTCTTGGAATTTTAACAAAGTTCGACAGAAAAAGAGTGAAAACACGTTGAAATGGTTTGCTTGGAGGTTGTATTATAACTAATACGGATAAATGTAGTATGATACGAATCATTCAACTGGATGCGGATAGTAAATTAAATACAGTCAATATGATGGCCACCTAAGAAGTCTTTTTTGGGCTTCTCTGGTGGCCTTCTTTATAAACCACATGCGGGAATTGTGAAATTTATATTTACGATTCCCAAATCACCTAAGCGACGCAATCCATTGTAACTGAGGGGATAGGTGATTTTGTGGTGAAACTGCTTAGTTGCGCTCGGAGCAGGGGACCTCCTAGATGTGATTTGACCGAAACAATTCAAATCGCTATAGGAGGTCAAAATGACTGAATTAGAAATGCATGAACTTTGGCGCACACTTCGTTTATGGGCCAATTATAATCAGCTTAACCAGACGATAGAAAAAAACTGGCTTAGTAATTCGTTCAACAGCCATATCCTTGATTTGTTAGACAAAGAGGAAATTAAATACAGGTCAGAGAAACGTCTCCTTGGATATAGGAACAAGGGGAAAAGGCGACTTGCTGGTAATGCAAATCAGCCAATTATTATCAATATTGATGATGTGGCTGATGTCATTGATGTTCGTGCGGAAGATGAATTCGCTCGAGTAGAGCTTCTGGTATCATTGAAGCAGGAATTGGAAAGGCTATCACCCAGAGAGCTAATGATTATTCGAACTTATTTGGATTATCCAATAGAGCTTGTGGCGAGGTAGCTTAAG
>ENA-UEOJ01000569-UEOJ01000569.1-human-gut-metagenome-genome-assembly--contig:-NODE-569-length-29903-cov-4.861798_pt1 | contig 29903 bp, 28 predicted proteins | sample MGYA00242885_ERZ507886 | MGnify/ENA primary metagenome ERZ507886 (study PRJEB26167, sample SAMN06115505) | human gut metagenome | host: Homo sapiens | place: China:Anhui | collected 2015-08-07 | study... | reverse complement strand
ACAGTCCCAGACCTCCAGCCATTGTCAATATTGTTCCAAAGCTCATTTTTAATCCCTCAATCTCTCTTGATTCTCTTACGAAAAACCAAAATAATTATTTTCAAATTTAATCTAACTATAAACAATCCAAAATATATTTTACGAGATAGAATAAAAACTTGCAATGGATATTTTACTTTTCTTTTACGTTTCTTTACATTTTTTTACTCAATTTACGCGTTTCGCCCATCCGCAATATCCAGGTCCAGCTGTTTCTTAAGCTCTTCCAAAGATCCGAATCTGCGTTCAGGGCGCCGGAAGCTTTTCAATGCCACTTCAATCTCCTGACCGTAAATATCCTGAGCGAAATCATATAGATAAGATTCCACTCCCATCATTTTTTCGGAAGAAACCGTCGGCTTGGTCCCTACATTGCTGATGGCTTTGTAGGCCCTCCCATTATAACGGACTACCGCATAATAGACACCGTTGGGCGGCAGGAGCTTACCTGCGGGCGGCAGAAGATTTACTGTGGGAAAGCCCAGGGTATGACCGATATGGTTGCCATGTTCCACGCATCCCACAAGAGTATAGGGCATCCCCAGCATCTTTTCCGCTTCTTCCATCCGGCCCTCTTCCACCAGCTTGCGGATGTAAGTAGAGCTGACCTCGATGCCATCCACTTCGATCTTCTCTATGGTCCGGACACAAAAACCTAACTGCGGAGCCATTTTCTCTAAAAGTTCTGCATTGCCTGCTCCATTTTTTCCAAAAGAGAGATCTTCACCTGCTGCCACAAAACGGGTATTCATCTGCTTCGCCAGAATCTCTGTCACGAAACGCTCCGGTTCTGTGGCTGCAGTCTCTTTTGTCAGCGGGAACTCGATCAGGATGTCGATCCCCAGATGTTCGAAGAGACGCCTTTTCTCTTCTCTTGTCGTCAGTTCTTTTCCATCCGACAGTCCGAACAGCACCGCCGGTGTGGGATCAAAAGTGAAAACACAGGCTGCCAGTCCGTTCTTTTTCTTATTCAGGATTTCCTCTAAAAGTCTTCTGTGCCCCAAATGCACACCGTCAAATTTGCCGATAGCTACCGCTGTATCTTTTTCCAAATAAAAGTCTGTTGTTCCTGCAATGATTTCCAAGTCTATTTCCTGCTTTCTGTGTTACTTGGGAAGATTTTCATGGGCTTGTACCATTCTTTTACCCCGTCATAAGCATAAATGCCCACAAAGCTGTCATCCTCTCTGTAGACACGCACCCACTCTCCCGCAGGGTAAGTAGTCTGCTCCATGGTCTGTCCCGGATAAAAAGCGTTCCCGTTATCGATCAATTTCCGCCATTTTTCCTCTACATGTACTGCATTAAAATCCGCAAAAATACGGTCCGTGGGAAGCAGTGCCTCCTCTAATCTGTCCGTATCCCGGAGTTCCTGCAGCTGTGCAAGTGTCAGGGCATCCGCAAGCCGGAATTCTCCGACCCTGGTGCGGACGAGACTCTGCATGGTGCCACCGCAGCCAAGCTTCCCGCCGATATCGGCACAGAGACTGCGGATGTAGGTTCCCTTGGAGCATTCCACACGGAACTTCACTACCGGAAGTCTTATTTCCAGGATCTCGATCGCCGGCAGATCCACATGTCTTGCCTGCCGTTCCACTTCTTTACCTGCCCTGGCAAGCTCATAGAGTTTTTTTCCGTTGACCTTCCGTGCGGAATACATAGGCGGAATCTGGTCATAACCGCCGACAAAGCTTTCGATCACTTCACGTACCTGTACCTCATCCACCGCTACTTCCCGTTCTTCCAAAACAGTTCCCGTGGTATCCTGGGTATCTGTGATCTGACCCAGTAAAAGTTCTGCCACATATTCCTTGGTCCTGTCCGTCAGCATTTCGCATGCTCTGGTAGCACTCCCCAGACATACAGGGAGCACACCGGTAGCCTGTGGATCCAGTGTACCTGTGTGCCCTATCTTTTTCTGCCGGCAGATCCCGCGAAGCTTGGCTACCACATCATGAGAGGTAAAACCTGCTTCCTTGTATACATTGATAATGCCGTCCATTAATCCTGTTCTCCCCGCAATTGCTTATCGATGTGCAGTGACAAATTATTGATACAGTCATGAAAAGTCCCCTTCATGGTGCAGCCTGCGGCACGTACGTGTCCGCCGCCTCCAAAGAAGGATGCCACCTTCGCCACATCAACCTTCTCATTGGAACGCATGCTGACCTTGTACTCCAGTACACCGGTCTCATACATGAAGATTGCACAGTCGATTCCTTTAATATTGCGCAGCTGGTTCACTATGCCGTCCAGATCTCCCGGTACTGCATTGTAGAAATCCATGGTCTTACGGTCCACCATGCTCACGATGCAGCGGCCGTCCATGAAGCGTATGCTCTCCATCAGGGCTCTGCCCATGATCTGCGACTGCAGATAGGTCTTCTGATAAAAGCTCTCCTCAATGATTTTAGAAAAATCAAATCCAAAAGAGATCAGAAATGCTGCTGCCTGCAATGTCTCCGGTGTCGTATTGGAATACTGGAATACGCCGGTATCGTGGATGATGCCGGTGTACAGTGCTTCCGCAATATCTCTGTCAATGAGTTCGGCATCCATGATGTGATACAGCACCTCACAGGCACTGCCCACCTCGGGCCGGACGAGATTTACATCACCGCAACCGAAATTGCTGATGTGATGATCGATGTTGATCTTCTTTTTCGCACTCTGGAAATATTTCTCCGCGTCTCCCAGTCTGTCTCCACTGCAGTCCAGTGCAAAATATACATCAAAAGAATCCTGCTCCGGACATTCGGTCTGGATCTCATCGTATCCCTTCAGATAGGAAAACTCTTCGGAAGGCTTCTGTATATATACGGTAACTTCTGCTTCGGGAAGGAGTTTCCTCAGGTACATCTGTAAGGACAGACATACACCCACGCAGTCTCCGTCGGGACGAATATGTCCGCTGATGCCGATCTTTTTTGCGCCACGACATTCTTCACGCAAATCCATTATTCGTCACCTTCCTCTGTCTCTTCCGTATCTTCCACAACTTCATTATCCGGCTTCTGTGCCTCATCCGCTGCAATGACTTCATCGATCTTGTGGGACATGTTGACACCGTATTCGATGGACTGGTCCATCACAAAAGTGATATCCGGAGTGTTGCGCAGATTGATGGTACGCGCCAGTTCTCTGCGGATAAAGCCCTCGGCGCTCTTTAAACCCTGCAGGGTAGACTTTCTGACTTCCTCGTCTCCCAGCACACTGATCCATGCCTTACAGCTTTTTAAATCCGGTGCCACTTCCACAGCGACCACACTGGTCCAGGGACTGATCCGGGGGTCCTTAAGACCGCCCCGGATGATCTCTGCCAGAACACGCTGCACTTCCCCGTTCACACGGGTATTTTTTACACTATTTTTTCTCATTCTTATTCCTTCTTACTTCAAACCTAAACCATGATATACCGGAAGCTTCGCTTCGTACCACACCGGAAGTTTCACTTCGTACCACACCAGAAGTTTCGCTTCGTATCACACCAGAAGTTTCGCGAAGCGAAACTTCGCGCTAAAGCTTTAGAATATCTTAGGCGTGGTATTTTCACGCCTTAGATATTCTCTTTAGCGTGGTACCTCCACCATGATATAAGCTTCTACGATATCCAGCTCCTGCATCTTGTCAAAGCCTTCGAATACGAGACCACACTCATATCCTGCCTTAACTTCCTTCACATCATCCTTGAATCTCTTCAGGGAAGCCAGGTTGCCCTCGAAGATCTGCTCGCCCTCACGGGTGATACGAACTTTACAGCCTCTCTGGAAGACACCGTCTAAGACATAGGAACCGGCAATGTTACCGATAGCGGATGCCTTGAAGATCTGACGAACCTCTGCATGACCGATCACCTTCTCCTCATAGACAGGATCCAGCATACCCTTCATGGCAGCTTCGATATCTTCGATGGCCTGGTAGATGACCTTGTACAGACGTACATCCACGCCCTCTCTCTCTGCGGTTGCCTTGGCAGTCGCATCGGGACGGACATTGAATCCGATGATGATCGCATTGGACGCACTTGCCAGAGATACGTCGGACTCATTGATGGCACCTACGCCGCCGTGGATACATTTTACTACTACTTCTTCATTGGACAGCTTCATCAGGGACTGCTTTACTGCTTCTACGCTACCCTGTACATCAGCCTTGACGATCAGGTTCAGTTCCTTCAGATTACCCTCCTGGATCTGGCTGAACAGATCATCCAGAGACATTCTGCCCTTGGTCTCTTCCAGCATCTTTTCCTTATTCTGTGCCAGGTAGGTCTCTGCATAAGCTTTTGCTGTCTTATCATTATCATGTGCCAGGAATACTTCACCGGCACTGGGAACATCGGACAGACCCAGGATCTCTACAGGAGTAGAAGGTCCTGCTTCCTTGACTCTGCGTCCCTTGTCATCGATCATGGCTCTTACCTTACCATGAGCCACACCCGCGGAGATAAAGTCTCCCACATGCAGGGTACCCTTCTGTACCAGTACGGTAGCCACAGGACCGCGTCCCTTATCCAGCTCTGCCTCGATGACCAGACCTCTTGCCTTTCTCTTGGGGTTCGCCTTCAGTTCCATGATGTCTGCAGTCAGCAGGATCATGTCAAGCAGCTGGTCGATACCCTCGCCGCTTTTTGCGGATACGGGTGCAAATACGGTGCTTCCGCCCCAATCCTCGGGGATCAGCTCATACTCTGCCAGTTCCTGCTTTACACGGTCAATGTTTGCAGAGGGTTTATCGATCTTGTTCACTGCTACGATGATCTCCACACCTGCTGCCTTTGCATGGTTGATTGCTTCTACAGTCTGGGGCATTACGCCGTCGTCCGCTGCTACTACCAGGATAGCAATATCGGTCGCATTGGCACCACGCATACGCATGGCGGTAAATGCTTCATGTCCGGGAGTATCTAAGAAGGTGATCTTACGGTCTCCCACATTTACAGTATAAGCACCGATGTGCTGGGTGATACCACCTGCCTCACGATCGGTTACGTTGGTCTTACGGATAGCATCTAACAGGGAAGTCTTACCATGGTCAACGTGACCCATAACACAGATTACGGGAGGTCTCTCCACCAGATCTGCCTCGTCCTCTTCGTCTTCCTTCAACAGTTCTTCGATGACATCTACCTTGACCTCTTTTTCACAGAGAATGTCATATTCCATGGCGATATTCTCCGCATCTTCATAGGAGATCTCCTGGTTCACGGTTACGATCTTACCTTCCAGGAACAGCTTCTTGATGATGGCTGCAGGCTGTAACTTCATCTTCTCAGCCAGTTCTTTGATGGTAATGGATTCAGGCAGCACGATCACCTTGATCTGCTCTTCCTGTACCTCTTCCTTCTTCTTTTCCGGCTTGATGAAACGTCCGGGCTTGTTCTTCAGTGCGTCCTCGTCTTCGTAGATATGGTCCTTCTTGGAACGCTTGTTGTCCTTCTCCTGACTGAAACGTCTCTTTTCATCTTCGCGCTTCTTCTCAATATCTTTACCTGCAGGTTCCGGAGCGAAGCCCTTATTCTGCCTGTTATCTCCGAATCGATTACCCGATCCGCCATTGCCTCTTTGGTCGCGGCCGTTATTGCCGTAACCGCGCTCACCGTTGCCGTTATTCCTGCGATCACCCTGGCCGCCTTCCATACCCGGACGACCCTGTCTGTTAAATCCGCCTCCCTGAGGTCTGCCATTGCCCATGCCTCCTCTGTTTGCGTTCTGTCCGCCCTGGCGGCTGCCCTGACCATAGCTGCCCTGACGATTATCACGGTTACCATCTCTGTTGTCACGATTATAGCTGCCCTGACCACGATCGTTCTGTCCACGATTATCACGGTTCTGTCCGTAATTATTCTGACCGTAACCACCCTGGCGGTTGTCTCTGTTGTCACGGTTATTGTTCTGCGGTCTGTCCGCAGATCTGTTCTGTGCTGTATTCTGAGGTGCCTGTGGCTGAGCTGCTGCGGTATTCTGTGTTGCCTGTTCTTTTACAGGTGCCTGTGCCGCGGTGTTGTTTGTGGGCTTCTTCGGCTGCTGTCCTCTGTTTCCGGGTACCATATCCACACTGGGGGTGGGAGAAGGCGGGGTCAGCGGTTTGATGGGACGTACCGGAGCCTGTGTCTGTACACGGTTACCGTAGGAATTATTCTGGTATCTGCCTCCCTGTCCCTGATTCGGGCGCTGTCCGCCGGCGTTTCTCTGTCCCTGTCCGTTCTGACCGCCCTGACGCTGTCCGGACATCTTGGAATTCTGAGGGTTGCTTACGAAGATAATTTTTTTCTTTTTCTTCGTCTCATCCTGACCCTTATTCTCTGTTGTGGGCTCCTGCACCTTATTTGCTGCGGGCTTTGCTTCTTCCTGTGCCTTCACAGGCTCTTTTTCTGCCGGAGTGGGAGTTTCTGTCTTCTCTGCCGCGGGAGCCTGCTTTTTGTGTCCCAGACTCTTACGAACCAGCGCTGCCGCATCCTCTTCCAACGAGCTCTGTGCTGCCTTTGCCTCAATTCCTTTTTCCTGTAAAAAATTCAATATATCCTTACTCTGTAGTTCTAATTCTTTTGCGAGTTCATGTACTTTGATTTTCGCCATGCTTTCCTCCATTCTGCCTAACCGGGCAAATTTGCTTCCAATTGCTTGATGAGTGCATCTGCCAGTCCCGCATCACACACACCTACCGAAGATCTTAAGTTCCGGCCGATCGCCCAGCCGAGCTCTTCTTTTGTGCCATATTCGTATACCGGGACTTCATAATAGGAACATTTGTCGTGAAACAACTTTTTCATATTGGCGGATGCATCTTCTGCAACGATCACCAACATGGCAGAACCTTTTTTCACAGCGTCCTCCGTCTGGAATTCACCGCTTACCAGGTTACGCCCCCTCATCGCAAGTCCCAAAAGGGAATAAATCTTATTCTGTTTCAAGCTGATCAAACTCCTTTTCCAGCATATCATAACTTTCCGGAGAAATACTCATCTTGAATGAACGCTCTAAGCCTTTATTCTTCCGGGCCTTCTGCAGACATTCCTTCTGTCTGCATATATATGCACCGCGTCCGTTCTTTTTGCCCGTCGTATCTAAACAGATCTCTCCTTCCGGAGTCTTCAGAACACGCAGCATTTCTTTTTTGCCTTTCATTTCTCCGCAGCCTACGCACTGCCTCAGTGGAATCTTTTTTGCCATTGATTATTCCTGCTCTCCATCAAAATCGTCTTCGGTTTCATCCTCGTAATCGTCCACATAATCCTCATAACGGAAGCCGGGAGCATCCTTGGCCTGTGTCTCGGATTTGATGTCGATCTTGTAACCGGTCAGCCTTGCTGCCAGTCTTGCATTCTGACCTTCCTTACCGATCGCCAGAGACAGCTGATAATCGGGAACGACTACCTTTGCGGTCTTCTCATCGGGATCCGCAAATACTGCTACGATCTTGGCAGGAGAAAGTGCATTCTGGATCAGGTTACCGGGGTTCTCATCCCAGTTCACGATATCGATCTTCTCACCGCGCAGCTCTTCTACGATAGCATTGACACGGGCACCGTTCATACCTACGCAGGCACCGACCGCATCCACGTTCGGGTTGTTGCTCCACACAGCGATCTTGGTACGGCTGCCGGCCTCTCTGGCAATGCTCTTGATCTCTACGGTACCGTCCTTGATCTCGGTAACTTCAGACTCAAACAATCTCTTTACCAGTTCCGGATGGGTACGGCTGACATTGATACGGGGTCCCTTCGGGGTGTTCTTCACTTCTACGATGTAGACCTTGATACGCTCAGTGGGTTTGAAGACTTCGCCCTTCACCTGCTCATTCTCGGTCAGCATGGCATCTGCCTTACCCAGGTTGATGCTGATGTTTTTGCCGACATAGCGCTGCACTACACCAGTTACTACATCCTTTTCCTTCTCATAATACTGATTGTAGATCACGCTTCTCTCTTCTTCACGGATCTTCTGTAAGATCACGTTCTTGGCATTCTGGGTAGCGATACGTCCGAATTCCTTGGACTTGATCTCTACATGGATCATGTCGCCGACCTGTGCCTTTTTGGAGATCTCCTGTGCATCCTCCAGAGCGATCTGTAAGCAGTCATCCTCTACATCGTCCTTCGTGGGTACGACTTCCTTCTCAGCATATACCAAAAAATCGCAGGTTTCTCTATTGATCTCCACATGGACATTGTCAGCCTTTCCAAAATGGTTCTTGCAGGCTGTCATCAGGGAATTCTCGATGGCTTCAAACAAGGTCTCCTTGCTGATCTCCTTCTCCTTCTCCAGAACGTCCAGTGCCTCCATTAATTCCTTATTCATCATTTCCTCCATTCCGGCTTTCGCCTTTTCTTAGTGTATGGTTTCTTCTTATTATCAAAAATCCAGTGCCAGGCGGATCAGTGCGATGTCTGCTCTGGCAAAAGTTCTCGTGGTTCCCTCTTCTGTGATCGTAACCGTATCTGCATCAAAGCTTTCCAGGATGCCGGAAAATTCCTTGCATTTGTCGATGGGTTTAAACAGTTTGATCTCCACCTCTTCGCCGATGCTCTTCTGTAAATGCTTATCCTTTTTCAGAGTTCTGCCCAGTCCCGGGCTGCTGACCTCCAGAATGTATGCATCCGGAATGAAATCCGCTTTGTCGAGAGCTTCGGATAATGCTCTGCTGACATTTTCACAATCCAGAATATTCACACCCTCCGGCTTGTCGATGTAGGCTCTCAGATAGTAGTCACTGCCTTCCTTCACATACTCCACATCGTAGATCTCCACCTGGTTTACTTCTGCGATGGGCGCAAGCAGTTCTTCGGTTCTGCTTTCGTAGTCCTCTCGTTTGGACATGTATGCCCTCCTTTACTGATATGAACTGTCGTCACAACAACAAGAAAGAGTGGCGCGCGTCCACTCTTACTCTAGCAATCATCTTTAAACTATACACAGTATAGACCCTGTGTAAAAAAAAGTCAAGTCTTAATAATCGGTTTTATTCTTTACACTGTTTCTCATTTTTCTTGTTTTTTGCCATTTTTCCCGACAACAAACCCAAAGGCATTCCGCACTCCGGGACCGGCGAAAAAGATCTGCCAGCACAGCGCCATGGGGAAGTTCTGGACGGTCTTCTGCAGCCACAGGGCGATGATCTGATTGCCGGGATGCATAAAGAGACAGGTGGCGACAAAGCTCATCACCGGGCACATCAGACATACGATCATGGATGAGATCGCCAGCGTGATAAGAATGGGCTTATCCTCCGGGGATACCATACGGAATGCCAGCTTCCGGGACAGCTTTTCTACAACAAAATACTCCAGAATACAGGCGATAGGCCACATAATGGGGATCTCGTGGAACGCTAACAGGAAGATCTCGTTGGTCATTTCTCCCTTGTCCAGTGCGATGTTGTAACAGACCATGGCGTACACCATAACGAACGCCATGATCAGGGTGAAAATAATGTTCTGTAATTTTGTTTTCGGCATAATTGGATGCCCTCCTTTTCTAAAAATGAGCGCAAAAAGACACATGTGTGTTGTTCGTTAATCAGTGAGCAGTGCGCACATGTGTCGTTTCCAATTCTTACCTAAAGTCTTTATGCTGTTTTACTATTTTTGCAACGGTGAGATTTTATCACATAGATTCCGGAAAAGTCAATATGAAATAATGTATTTTTTCTTCCGCGGCTTCCTTCTGCTGTTCCCGGGATCTTACGCCATTTTCCCTGCCGCTCTATCTTAGATACAGATGGGAGAAAAAATGTTGCAAGGTTTTTAAAAAAGAAAAACGCAAACGGGACTGTCCTTTCGAACAGTCCCTGAAGAGAAAAAGAGATACCAAAATAGTTTTGGATAAAAGCTGATTAATTCTGAACGTTGAATGCGCCCATGCCGGGATATACGGCTGCTGCACCCAGCTCTTCCTCAATACGGAGCAACTGGTTGTATTTTGCCACACGCTCGGTTCTACTGGGAGCACCGGTCTTGATCTGACAGGTATTCAGTGCCACTGCCAGGTCAGCAATGGTGGTGTCCTCGGTCTCACCGGAACGATGGGAGGAAATAGCGGTATAGCCTGCCTTGTGTGCCATCTTGATGGCTTCCAGAGTCTCGGATACGGATCCGATCTGGTTCAGTTTGATGAGGATGGAGTTACCACAGCCCAGGGAGATTCCCTTTACCAGTCTCTCGGTATTGGTTACGAAGAGGTCATCACCGACCAGCTGTACCTTATCGCCCAGTTCTGCAGTCAGCTTTTTCCAGCCTTCCCAGTCTTCTTCATCCAGTGCATCTTCTATCGAAATGATGGGGTATTTCTCCACCAGTTTCTTCCAGTGTACGATCAGTTCTTCGGAGGTAAATACGGTGCCTGCCTTAGGCAGCTTGTATTCGCCGACCTTGCCGGTCTTCCATTCGCTGGAAGCGGCATCCATAGCAATCTTGAAGTCCTTGCCGGGCTCGTAGCCTGCCTTCTTCACAGCCTCTAAGATTGTCTCGATAGCTTCTTCGTCAGATTTTAATGCCGGTGCGAAACCACCCTCGTCACCTACGGAAGTAGCCAGTCCTCTGTCCTTTAAAATAGAAGCCAGTGCGTGGAATACTTCAGCGCACCATCTTAAGCATTCCTTGAAGGAAGGAGCGCCTACGGGCATGATCATGAATTCCTGTACATCCAGGCCGGAGGACAGTGCATGGCAGCCACCGTTGATGATGTTCATCATGGGAACCGGAAGTCTGTTACCGGAGATACCTCCTAAAAAGCGATACAGGGGAATATCCAGGGAAATCGCTGCTGCTCTCGCGCTGGCAATGGATACTGCCAGGATCGCATTGGCTCCCAGCCTGGACTTATCCTTGGTTCCATCTGCGTCGATCATTGCCTTATCAATCGCATAAATATCAAAAGCATCCATTCCCTGCAATGTCTCGTTGATTACGGTGTTAATGTTCTCCACCGCCTTCTGCACACCCTTGCCCAAATATCTGCTCTTGTCTCCGTCTCTTAACTCCAGTGCTTCGAATTCACCGGTGGATGCTCCGCTGGGAGCCATGCCGCGTCCGATGGTACCGTCTACCAGAGTTACCTCTGCTTCTACGGTAGGATTGCCTCTGGAATCCAGAATCTCTCTTCCGATTACTTTTTCAATCTCTAAATAGTTCATTTCGTTCTTCTCCTTTATCCTCTATTCTAACTTCTATTCCCAAACCTTCTCCTTCGTAAATCCCCTATAAGGGCTGAAAAACTCCTCCCGGGAGATCCCCTCCCGGCAGTCCACGGATTCAGCAGCTCCGTTTCCTCTGAGGAGTTTCACATGATTCACTCATTAGTTAGTTGCACCTAACTTTTGAATTATTATATCGGGTATTCTTCGAAATAGCAATAGTTATAAATGAGAGGATTTCTCAAAGAGTCCCCAAAAGGATTTTCCATGTATATCTCTTTGTTTTTAGGTAAAATTAATTTTAGACTATCTTTTATACATTTTTCATCTATTTCTAAAATGTCATTCCTTTAAAACTAAAATATAGTAAAATAGACTTCATCAAATCTTAAAAGAAAACATTTAAATAGTGCTGCATCTGCGGCAGAATGAGAGGCAATATGAGGAGTTTCGGTGAGATCCTTACATCCCTGCGGGAAGAACGGGGCATCTATCAGAAGGAACTGGCTGCCATATTAAAAGTATCCGTTGGCACCGTCTCTAATTACGAGAACAATATTCACTTCCCGGATCAGGAAGCATTACTGCAGCTGGCTGATTATTTCGGAGTGACCGTTGATTATCTGTTGGGGCGTACTTCCTATCGTTACAGTCTGGATACCTTAAATGAAGAATATGCTCCCGGCAGGACCGTGGCTGAGCTGGTAGATATCATACAGCATTTCAGTCCCCAGAACACGGCATCCTTTCTGGATTATATCGAACTTCTGCAATTACGACAAAAGGCAGAGGATTGCTCCTCTACCTCGTAGATAAAAACTGCTGTTCCCGGATGGCCGCCTGGTCGTCCGGGTAATTTTGTAAGTAGGCTTTTAACAGCACTGCCGCTTTCTGGTAATCCTGCAGATATTCATATGCTACGATTTCGTTGAAGGACAAGGTCTGCATCAGGCTGTTTCCTTCGATCTGTTTTCCTGCCTGAAATGCTTCCAACGCCTTCTGGTAGTCTTTTTTCGCCAGCTCACATAATCCCAGCTGATTATAGATCTCCGCATCCGGTCCCTGCTTGGACAGGTAATTGCTATACACACTGGAGGCATAATTATAATCTCCGGTGGCTGCATAAGCTTTCCCCAGGTACAGATAGCTGTCCACTCCACCCTTACCTTTGGCTTCTTCCAGTGCCAGATAGGCTTTCTGATAATCTCCCAGGTAATAATAAATACGACCGCTGTCATAGGCATCCAGCTTTTTGTCGGTATTCAGTACATTTTGCAGATACTCCTGCCCGACTTCCCGGTATCCGTAGTCTGCCAGGGCTTCGTAGATCTCGATCAGCCGGTCATAATTTTTCGGATCCATAGAGATTGCCTTGTCGAAATCCGCCTTAGCACTCTCGTAATCTCCCAGTTCCAGTTCCGCCGATCCCCGCAGGAAATAGGCGTCCTTCTCCTCCGGCTTCAGTCCCAGAATGGCATCATATACCTTTTTTGCCTCCGCAGGCTGTCCGTTCTTCCGGTAGGCGGCTGCGAGATAATAGTTCATATCGTAGTCTACATTCTGCACCCAGCCGTCACTAAGCTCCAACGCCTCTGTAAAATACTGCACTGCCTGATCATATTCTGTCAGCCCCATGCTGGCAATCCCCCGGCCTCTTGCAATAAGACGGCTGTTCTCTTTCTGTGCTTCCGCTTCGTCAAAGGCTGTCAATGCACCCTGATAATCCAGTGTTTCCACCAGCTGCATCCCTTCGGTGATTTTCGTAGTATCATTTCCGCAGCCTGTCAGCATGCTTATCATCAGACAACAGACTCCTGCCATCACTATTTTCTTATGTGTTTTACCCATGCTTTCCTCCACGGTCTGTTTCGATCCTTACTGCTCTATTACTTTACTGCTCGTCCAGTTTGGATGTGCAATGAGGACATCTCGTAGCATCAATGGCGATCTCACTCTTACAGAACGGGCATTTCTTCGTCGTAGGTGCTGCCGGAGTCTCCTCTTTGTGGTGCAGGGTGTCTCCCAGCTTGTTGATGAATTTTACCAGGCAGAAGATCACAAATGCTGTGATCAGGAAATTGATGACCGCTGTGATAAAATTACCGTACATCAACACCGGTGCGGTGTCACCGCTTCCCAGCTTCACATATAAATTAGAAAAATCAGTGCCTCCGAAGATTGCCAGAACCGGAGTAAGGATGTCCTGATTCAGAGAAGTAACAATAGCGGTAAATGCGCCGCCGACGATCACGCCGACTGCCATATCCATTACATTTCCCCTCAGAATAAACTTTTTGAATTCCTGCATGAATCCGCTTTTCCTGCTCATTTTTCTCTTCCTTCCTCTTATGGTATGATGGTCGAACCGCGCTGTTCGCAAAATCATGCAAGCATGATTGTGTCTCTCGTATATGTTCATGGTCGAACTGTTTTGTTCCATAATAGCATACACCCCTTGAAACCTCAATAGGAAATGGGGTATACTCTTTTCAGGAAAATACAGTAAGACATAGAAGGAATACTATTTATGCAGCGGATCAATGAAGACATCAAAACCGGCAATTTCAAACAGATCTACCTGCTCTACGGAGAGGAACGTTATCTGAAGAACCAGTACACGACCCGTCTGCGTAAGGCATTGTGTCAGGACGGCGACGAGATGAACACCCATTTCTATCAAGGAAAGGATTTCTCCTTGGGACAGGTCATCGATCTGGCAGAGACGCTGCCTTTTCTGGCAGAGCGCCGTGTCATGTTCTTCAAGGACACCGGACTCTTCAAAGCCGGTGGGGAAAAGCTGGCGGAATACCTTGCAGCTCCCAATGATACTACCTTTTTCGTATTTACGGAAAGTGAAGTGGATAAGCGCAGCAAGCTCTACAAAGCTGTGCAGTCCAAGGGATATGTGGCAGAGTTCACAGTACAGGATGAAAATACACTGAAACGCTGGATCGCCGGTATTCTGGGCAAAGAAGGGAAAAAGATCTCCGAAAACACCGCGCAGCTCCTGCTCTCCAAGACCGGCACCGATATGGAAAATATCCAGATGGAGCTGGAGAAGCTGATCTGCTATTGTCTGGACCGGGATGTGGTCACCGCAGAGGATGTGGAAGCTGTCTGCACCACTCGTATCACCAACCATATCTTCGATATGGTCAATGCCATTGCAGAAAAGCAGCCGCAGAAAGCCTTACAGCTCTATTACGATCTGCTGGCCTTAAAGGAGCCTCCCATGCGGGTGTTGTTCCTGATCGCCAGACAGTGTAACCTCCTGCTCCAGACCAAGGAGTTAAAAAACAGAGGTCACGACAATAAGACCATTGCCTCCAAGATCGGCGTGCCGCCCTTTGCTGCCGGAAAATATGTGGCACAGGCATCCCATTTCAAGACTTCCGTGCTGAAAAATGCGGTAAAGCAGTGCGTGGAGACCGAAGAAGCCGTGAAATCCGGACGGATGAATGATATGATGAGTGTGGAGATACTGATTTTATCGGTATTACCCTCGTAAGCTTGCAAAATGCATTAAATGAGTTCTGCTCACGATATAGAAAAGTCCATGGACAGTTTTCCTGCTCATGGACCTTTTATTTGCATTACTTTTATTACCATGTTACATATTCAGATTCAAAGTAATGGTCTTCTGTAATGATACCTGGGATACCTTGAACTTTTTTGGATATACATCTTTGTATCTGTAAATACTCAGAATAATTCCCACCAATGCATAAGACAGTAAAATATTATCTCTGCCAACAGATAAGAACGGCAGGAAGGTCGATGTCAGCGGGATCCATCCCAACATTCCCGCAAAGTTCAGAGAAATATTTAATAAAATGATCATTCCGCATCCGAATCCCATCACCATGCCTAGTTCATTTTTCTGTCGGGCCGCAGCTCCGAACATAAACAATACCAGTGCTGCTAGGATCGCGGCTACAAAGATTCCGGCCAGCAGTCCGTAACTGTTCAGAATATAAGAGAAAATGTAATCCTGATTGAATTCCGGCAAACCTCCCACCACATCTTTTCCACTGTTGCCCCAAAGTAAAATATTTTCATTAAATTTATGAAGCATGGCCGTCATGTAATTGGCATCTCCGGAATGGGATAAATAGGAGCGGATCCTGGCTTCCTGATAGGCTTCCAACATGTGAAGTGCATACATTGCAGTCAATACCAGGACCGGCCCTGCCGTAAAAAGCAGCCACATGCCGATAATCGTCTTTTTCACAGGCAGTTGAAACCACCCCTTCCAGACAGCCACCGTAAGTTCTATCAGCATACTGACCATCATGATGACAGCCACACCGAGGCTGGGGATTCGGGATGTAATAAATACAGGAAGAATCAGCCACAGGATCGCCCTGCACAGTGCGGATACACCACCGTCCCTGTATTTATATAGGATAGCGCCGTAAATCGGCACATAGAACATCATCAGGGAAGTAATCGACACCCGGAACATTCCAAATCCAACCCAGTCGCCGACTCCGTTAATATCCACACCGAAAAAGCTGGTCAGCCGCAATCCTCCCAAAATAAGTATAAGGACTCCAATGAACCTGGAGTACTTTGCAATTAATGTATAATCCAGAAAGTAGATCACACACATGAGAAGGAATCCTATCACAATACATGAGACAAACCCCTCCGTAGTATAGCAGTACACTTCCTGTCTCCATGTTTCCAGCTCCTGATAACCGGGTTGTCTGAGAATGGATTGCTGTATCAGAATGCCCAGCAGGCTTAAAATTCCTACGATCACAAGTAACCTCCATGCAATCTTAGGCTTGTGGATTCTGTCCAGTGAGATACCGACTTCCACCGGATCTCCCATGTCCGCAACCGCATTTTTCTCTGCTTCCTCAGAGGTCATCCCTTCGGAAAGATTGTCCGCAATCTGGCATTCTATATGGTCTCTTATCTCCTCAGCGATATAAGGTCTTGCCTTTTTGCAGCGAATCTGTGACAGCAGTTTTTCCAAATATATCTCCATCCCTATACCCCCATTGCCAGAACACTGGTCACTGCAGACTGATATTCCATCCACTCCGCTTTTTTGGTTTCCAGTAATTTTCTGCCCTCTTTCGTAATACTGTAATACTTCCTCGTCTTGCCTGCATATTCCTGCTCATATACCGTAAGCAGGCCCTTCGCTTCCAGCCCATGCAACAGCGGATACAGCGTACCTGCTTTTAACTCGAACACGTTACAGGATTTTTTCCGCAGTGTATCGATCATCTCGTATCCGTACATATCCTTCTCCGCCAGTAATCTGAGCAAAAGCATCGTCATACTTCCCGACATCATTGATTTGTCCACAGCCATTTTTTGTCCTCCTTATATAGATAGCCGATATATATCGTTGTCTATAATATATATCGGCTATCTATATATGTCAATATTTATTTTTCAAAGCAATCACTAATCCATCTCGACTTCATCTACGATTTTGTATTTGTTATCCGTATCTTCTTTTCTTATCGTTCTGTCTAACAGCGTTCCTCGAATCATCAAATCATTATTTGCTGTATTTTTCTACATTTTCAATGCTTTCCGATACCGTTGCATTCTCCGGCTCCCATTCACGGATCTGGCAGCTGGCAACCATCTGTGAGATAATCTTTTTATATTTTTTATAATCCTTTTGTGACATAGAGATGGTAATGTTATAGAATCCCTGACCGATGAAATCCCCCTTAAAAACATAGGATTCGCTTATCCCTTCACCGCTTGTTTCGATTCCATGAAGTGCTGTAAGTTCCTCATTCACTTCCACGGTCTCCAGATCATTTTCATCCCCTGCATAATAGGGAGAAAAGCTGTTGCAAAAATAGATGCTGCTCTCCTGGCTGTCATCCGGAAAAAGCCGGATTCCTTCGTCCGGGCTGGCTTCCTCTATCTCGGTCGCAGGCCACCCTTCCTGAAGCTTCGCTGTCCATTCTACCGGTCTGTCTATGCTTAAGGTAAATCCTGCTGCCTCATTTGTGTATTCGCAGCGGATCATCTCCTGCTTTCCACAACCGGCCATTGCCCATAATGCTGCTAAAATCATCAGACCCACAATCCATTTTTTACCCATAAGCACCTCCGCCATTCTACTCTGCTGTTGCTATCTTTACACCCTGGGCAATATCTTCTGCCATCAGATCAATGCTCCTGATATATCCGGCACTATTTACGGTCCGTTTTATCAACCGGTCCCCATAAGTAACCTCCTAATATTCCGGTCAGAATAAATACCATAAAAAAGAGTCCCGGAACACCTGCGACAAAAGCATAAAACGCTATCTGGAAGCTCCAGATGGGGATTAACAGATTAAGCGCTGCCACACAGGTAACGCCAAAAGCAACATATTCCGCACCTTTTGCTTTGTCCCGTCTGGTCCTTGTCGCCAGCAGGAATCCCCATGCCGTATAGAGCAGCATACGTACCACCGTCCGGACTCCGCTCATTTCGTCAAAAGAAGTTTTGTAATCCTCCTTTAGTGCCACCAGGACAATCAGGATCACAACAGACAAAATAATTTTGTAGTAATTTGAAAAAATTTTCTTCATAGCTGCTCCTTTCATTCTACATTCAGGAATGTATATCCCCAGTCCGGATCATCGATATATCTTGTGCCTATCTGCTGATATGCAGGTTCTCTTTCTGCATGATGTTTTTGCTCCTTAATTGTACTTGATAATGATATCATTATACAATTGAGCAATCGGAAAAGCAATTGAGCGGATGGAAACCTTCCTCTTCATTAACCATAACGAAAGATCTTGCGCTATTTGTTACAAATGCGTTGAAGATTTATACTTAAGATTTATACTTAATTTATACTTATTTGCATTTTCAGAATAGCATATTTCAAAAAACGAGACATCCCTTCCGAACCGAAAAGCAAAAACTAAGGCAAAAATGGGTGAAAACGACATTCTATTTTGTGTTTTCTTATTATATAATGATGCCAGGGTCAAAAGGTCTAAGCCCACATGAGCTTGCTCATATGTGGGTGAAAGACCTTAGGACCCGCCCCGATATGAGCATAAAAGTGGGATGATAATCCCACGATATGCGAATATAGGGTAGGATTGTGGGAGTGCGTAGCACGAAACAATCCGTAGGCATCAATGAATGGAGAGTATAACATGCGTATTCTTATTTGCGATGACGATTTACTGATCGTAGAAAAACTGCAAAAATATCTGAAAAGCTATTTCAGTCATCTGCACCTGAGCTGTCCGGAGATCGTCTGCTTTTCAGACGGGGAGTCCCTGCTTGCGGATCTGGGAGACAAGGATATCCTTTTTCTCGATATCGAGATGCCGGGGCTTGACGGAATCTATGTAGGAAACGAACTGAAAAAGAAAGATAAAGATATTATCATTTTTATTATTACTTCTTATTCCGAATATCTGGATGAAGCCATGCGGTTCCATGTATTCCGTTATCTGTCCAAGCCCATAGACAGGCAGCGTCTGTTCCGGAATCTGAAGGACGCTCTGGATCTGTATCATTCCAGACTGGTGAAGGTGCCTATTGAGACCAGGCAGGGCGTACACGTTCTTCCGGTCTCTTCTATCATTATGGTGGAGGCACAGGGGAAAAAAGTGATCGTCCACACCACAACGCAGGACTTTGAAGCCATCCATACCATGCCATACTGGCTGGAGCTGCTGCCTTCCAACCGCTTTTTTCAGACGCACCGGAGTTTTATTGTCAACTATGAGCACATTACCGACTTCGACCGTATGCTGGTGCATCTGGCGAACAGTCAGTTTGACGCTTATCTGACGAAACGGAAATACAGCGCCTTTAAGAAAGCTTATCTTCTCTATTTAGAAAGTACGAGGTAAGTTATGGAAAGTATTTTTTCTATTATTTTTGCATTTCTGGTGGAAGCCATCATTCTCCTGCAATATGCCAGCCGACTATTTTCTCCGAAACGCCCCCTGTCCGACAGGCTTGTCGTGCTGAGCCTTTTGTATACCTGCCTGTGTGCCGCAGCCTTTTTTAACATCAAATGGCTGAATATGCTTTTGTATCTGTTTACTAATTTTCTGTTTCTGGTCACACAATACGATGTCAAATGGCGCGCAGCTGCCTTCCATTCCGCATTGCTTGCTGCTGTCATGGGAATGTGCGAGCTGATCGTATATAGCATCATCGCCCGGACCGCTCCCCATTTTTATATGCAGATGGGTTCTTTCCACAATACCCTTCTTTTTATCCTGTGCAGCAAGATTTCTTTTTTTGCAGTCATTTATCTGATTACGCATTTGTTCAAAAGTCGGCGGAAAACTACAGATCCTTACGATAGTTCTGTTGTGCTGCTGATGATCATTCCCGTCACATCGATATTCATCATGCTTACTTTTGTGGGAATGGGTGATCAGTATACATTGACTCCCGGGACGAACCGGATGATCTCTCTCAGTGCCTTTTTCCTGTTACTTATGAATCTGCTGGTATTTGGAATCAATCAGTACAATCGGGAAAAAAATCGGAAATATACAGAGGTGCAGCTGTTACTGCAGAAGGAAACAGATTTTACGGAATATTATAAGATGCTGCTTTCGCAGAGCGAAAACCAGGCAATTCTCATTCATGATATTAAGAAGCATTTGCAATCCATTGCATCTCTGAACGAGCAGAATGCCCCGGACAAAGTCAACGCCTATATTAACGAACTGCTTCTCTCTTCGGATTTCAAAGAGTCCGCCCGCATCTGCGACAACGAACTTCTGAACGCCATTATGGCAAGGTACAGGCGGCAGTGTACTGAACAGGGAATCAGTTTTACCGCTGACATCCGCAGTGGTGTACTGCATTTTCTGCCGGACAGTGACCTTACTTCTCTTTTTTGCAATTTGCTGGATAATGCCATGGAAGCTGCCGGGAAAGTTCCCGACGCTTATATCGAAGTTAATGGCAGCAAGCGGGAAAATACACCTTTTGTTCTGATCACAGTGGTCAATTCCTGCCGCGTAAACCCTTTTAAAAATGATGTGGCAGATCCAGCCACTACCAAAGCGGATAAGCGTTCTCACGGCTTCGGGCTGAAAAGCATCCGCAAGATCTGCGAAAAATACCACGGGGATATCCAAATGTACTATAACGATGCTACTCTGACCTTCCACACGGTGATAACGCTCCGGGGATAGGTTCCCTTATTCCCACATTCCCGTCACGAAGCACATCAGTGCCGCCCAGGTATATAAGGGATAGAAAAGTCCCTGATCGTCCACGCCGTCTTTTAGGATTTTCTGTGCTTCTTCTCTGGTCAACAATAAAAAGCCGTCAAAACATTCCGTGCCAACGGCACCATCCTGGCTTACCTTCGGCATTTCTTCCCTGTTCAGAGTGATCTGCACCAGTGCATTGCTCTCGTCCGTCATGCCCGGGGTACTGAATACCAGGGGATTCACCAGACGGATGCTGTCACTTTCTTCCAGTGTAATGCCGGTCTCTTCCCGCAATTCCCGGATGGCTGCATGAAACACCGGATTTTCCTGTGCCGCATCCTCCGGGTCCAACAGTCCTGCCGGAACGCTTAACAGGAACTGTCCTGCAGGATAGCGATACTCACGGCTCAGGCAGAGTCTCGGCTCCTGATCCTTAACGTTCAGGATTACGACACAGCTCACCGCATCCGGCAGCATCTGTTTAAATTCTTCGTCATTTTTTACTGCCGCCAGATTCTCAACGCTTCTTCTGGTGACATCAAAATAATGTTTTCCCGGCTCATATTGCAGATCAAATACCTTGATGAATCTGCTGTCATAGACGGTCTCTACCTGTTCTTTTTTTATGATCGGTCTGTTCTCCATTTTCATTTCCTCTTTCCCGTCTGCAGAGGACCTGTTCATAACGTCTCTCCGCCTTTTTCCAGTGGATCAGCTTATGCCACCCCACCACATAATCCGGTCTGCGGTTTCGGTACTGTAAATAATAGGCATGTTCCCACACATCTATCAGCAATATCGGTGTATACAATCTCAGATCCGGCACATCCTGGTTCGCTGTGGTCAGGATCATAAGGGTACCGTCCTGATCACTTACAAGCCACGCCCATCCGGAACCGAATACTCCTATGGCACTCTGCGACATCTGCTCTTTCCATTGTCTCACCGATCCGAAATCACGGATCAGTGCCTCTTCCAATGTTCCGCAGGGTTCCTGCCCCACAGGGCTTCGCATGCTGTCAAAATACAGCTGATGGTTGTATACGCCGCCTCCGTTATTGTGAATGCTTTCCCGGGCTTCCTCCTGCAAGGATGCAAGTTTATTATCCTCCGAAGTGAGCAGTTCCGTCAAGGTCATTTGCTGTAACTGAGGATAATCCGCGAGAATTGCATTCAGCTTGTCCACATAGGTCTGATAATGCTTATCATGGTGAAAATGCAGTGTCTCCTCATCCAGTACCGGAAGCAGGGCATCATATTCGTAGGGCAGGGGCTGTGCGACAAAAGGATAATGTTCTTCTAACATGAGACTCCAATCCGCCTGCGGGATACAGGCTTGCGATCATACAATATTTACCATACGCCTATTATATGCCGCACTTACGGATTTTATTTTCGGATTTACACTTTTGCAGTCAGCGTTCTTCTCTTTTTGACATAAATCAAGCAGGAGAGAAAATTTATTAAATATTCCCTCCTGCTCAATTCCATTTTTTATATTTTTACAGCTGTGCAATATCCACCAGTGTCAGTTCCTTACAATCGTTCATATGCTCCATGCTGGTCACGAGAGCATTGGCGGTGTCCATTGCGGTGATACAGTAGATACCGGTTTCGATAGCGGTACGACGGATCAGGAAGCCGTCTCTGGTCTTGTCGCGGCCCTGGGTAGGAGTATCGATGACAAGGTCGATCTTGTGTCCCAGGATCAGATCCATCACGGTCGGGGATTCCTGAGAGATCTTGTTGACCTTTCTCGCCTTCACACCTGCCTCATTGAGAGCTGCTGCGGTACTTCTGGTAGCATAAATGGTGTATCCCAGCTTTTCGAAGCGTCTTCCGACTTCAATGGCTTCACCCTTATCCGCATCCTTCACGGTGATGATCATGTTCTTGTACTTGGGCAGTTCTACGCCTGCTCCCAGGAATGCCTTGTACAGAGCCTCATTGAAGGTCTTGGCGATACCCAGACACTCACCGGTAGACTTCATCTCTGGTCCTAAGCTGATCTCGGCACCACGGATCTTCTCGAAGGAGAACACGGGCATCTTGATGGCAAAATACTCTGCCTCAGGCTGTAAGCCGGGCTCGTAGCCAAGCTCACGGATGGTCTTGCCGATGATCACTTCGGTAGCCAGATCCACGATAGGAATGCCGGTTACCTTACTGATATAAGGTACGGTACGGGAAGAGCGGGGGTTAACCTCAATGACATATACTTCCTCACCGATGGCAATGAACTGGATATTGATCAGTCCCTTGACATGCAGTGCCTTTGCCAGTCTTCTGGTGTACTCTGCGATCTTCTCTTTTACTACTTTATCAATGGTCGGAGCCGGGTATACAGAGATACTGTCTCCGGAGTGGATACCGGTTCTTTCGATATGCTCCATGATACCGGGGATCAGGATATCGATACCATCGCATACAGCATCGACCTCGATCTCCTTACCCTGTAAATACTTATCTACCAGGATCGGGTGATCCTGTGCGATACGATTGATGATCTCCATGAATTCTTCGATCTCTTCATCGGAGATAGCGATCTGCATGCCCTGTCCGCCCAATACATAGGAAGGACGTACCAGTACGGGATAGCCCAGTCTGTTAGCAACCGCCTTAGCTTCCTCTGCGGTGTATACGGTACCGCCGGCTGCACGGGGGATCTCGGTCTCTTCCAGAATCTTGTCGAACAGTTCTCTGTCCTCAGCGGCATCTACATCCTCCGCCTTGGTACCTAAGATAGGCACGCCCATCTTCATCAGGCTCTCAGTCAGCTTGATAGCGGTCTGTCCGCCGAACTGTACCACAGCACCATCGGGATGCTCAATATTTACGATAGATTCCACATCTTCCGGAGTCAAAGGCTCGAAATACAGCTTGTCCGCAATATCGAAGTCGGTACTTACAGTCTCCGGGTTGTTGTTGATGATAATGGTCTCATAGCCTGCCTTGGAAAATGCCCAGGTAGCATGTACGGAGCAATAGTCGAACTCGATACCCTGTCCGATACGGATAGGACCGGAACCCAGTACCAGGACTTTCTTACGTCCGGTGGTCTCCTTGGCTTCGCACTCGCCGCCGAATACAGAGTAATAATAAGGAGTGGAAGCTGCGAACTCTGCGGCACAGGTGTCTACCATCTTGTAAACAGCCTTAATGCCGTTGTCATAACGCATCTTCTTGATCTCTTCCTCGGTCTTGCCGGTCAGTCTTGCGATGACGTTATCCGGGAACTCGATTCTCTTGGCTTCCTTCAGCAGTTCCACTGTCAGAGGCTGTGTCTCCAGTGCATGCTCCATCTCGGTCAGAATGGCGATCTTGTCAATGAACCACAGGTCGATCTTTGTAATGTCGTGGATCTGTTCATAACTGATACCCTTACGGATTGCTTCAGCGATCACATAGATTCTCTGGTCATCCACGATCTTCAGACGCTCTAACAGTTCTTCTACGGACAGTGCGCTGAAATCATAGCTACGCAGGCAGTCCACATGCTGTTCCAGGGAACGGATGGCCTTCATCAGTGCTCCCTCGAAGTTATTGCAGATACTCATAACCTCACCGGTTGCCTTCATCTGTGTGGTCAGAGTACGTTTTGCAGTGATAAATTTATCGAAAGGCAGTCTGGGGATCTTTACTACACAGTAATCCAGTGTCGGCTCGAAGCTGGCATAGGTCTTGTGGGTAATGGCATTTTTGATCTCATCCAGAGTAAAGCCCAGTGCGATCTTCGCTGCTACCTTCGCAATGGGGTAACCGGTCGCCTTACTTGCCAGTGCGGAAGAACGGCTGACACGGGGATTCACCTCGATAACACAATATTCAAAGCTGGTGGGATGCAGTGCAAACTGTACGTTACATCCACCGGTGATCTGCAGTTCGTTAATGATCTTCAGAGCGGAAGTACGTAACATCTGGTACTCCTTGTCGCTCAGGGTCTGGGAAGGAGCTACTACGATACTGTCTCCGGTATGCACACCGACGGGGTCGATGTTCTCCATGTTACATACAGTGATGCAGTTGCCTGCGCTGTCACGCATTACTTCGTACTCAATCTCTTTCCAGCCTGCGATACAACGCTCTACCAGTACCTGTCCTACACGGGACAGACGTAAACCATTCTCCAGGATCTCTTCCAGTTCTACCTGATTGTGTGCGATACCGCCACCGGAACCACCCAGGGTATAAGCGGGACGCAGTACCACGGGATAGCCGATAGTGTTTGTGAATTCCACACCGTCTTCCACGTTCTCAACGACCTTGGATGCTGCACAGGGCTCGCCGATACGCTCCATCAGATCCTTGAACTCCTGACGGCCTTCCGCATTACGGATGGTAGCCGCGGTAGTACCTAACAGCTTTACATTGTGAGCTGCCAGGAAACCGGATTCCTCCAGCTCCATGCCGAGGTTCAGTCCAGCCTGTCCTCCCAGGGTGGGAAGAATGCTGTCGGGCTTTTCCTTTATAATGATCTGCTCCAGAACCTTTACATTCAGGGGCTCAATATATACCTTATCTGCGATATCTTTATCGGTCATGATGGTCGCAGGATTGGAGTTCACCAGGATCACCTCTACTCCCTCTTCCTTCAGGGAACGGCAGGCCTGGGTACCTGCATAGTCGAATTCCGCTGCCTGTCCGATGACAATAGGACCGGAGCCGATTACCATTACTCGTTTTACATTAGGATTCTTGGGCATCTTAGTTCTCTCCTCTCATCATATGAATGAACCGGTCAAACAGGTAACCGGAGTCCTGGGGTCCCGGACATGCTTCCGGATGGAACTGTACGGTGAAAATGTTTTTGCCGGTGTAGGACAGACCCTCGTTGGTACCGTCGTTAACATTGATGAATGCGGGAACCGCTACGGACGGATCCAGCTTATCGGTATCTACCACATAGCCGTGGTTCTGAGAGGAAATATATACTCTTCCGGTCATCAGATCCTTTACCGGATGGTTGCCTCCTCTGTGTCCGTATTTCATTTTGTGGGTATCTGCGCCGGTAGCCAGAGCCATCAGCTGATGTCCCAGACAGATTGCGAAAATAGGGATCTCGGTATCGTATAACTTTTTGATCTCAGCGATCACACCGGTACACTCCTTGGGGTCTCCCGGTCCGTTACTTAACATGATACCGTCGGGATTATCATCAATGATCTCCTGCGCGGGAGTTCCTGCGGGGTATACGGTCACCTCACAGCCTCTCTCTGCCAGGGATCTGGCGATATTTCTCTTGGCTCCCAGGTCTAACAGAGCTACCTTCAGTCCCTGTCCGGACAGCTCCGTTACCAGTGCCGGCTTAGGCTCTCTGACACCTTTTTCATAAGCTTCTTTATCAAAACGTGCTGCACCGGAGAGAGGTCCGTTCTGTGCCAGCTCCGTGGTGGGCGCTACCACATATTTTTCCTTGCAGGTCACCTTTTCCACGACCTTGCCTGTGGTATACTCCTTCAGTTTCGGAAGTACTTCGTTCAGGTCATAGGCTTCGTTGGTGGTGATCATGCCGTTCATGGTACCCTTCTCACGCAGGATCTTGGTCAGCGCACGGGTATCGATACCGGCGATGCCGGGTACGCCGTTCTCCTCTAAGTATTCCTGTATTGTGCAGTCACAGCGGAAGTTGCTGGGAATACGTGAAAGCTCTCTGACGATGAATCCATCCGGCCAGGGTCTCTCCGACTCGCAGTCATCCCTGCATATGCCATAGTTACCGATCAGGGGGTAAGTCATGCATACAGCCTGTCCTGCATAGGACGGATCCGTCAGGACCTCCAGATATCCGGCCATGGATGTGTTAAATACGATTTCACTGATGATCTCTTTGTCTGCACCGATGTGCGTTCCTTCGAACACCGTTCCATCTTCCAAAATCAAAAATGCCTTCATTCTTTCCTCACATTCTGCCGCTTTTGCGACGTTTGTATTTCTCTCAGTCTCCTACAATACCTGCGAATTGCTCCGCTGGGTATCTGCATTGTCTACGATACCTACGAATTGCTCCGCTGCTTCGCAGCTCCCGCACTTCTGAAAACATTCGGATTCCGCGGATTTGCTTCCGCAAATCGCTGCATCCTCATGTTTTGGCGATTTAAATCGGCACCTGCCTCCCCATGCAAGCACGGTCGGCCTCTGCCGTTTAAATCTGGTATCTGCATAATCGATTTATTATATCATAAAAAAAAATGCGTCGCAATAGACCCTGTCTGCATAAAAACCTACAAAAAACCTCTCCGCAATCCCGATACTCCTTGGAGAATCTGACAAAGCTGTGTAAAAGCTTACATTTTCCATTGCTTTTTTCACCGGGTCTGATATAGAATAGATATGTATTTTCTATTTTTCAATTATCACAAAACGCTGTTTTCCTACAGCAGATTGGACAGGCATCTATGGATCGTATCGAAAATGCTCAAATGAACTCCCTGGGAACCCGCAAACTCTATTATGAAGATGTACATCAGACGGATTTCACCGCTGTGGTAATGGAATGTGTTCCCGACAAGGAAGAGGGATATTACAGGATCGTTCTGGACGCTTCCGCTTTTTTCCCGGAAGAGGGCGGTCAGTCCGCCGACAAAGGCACCTTAAACGGTCAGGAAGTACTGGATGTCAGCATCAAACAGGGCATCCTATATCATAAAGCAGCCTGTGAACTTCCCGCTGGCACCCAGGTCACCGGTCATGTGGACTGGAACCGCCGGTTTGATTTCATGCAGCAGCACTCCGGAGAGCATATGATCTCCGGCTTACTGCACTCCCATTTCGGACTGGAAAACGTAGGCTTCCATTTAAGCGACAGAGAAGTGACACTGGATATGAACGGAGAAGTCTCTCTGGAGCAGCTGCGTCTCATCGAACAGGAGGCTAACACTTATGTCTGGAAAAATCTTCCGGTCAACATCAACTGGCCCACCGCCGAAGAACTGACGAGCTTAAATTACCGCAGCAAACTGGCACTCACGGAAAATGTACGTATTGTCGAGATCCCCGGCGTGGATCTGTGTGCCTGCTGTGCTCCACATGTAGATACCACCGGACAGATCGGTCTCATCAAAATTGTAAATGTACAGAGCCACCGGGGCGGTGTCCGCATCAATATTCTCTGTGGAAACCGTGCTCTGGCAGATTATACCGAAAAACAGGATTCTGTCTGGGCAATTTCTTCTCTGCTCTCAGCGAAACAGCCGGAAGTAGCAGGTGCTGTTGCCCGCGCCAAAGAGGATGCAAGGCTGCAAAAAGAACGCGCCAACGCCCTGCAGGCGGAGCTGCTGAACGTACAGATGGACGCACTTCCCTCCCCGGAAAAAGTACGCCACGTGCTTCTCTTCGTCGGTGAACTGGATGCCATCGCCCTACGAAACGCCGTGAATACCCTGACCGGAAAATATTCCGGTTACTGTGGTATCTTTGCCGGAGACGATACAAACGGTTATCGATTTATTGTAGGCAGTGCTTCCTGTAACTGTCAGGAACTGGCAGACCGCATGCGCCGGGAACTTTCTGCAAAAGGTGGCGGATCCGCTCCCATGATCCAGGGGAATGTTGCTGTCACGGCAGATACCCTACAGACAATGTGGGTGTCGCTGTAATGACCATCCTTTCTGCCTATATATGCATTTCGGCACATGAATTCGTATCAATATTTTCACATGGAAAACCCCCGGCATGACCATCTGTCATACTCCGGGGGTCTGTTTGTATATTTTATATATTTTTCGTTTCGGAAAATCTGATTATTTCTCTTCTGTTGCTGCATTCTTCTTCAGTGCTACGCTGACTGCCTTCGCAACGCCACCACCTACTACACAGCTCATAGGCATCTCCAGTGCTCCGTTGATACCACAGAATGCTACGGCGAACATAAACAGATTCGCTCCGGTTGCATTCATGCTCTGCAGATACTCGGTATGACCGAAGCAGATCATCAGAGTGGACATGAAGAACAGGGTGTTCATAAATGCTCCCAACAGACCGGTCACGAAGTAAGTTACGGTCTTCGTCTTGTCAATCTTCCACAGTGCCTTGAAGATCACGCCGGACAGCCATCCCATCAGAGTTCTGGTGGGGATGCATACCAGGAAAGTGAAAAACGGATTCATTGCTACCAAAGCTGCTCCAAAAGTGTCTCCTGCAAAACACTGGTAAAAGCTGGTAAGTCCAAATACCAGTCCCAGTACGGCTCCGCCTGCGGGTCCTAAGATCATTGCACCGATGACTACGGGAATGGTCATCAGGGAGATTGCTAACGGTCCGATGCGCAGATACCCAAGCGGGGTAAACGCCAGAATCAGCATGATCGCGATGAGTACGGCCAATTGTACCATCTCAAGTGTCTTGTTTTTTTTCATATGAAATTTCCTTTCCGCGCTTTTTGCGCCTTTGCTACTATTCCTCCATCTGGCGTCCTTTGGACTGCCGGAGGATATAATTACAAGTCATTCAAGAAAATAACATAAATGTATACAAAACACAAGTACATTTTTTAATACAATCAACGTACGGTGCGATACCACTTCAACGCCGATGTATAGGCTTCATATACTGTATTCATATCAATATTCTTTAATAGCATCAGGCGGGATACCTCCGCCCAGTTGGCTGTCTCATAATGCAGCATAAAATCGTACACCGGTGCCAGTACGCCGATGCGGTAGATCAGTGCATTGCTGATCTCGCCAGCCACATGGACCACCTTCAAAGCCTCTGCCATGGGTTTCTCGAGGATCACATCCAGCACGGAGAACAATCCCATCAGGAACAATTCATCCTTCTGCGCCTTCAGGCCAAACGCTTCCGCCAGATTCTCGGCAAATTTCGCACGAAGCAGAGATAATCTGGTGACCTCATTCGGCTTATCCGCATACAAAGCATTGGCTACTGCCGTATTGATCCACTTTTTCAGTTCCCGCTGTCCCAGCATGGCAGCCGCATGACGGATAGACGTAATCTCCGAATTTACAGCCAGTGGCTGAACCATTTTCAGCAGATCGATCGTGAGTGCGGTATCACGGCTGATGATATCCGCCGCTGTCGTGAGTTCAAAATCCGGGCTGTTCACAATATTCAGCAGGTCAATATAGTTCCCCTTCAAGGGTGCCACATCTGTCTGTCCCTTCGTAATGGGAACACGATAGAACTTACCCTCATAGAAACGATATCCGCCGGTCTCCTTCAGTCTCTCGAAGTCCTCCATGGTATCAATATTACCGGCACATAGACTGATATTCGGGAATAATTTCCCGAAATAAATCTTGGCTTTGTCAATGGCTATTTTACGGTTATTCAGAAGGACATAATCCATCAACTTCAGGACTTCTCTGTAATTTTCAAAATCACTGACCGCAAGCTTGCGAATGGCAAGTTTATAGCCTTGCTGTTTCAATTCCTTCAGACGATTGACATACATTTCAATCGGCGGAATGGTATTATCGATCAAAAGTACGATTTTTTCATGAGGTGCATCGCACTGCTCCGGACGTATAAGAAAGGATATGGGAGAATACGCTATCGCCCAAAATCTTGTGTTCATAATTGCCACGTAACATTCT
>ENA-UEOJ01000564-UEOJ01000564.1-human-gut-metagenome-genome-assembly--contig:-NODE-564-length-29975-cov-3.146598_pt1 | contig 29975 bp, 19 predicted proteins | sample MGYA00242885_ERZ507886 | MGnify/ENA primary metagenome ERZ507886 (study PRJEB26167, sample SAMN06115505) | human gut metagenome | host: Homo sapiens | place: China:Anhui | collected 2015-08-07 | study... | reverse complement strand
CCGGAGGGATTGACAGGAAGATCAGGCTCCTGACGCATGAAGGGGCATATTCGGAAAGTTTTTTTGTGCCGAAAGCCTGCGGGTGACGGCATCTCCCCGGGAACGTTCCGCGCTTGTGCATATCTGCCGGCAGGAACACCGGGGCCGGCCCGCAGGTTTCACGCCTGAAGCCGGAGCCTGACGCCGCAGACGAATTGCGGCGGAGCCTTCGCGCGGCTTCCCGCGCGAAGGCTCAAGCGGTGTTTGAAGATGCGCTACAGAATGAACCTGCTCAGATCCGCGTCCTCGCGCACGTCTTCCAGATTGGCGTTGACATAGGCCTTGTCCACCACGATTTTCTGCCCCCGGCAGTCCGGGGCGTGGAAGGAGATGTCCGCAAGGATTTTTTCCAGCATGGTATACAGACGGCGCGCGCCGATATTTTCCGTGCGCGCGTTGGTTTCCTCGGCAAAGGCCGCGATTTCCTCCAGCCCCTCCTGCGTGAATTCCAGTTCCACGCCTTCCGTGGAAAGCAGGGCGCTGTACTGCTTCTGAAGGGAATTGTCCGGTTCGGTGAGGATGCGCAGAAATTCCGCCTTGCCGAGCGGCTGAAGCTCCACCCGGAGGGGAAAGCGGCCCTGAAGCTCCGGCACGAGATCGGACGGCTTGCTGAAGTGGAAGGCCCCGGCGGCAATGAACAGAATGTGATCGGTTCTGATCATGCCGTGCTTGGTGTTCACCGTACTGCCTTCCACAATGGGCAGAAGATCGCGCTGCACGCCCTCGCGGGAAATGTCCGAGGAACGCTGGGTCGCCGCGCTGCTGGCGATCTTGTCGATTTCGTCGATAAACACGATGCCGCTCTGTTCCACACGCTCGCGGGCCATGTCCACGATGCGTTCCTCATCAAGAAGCCCGTCCATGCACTGATCGAGCAGGATGTTCCAGGCCGCGCGGATTTTCATGCGCTTTTTCTGGGTGCGGGGCGGAGCGATGCGCCCCATCATGCTCTTCATCTGGCTGCCCAGCTGTTCCATGCCCGGCATGGAGAACATGTCGATCTGAGGGCCGTTTTCCTTTACCTCCACTTCCACCTCGCGGTCGTCAAGGTAGCCCATGCGCCACTGCTGGCGCAGCTTTTCGCGGGTGGATTCATTGCCGCCGCCGGGCAGCAGCAGATCCAGCAGTCTGTTTTCCGCCGCCTCCTCCGCCTGCGCGCGCACGCGCTCGTGTTCCTCCTCGCGCACCAGTTTGATGCCCAGTTCCATGAGATCGCGGATCATGGATTCCACGTCGCGTCCCACATAGCCGACTTCCGTGTACTTGGTGGCTTCCACCTTGATGAAGGGCGCTCCGGTGAGTCTGGCGAGGCGTCGGGCGATTTCCGTCTTGCCCACGCCCGTCGGCCCCATGAGGATGATGTTCTTGGGCGCGATTTCGTCGCGCAGTTCGGGGGCAAGCTGCTGCCGCCGCCAGCGGTTGCGTACCGCCACGGCTACCATGCGCTTGGCCTGTTCCTGTCCGATGATGTATTTGTCCAGCTCCGCCACGATCTGGCGGGGAGTGAGAGAACTCATGATGCCTGTCTCCTTGAAAATGCTTCCGCTGCCGCCCCGGATATTCCGGAAGGCCGCCGGCCGAAGAGTGTTCTTGTGTGAAGGAACCGCCGATGCAGTCTGCGAATGCGTCAGCTCCATGCCCGGGGAGGCTTTTGCCTCTTTGGGAAATGCACGCATGGTCGCCTGGTTGACGGGAAAGGCAGATTTTTCCTCTTCGCGACCTGCGGGCGATCCCGCGGCGCAGAACCGCGGGAAACGCTTTAATCAGCGTTTCTTTAAATAATGCCGCTTCGGGAAAAGGGAAGGGCGGCGGAGTCCGGCCTTTCCCCGCTCATGAGCGCGCGTGCGGCATTCCGGAGCGTGTTCCCCGTCCCCCTGTCTTGCCCCTCACGAGGATGTTTTCCGGCCCGCCGGAAGCGCGGAGCGTTTCGGTCATGTTCCGGATCAGACTGCCGCGCCGCGCCGGATCGAGTGCATCTGCCCTGTTCAGCAGGATCAGGCGCGCTGCGTCCGGAGGCGCGCCCCGGAACGGCCCGGCGGGATGCAGAAGCAGAGCGGCGGCCATGGCCGGGGTGACGGGCGAGTCAGGTTCCGCGCCCAGCAGATCTGCGGCGATTTCAGGGCGGTGGACGGCTTCGGCCAGCGTTTTTCCCAGCGCGTCCAGCCCCATGACTGCGGCCACGGCATCAGCGCAGGCGGGAATGACGGGTTCGTGAGCGGCGTGAGCCTTGAGAGGACGCCGGGCCGCGCCGTCAGCCTCCGCGAGAAGAAGGGGCGAAGGCGCGGAGTCTGGCGGAAAGGCTCTCTCCAGCAGGGTTTTCAGGCGGCAGACATATCCGGGCGGCAGACCGCGCAGTTTGCGGCCCGCGGGGCTTTGCTCGATGTCTTCGCCCAGCGCGGCGCATACGGGGGCGCCGTGACGGCGCGGATCGCGCAGCAGGGCAAGCAGCTCTTCGGCCAGAGCGTCTGGGGGACGGCCGTTCCGCAGCAGGAGCGCATCACAGGGCCGGGGGCTGTGTTCGTTTTCCTGCGGGCGCGTTCCCGGAGCGCGATTCCGCAGCGGGGGCACAAAGATGCGGGTGGTGGGAGCAATGACGCAGGATCGCCCGGAAGCGGCGAAAATATCCGTCAGATCGGCAATGAGGCTGGTCTTGCCGCCCGCGCCGGTGACGGCAAGGCAGCAGACGCCGGGATGCGCGTTCAGGAAGGAAAGAAGCGGGGCAAGAGGCTGCGGCACGATATGTCTCCGGAGCCGAGCATAACCTTTTCCGCGGGGCAGGGGAAGGCCGCAGGAACGGACCACGGCGTCCGAACGCCGGAAGGGAAGGCAAAACCTCTTTACCCCCGGCGGACTGCGGGGTAACATGGAAAACGGCCGCGTTACCGCGTTAGAGCGTTTTGTTCTTGAAAATATCTGCACGGTCAGGACCCTGTGTTCCGGCCCGCAGGTTTCATGCCTGAAGCCGTCGCTCTGCGCCGCAAGTAAATTGCGGCGACACCGGAGAAGAGGGGGAGTCGCGGCTTCAGTTTCGCTTCGCTTGACTCCGGGAGCATTTTCAAAACGAAAATGTTCTGCAGAACGGCAGATGAACATGGAACACCTCCGCAACAACCCAGACTATCACCGCCGCCTTCTGGCGGAATGGCGGAAGCTCCTGCGCGGGGAAATGGTGGACCCGCGCATAGTGCGGGAACCCATCTATTCATCCTGGATACGCTCGCGCGGGTGGAAGGTCGATCCCGAGCAGGAGCTCGTCCATTCCATTCCGCAGGAAGAACTTGATCTGCTGCTGGAAGAGGAATCCCAGCTTCTTGACATTACGACTCCGGTCATGATGCAGCTTGTGGACATACTGGGCAAGACCGGAAACTCCCTTGTGCTGGCCAATGCCCGGGGCATTGTGCTGAAGGTGTTCAATTCGGACGAGCGTGCCCGGCCCCGGCCGGTGAAGCCGGGTGATTTCAAGCGTGAGGCCCTGCTGGGAACGGCGGGGCTGAGTACGGCCCTGCAGATACGGGAACCCGTGGAAGTGGTGGCGGAAGAACATTACCGCCGCATGTGGCATAACCATACCTGCGTGGCGGCTCCGATTTTCGATTCGCGGGGAGGGATGCTCGGCGCGATAAGCGTGACGTCAAACCGGGAAGCCTTCCATCATCATACGGTTCCGTTCATCCGCATGACAGCCAAGCATATTTCCGAGCAGTTCCGTCTGCATGAACTGCTGGCCGAGCAGAAGGCGCTCATTGAAATGATGGATGACGGCATCATCATGCTGGACTGCGACGGCGGCATCACCACCATCAACAGCAGGGCCTCCCTTGTCCTCGGCGTGGATGCGCCCCTGGCGGGAAAGTCCGTCCGCAGCCTGTTCCTGCCGTTCCCGCAGCTCAGACTGATCGAGCAGGGGCAGGCCTTTTACAATGAGGAAGTAACCATTCAGATGCCCGAGCATGCCTCCTGTTCCTGCATCCTTTCCTTTATTCCGAAAGATGCGGACGGAGGGGGAGGCGTACTGATCCTGCGGGATATTTCCCGTATGAGGGAGTACGCTTCGCGCGTCAGCGGATCGAAGGCGAGCTTTACATTCCGGAACATCATCGGGCAGTCGTCCGTCATGCAGAATGCCGTCGGCCAGGCCCGCCGGATCGCGCGCCATGATATGGGCGTGCTGATTCTTGGAGAGAGCGGCACGGGCAAGGAGCTTTTCGCGCAGGCGATACACAACGCGAGCCTCAGGCGCGAGCAGCCGTTCGTCATTGTCAACTGCGGGGCGCTGCCGCGCGATCTGGTGCAGTCCGAGCTGTTCGGCTATACCGAGGGTGCGTTTACCGGGGCCAGCAAGGGGGGGAGGATCGGCAAGTTTGAGCTTGCCGACAGGGGAACCATTTTTCTGGATGAAATAGGCGAAATGCCCATGGATGCCCAGATTAACCTCCTGCGGCTGATCCAGAATCAGGAGGTCATGCGCATCGGCGACAAAATGGCCCGTCCGGTGAATGTCCGCATCATCGCGGCCACCAACCGCGATCTTCATGAAGCCGTGCGGCAGAAGCAGTTTCGCGAAGACCTGCTGTACCGTCTGAACGGCTTTACCCTGCGGGTTCCTCCGCTGCGGGAGCGGCTTGAAGATATTGAGGAGTTGATCAATTTCTTTCTGTCGCGCATCAGTTCCCGTTCTCCGGAGTTCCGGAGCCGCGTGTTCAGCAGCAGCGCCGTGGAAGCCCTGAAAAGAAGACCGTGGCCGGGGAATGTCCGGGAACTGGAAAATGTCGTGGAGCGCGCTGTCTACATGTCTGCGGGACGTATCATTCAGGAGGAGGATCTGGGAGAGCTGGCCGTCCCTCCGTCTGAGTCCGCGCGGGAAGAAGCGCTTTCCCCGCTCGGCAGGTCGGAAAGAAGCCGGCTTGAGGCGCTTCTGACCCGCTGCCGGGGCAATGTGCGGGAGGCTGCCCGTGAGCTGGGCTGCTCTCAGAGTTTCCTGTACGCGAAAATAGCGCGGCACGGCATGAAGGCGCGTGATTTCAGGATACTGGGCGCGCCCGCACGGGAAGGAACGCGGACGCTGAATGATCTTTCTCCCGCGCAGATAGAAAGGCTGTTCATGCTGCTGGGCGAGGATACATAGGGCCGCCGGAGGTGCGTGCGCAGCGGGTATGGAGCGGCGTGCGCCGGAAAAGCCTCGGCCCGCAATTTTCGGCCTGCCCGCGCCGTGCGCGAGCGGCGTCCGCAACGCGTTTTGCGCCTGTGGCCGGGGGCACCGCCCCATCCCTTTCCCGGGATTGCCGCAATTCACTTGCGGCGCCACGCTCCGGCTTCGGGTGTGAAGCCTGGGCCGGAGTACGGGGCCTGGCCGGAAGATACGTTCAGACGTAACATGCTCCAGACAGCACAAGCCACGCAGAGCTGGGACACCATCATTCCGAGAGGGCATTCCCATGACGGGAATGCCCTCTGCTCGTCTTCCGTTCTCTGGATACGCAAAAAGAATTTCTGGAGCGTTTTGCTCTTGAAAATATCTGCCGGCCAGGACCCTGTGTTCTGGCCCGCAGGTTTCACGCCGCCGCCGTCGCTCTGCGCCGCAAGTGAATTGCGGCGACACCGGAGAAGGGGGGCGTCGCGGCTTCAGTCTCGCCTTGCTCGACTCCGTAGAGCATTTCATAAGTGAAATGTTTTGATGAAGAATAGTGAGTAAAATTTTGGAAAATTATGGAAAAAAACGGATCAAGTTTCCTCACGAACTAAAGAAGATATTGTAATACGCTGTAATTATAATATAAACAAAAATGGAAAAGCATCCGTCTGTTCTGGCACGTTATTTGTATGACTCTTCACAAGAGTCCGGTATCCGGAGCCGGAATGCCCGCAATTTTCTTACAGTTCGGAGTCACGATGTCAGGAACCTTTCTCTCCCGGAGGAATCTGCGGAAACTGGCGTACCCCGTGGGGATCGCCATGACCCTGTTCCAGTTGTATTTCACCACAGGGTTCGGAGTACTGAGCGGAACCGCCATGGCGGCCATATTCGTCAGTTTCGGGCTGGCGCTGATATTTTTGCTGCGTCCTGCGGTACGGTTCGAGCGCGAGGAGGATGAGCCTGGTGCGCTTGTTGTTCTGGACTTGTGCCTTGTGGCGCTTTCCGCCGCGTGCAGCGTCTGGATATGTCTGCATCTTGACGAGGTCATGGAACGGATGCGCTACATTGATCCCGTTCCGCCGGAGGCCATATTTCTCGGCATCTGCCTGGTGCTGCTGACTCTGGAAGGTACCCGCCGCACGGCGGGGCTGCCGCTCAGCCTCATTGCCGGCGCGTTTTTCCTCTATTTTCTCGGAGGGGAACATCTTCCCCGTCTGCTGGCGCATAACGGCTCGTCTCTCGCGGATATCGTGGAAAACATGTACCTCCAGAGCGACGGCATTTACGGCGTGCCGATCCAGACCGCGTACAGCGTGCTGTTTGCCTTCATCATGTTCGGCGCGTTTCTGGAACGCTCGAACATGAGTTCCATCTTCATGGAACTGGCGTGTCTGCTGACCAAGCGCTCACAGGGCGGCCCGGCCAAGGTGGCCATTTTTGCCAGCGCCCTGTTCGGCACCATTTCCGGGGCGGCGGCCAGCAATGTCTATACGACGGGCACGTTCACCATCCCTCTGATGAAAAAGTGCGGATACCCCGCCTACTTTGCCGGAGCGGTGGAGGCGGTGGCGTCCACCGGCGGCCAGATCATGCCGCCGGTCATGGGCGCCACCGCGTTCATGCTGGCCGAGCTGGCCCAGGTGAGCTACCTCAGTGTGTGCAAGGCCGCCATTCTGCCTGCGGCGCTGTTTTACCTCGCGCTGTTCATCATGATCCATTTCCGCGCACGCAAGAGCGCACTCGGCTATCTTGCGCCGGAACTGATCCCGCCCGCCAGGCAGGTGCTGCGCAAGCTGTACTATCTCAGCCCTCTGGCGCTGCTTCTCGTCATGATGCTCAACGGACGCAGCATTACCGTATGCGCCAATGCCGCGTCCCTGTGCATTTTTGTGATTTCGTTCCTCAGCAGGGAGACGCGCTTTACCGTGCGCGGGTTCTTCGACACGCTGGCGGCGACGGCGCGCGGCTCGCTGATGATTGTGGCCTGCTGCGCCTGTTCGGGCATTGTCGTGGGGGTCATCAACCATACGGGGCTGGGCTTCAAGTTTATCAGCGTGATCACCTCTGTCGCCGGAAACAGCCTGTTCCTCATGCTGATCATGCTGATGCTGACCAGCTTTCTGCTGGGCATGGGCATGCCAACCACGCCCGCTTATATCGTGGTGGCCACGCTGGGCGCTCCGGCTCTGATCAAGATGGGAGTGGATCCCATTGTCGCGCACATGTTCGTGTTCTACTACGCCATCATTTCCACCATCACGCCGCCCGTGTGCGTGGCGGCCTACGCCGGGGCGGCCATTGCCGACGCCCCGCCCATGAAGACGGGCTATACGTCCATGAAGCTCGGCATCGTGGCCTTCATTGTACCGCTCATGTTCGTGTATGAGCCCGCGCTGCTCTGGCAGGGAAGCCTGCCCACCGTGGCGCAGGCTTCCGTGACTGCGGTGATCGGCATCATCGGGCTGTCCGCGGCGATGGAGGGCTGGATGCTGCGTTCCTGCGCTCCCTGGGAACGGCTCGTATTGCTGGCGGGCGGTCTGTGTCTGTTCTACCCCGGCAGTATCACGGACATTCTCGGCATCGCCGGCATGGGCGGCATAGCGATCAGGCAGTACCTGCATAACCGCCGCGATCCCGTGCCTCTGCCGAAGGCCGCGGGTTTCGCATCTGATGTGAAATAGTCTTTATCCACAAGGAGAGTCGACATGATTATCGATGTGCGTCTCAGGCCCCTGTACGGCGGTTTTCTCCGGCAGGTGCAGAATCCCACGTCAGCAGACTTCAGCGCGCAGCTCGGCATGGTCAAGCCGCGTTCCGTGCGCGAGCAGTCGCTGGAACTGATGCTGCAGGAAATGGACGAGGCCGGCGTGACCATGGGGATCGCTCCCGGGCGCAACGGACATTTCCGCTATAACGTCACCAACGACGAGGTCGTGGAGATGGTCAGGCACTTCGGCGGGCGTTTCGCGGGCATTGCCGGGATCAACGGAGCCGATCGCGCGAAGGCCTTTGAGGAAATAGACCGGTATGTGGTGAACGGGCCGCTTGTCGGCATCAATATGGAGCCGGGCGCCATGCCGACGCCGTGGTACGCCGACGACCGCCGTCTCTATCCCATCTACGAGAAGTGCGAGGCGCATGGAATTCCGGTGGTGCTCATGCTCGGCGGACGCGCGGGACCGGATCTTTCCTACAGTTCCCCGATCATCATCTCCCGCCTGGCCAGAGACTTTCCGGGCATCAATTTTCTGGTGTCCCACGGCGGCTGGCCCTGGGTTCAGCCTCTGCTCGGAGCCTGCTTCTGGCAGCACAATATCTATATCGCCCCGGATCTGTATCTGATGAACTCGCCGGGCGCGCAGGATTATGCGGCAGCGGCCAATACCTTCATGCAGGATCGCTTCCTGTTCGGATCGGCCTATCCTCTCATGCCCATCGGGGATTCCCTGACCCGGTTCAAGTCTCTGTTCAAGCCTGAAGTGCTGCCCAAACTGCTGTGGAAAAACGCCGCAAAACTGTTCAACCTCAATATTTCCGAAGGAGAGAACATATGAAGAGGCACATTGCCTGCATGGTTCTGGGAGGGGCGCTGACTGTGTGCGCTCCGGCTCTTGCCGCCGAGTACACCCGTCTGGACATCGCGGCGTCTCCCGCCGGAGGCGCATGGTATGTGGGGCTGGGGGCCTATGCAAAGGTATTGAGCGACATGTATCCGGAGCTTGAGGTTTCCCTGTTTCCCGGCGGGGCCAACGCCAACGTGCTGCGGGTGGCCAAGGGAGCGAGTCAGATCGGCGCGACCATGCTGCCCAACATGAAGGCTGCCGTGGACGGTCTGGACCCGTACAAGACGCCGATAAAGGATATCGCCGCGCTGGCCAATATTCAGGATATCACAAGGCTGCATTTCGTGGCGCCCGCCGACAGTCCCGTCACATCCCTGCGCGAGATAGCGGAAAAGAGGATTCCCGTACGGCTGGGAACCGGAGTCGTGGGCGGCAACGCCGAGCTTTTTGCCCGCTGGGTTCTGGCCGAATACGGCATAACCAGGGAGAACATCAGGGAATGGGGCGGCAGCGTCTATCACCTGAAAACCTCGGAAGCCCAGGCCATGCTCGCGGAAAACCAGCTTGACATGCACACATGGATGGGGCCCGGCGAATCCTTCATTTATTCCGAACTGGTCAAGACGAAACCTGTCCGGATACTTGACGTTGACGACGATATCCTCGCGCGCGTTGCGGAAAAGTACGGTCTGGCCTCAGGAACCATCCCCGCCGGCTTCTACGGCGGCGTCATGGGGCGTGACGTGAAGACCGTGGTGTCTTCCGCCGGGCTGATGGTCAACAGGAATATTCCGGATGATATGGCCTACATGCTTGCCCGGGCTCTTGACAGGGGGGCGAAGGATATTGCCGTGGCCCTCCCTTCATGGGGAGGCATGACGTCCGGGAATATCTGCAAGGGGCTCCCCATCGAGCTGCATCCCGGGGCCGCGCGGTATTATCGGGAAAGCGGCTGTCTCGAATAGTTTTCACGACTGATGACGCAGTTTACGGGCCGCCGGACTCACCGGCGGCCCGCTGCGCATTGCGGGCAGGACAGAGGAGGGCTGCATGACTTTTGACAGTGAGAGCGGAGAACGGCTGCGTTCAGCATGGCGCCGTTTTCAGGAGGAACTTCCGCCGGAGCCCGGCGCGGTGCGCCCGGTCATCCTGCGTTCATGGGAACGCTGCCGCCGCATGGGCATAGATGTCGACAATCCCGCGAAAAGGGTTCTGGAAGGCAGGGAACTTGAACGGGCTCTGGCCGGGAACAGCGAGCTTATCGGGGTTTCCCGGGCCATTATGGAAAGGATATATGCGCCGCTCAGCGGTTCGGGCAGTTTCATCACCCTTTCCGATAACAGGGGGGTGGTTCTTTTTGCCCTGTGGGATACTTCCGAATCATATCCCATCCCGCATATCGCCCCGGGGTATCTGGCGGCGGAGAGCAGTTCGGGGACAAACGCCATAGGAACCTGCCTTGTGGAAAAGGCTCCTGTGGAAACGCTGGCCGAGGAGCATTACTGCCGCGCCTTTCATGGGTGGTTCTGTTCCGCCGCCCCGATATTCGACGCGGGAGACAGGGTGACCGGCGTGCTGAATGTTACGCTGCCCGCGTCTTCCCGGCATCAGCACACGGGGGGCATGATGGCAAGCGTCGCCTACGCCATTTCCGAGCAGATGCGTCTGCGCGCGATGCTGAGGGAACAGGAGGCCATGCTTGAGATTCTTGATGAAGGCGTGATCATGCTGGATGAATCCGCAAGGATCAGGAGCATGAACAGGAAGGCCCGCGTCATGCTGCGGATCGGAGATTCCCCGACGGGGCGCGGCCTGGGGGAGATTATACGTTCGCCCGATATCATGCGTGCGCTCATGGCGGAGAACGGGCAGTTCCGCGATCAGGAAGCCATGCTGCGGCTGGAGGGCGGCGGCACGCTGTACTGCATGCTTTCCCTCTCGCATGTGCCCTCCGCGCACGGCAGGGTGGTCACCCTGCGGCCCACAAGGCATGTCAAGGAATCCGCCGCGCGGGTTACGGGGGCCAAGGCGGTCTATACCTTTGATCACATTATCGGCGACTCCCCCGCCATGCGGGAGACGGTCGAACTTGCACGCCTTGCGGCGCGCGGCAGTGCCACCATGCTGATTCTCGGCGAGAGCGGAACGGGCAAGGAGCTGTTTGCCCAGGCCGTACACAACGGCGGGCCGCGCGCGGAGGGGCCTTTTGTCGTTGTGAACTGCGGAGCGCTGCCGCGCGATCTCGTTCAGTCCGAGCTGTTCGGATATGATGAGGGGGCATTCACCGGCGCAAGCCGCCTGGGCAAGCCCGGAAAATTTGAGCTTGCCGATAACGGAACCATCTTTCTGGATGAAATCGGAGAAATGCCGCTGGAAGCTCAGGTTTCCCTGCTGCGGCTTCTCCAGAACGGAGAGGTGACCAGAGTGGGAGGCAAGCATTCCCGGCAGGTCAGTGTCCGGGTTATTGCCGCGACAAACCGGAATCTGGAGGAAGCGGTGCGCCAGCAGGAATTCCGCGAGGATCTGTTCTACCGTCTGAACGTGTTCACCCTGAGCGTTCCCTCGCTTCGGGAACGGGAGGGGGATATTGAGCTTCTGTGCGACTGTTTTCTCCGCAAGTTCGCCCGCGTTCTCGGCCGGAGCATTCCCCGGCTGAGCGAGGGCGTGCGGGAGCGGCTGCGCGCGTATCCCTGGCCGGGCAATGTGCGTGAACTGGAAAATACCCTGGAGCGCATGATCCATATGGCCGGAGACGCCGATATCATCGACGAGCCGCTGCTGCCGTCGAAAATCCTGCGTTCGCCGGAACGCTCCGGCGAACGGCGGAACGTCCGGGGAGGGCTGCTTTCCGTGCAGGAAAAGGAAACCCTGCTCCGGGCGCTGCGCGAATCCCGCGGCAATCTGCGCGCCGCCGCCAGGCTGCTCGGCATCTCCCGCAGCGGCCTGTATGTCAAGCTGCGGCGCTTCGGCATTGTGGCGGATGACTTTCGATAGCCGTTAGAGCGTTTTGCTGTTGAAAGGATCTCCCGTCCTGGCCCCCATGTTCCGGCTCGCAGGTTTCACGCCTGAAGCCGGAGTCATACGCCGCAGGTGAATTGCGGCGACACCGGCGAAAGGGGGGGCGCGGCTTCAGTCTCGCTTCGCTTGACTCCGGGAGCATTTTCAAAGTGAAAATGCTCTGAACGCTGATCGCAGGAGGCGCGGACGAGTCGGGCGCAGACGTATGCCGCCTTTCGCCGTGCAGGAAGTGCGATTGCGTTCAGGTGGATTACCGACAGGAAATGCGGGATGCCTTTGCATCACGCCGGGCAGGACGGAGTTCTTTTACCCTGTCCGAACCTTCGTCCCGCCCGGTCCTGAAGACTGACGCGATGCCTATATCCGGCATCCCACAGCCCGGCCGTCATGCAGAGCGTGCTTGAGCAGGCCGTTATCGGCCCCGAGAGCGGAACCAATCTCATGGACCTCTCCGATGACGCTCTTCAATGATTCGGCAAAAGCGTGCGACGCCACCTGAGGCATGAGCACCATGACACTGTCGCAGGAGAGGACGGACACCTTTCCGTCGGCAGAACGGACACGCACGCCTTCCTTCGTGATTTCCTCAGCCTTCGTTCCGGTCAGCACACGGATGTTCTTGCGGCGGAACCACGGTCCTATGCGCTGGAAGTAGCGTTCGGGAATGCCCGCGCCCCAGTTTTCCCCCTCTTCCACAATAGTGACATCTCGGCCGCGCTTCGTCAGGACCACCGCGCACTGCACGCCTCCGATCTGTCCGCCGAGAACCACCACTCGTTTCCCCACGGGCAGGAAAATATGGCTGAGTTTTGCCAGAAGTTCGGGGCCGAACAGGCGCAGGGGCAGCGCCGCAAGGCGGGAAAGGCCCTTGATGGTGAACACCTTCGAACTGTGTATGCCGGGAATCTCGGGAATGGCGTATTCGGAGCTTGCGGCTATCACTACGGCGTCGGGCTTTTCCCGGAGGACCAGTTCACGGGTGACGGTGGTATTGAGCTTCACAGTCACGGCGATCTTGCGGAGCTGCGTAGTGAGGTAGTCGTAAATGGGCATGACGTTTTCCACCTCGCAGCCCTTGATCATGGAAGCGAGCCTGATGCGCCCTCCGAGGGCACCCGTCTTCTCGTAAAGCGTCACCTCATGGCCGCGCAGCGCGGCCACACGGGCGGCTTCCATGCCGGCGGGGCCGCCGCCTATGACCATGACCTTCTTCTTCGTTGCAGCCGGGCTCATGTCCATTTCCTTTTCACGGCCGAGAGAAGGATTCACGCGGCAGATGCGCGGCTGAGTCACAGGGTCTTCACAACTGGCGCAGCGCGTGCAGCGCACGATGTCCTCGGGGCGGCCTTCCAGAATCTTGCGAGGCATCTCGGGGTCGGCCCAAAGTCCACGGCCTATGCCGATGATATCGGCGTCGCCGTCCTCAAGTATCTTTTCCGCAAGATCCTCGTTCATTCTGCCCGCAGTGATCACGGGCACGCTGACCGCCTTTTTGATGCGGCTTGCCGAATCCGTCCACAGGCCCTTGCCGCGATAGGCTTCCATATAGGGCTTCATGAAGTCTTCCGGCTCGGGATAGGGGAAGTAGGCCGGGCAGTAGCGGAACGGGGCTTCTCCGTAGCCGTAGCCGGCCACGTTGATGAACTGCGCGCCCATGGCTTCGAAGGCGCGGGCGTTCTCCACGGCCTCCTCAAGAGTAATGGCGCCGTCGGCACCGTATTCGCGGCCGTTCATGCGGACGCCGAGCACGAACCCGGGCCGGCAGCGCCTGCGCGCCTCCTCAAATATCTCACGCACGATACGCGTACGGTTTTCCACATTCTGCGCGCCGTATTCGTCTGTTCTGTGATTCCACACGCGGCTGACGAAGCTGTTCAGAAGATAGCCGTGCGCAACATGGATTTCCATGCCGTCGAAGCCACCCTGATCGGCCCGGACGCAGGCTTCCACGATCTGGCGCTGCTTTTCCCGTATCTCCTCCAGCGTCATTTCCCGGCATGGATTGGCGAGCGGCGGCTTCATGGGAATTTCATCAAGTCCGAGAGAAGAGGAGGATATGGGAAGCGCGCCGAGACGAGGCCATGCGGCGGGTCCTGAATGATGGAACTGCGCGAAGATCCTGCAGTCGTACTTGTGTACCTTGTCCGCCAGATGGCGCAGGCCCGGGATGAACTTGTCGTCCCACAGACCGAGGTAGATGCCCGGCGTATCCTCTATGGCGCACCCGCCGATGATCACGGCGGCGGCCCCGCCCCTGGCGATGTTCTCGTACAGATCCTCGCCGGCGCTGTCCTGGGCGGAACCGTCCTGATTCCATCGCCAGGTGGACTGCCCTGTCTTTACAATTCTGTTTTTAAGCACGCAGGCCGGGCTGAGCGCTATGGGAGAAAACAACTTGGGATATTTCATGACGGCTCCGAAATGCTGGCGGGAAATCTTCCGCAAGGCGGCACGGGATAATGCCCGGCCCCGAAAGGCCCCGGACACGGTCTGCGTCCGGTGACGCCGTTCTTCGGGGAAAACGCAAATCTTGCTGAGGGAAGAGTCCGCAGGTTACAGACCGAGAAGCTCGGCCGCGTTGTCATGCAGGGTGAGCTGCAGGGATTCCCGGGTAAATCCCTTGGCGCTCCATTTTTCTATGCTCTGCTTCAGGCCCCCCACGGGATAGGTGCTGGCAAAGAGCGTCCTGTACTTCAGGTAACCGTTGGCTGCCGTTACATACAGGTCAGACATGGGCATATTGTCCGTATAGAGGTAGACGTCGGGCACAAGGTAGATGTTGGGGCAGGTCATGGCCACGCCCAGCATCTGGGGCACAAAGGGCCAGCAGGCGTGAGCCACGACAATTTTCAGCTTCGGAAACTTCCTGGCCACACGCTGGATGGTCAGCGGGTCGGCATAGGTAAGGTCGGGCCCCGCCACGCCGCTTGCCGTAAGGGCCACGACAAGCCCGTGCTGTTCGGCCGTCTCGCAGATGGCAAGAATGCGCTCGTCGTCGGCGTACATGCAGGGTTCGCACCAGCCCGGGTCCATGCTGATGCCCTTAAAGCCGAGTTCTCTGGCCACATATTCCACTTCCTTGCGGGCTTCGGCGTCGTTGGGGTCAATACCGGCAAAGGGAATGAAGCGGCCGGGATAGTTGTTCGCCAGCGCATGGAGATCCTCGGGAGGAATGTTGCCCGCGTTGATGGCCTGCCCCTTGTTCTTGCGGCCCATGACGACGCACGCTTCCACACCGGCCTCGTCCATTTCCCTCATAAACAGCTCCATGCTGCGCTGTTCGCAGGAAGGCACTCCGGCGCGGCCCATTTCAAAGGCGCTCAGCTTGCGGGGTTCCTTCTGCGGAACCACGTATTTGGTGAAGATGCCCATTTCAAGAAAACCGCGATAAGGCGGACGAACACGAAAATCGATAACCATGGCACATATTCCTTTCTTGTTGTTATGACGATCAGGCCGCAGCAACGATATTTTTGCGGCGCATCCACTGAAGAATTCCCACGCCGGCCATGAAGACCACGCCGATGAGGTCAGCCATGGTGAAAGCTGCTGCCCCCGTGACGGGGGGCATCAGCGGCTTCCACTGCACCGGAGAGGGAGGGGGAATAGCCCACCCTCTTTACGAGCGGAATGGTGAACGTGCCCGTGCCGTACACGCTGGCCGGAGCAGAGCCGGAAATGGTGCCGAACAGGGCGGAAGCGAAAATGGCCGCCGTGGCGGAGCCGCCCCGGGAACGGCGGGTGAGCTGGCAAGGTCCATATTCCTTTCCCGTGAGAGCATATTTTTCCTGCATCGAGCTTGCAGGCCCTGCATGGTCCCCCGTTCTGATGAGCATGCACTCTTTGCGGAACCTGGATAGTGTCGTCAACAGACTTTTATTTTTATGGAACATTGCTGATCTCCTCAGAAAGGAGGAGATATGCAGCGCGTTCATCATCGTCATGATATATCAGACAGGTGGAAGGAGTTTGCAAAGACGCATCTGCCGGGCCTTGCGGGAGCCAGTCCCGGATTTTGAACGGCTTGTGACAGACGCAAGTCACATCAGGGCGTATCCGTATGCGACAGACGCACACTGTGGAAACCAGGATATGAGACGTACAGTCGAAAATGCTTTTCCAGGATTGAAGCAATGACGGGGAGTTGCCGCCAGATATGCGAAAATGGGGCCTCTTTCATGGCCGCAGTACATATCAGATGTATTGCCGTTTGGGTGAAAATCCATTGACGATACATTTCAGGGCAGCCCGGCTTTTGTGCGGTGGGCGTGCCCTGAAATCAACGATCATTATTCCTTGGATGGAGCGGCTGAGGGTTGAAGCATGAATCCCGCTTCCCTGAAGTACCGGGCGGCTCCGGGATGCAGCGGGAAGGCGAGATCCTGCCATCCCTTCGCCGGGTCCAGCGTTGCCCACCCGGCATTGGCGATGGCAATGTCTCCCTTTCTTTCGCTGACGGCCTTCGTTATCCTGTAGACAAGATCGTCCGGGAGATCGGAGCGCACAAGCAGTTCGGCCGAGTCGGCGATGGAAATCACGCCTTCGCCCACCCTGCCCTCGTACATGGAGGCGGGAATGACATGCCGCTTCACGCCGTACCGCTCTTCCATCTTCGTCAGCACGTCCTCGTCCACGGATATCCAGGACATGCCGACATCCTTGGAAAGCTCCACCAGAAACCATACTTCTCCGGGGCCGAGCCAGGTGATGACATCCACCTGCCCGTCCTTGATCATGTTGGCCACATCATCCCAGTTGTTGGTAATGACCTTGCCGCCCCAGGAAGCGATATCCTTGTAGCTGTAGCCGTACATATCCAGCATCCAGCGGGCCCAGACCTCGGTGCCGCTGCCGATGGGGCCCACGGCCAGCCGCACGGGCAGTTTCTTTTCGCCGATCTCCCTGAGCGACGTATAGTTCCTGTCGGAACAGGAAACGATGTGCATGCGCGACACATCCATGATGTTGAAGAACGAGGAAACACCTTCAACCCTGCCCTTGAAGGGAACCAGCCCCTTGGCGGCGGAGACGGCGATGCTGTGAGTGGCGATGGAAATGTCGCCTTCGCCCTTTTGCAGCCGGATGGGGTTGGACAATCCCCCGCCGGGAAGCAGGTTGATCCTGATATCGGGATAAAGGGCGCTGATGGCCTTTCCCACTGCGCCCATGCCCACATACCACACGCCGGAGGTGGGGCCGGACAGAATTTTCACGTTTTCCGCCGCCGGAGACGCCGAGGGCAAGAGGAACAGGGCCGCCGCAAGGGCCGCCTTCAGAAGGATATGGTTCATCAGAAATTCCTTTGTGGTTTGAAACCTCCCCCTTGAGGGGGAAAAGAGCTGTTGACAAAACGGCGAAGCCGCTGAAATCCTTTTTCGCACACCCATCCCCTCAGGGATGGGCAATCCGCACGCCCCCTGCCCGTCGGCTGCTTCAGTCAGTCGGCGGATGGAGCGACTGTGGATTGAGACATGACATGCTCCCGTGCCGAGGGGGCATTGGGACGAATCCCGCCTTGTCCGAACATGTTCTAATCAATGGGAATATCCAGCTTGAGCGCTCTGACGGCGTTCTGATACAGAACCTTGGGCAGAACTTCGGGTTTGAAGGGCAGTTTCTTGAAGTGCTCCACGCCCGCTTCCAGCGGAATGAAGGGATAGGCCGTGCCGAACAGGAAGCGATCCTGAAGGGCGAAGTTCGCCGCCGTCACATAATCCTGCCAGCCCGGCTGATTGAAGAGATACATGTCCGGGCAGATGTACAGGTTGGGACGGCGATAGGCCACGAACAGGATTTCCGTCACCCAGGGGTAGCCGCCATGTGTGTTGATGATGGTGAGGTTGGGAAAGTCCGCCGCAATCTGGTCGATGACCATGGGATGGCTGTAGCTGGCGTCAGGACCGTTGCCGCCCCCAGCCATGAGCAGGAGAGGGATGCCCTCTGCTTCACATTTTTCATAAATGGGATAGATGCGGCGGTCGTTGGGGTACATGGGAACAGGCAGCAGGCCCGGCTCCATGCCGACGCCCCTGAGCGGTCCGTTGACGACGAAGCGGTCGATTTCGTCAATGGCCTGCGATTTGTCCGAAGGGTCAATGCCCGCCACGCCGATGAAGCGGTTGGGATAGTCTTCCAGAATGGCGCAGATGTCCTCGTTCGGAACTCCGCCCAGAAACTCGTATGCCCTGCGGCCGGGCACGACGCCGTAAGAGATGCCCGCCGCATCCATTTCCTGCAGCAGAAGTTCCGGGGAACGCCGGGCGGTGGAAGGGGCCTGTTCCATGCCGAAGCAGCGGCTCATTCTTGCGCTGCGCTGCACGTCGCGGAACAGGCTGAGGTTCAGGAAGCCCCGCGCCGGGGGACGGAGACGGAAGTCGATGATCATGTTTTCCTCCTGGAAAGGGTGGAATGGTTGCGCCAGGGCGGGAAAAGGGCCCGGACGGTGGAGCGCCGGCTCAGACCTCGCTGCGTTGCGCCTTCCTTTTGGCCGCCTGGGAAATGCCGGCCAGAACAATAAGCGCGATGCCGAGGGCATCGGTCATGGAACCGGGATAAATCAGCGTCAGGCCGCCGACTATGAGCAGGACACGTTCCCATGGAGCGCAGTTTGTCAGCATCCACCCCTGCATTCCCATGGCGAGACCGATGACGCCGATGACAGCCGTCACACATGCCACGGCCACGTCAGGAGTGTTGCCCTGCAGGAGCAGTGCGGGCTGATACACGAACATGAAGGGGATGATGAAGGCCACAATGCCCAGCTTGACGGAAACAAAGCCTGTTTTCATGGCGTCCGCCTCGGCTATGGCCGCCCCCGCGAACGAAGCCATGCACACCGGCGGGGTAATGACGGAAAGAATGGCGTAATAGAACACGAACATGTGAGCGGCTATGGCGGGCACGCCCATTTTTATCAGCGCGGGAGCGCCGAGCGTGGCCACGATGATGTATGCCGGGGTGGTGGGTACGCCCATGCCCAGCACGATGCAGGTGAAGGTGAGGAACAGCATGAGCAGGAAAAGACTGTCGCCCGCCAGCGTCGTGACCAGATTGATGAAATTGTAGCCCACGCCGGTCAGCGCGATGACGCCGATGACGATGCCCGCGCAGGCACAGCAGGAGGAAATCATGAGCGCGTTGCGGGCGCTCCATTCCAGCCCCTGAAGCAGACGGGAAGGCGTCATGCGGGTTTCCCTGCGGAAGAAGGAGAGCAGAACAACGCACAGCGTGGCGAAAAAGGCGCAGAAAATGACGCTGCGCCCCATGAACATGGCGACAAGCAGCAGCACGATGGGAAGCAGATAGTAGAGGCGGCTGAGAACCCGGCGGCTGTCCGGCACCTGGTCGGCGGGCAGCTTGCCGAGGTTCTTGCTCAGGGCTTCAAAGTGGATCATGGCCAGCAGGGCGAGGTAATAAAGCAGCGCGGGCAGGAGGGCGGCCTTGGCGACGGCAAGGTAGCCCGCTCCGGTAAGATCGGCCATGATGAAGGCCGCCGCGCCCATGATCGGGGGCATGATCTGACCGCCCGTGGAGGCAACGGCTTCCACCGCGCCCGCGAAGGGCGCGGTATAGCCCACGCGCTTCATGAGCGGAATGGTGAAGGTGCCCGTGCCGTACACGTTGGCCGGAGCAGAGCCGGAAATGGTGCCGAACAGGGCGGAAGCGAAAATGGCTACCTTGGCCGGACCTCCCTTTGAGTTTTTCGTCAGGAGACAGGCCAGATCCATGAAGACGCCGCTCATGCCGCTGACGTGCAGAAAGGCACCGAACATGACGAAGGCAAAGATCATGGTGGAGGCCACGGCGAGAGGCGTGCCGTAGATGCCGTCAGTCAGAAGAAAAAGCTGCTCGATGAGCTGCTCGCCGCTGATGCCGGGATGTCCCAGCCCGCCGGGGAGCCTGTCGCCCCACAGGCCATAGGCCAGAAATGCGCCGGAAACAAGAACCAGAGACCAGCCGGAAGTCCTGCGCGTGACTTCAAGCACAAGTGCCGTGAGGATAATCCCGTAGGTCATATCACGCGGCGTGACTTCATCCACATAGCGGATCCGGGTCATCAGGTTCGCCTGTTCCGTCACCACATAATACGCGGAGGAAAAGGCCAGGATGACAAGAACGACATTGACGATCCTGAAGATGTTCTTTTTCATTGCCGGGTCATTATCCGCATAGCCGGGGGTGATCATGACGATGAGTGCCATGACGATGGAAAGATGGATGGCCCGCAGCACATGCGCGTCTATCAGGCCGAATCCCCCGGTGAAGTATATCTGAAAGAGCGAGAGAAAAACCGCCAGGGCGGAGATGACATGCTTGAGCTTGAAAGCGGATGTGACTGTCGGCATGAACGCGGCCTCCTCGAGCGTTTTGCTTTCGAAAATATCTGCCGGCCAGACCCCATGTTCCGGCCCGCAGGTTTCACGCCTCCGCCGGAGCAGCCGCAAGTGAATTGCGGCGACACCGGAGAAGGGGGGCGTTGCGGCTTCAGTATCGACCCGCTCCACTGAAGGAGAGCATTTCAATGGCGAAATGCTCTCATGATGATGAACCTCATTTCATCCGGCATGAAACAGGCCCGGACGGAAACGGACGGCCCCGCTGCATCACGGTTGACGAAAGGCGGGAGTCCAGGAGGTGTTGCAGGCGATGAAGCAAAGACCATGCCATCATGGGAATTTTTTCCGGAACAGGCGTCATGCCGTTCCGCCGCGCCTGATGGAAAGGCCGGACGGTCAGTTTTGTGCGGAATATGGACATGTAGAAAATGCACATGTTGAAAAGCCGTGCTCCGGCGGAAGCCCGGAACAGCCGCAAAAAAGCCCGGCGCGAAATTCCAACATTCGCGCCGGGCGTCATGATGAAGGTTCAGCAGGGAAATGCCCGTGGGCTACGCTTCCAGCCCCGCGCGGCGGCCCGTTTCAATGGCGTTGACGATCAGGCTGCCGCCCTCGAAGCCGTTGGCCGAACCCACGCGGATGATGCGCGGCGCGCCGGGCCTGCCTTCCAGCTCGTCCAGAATGGAATTGTTGGGCGACTGGGAGGTCAGCACCATATAGGTGTCGCCTTTCACCGTGCGGGTCGCGCCGGTCTTGTCCGTCACGATCAGCCCTTCGGGAACGATGGCTTCATACTTCACGCCGCTGATGATTTCCACGTTTTTCTTCTTCAGCCAGGGCAGGAGGCGGTCAAGATAACGGGGCGGGATGCCGGCGCCGATGTTTTCCGATTCCTCCAGCACGGTCACGGTGCGCCCGCGCTTGAGCAGGAAGGCCGCGCCCTGCAGGCCTTCGATGCGTCCGCCCAGAATGACCACATGGTGTCCCACGGGCAGGAAGATTTTGGTCAGCCTGTGCAGCAGCTCGGGGCCGAAGATACGCAGCGGCAGCTTGACCTGTCTGCCCATGCGGTTCACGCCGGTGACCCTGCCGCTCTCCACCCCGGGAATGGCGGGCAGTTCGTACAGCCCCCCCGTTCCGAGGATGAGCACATCCGGCTTTTCCGCGCGCACCATGTCCGCCGTGACGGTCGTGCCCAGGCGCAGTTTCACGCCCAGCTTTTCCAACTGATGCTTGAAGTAGGGCACGATGGAACGGATATCTTCCACGTCCGTGCCCTTGACCATGCAGGCCAGGGGCAGTTTGCCGCCCAGAGCCGGAGCGCTTTCGTACAGTGTGACGTCATGTCCGCGCAGCGCCGCCACGCGGGCGGCCTCCATGCCGGAGGGGCCGCCGCCCACCACCATGACCTTTCCGGGCTGTTCGGCGCGGGCAACATTTTCGGGCACGGCAAGTTCGCTTTCCCGTCCGAAGGCGGGGTTCACGCGGCAGCGGCGGGGGCGTCCGGCGGGCGGGTCCTCGCAGGTTCCGCAGCGGGTGCAGCGGGTAATGTCGGCAATGCGTCCTTCCTTCACCTTGTTGGGAAATTCCGGATCGGCCCAGAGCATGCGCCCGAAGGCGACGAGATCGGCCTTGCCCTGCGCGAGCACGGCTTCTCCCTTGACCTCGTCCATGCGGCCCACGGCGATGACCGGAACCTTGACGGCCTTTTTCACCGCTTCTGCGGCGGGAACCAGCAGGCCCAGCCCCCGGAAGTCGTCCATGAAGGGCTTCATGTGATCTTCCGGCTCGGGGTAGGGCCAGTAGTCGGGCAGATAGCGGAAGGGCAGGGGGCCGAAACCATAGCCGGACACGCTGATGTAGTTCGCGCCCGCCCTTTCGAGAATCTGCGCCGTCTGCACGGCTTCCTCAATCGTCTGACAGCCGTTCGCTCCCCATTCCCGGCCGTTGATGCGCGCGCCGATGGGATAGTCGGGGCCGAAGCGGCGGCGCAGTTCGGTGATGATCTCCACCACCAGCCGGGTGCGGTTTTCGATGTTCCGGCAGCCGTACTGATCGTCGCGGCGGTTCCATACCCGGCTGACGAAACTTTCCAGATAGTAGCCGTGGGCGCAGTGAACCTCGATGCCGTCGAAGCCCGCCGCGTGAGCGCGTTCCGCCGCCGCGAAGTACAGGCGCTTGTCTTCCTCGATTTCCTCCAGGGAAAGCCCGCGCACCGGTTTGCCCACCGGGGGCGGGCAGGGAATTTCATCCGGGCCGAGATCGGAGGGGCCGATGGGCAGGCCGCCGCCGTGGCCGGTCATGGCCGAGGCTCCCGAATGGTGAAGCTGGCACATGATCGGGCAGCCGTGGGCGTGGCTGCGCTCCACGATGCGCGTGATGCCGGGCAGGAACCTGTCGTCCCACAGTGCGCCGTACAGTCCGGCGGGGTGGTCGCTGCGCCAGGTGATGGCGGAGAGGATGGAAAGCCCCACGCCGCCCCTGGCGAGAGCCTCGTAGAAGCCGACCACGCGATCTCCGGCGGAGCCGTCTTCCTCAAAGAACCATGAGGACTGCGGGGCCTTGACCATGCGGTTTCTGAGCCTGAGATTCCTGTTGATGACAATGGGCTCAAGCAGATGTGCAAAATCGCTCATCAAAAATTCCTTTGTGGTTTGAGACCTCCCCTTCAGGGGGAAAAGAGTGGTTGACAAGACGGCGAAGCCGATGAAATCCTTTTCCGTCCCCCTCCCTTCAGGGAGGGGCAATCCGCACGCCCCCTCTCCGTCGGCTGCTTCAGTCAGTCGGCTGATGGGGCGACTGTGGATTGAAACATTCGTATCTCCTTGTTGATTCCGGAAAAATGTTACCGCGCGCCGCTCTGCAGGCCGGAACACCGGGTTCCTGCCGCTCCTCCGTCCCTGAGGGCGAACAGCGAGGCGGCAAAGGCGCAGCAGAACATGAACATGTACAGGATGAACATGCGAGAATACTGGGGCAGGGTGTAGGCTCCCGCGCCGGGAGCCTGCGCCTCCATGATCCAGCCGCTGGCAAGCTGAAGCAGGGCGGAACCGAGGTAGGTGTAGATATTGATCATGCCGGTGGCGGTTCCCACGATTTCCGGCGGAAAGTCATCCTGAATGCGGGTCAGGGCAATGCCGCCGAACCCGCCGCAGAATATGCCGAACGCCACGCCCCACAGCGGCAGAAGCGCGGCCGGGATAACCGGGCGCGGCAGTAGCAGGGGGAAGCCCAGCAGCAGGGTGGCCGAACAGGCGACAAGCAGCAGTCCCCTCTTGGGCAGGCGGAGCCAGGGCGTGAGAAAGCCGATAAGCGTGGGACCGAGTGTGGAGCCCAGCGCCAGACAGAACAGCACGCCCCCCGCCGCGCTTTTGTCCAGCCCGTAGCCCTGAATGAAGTAGGGCCCGGCCCACAGGCCGCTCAGGGAGAAAAATGCGCCGTACATGCAGAAGAACCAGATGGAAACCGTCCAGTAGGTGCGCGTTTTCAGGATGCCGAGCATGGTCTGTTTCAGCGGCGGGACGGAAGGCCCGTCGTCGGAGGCCGCCCAGGAAGGAGTAAAGCCTTTTTCTTCCGGCCTGTTGCGTACCACGCGCCAGACCACGGCAGACATGAATACGGTGAGCGCGGCGGCGGCCAGCATGCTTCCGCGCCAGCCCATGATCTGGGAAAGCATCATGAGCGGCCAGGTGGCGAGCAGCATCCCCCCCGTGCCGAGAGAGAGCAGCAGTCCCGTGCCCAGCGCATGCAGCCGGGGCGGGAACCAGTACAGGATGACGCGCAGCGCGGGCACGAAAACCATGGCCATGCCCGCGCCGATCAGCATGCGGCCCAGCGCGGCCATGCCCACGGAATGCGCGCCTGCGAAGATGAGCGCGCCCGCCGCGCCGAGCAGCAGGAAAAGACAGATGGTGTTGCGCGGCCCCCAGCGGTCGGACAGAATGCCCGCCGGAATCTGCATGAAGGCGTAAGGGTAGAAAAATGCCGAACTCATGACCGCCATGAGTCCCCCGCCCACGGAGAAGTCGCGCATGATGTCCACGGCGAGCGTGCTGGGTGAGGTGCGGAAAAAGCTGGCCAGCCCGTAGCATACGGTCAGAAGGGTGAAGATGAGCCATGCCTGGGCGTTCAGTGAGCGGAAATGACGCATGAAGAGGTATCCTCAAGAGAGCATTCCTGTTTTGAAAATGCTCCCGGAGTTGAACGGAGCGAGACTCCGCGGCGGAATCTCCCCCTGTCCGCCGCCGCGGTTCACCTGCGGCCCGCCGGCTTCGGGCGTGAAGCCGGCGGGCCGGAACATGGGAACCCTGTCTGAAGATATGTTCAGGAGCAGGCGGCTCCGGATGCCGGAGGAGCGGACGAAGAAACGGGGTCGTCCGCGCCCGGGAGAGCGGAGCGCGGACGGCGCGCTATTCGGCCCTGATGTCCAGTTTAAGCGCGCGAATGGCGTTCTGATACAACAGCTTGGGCAGAACTTCGGGCTTGAAGGGCAGGGCCTTGAAGCCTTCCACGCCTTCCCTGAAGCCGATGAAGGGGTAGGCCGTGCCGAACACGAAGCGATCCTGCAGGAAGGTATTGGCCGCCATCACATAGTCGGACACGCCGGGGATATTGTACATGTACATGTCCGGGCACAGGTACAGATTGGGGCGCTTGAAGGCGGTGAAGCAGATCTGCTGCACCCAGGGGTAACCGCCGTGGGTGTTGATGACGGTCATGTTCGGGAACTCGCCGCATACCCGGTCGATATGCTCGGGATTGCTGTGGCTGAGATCCGGGCCGTTGCCTCCGCCGCCCATGAGCAGAACCGGAATGCCGTGCCGCTCGCAATACTCGTAAACGGGGTAGATGCGCCGGTCGTCGCAGTACATGGGGTTGGGAAGCACACCGGGTTCCATGCCCACGGCGACCAGCGGCCCGTTGACCACCACGCGCTCGATTTCATCAATGGCCCTGCCGGGCACGGTGGGGTCAATGCCCGCCACGCCGATGAACCTGTCCGGGTATTCCCTGACTATTTCCACAATATCGTCGTTGGGCACATTGCCCATGAAGGGATTGGCCTGCCTGCCGGGAACCACGCCCATGGTCACGCCGCCTTCCTCCATTTCCTTCAGCATGAGTTCCATGTCGCCCCGCTTCGCGGAAGGGGGCGGGGTCATGCCGAGGTTTCCGCTCCAGCGGGCGATGCGATCCTGATTGCGGAAGATGTGCATGTTGAGAAATCCGCGCGTGGCGGGGCGGAGCCTGAAGTCGATAATCATGTCATGCCTCATGTTTTTTAGACGGTTAACATCTGCTCACAGCGCCGCGCCCGCGGCCAGGCCGCTTTCCGCAGCGTTGAGGATTTTCGCCACATGGTCGCAGTCGCCGATGCTCGTGAAGGGAATCCCGGCCGCGCGCAGTTCTTCGGCCAGGCGTGTTTCCGGTCTGTAGCCGACGGCGGCCACCAGCGTGTCAAAGGCCGGGAGCGTCCGTTCTCCGCCGTCCGGCGTTTTCACGGTCACGATGCCCCTGTCGTCGATATGCAGGACCTGCGTGCCGGTAAGCAGCGTGACGCCGTATTTCTTCAGACGCGGCATCATGTAGCGCCGGGTGCGGCCCTCCATATCCCTGGCCACTTCGGGCTGCATTTCCAGCACGGTCACGGCGTGCCCGCGTTCGGCGAGGAATTCCGCCGTTTCGCAGCCGATGAGCCCGCCACCGCGCCGGACAGAACCCTGTCCGCCGTCACCGCATTGGGCGCAGCCTTGCAGAAGCCGGGAAAGACCGGCACGCTTCCCGCGGCAAGAATGACGGCGTCCGCATGCGCGGCGCGCACGCTGTCGACGTCGGCCTCGCTGTTCAGATGAACCGCGACTCCCGCAGCCCTGAGGGCATGCTCGAAACGGGGAGCGAGCAGATCGAGATCCTGCTTGAAGGGAGGCCGGGCCGCGAGAGCCAGCAGGCCGCCGAGCCGGCCTTCCCTTTCCATCAGTTCCACATGGTGGCCGCGCCGGGCGGCGATGAGCGCGGCCTGCATGCCGGCAACTCCGCCGCCGATGACAAGAACCTTTTTCGGGGAAGAAACGCGGCTCAGATCGTACATCTCTTCCCGCCCTGTCAGGGGATTGAGAGCGCAGCCCACGCCCGTGCCGCGCGCGGAGCCGCCCACGCAGCCGTCATTGCAGCCCACGCAGCGGATGATGTCTTCGCTCTGGCCGGCGGCGGCCTTGTTCGGCAGATCCGGATCGGCGATCAGGGCGCGTCCCATGGCCGTGAGATCGGCGTCGCCGCGCCGGAGAATGTCTTCGGCCACGTTTTCGTCCGTAATGCGGTTGACGGCGATGATCGGCACGCGATGCCCCACGCCTTCCCGGACCGCGCGGGCCACGCCGGAGATCCAGCCCTTGTCCACGCAGGCGGGCGGCGACACCATGAAGTTGGTTTCGCGCAGTCCGACGGAGACATGTATCCAGGAGATGCCCTCGTCCGCAAGGCGGCGGGCGAAGGCCACGCCATCCTCAAGTTTCAGGCCGTTCGCAATGCCGACTTCCTCCAGCCGCTCCTCGGCGCTGAGGCGGTAGCCCACAGGGAAGTCCGGGCCGACATATTCGCGCACCCTGCGCAGCACTTCCAGCGGAAAGCGCATGCGCCTCTCCGCCGATCCCCCATACTCGTCCGTGCGCCGGTTGGTGAACGGAGAAAGAAACTGACTCAGCAGGTAGCCGTGGGCGCCGTGCAGCTCCACGGAGTCGAACCCGGCCTGTCTGGCCCGGAGCGCGGCCCTGCCCCAGCAGTCGGCCAGTTCCGTCAGATCCTCCTTCGTGAGGACGCGGGCGTCATTGTACGGGGTGACGCCCGGCACATGGGAAACAATCTGTACGGCCCGGCCCGTGGCCTGCGCGCTTGCCGCGCGCCCGGTATGCGCAAGCTGGATGGAGGAACGCGCGCCGTGTCTGCGGATGCGCTCCGCCAGCTCCGCAAACGCGGGAATGCGGGCGTCGTCCGTCAGGCGCAGCCAGCGGGGCGTGGGCGAACCGGCGTCATGGATGCAGCATGCTTCCACAATCACCAGCCCCGCGCCGCCGCGGGCGCGCGCCTCATAATAGGCCAGCATGCGTTCGGTGACTTCCCCCGCGCCCGGCGAGGCGAACTTGGTGGACATGGGCGGGAAGACAATGCGGTTTCTGAGCCGCATTGCACCCAGAGATATCGGCGTATTCCAAAGTGGAGTGTTCATCAAAAACTCCTTTGTGGTTTGAAAGCTCCCCCTTCAGGGGAAAAAGAGCGGCTGGCACGACGGCGAAGCCGATGAAATCCTTTTCTGCAATTCCTCCCTTCAGGGAGGGGCAATCCGCACGCCCCCTGTCCGTCGGCCGCTTCAGTCAGTCGGCGGATGGGGCGACTGCGGATTGAAACATGTATGCTCCGGCGATGCAGCGGTGATTCGGGCGGCGCGGGACGCCGCGGTTTCTGCGGAACCTGATGCAACGATTATGCCAAGAGGTATTGAAATGTAATATATTGTATTTATTTCTTATATTGAAGAGACGAAAAACTGTTGTCCAAAAAATGCGCATGTCATCTATGGACATGTCCATAATGCGCATTGTATATGGACATGGGGCGGGCCTGATTGAACATGCGCGGGCTTCGCCGGGCGAGGAGGGAATCATGCCGGACAACAGGGAGTTCATCGCGGCTGTGCGAAAGGAATGGGAACGCTTTCAGCGCGGGGAAAGCGTGAATCCCGGCGTGGTGCGGTCGATCATCCTCCGCTCGTGGGAGCGCTGCCGCGCCATGGGGCTGGACCCGGACAGGATGGCGCGTCCCGCCCTGACCGAAGAGGCCATGCGCGCCCTGCTGGAGGAGAAGGCCGAACTGATAGAGGTGGCGGGGAACGTCATGCAGCGTCTGTATGAACCCATCAGCACGTCGCGCAGCTTCATATCGCTGTCCGACGCCGGCGGGGTGGTGCTTCATGCGCTGTGGAATTCCGCCGCCGGATATTCCGTTCCCCATCTCGCGCTCGGCAATGTCGCGGCGGAGAGTTCGTCCGGCACCAACGCCATAGGCATCTGTCTGGTGGAGAAAAAGCCCGTGGAAACGCGCGGGGCGGAACATTTCTGCCGTTCCCTGCACAACTGGTTCTGTTCCGCCGCGCCCATCTGGCACAAGGGGCGTCTGGAGGGCGTGCTCAACGTCACCCTCCCGGCGGACTCCTTCCATCACCACACCAGAGGCATGATGGAAACGGCCAGTTACGCCATTTCCGAGCAGCTTCGCCTGCGTGAGCTGCTGCGCGAGCAGAAGGCCACGCTGGAGATGCTGGACGAGGGCGTCATCGTGCTGGATGACGACGGGCGGATCAAGGTCATGAACGGGCGGGCCAGGAGCATGCTGGGCGTGCGCCGGGACGAGGACGGCCCGGAAGAGATACGCGAACTCATCTTCTCCCGCGATATTCTGCGGGCGATTCTTTCGGAAAACGCCTCATTCCGCGATCAGGAGGCGTTTCTCTCCCTCAGGGGCGGTTCCCTGCACTGTGTGCTTTCCCTGACCAGAGTGGAGAACGGCAGGGGGCGGGTGCTGACGCTGCGCGGAAGCCGCCGCCTCAAGGAGGCCGCCGCGCGTTTTACCGGAGCCAAGGCGGTCTACACCTTTGATCATATCATCGGACGCGCTCCCGCCCTGCAGGAAGTGACGCGCATGGCCCGGCTGGCGGCGCAGAGCGATGTTACCACCCTGATTCTCGGCGAGAGCGGCACGGGCAAGGAACTGTTCGCCCAGGCCGTGCACAATGCCGGAAGCCGGGCCACCGCGCCCTTTGTGGTGGTGAACTGCGGCGCTCTGCCGCGCGAGCTGGTGCAGAGCGAGCTGTTCGGCTACGATGAAGGTTCGTTCACCGGGGCAAGCCGTCTGGGCAAGCCGGGGAAGTTCGAACTGGCGGACAACGGCACGATTTTTCTCGACGAAATCGGGGAGATGCCCCTCGCGGCCCAGGTTTCCCTGCTGCGTCTGTTGCAGAACGGGGAAGTCACGCGGGTGGGCGGCAAGAATACCCGGCATGTCAATGTGCGGGTCATTGCCGCGACAAACCGGAATCTGGAGGAAGCCATACGCCAGAACGCCTTCCGCGAGGATCTGTTCTACCGTCTCAATGTGTTCACCCTCAATGTGCCCCCGCTGCGCGAGCGCCGGAGCGATATCGAGATGCTGGTCCGGCATTTTCTGGCCCGCTTCGCCGCGGGCGCGGGAAAGCCCCCGCTCCGTGTGAGCGGCAGGGTCATGGAACTGCTCATGGCCTATGACTGGCCGGGCAACGTGCGGGAACTGGAAAACACCATGGAGCGCATGACGCACATGGCGCAGGACGAGGTGCTGGATGTGGATCTCGTGCCCGCGAACATTCTGGCCGGCGGGCAGAGCGGCATGGCCTCCGGCCGCGCCCGCGGCCTGCTGTCTCTTCAGGAAAAGGAAATTCTGCTCCGGGCGCTGCGCGGCAACGGCGGCAATCTGCGCGCCGCCGCCCGCGAGCTGGGCATTTCGCGCAGCGGGCTGTATGTCAAGCTGAGGCGTTTCGGCATTTCGCCGGATGAGTGCCGGGGCCGAATGCCGGAAGACAGGATTTAAGCCAGGAACTCCATGAGAGCGTTTTGCTCTCAAAAATATCCGCCGGCCAGACCCCATGTTCCGGCCCGCGGGTTTCACGCCTGAAGCCGGAGCTTGACGCCGCAAGTGGATTGCGGCTGCTCCGGCGTCGCGGCTTCAGTCCCGCCCCGCGCGACTTCGCAGAGCATTTCAATGGCGAAATGCCCCACAGCGTGGAGTCGGGATTCACCTTGACCGCCGGAGGCGCGGGCGAAGCCTGTCGTGGATGCATGACGCTTCTGACCGTGC
>ENA-UEOJ01000526-UEOJ01000526.1-human-gut-metagenome-genome-assembly--contig:-NODE-526-length-30884-cov-39.474762_pt1 | contig 30884 bp, 30 predicted proteins | sample MGYA00242885_ERZ507886 | MGnify/ENA primary metagenome ERZ507886 (study PRJEB26167, sample SAMN06115505) | human gut metagenome | host: Homo sapiens | place: China:Anhui | collected 2015-08-07... | reverse complement strand
TAATGCGAGAAAAAGTGTTTATCCGGGATGGTAAGAGCGTTGATTCTGCTGGTGTGATAAACACGACTAACACTTTCGTTGAAGATGATTAATATTAAATTAAGAATGAGTATAGAACAAATTATATTCAACCTTCTCAATAAGAACGCTCATACATGGGTTAGATATTGGCAACAAAAGGAGATGTCAGGTTTAACAATGCCCGGAGAATATATTGAGATAAGGACTTTTTTCTTATCAGGCATCGAACTTTCTGATTTTTTCGCAGCCGGATTCAAAATCAATAAAATACAATCTCAAAAAATAGATGCAGATGCCTATTGTGACATTCTGCTAAATAAAACCGATTAAATATGGAAATACAAGGAAAAGTTATCGCCGTACTTCCCATAAAGGATGGGGTCGGCAAAACTTCCGGCAACGAGTGGAAGAGCCGGGAGTTTGTCCTCGAGACGGAGGAAAGCAGACCGCAGAGCCTGTGCCTGCAGCTGATGAACGCCAACATCGACCGGTATGCGGTTGAAGCCGGTCAGACTGTGCATGTGAAATTTGACTGTTCCGCCCGCCAGTGGGAGAACCGGTGGTTCAATACCCTGACGGCCTGGGAGGTGACCGTCATCAAAGCAAAGGAGGCATGAGAATGAATACGGGAAAAAAGCTGTTTCTGTGTGCGGGACTGCTGGCATTCTTCCTGTCGGTATCGGCACAGTCCTACTCATTGCGTACCAATGTGATCGGTCTGGCAACGACCAACCTGAATCTGGAGGCTTCCATGACGCTGAACCGTAAATGGTCACTGCACCTGCCCGTGCAGTACAACCCGTTCAAGTTCGGCCGCAACCGGCAGTTCCGCAATTTCTATGCGGCCCCCGGAGTACGCTACTGGCTGCTGGAAAGCTACATGGGCGGATTCATCGGCATGTACGGTACGGCCGGCACCTACAGCGTGGGGAACCTGTTCGGCAACAAGTACCGCTACGAGGGGGAAGGCTACGGAGTAGGTTTAAGTATCGGGAAGGCCTACCAGATAGGCAGGCGCTGGAACCTTGAATGGGAAGCCGGTGCGGGTGCCGTATGGCTGGCTTATGACAAATATCTGTGCAAACGCTGCGGGGACCTTGTCGGACAGGAGTACGGCTGGCATTTTCTTCCGACCCGTGCAGCTCTCAATGTCGTGTATCTTTTTTAAGCGGGAAGGATGAGGACTACAAGACGTATCATACCGTTTGCACTGCTCTCGGGCCTGCTCCTTTCCTGCGGATCGGAGCACCGTCTGGCACGCGTGCGCATCTCGCAGCCCGGGGTGAGGGAGGCGACAACGGATACGGCCTGCAAGGTGCCGGAACAGATAGCATGGACGGACGACAAGGGTGAGCGGCATATCGTCACGCGGGCCGAGAAAGACAGCGTGACCGGTGAGGAGATCACTTCCGTGGAACTGTCCGAAATTACCGTTATGGCCAGAAGCAAGCAGGTGGCTGAACGCAACGGGAAGATAAACCTGGATTTTGTCGTGACGGTTCCGGGAGAATTGGTCAGCAACAAGTGGCAACTCCAGCTGGCCCCGGTGGCCTACAAGCCTTCGGATACGTTATATCTGGACAGGATCTTCCTTTCAGGGGCTGACTTTGCCAAGATGCAGAAAAGAGGCTATATGCGCTACCAGGCGTTCATCAACTCCATCATACCCGACAGCCTGTACCTGCAGAAACTGTTCGACGGGAAAGGCTACAGGAAGGCACTGGCCGAACTGGAAGAGGAATACTTCCAGGCCTGGAAGCACGAGGTGCTGCAGAAAGAACGCTGGATTGACTGGTCGGACAAGGCCAATGCCCGGTTTGCCCTGTTCAACTGGCGTGTCGAGCAGAACCGGAGAGCCATCGCCGGCTACAATTCAATCCTGGAGCATCTTCCCGCCTACTGGATGACCAGGGAGCTTGAAGGGAAATATATCCCTTCCAGATGGAGGATGTTTGCCGAAGGCGGATATAAGATCCGTACCCGGAGCATCTCCCCTGAAGATTCCGCCGCCATCACGAGGCGTTTCACCGATTACGGCAAGATGGCGGAGAACCAGAAGAGAAAGGAACAGGCCGGTGCCATGTATGACAAATATGTGCGTTTTCCGTATGAGCCGGCCCGTCTGGATACGGTCATCCGGGAAGGGAACAAGTTCGTCTATTACTACAAGCAGGAGCTCCCGGCCACGGAAAACACGAAAAGGATAGATCTGACGCTTGACGGACTGATCCTTTCCAAGGACGAGACACGTACCCCGCTTCCGCCGTCGGACACGATCACCTATTTCATATCGAGCATGGTGCAGTTCCTTGACCGGACTCCCCGCTATAAAAAGAAAATTGTCACCCGCAAGGACGAGGTAAGCCTGCGCGCATACGTGGCCTATAAGACAGGCAGTACCGAGTTCCGGGAGGAAACCGGAAACAACAGGTCGGAAATCGACAAGGTGTTCAAGGCGATACGGAGCATAAACTATACAGGAGAGTTCCTCATAGACAGCGTGCTGATGACCGCGACCTCATCTCCGGAGGGTGATGCGGGGATGAATCTGTTCCTGTCCAGGGGACGTGCGACGGAACTGAAAAAGTACCTTGCAAGACGTACGGAGGATGCGGAAGGCGTTGACACCATCTTCCGCCCTGCATGGCGGGGGGAAGACTGGGAAAGGCTGCGCGGACTTGTCGCAAAAGACGACACCCTGAGACACCGGCCGGAACTGCTCCGGATCATGGAGGAAACAAGGAATCCGGACATCCGTGAGCACGCCCTGAGAAAATATCCGGAGGATTACAGGAGAATCCGGGAAAAGCATTATCCTCTCCTGCGCGGAGTGGAATTCCTGTTCCATCTCCACCGGCGGGACATGATTCAGGACACGGTTGTGATGCCGGTCATCGACAGCACCTATATGGCTGCCGTGCGGATGATAGAGGACAGGAGGTACAAACAGGCTCTTGCCCTGCTGGACGAGCACTACCCGGCAGACTATAATACCGCTGTCTGCCTCATGTCGCTCGGCTATGACGCCCGTGCGCTTGAGATCATGCGGGAACAGCGGGACACATCAGACCGGAACTACCTGCTCGCCATCCTGTACAGCCGCCTGGGGCGCAAGGAGGATGCCGTCAAGTCATATGTCAGGTCATGCGACCAGGATGCCGGCAAGATATGGCGCGGACGGCTGGACCCCGAAATAAACACGCTTATTGAAACTTATAATTTATACAAAGATGAATATTGACAGAAAAGTACTGGTACTTGCGTCATTCCCCGCAATAATGCTCGGCGGCTGCAATTTCAATGAGGACTTCTGCATCCGGGAAGGAGAACTTGTAGCCTGGTGCGATTTCAGCGGAATAAAGGAAAAGCCGCCTGTCCCCCAGGAAAGACACGTCATCCCTTTCGGAACGGATGTGCCGTATTCCGAAGGGACAACGTTCACACAGGATACACTCCGCTGGAGCCTGCCCCAGGGGGCATACAGGTTCCTGTTCTATACGGGGAACTATGAACTGCTGGACAGGAATGACTATCATGAGACGCGTCTGTCCGTCCGGACTGACACCATTGACGGGGAGGCGCACATTTCAGAGGTACAGAAATTCTGCTGTTCCTCGGCCTTCAGTGAAAGGCTTGAATACCGGAATCCCAAACGGGTAAGGATACAGCCTGCGGCTTTTGTCCAGAAACTGAACATAAAGATTAACGTGTCCGGCAACACCGTACCGTTGTCCGGCTTGAACTGTACCCTTTCGGGAATCTCTACGGCCAGGTATCTGGCCTCCCGTGAAAGGACCGGAACCGCAAGTGCGACCGCCTCCTTCGCAAAGAAGGCCGACAATGTATGGACGGCGGGCCTTTATGTGTTCGGATTCAGTCCGGCGGCAGAGAACATTCTTGCCGTAGAGGTTCTGATGAAGGAGGAGGACTCCGTATTCAATGAACGGCAGTCAGTTGACCTGACCCCGTATCTGCGGGGATTCGACGGTGACGAGATCTCGCTGGAGCTGGACCTGCACATCGGCAGGGAACTGGAGATTGGCGGGCCGGTCATCATCCCGGACTGGGAGGACACCCCCGAAACGGAATTTCCATAAGACTATAATTATAACAAAACCAAATCAACAAGAAAAATGAAAACAAGAATTATGATTTCGGCAGCAGTAATTGCCGCCGGGATGCTGGCTTCATGCAGCAACAAGGAAATAGTGGACGAACAACCGGAAACAGACGGGGTTTCAGCCTCCGTACTGAATATTGTGCCGACAGTCGGCACGGACACGAGGGCCGGCTTCGTGCCGAAAACCGAATGGGCGGTAAATGACGCCATGGGGCTGTTCATGTACAAGGCCACCGGATGGGGGGACGCCTATCCGCGTTATGACGCGCAGAACAACAAGTCCACAAAAACAGCGGCCGGATGGAGCCAGGCAAAACCCGTCTATCTTCTTTCGGACAAGGCGACGATATGGGCGTATTACCCATACAACCAGGCCGTCGCTGACGGTACCAAAGTCCCCGTTCCCATCAATGCGGGAACCTCTGTCGACTACATGTGGGGAAAGAGCACAAACCAGGTGTCGGTCATTGAAACGGATGCCGTCATTCCCATGAAACATGCATTGTCCCAGCTCGTCATCCGTCTGAAAGTTTCTCCGGAATATCATAATGACGGCAACCTGACATCCGCGAAACTGAAATCCAAGGCGGCCAAGTTCGGAACCTCGGGGACAATGAACCTGAACGACAACGGAAGGATCATCTTCTCCCCGACATCCACGGAACTCTCATGGACTCCCAACACGACCATTCCGGCACAGGGGAACCCGTCGGTAGACTTTGCCGCCGCAATCTATCCCATGAGCCTGGCATCCGGAGAAGTCAGCATGGAGGTCGTCATCGACGGGGCAACCTATACCTATTCCATTCCCCAGATAAGCTGGGAAGCCGGAAAGAGATATATCTATTCGATAACGATGCGCTCCAATGACGCGGAAATCGGAGGCGAGAACGGACAGTCCGTAACCATCGAGCCATGGGGTTCAAGCGAATCCGACGTAACGCTTGTACCGGTCAAATAAATTACAGAACAACAGGGGACTCCGGTCCCCGTCCTAAAAAAACAATCATGGTAAAATCAATAACAACGATAATCTGCGGCTTCCTTGTCCTGCTGTCCGTATCCTCCTGCCGGAAGGAACAGGAGGAGCCATGCCCGGAAAACGGCCGTGTCACCTTTACCGTCGCCCAAACGCGTGCCACCCAGGAAGGCACGTTCGAAAAGGGAAACTCCATAGGCGTATTTGCCATCGAGCCCAAGACCGGCGTGTACTGGGCCACAAATAACAAATACACCTATGACGGCTGGGCATTCAAACCCGCAACGGAAGAGGACAACATCATTGTGACGGTGGGGACCGATCTTGACTTCTATGTATATTATCCTTTCAAGGAGGGGCAGACAGACATCACCGCCATATCCCATGCCATAGGAGACCAGCAGGAAAAGTCCGGATGGCTTTCAGCCGATTTCCTGACAGCGTCCTATACGGACGTAATACAGGACTATACGATACCGCTGCATTTCGAGCACCGGCTGTCGACCGTGGAGGTCCGGGTGGAAGGAAGCGACCGCGTGGACGGCGCCCGTATGGAAAATGTGAAATACGGCAGCCGGTTCAACCTGCTTACCGGAAAAACCGTTACGGACGAGACCAGGGGAAACTATGCCATGTACAGGTACAGTTCCGGGAACCTCACCACGGTATTCCGGATGACCATACCCGCCCAGACCCTTACGACAACCTCCAATTACATAACCCTCACAGGAACTCCGGACATGAAGCTGCGCGGCACTTCCGACATGACCACCGAACCCGGCAGAATCCACAACTACCGGATAGATTACAAGATACGGATAACCGTCCTTGACTATCCGCAGGGTGGAAGCACCACAGGTGCGGGCCTGTACGACATGGGAAGCACCTGCACGGTCACCGCGTCCGTGAACGGCGGTTATGAGTTCGCAGGATGGTACGAGGACGGCAGGATCGTGTCGAATGACACACGGTACAGTTTCGAGGTACTGTCGGACCGTACACTCGAGCCCAGGTACCGTAATTATGGCGGCTGGTCGGTCACCCTTACGGCAAATCCCTCCGTCATCGGCTGGCAGGGCGGCAGATCTTCCCTTGTGGCGGGAGCCTCACGCGGAGTGTTCGTCAACGGAGTGGCAGAAAACACACAGACGGCTGTCCCCTCCCTCAGCGGAGGAGCAGAAGGATTCCTCCTTTCAGGGAATACGGTGACAGTGTCGGAAAACCCGTCAGGCTCATCCCGGAGCTGTGTGTTTACGGCAAGTCACGGAGGACGCTCGGCCACGGCCACAATCACCCAGGAGGGATCTCCGGTAAGCTATTATTTCAGCTATGCGGATGGCGGAACCAGCCATAGTGAGCGTGTCGAATCCAGTTCTGGTTCGTTTATTTTGGACATAACAAGTTACAAGAAGACGGGCAACTCTACAAAAGCCCTTTCCTGGAGCGCATCCGGTGACAGCTGGATTCATGTGAACGGCTCGTCGGTAAGCTACGAGGAGAATCCGGCAAAGGAAATACGTAGTGGAAATGTCACACTCACACAAGAGGAAAGCAACATGAAGCTGACCCTGACTGTCAGACAAAAGGGAAAGACTTCCATTGACATCGAACAATAACAAAAAATCAATTGAATGCGGTTATGAAAATAGACATATACAAACCGGTTGTCCTGTTCCTGCTACCGGCAGTCCTTGCGGGCTGCTCGGGTGAACGGGAGCCCTTCCCGCAGGGCGGGAAGGCCGGACTGAGGATAGAGAGCTGCTCCAGCCGTGGCGGAACTGACGGAAGTCCCACCCTTGTGAAAGATTTCGGAATGGTGCTGCTTGACGATACGGGCGGCGGTTATGCCGGAGCCGTAAACCCGCTGCATGTAACATACGGGGAAGGCTGGATCTTTCCGGAGGTCACACTCACGGAGACCCCCTGCAGGCTGTTCGCATTCTCCCCTTTCGCCGCCATCCCGGGAAAGGAGCTGCCCCTGAGCCTGGTCCCCCAGACCGACTACCTGGCATCCGGAGAGATACGCCTGGACTGGCAGAACCGGTCAGCGGACATAGGGATGGAACACCTGCTCTGCCTGCTGGAATTCACCATAGAGGGCAGCAGCGCGTGCACTCTGAGTGTGGAGGGGGTTCCTACAGGCGGCACTTATGACCTTGCCGGCGGCAAACTCTCGGCAGGGGAAAAAGGAACGGTCCCCTCGGATGGGAACACCGTCCTTCTGCTGCCGGGCAAGGCGGGAAACAACAGGGTCGTGATCCGTTTTCAGGAGAACACATACGGCTGGCTGCTGCCGGCCGTCACCCTGGAGGCCGGAAAAAGATATGGATATGCATTGTCCCTGGGCAAAGAAGGGGGACTCATTCTCTCCGGTGTAAGTGTCCGTCCCTGGCAGGAAGGAGAAGACTATAACGGAACTATCAAACCTAACAAATAATAACAAAATGAGAAATTTTACAGGAAAAAAATTGTTTCTGACTGTCATGTCTGCATCATATACACTCCGGGGATTCGCCCAGGATGCCCGGGGAGCGATCAATGATGTCCTGGACAGTTTTACACTACCCGTGTTCGGCGGTTTTATGCTTGGAGGTATCATTCTGGGCCTTATCCAGCAATGGGACAATATCATCGACAAGGAGAACAGGGGCACGCGAAAGGAAGGATTTGTCGCACTGGGCTGGTATGTCGGCTTTGCATTGCTGGCCGCAGTCGTGGTGTCCGCCGTAAAGAGTGCCATTTCCGGTATCAGCCTGTCGATATGAGATACAGGATCAGAAAAGGACTGGAGAGCCCCTGCATGATACGGGGGCTTCTTTCCGGGGACTACTGGATATTCGTCGGCTGTTGTTCCGCCGCTTTCGTCCTGTTCTTCCTCGGCATCCGTGCGGGGATATCCGCAGGCAACTGGAACCTGCCGGTCCTGGTGCTCGTCATCTCGCTGCCCACCCTGCCGCTGCTTCTATACAAGCTGAAAAGAAAGGCACGGCCCCAAAAGTTCAAGGAGACGGGAAAAGAGATAAACATCAGTAATCTGGACATAAACAGGGTATTAACAAAAAAGGAGCATAATGAAATCAGAAGAGGCATACAGCATACTTGACATTGTCAGTGAATCGGAGGGACAGGGCGTCGTCCTGACCCGCAGCGGCAGCATATGCGTTTCTTTCGAACTCCGGGAACCGGAATGCTATTCCCTGACTCCGGAGGATATCGACAGGAGGGACGGCATGTTCCGGGAAGCCTTCAAGTTTCTCCCGGACGGCACATATGTGCACAAACAGGATGTGTTCCTCAAGGAAAGGTACTGTCCGGACATTGCCGGCGGTTCTTTCCTTGACCGGGCCGATGCGCGGCATTTCCGGGGACGACTGTATGTCAGCCATACCTGCGTCATGCACTTTGTACTTTCCGGACTCAAAAGTCTTGAGAAGGCCTACATATCCTCACCCCTGTCCTATAAGGAGAACCTCCATAAGGAGGACCTCGCCAGGCTCGATGAATTCCTCGAGGGAGTTGACAACGCCGTCGGCATCATCCGGAGCATGCGTGATACGGAGATAGCCCCGATGTCAGGGCAGGAAATGCGGGACTTCACGGCCGGATACACCACCCTGTTCGACGCCCCGGGGGCGGTTGTGGACATACATGCCGACACGGAACTCCGCACAGGAAAGAAACGGGCACGCTGCTTCGCCGTCTGCGATGAGATCTTTCTCCCTGACGGCAGCCTGGATTCCTGTGTACGGGACGACTCCCTTCCTCCCGCCGGCTCCCTGCTGTACCATCCGATGCTGGAGCAGCTTGGGATGTACCTGCCGTACAACCACATCGTGAACCAGGTGGTTTTCTTTGAGGGGAACGGACGGCTGCGCGAACGGATCGCCCGCAATATCGACATTTATGGAAGCAATTCCGGCATGAGCAGGTCCATCAAGGTACAGTACCAGAAACTGGACGAGCTCCAGCAGGAAATCCTTGAGGAGAACGAGACACTGGTACGCAGCTTCTTCTCGGTCTGTGTGTTCGACGAGTCGGAGGCCGAACTGGAGAAGGCCGACAAAAAGATCAGGGAGACGCTCAACCTGGCCCGTCTCGGGTATTATATTCCCGGATATGAGAACCTGGCTGCGGTGCATTTCGCCTGCGTCCCCGGCCAGATCCACCTGATGCCGCGGAAATACCTGTTCCTGACCACCCTGCCCATAGCATTGTGCTTCTTTCTCCAGTGCGGCAGTTTCAGGAATGACAGCGAGGGTATCTATGTGCATGACAGGATGTACCAGGTCCCTCTGAGAAAGGACATCTGGGATGCGGGCAAGAAGAGGGTCAACGCCCGTAACGGGATGGTCATAGCCGGAACCGGCGGCGGCAAGTCCGCCTTTACCCTGAACCTCACCCAGCAGCTCATCGAGCAGGACTATACGGTCGTGGTGGTCGAGTTCGGAAAGAGCTTCAGCCAGCTCTGCAGGCTCTATCCGGACATCTCCCTGCACGTGGACTACGACGGCAGGACGGCGCTGGGCATCAACCCCTTCGACCTGCAGGGGGAGGAACTGGACAACGGAAGCATCGAGATGCTCTCGGGAGTCGTGCAGAAATACTGGAGGCACATGTTCACAAAGGACGAGTCGGAGAAGGAGGTGGCCCTCACCCGTTTCATCCAGGATTATTACGAGAATGTCCGTGAAGGGCACAATTTCGAGAGTTTCTACAACCACGTGACGGAACATTACCCCGAGATTCTGGCAAGGAAGCACATCCCCAAAGATTATTTCTCCCTGGAGTCCTTCAGCCTGAACTGCGGCGAGTTCCTGCCCGGCAGACGCTACGAGAACGTATGCAAGGATACGGGAACGGACTTCTCGGGAAAGAAGTTCATCGTGTTCGAACTGACGCAGATCAAGCAGGACAGGTTTCTGAGCAACCTCGTGATGGGCATGATATTCACCGTCATACAGAAGAAGCTGCTCAGTGACCGGAGGAAACGGGGCGTCCTGATCTTTGACGAGTACGGCGAGACCGCGCAGATGGTCGATACGGCCACGGGAACCGGGATACACAGCTCCGTGGCCTTCTGCTATCAGAAGATCAGGAAGGAGAACGGGGCGGTGTACACCATCATCCAGAATCCCGACCAGCTGCCGGAGAACGAGCACACAAAGAACATCATAGCCAATACGGACATGCTGTTCGTGCTCCCCACCAAGGAGGTCATCTACCAGTCCGTCATAGACAGGTTCAGGCTGACCCATCCCGGACAGATAGCCCTGATGAAGTCCATGAGGAACAATTTTTCGGGACAACGGCCCTATTCGGAGTGTTTCATGCGGCTGGGGGAACATTACGCCACCGTCACCCGCCTGGAGTTCTCAAGGGAGAAATTCCTTGCGTTCCAGACGGAGGGGGAGATATGGTCGGACCTTGAGGAGAAGAACCGGAGGATGTCCATGGAGGACGCCATAGAGGAATATATAAGGGAACATCAATAAGAAACAACAAAAACAAGAACAAATGAAGAAATTACTTTTATCCATGCTCGTGCTGATGACGGCGGCAACCGCATCCGCACAATGGGCGGTGGCGGACGCGCCCAACCTTGCACAGAACGTCAAGAACTTCTCGGAACTGCAGAAACAGGTGGGCTACCTGAAGGAGCAGAAAGACCGGCTGGACGAGACACTGGACATGATGCGCAAGGTCAACTCCGTCATCTCCAGCTGTGAGACCGCCAAATCAATCATAGAGAGACAGGGAAGGCTGTCAGAGAAGTGCATAGACCTGGTAACGAACAAAAAACTGGGCACGTCAACCCTGCAGACGCTCACATCCAGCCTTGACCTGGTCATGCTCAACAACACACGGCTCATCAGCCTGTCAAGGACCATACTCTCCACAAGCGTGAAGATGAACGACTCCGAGCGGCTGGCCGTCCTGCAGGAGATAGAGAGACAGACCATCGAGCAGGAAAGGAAGGTCTCAAAGGTATCCCGGATCATATCCCAGTATGAAAGACTGAAGAGAAACCTGAGATAGACATGGAAGAGGCATACAGCAATCTGAACAACGCATACCTGCAGATCAAGGGGATGATAGTGGTGGAGGGATTCTATGCCCTTGTTGCCGGATTTGTGATTACCACCTTTGTATTCAAGCTTGCGGGTATCATCAAGGAGATGGTTCACGAAGGCAAGGGATTCAATGCAAAACAGTTTTATGAGCTGGGCAGGGAGTACATCCTCTGCATAGCCCTCATCTGCATCATGCCCGTGTTGCTGGACACGCTTGAGACCGTACTTGCATACGCCGCGGACAGGCTGATGGAGTCGCTCGCCGCCGGAGGGGTCTACAATCCGGACAATATCTGGAAGAAGCCGATCGAGCAGGCCTTCGACGACCTGATGAACAGTGACATCATCGACATAGCGGTCAACGGGCTGGACACGACCTTCAACTCCCTGCTGGCGGGAGCGGTGGGCAGCTTCGGGGGAGTCGCATACGACTACCTCATGCTGGTGTTCCTGTGCACGCGCTATCTCATCCTGATACTGCTCGAGGTCATATCGCCCCTGGCGATAGCCTGCCTGTACAACAGCGACACCCGCAGTTCCTTCTACACATGGGCCAGACAGATGGTCGGGTGCTACATGCTGTATCCGGGATTTGTCATCGCCAGCGTGTTTTCTGATCTGATTGTAGTGAACTATGTACAGCAGCGCCCCTGGTCGATAACGCTCATGGTGATATTTTCCTTCCTGCTGAAACTGGCGATGCTCGCCACGGTGAAAGCAACGGTTAACAAATGGTTATAGCTGATATGATGGACATAAAGAACATACTTAAAGATTTCTCCCGCCTGGCGGAAGCCAGAAAGAACCATACGTTCCGCACCAGGCTGGTATTCATATTCTGTGCCGCCACAATAGCGATGGTGCTGTTTTTCAGCTACAGGGTGGTGAACAGCGCGATGGACAAGATCCTGGTCGTCAATGAAGGCGGGGAACTGCTCCGCTTCAAGGCCATGCAGCAGGATCTGCTGTATGAATCCCTTTTAAAGAACCATTGCTACCATACGGCCTATTATCTGAACAGTTTCGACAGGCTCTCCCTGCAGGAGAACCGGGCACGCGCCCTGTTCCTGGTCAACAAGCCGGACGCGAACACCATATTCGCCAAATACCAGGCTGACAGGGGGTACGGCGACGCCCTGGAACTCGGAGTGGTCTACAGGACGGAGTTCGAGAAGATGCTCTCGGTATCCGTCAGCGGGGACGAGTATCACGTCACCTTCTCGTCAGTCCTGAGCATCATCAACGGAAATGATGTCAGGAAGATACGGATTCTCAGCGAGGGTACCGTCATACGTACCACGCCACGTTTTCCGGAGAACACTTCCGGATTTTTCTTCCGGACATACAACCAGCAATACGAGATGCCATGACAAAAACTGAAAGGAGCAGAATAGTGGCGCTGGGGGGTATAGGAGCCGTGATCATCCTGCTGGTATGGGGGATCATCGCCACATTACCGAAAAAAGAGGACGGCAGGGAGGAAGAAGTGAGGCTGCGCTCTGAAATCAAGGACAACTTCACGCTCAAAGACATGCTCGGGAGTGTGGAAAAGGAAATGGAGAACCGGAGAGAAAACCGCATGCCCGGTGGAGGGAATTACGGAATGGATGAACCGGAGGACACCGTTTCCCCGGAAAGCGAGATACAGCGCATCCGGGAACTGATCAGACGCAACGAACAGACCCTCGGAAGCGGTCCGCTTTCTGGAACGGAACAGCCCGCCCCCTCCGCCTTCAGGGAGAAGGAGACGACGGACGGTGAGGAGGAGAAACCGAGGAAGACGGAACCGGAAGACACGGTTCCCGAAGAGACTCCCCGGAGAGGATTCAACAGCGTGCGCCTTGTCCGGCAGGACGAGAGGAACGTCATACGGGCATTCGTACATTCCACACAGACGGTCATGGTCGGAGCGACGCTGAAGATGCAGCTGGCGGAGAACTGCCTTACGGACGACGGACAGCGCATCCGCAAGGGAACACCGGTGTTCGGGGAGGTGACCGGAATCGACGGGGAACGGGTACTGGTCAAAATCACCTCGGTGAATCTGGCCGGGAACATACTTCCCTTTGAAAAGGAGGTGTATTCCGAGGATGCCATGGAAGGCATATACGTTCCGGGAAATGCCAAGGCGGAAACCATCAAGGAGGCGGAAGCCGCGGGTGTCAGCGGAACGAACACAAGTATTTCCGGGGGACTTGACATGGGAAGCCAGATAGTGGCGGGCGCGGCGAACAGCGTCATCAACGCGACCAAGTCGGCCGCAAGCAAGAATATCCGCAAGATAAAGGTGACCATCAAGACGAACTACCGGATACTGCTGAAGGATGCAAAAAGAATGAGGAAAGAAAAGTAACGGAAACAATATGTAAAGTTATGGAACGAATCAAAAAAAATACTGGAAAAAATGGAACAGATAAAAGAATTTATTGCGGAAGCAATAAGGCTTCCGCAAGTATGGATATATATGATAGCGCTTGTCATTGTGGGCTGGAATCTCCCGGCTGTCAGAAAAGGACTGAATAAAGATACAGACTCCTCAAACAAGCAGAAAGAGAACAGGTAATATGGCAAAACGGCCATTAACAACAAGTTACGGACTCAGACAGCTTTTACCGACAATTTGAAACGGGATTTGAAAGAGTGACAAAATGAAGAGACATGGTCTGTTTCCTTTTCCGGGGAAGGACTTCTCCGCAGGATGAAAAAATCCGGGAGGTTATGAGAAAGTTATGAAAAACGATAAGTAAAAGGAGGAAAACTATGGCAAAAGTATATGTGGCAAGCAGCTGGAGCAACGAATACCAGCCATGGATCGTGGCTTTTTTAAGAGAACGGGGGCATGAGGTGTATGACTTCAGGAACCCTGAAAGAAAAACGGACTTCTGCTGGTCGCAGATCAGCGGGAACTGGGAGAAAATGGAAACAGACGAGTACCTGGACGCGCTGGAGCATCCGCTGGCAGAAGCGGGATGGATGAAGGGGGCCGGAAAGAAAGTGATAGTATATCGGCGGCCGCAGAGACCGGAACTGATGTACAATCTCTTTGACGGGATATTCCCAACGGTTGCGGCACGCTTCCTGAAGGAGTTTGATGAAATGAATAATCATGCAGTTGTATGACATGGAAAAATTCTGGTACTATGCACTTTCTGCCCTTCTGGTTATCTGCCTGAATGGATACATCCTACTCCTGTTCTCAGGGAAACTGGAAAATTTCATTCTCAGTATCGGGACTTTTGTAAAGAAGGCCATGCGAAAAATTAAAAAGTATTTAAAGGGGAAAAGGCATCCGCTAATCAGGAAGTGAAGTGCCTGTAAACTATTATAAACGGACTCTGAAAGTGACAATAACGAATGATAAAAACTGAATGATATGGAAGAATTCTTATCGAAAAACGGCTCTGTGACCATCTTGCTTTTCTGCTTTCTTCTCAGCCTTAATATTGTTTCCCACATTTTGGGCTTTTGGAAGAGTTACTATGAATATTCAAGGAAAAAAGAAGAAGGCGTCAGAAAGGGACCGGACAGATGCAAAGAAGCATCCATGAAATAGATTTGCATGATATCAGGGAGAGGAAAGCCCGGTTGACGGCGTGACACGCTTCCTGAAAGAGTTTGACAGATTGAATAACTTAAAAACTGTATGATATGGAAGAACTTTGGAACAAGCTTGGGGCTTGGGGATATGCTGTCCCTATCCTTATGTTACTCTGTTTAAATATACTCTTGTTTACTGACATCTTTGAAAAGATTATAATAAGATGTTGGGGATATCTAGAGAATATTATAGAGAAAACAAAAAGGAAAAAATATTAGTAATCTATGTCATTTTTAGGATTTTCTTTCTTTTTAAAAGTTAATATTATTCCTGCGATACCGCAAATTAGATATTCTAAGAACAGTAAAAAGCATAACAGTGTCATTTTTGATACATAGGACCAACCAGCTAGATGCAGATAGACGCATAGGCAGACAGTAGCTGTCAGTAACAACAACGGAGCGTAATAAAAAGCAGGATACCTGAAAGATATAGCGGATAGTGGTATTCCGATTCCCGTATATAGGGCAGAACTGCCTAATGTGAAAAAGATCTGTTCATATACGGAAAGCTCCCGGAAGAAATGGGTGAAATAAAACAAGAATGGATATAACATGAAAGTACATCCCAAAAAGCAAATAAGGATCTTGACATAAACGGAACCTATTTCAAGATCTTTCAGTAACTGGTTGTAATTTGTAGACATAACGGTTGCTTTTAATTAATAACTGAATTGCAAAAGTAATAAAATCCTGGCAAACTGCTTTTACAGGCTATTTGACTGAGGATAATATTTAGTAAGAATGAAACAAAACCGAATTTACATCACAGGGATACTTCTCCTGAGTTTTCTTTCAGGGAAAGCGCAGAAAATAGAGGAACTTCCGGCTGTTCCCCTACAGATAGGATACGAGAAGACCCTGCACCTGATATTCCCTATCGAGGTGAAGTATTACAGTATCGGCGGTGACTATGTCATCGGTGAGAAAGTCGGGAACTGCCCGGAGATCATACGCCTGAAAGCGGCCGAGGAGAATTTTCCGGGTGAGACTACCCTGTCGGTGGTGACAGCCGACACGAAGTTCTACTCCTATGCCATCAGCTATAACGCCCACCCGGTGGAGAGCTATGTGCGTGTGGACGGCCAGGCGCCCGCGCCCCATACACTGCCGGTGGGAAAGGACAGGCAGATGTTCCTCATTTTCCCGGCCGGAATCACCTATGTGGACTATGGCAGTACAAATGTGGAGGTTGAAAAGGCCGAGGGAGTGGACAACATCCTGGCAGTGAAAGCCACCGGAGAGTTTACGGAAGACACGAACATCTCGGCAGTGGTCGAAGGGGGGAAATTCTACACTTTCAATCTCCATTATGCCCCTTTCCCGGAACGTTTCAGCTTTGTCATTGACAAGGAAAAGACGCAAAGGGTGGCCATCCTTGACGAGAGGGAACGGTCAAGCGAACAGAAGGAAAGGATCAGGCAGGCAATCTCGAAAAGGATTCCCCTGGACCTGGGACTGAAGGACAAGAACGCCGGCATGGAGTTCGAGGTCGGAAACATCTTCATCGACGGGGACATCCTGCTGCTGCGAATGACGCTAACAAACCGCACACAGATAGGCTATACGACGGATTTCATGCGGTTCTATATCCAGGATGCAAAGATTCACAAGAAGACGGCGGTGCAGCAGATCGAGCAGAACATCCTGTTCGCTTTCGACTACCCGGAGGAGATACCTGCACATGAGAGCCGGACGTTCACGGTGGCCATGAACAAGTTTACCATTCCTGACAAGAAAAGGCTCATCATCGAGATCCAGGAGAGAAACGGCGGCCGGCACTTTCTGTACAAACTTAAAAACAAGTCACTTCTGGGAGCGGAAGAAGTGTTCAGAAGCCTGCAGGAGCAGAAAACGGAAGATGAAGCGGACAGGATATTAAGGAGGATATCCAGATGAGATTGCTGATGCTCATATTGTTCTTCCCCTTTTCTTTCGAGGGGGAAAACGGAAGGGAACTGCTCGATACGGCACTGGAAAAATGCAGCCGTCTGGAAAGCCTGGAAGCTTGCCGGGACATACTTTACCGGTACGGGGTGGCAGACAGGCTCCCTCTGTCATGTCCCCTGAAAGACAAGTTCAGGATAAGCAGCCCGTATGGAGGCAGGATTCATCCCATAACGGGAAAACATAGTTTTCATTCGGGAATCGATATGGCGGTGGAACTGGCCGCACCGGTCCATGCCACCGCTTCCGGTACGGTCGTTTTCGCAGGAAGGAAGGGAGGCTATGGAAGATGCGTCATCATACGGCATTCCTACGGCTTTGAAACGCTTTACGCACATCTGGCGGCTTACTATACGACGGAGGGCAAAAAGCTCGGGAAAGGGGCTGTTATCGGCTTTGTCGGGAGCACGGGCAGAAGCACAGGCTATCATCTGCATTATGAGATAAGAAAGAACGGTAGAACTATAAAACCATACTGGTATGGATATGACAATTCAGGAAGAGATTGAACAGCTTGTATTAAGATGCATCGCCGCCGACGGACTGAAGGCATGCCCGAAGGATATTTCCTTTCTTGAGAAATACAGGCTGAAGAACCTGTACTTCCTCTCCGTGAGGTATCGGATGGAAGGAACTGACTGCCCGGAACTTGACCGGAGGGCGGAGGGGCTGATCAGATGGAACATTTATTCCACGGATTTCCCACTCCTTCGCCGGGTGTATGCCAGGGAGGGAAAGGAGGCGTTGATGAGATGCCTGTACCTGGAGGAGGGGTATTTCCGCAGATTCCTGGAACAGACCGGACTGGAGGAGAGGATATGACGAGCCTTTCCGTTGTCAGCTACATAGAACGGATCAACCGGATGTACAGGCTGATCCGGAAGGAAAGTACCGGCAGCCGTGCGGAACTGGCCGGCAGGATGCGGGTGAGTGAACGGACCGTCAGCAACTACCTGGAGGAACTCCGGCTGATGGGGGCTGACATAAGGTTCAGCAAGACACGCAATACTTATTATTTTTTCAACCGGTTCGTACTTTATGCGACGTTCGAAGCCCGCATCGATGCCGACGTGCTGGACGATAAGAAAAAGAAATGATACATACAATTATAATAAACCTTTAAAAAAGAATGAAGTATGAAACAAGTTAAATTTTTACTGTTGGCGGCGTTCGTGGCCATGTTCACAGGCTGCCAGAATGAGGAGATAATGGAACAGGATTCTGAAAAGGACGAACCGGTCCCTACCGGTGATACACGTATCATCATCGAAGGCGAGGGAATGCTGGAAACCTCAGCCCGCTCTTCAGACGGAAGGGTTGATTTTACCGGGGGGTATGCCACTGGAGCAGGACTGTATGACGGACGCAAAAATGTTCCTGTTGAAGCCCATCCTGATGCAGGATATGAGGTGAACTATTTTTATGGAGGGCCGGCTAATCAACCTAAGAAATACGATTATGCACAATCCGGGACTTCAGAGTTCGATGTTGACTTAGGAGGTCAGGACCATACTTTCCATTGTGGATTCAAGGAAAAAAAACGCACACTGACGATCAATGCAGGTGAAGGCGGAACAACTAATCCGAAAGGAACAAGGGAATATCAGGTGGAAAAGCCTTTGATCGATGATGTTTCAGATGGTGAATGGTATGACATAATAATTCTTGATGTCTCCATTAACGGAGAAAATGGCATAGAGATTGCCAAAAGATTAAGAAAGATCGGATACTATGGAAATATCACTTTTTGGACAGAACGCAAAGAATATGTATTTGATGCACTTGATGTGCTACCGGTGCATTACATCATTAAAGGCTCCGAGCATGGAAGAATGTATTCAGTTGTTGAGCAGACTCTTGAAAATATCCGCGAAAAAACGCTTACCATCAAGAACAAGGACTACTTTCACAGAGCTGAATTCCGGCATATTGAATACATCGAAAGCCAGAACAAATACATAATGATCCATTGCACGTGCGGAATATCGCACAAGGAACGAGGAAAGCTCAATGATATCGAACAGAGTCTTGACGGAAGATTTTTGCGCTGCCACCAGAGCTATATAGTTAATATGGACGAGGTAAGCGAAGTAAGCCATTTTTTTACGATGGTATCTGGCGCGATCGTCCCGATCAGGCAAAGAGAACTTGCAAAAATAAGAGAAAAATATGAAAACTACGCCATTGGAGGGAGATAAAGCATGAGCGAAGAAAAAACCAAGAAGTGCAAACATTGCAAGATGGACATTCCAAAAGATGCAAAAATATGTCCACATTGTAGAAAGAAACAAAAAAGTGGAATATTAAAATGGGTTGTATTAATACTTATCATAGGAGTGGCTATCGGTGCTGTCACAGGCGAAAGTGATTCGGGATCAGATAAAAACACAGCAGCCACTACTTCTACAGAAAAGAAAGAAACTGCTACTAAACCAAAAGAAGAAGCTACACCAATCGAGTACACTACTGTTTCCGTCAATGATATGATGTCCGATCTTGATAGCAACGCCATGGGTGCATCTGATAAATATAAAGGTAAATACCTTGAGATTACCGGAAAGCTCACAAACATTGATGCAGCTGGAAAATATATTGATCTTATGGCTGATGGAGATTTTGAGATTATTGGAGTTCAGTGTTACATCAAGAACGACGACCAGAAAGCTAAAATAGCATCTATGTCAAAAGGTGACACTGTTACATTAAAAGGAAAATGTACAGATGTCGGAGAAGTGCTGGGATATTCTCTTGATATTGACGAGATAGAGTAGATAACGCGGCTCCTGCTTAACGGCAGGGGCTGTTTTTATACAAGGAGGAAATTATGGCAAAAAGAAAAAAATACCCGAAGTTGCCGAATAGCTTTGGCTCTATCCGCTATCTTGGTAAGGGTCGAAGAAATTGCTATGCAGTGCACCCACCGGCAACGATTGACGGCATAACAGGAAAAGTGATCCGTCCGCCCGCGATCTGCTACGTTGACGACTATCTGAAAGGGTTTGCTGTCCTGACAGCTTACAAAGCTGGAACGTACAAGCCAGGTATGGAAAAAGAGCTTGAGATTGCCCCTACAACGGACACAGACGCCCTTATAAGCCGCATATTGGCCGATTACAATACAATTAAGGGCGCAGAGGAAAGACACCCGGAAACGCACAAATTGACGTTCTCAGAAGTATATGAAAAATTCATGACATGGAAGTTCCCGGAAGACACTGATCTGTCGAAGTCTTCAAGGAACGCATACCACTGTGGCTACCTTAACAGCAAGCCCTTGTATGATCGTGCATTTGAAGACCTGAAGGCGCCGGATTTGCAAAAGGTTATTGATGACTGCCCACTCAAAAAGCAGAGTTTGAACACGATCCTGATGCTTTTTAAACAGATGTATAAATTCGCAATCTATTCAGAGATAGTCGCGGAAAACAAGGCACTGTATGTTTCTGTCAAAACAAAAGATGATGTTGAGCACGGGACCCCGTTTTCTGATTTGGAGCTTCAGGTCCTCTGGCAGAACGCCGACGATCCGGAAGTGCAGCTCATCCTGATCATGTGTTACTCCGGCTGGCGAATTGGCGAAGTATTGAAACTCACGACTAATCTTGAAGAGAGATATTTCCAGGGCGGCATCAAGACCGCAGCTGGGAAAGACAGGATCGTTCCGATTCATCCAGCCATATATGAGTTTGTGGAGAACAAGGTCCTGACGCAAAACGGCAGGCTCTGTATCTATTCTCAGACGCAACATCGAAATGCCCTGTTCTACCCTACACTGGAACGGCTGGGGATAATCGGCAGCCCGAAGCACACGCCGCACGATTGCCGACACACCTTTTCTGCGCTATGCGAAAAATACGGCGTCCGGGAGAACGACCGGAAGAGGATGCTGGGTCATTCGTTCGGGAACGATGTCACGAACGCTGTGTACGGTCACAGAACGCTGGAAGAGCTCCGGGCGGAGATTGAAAAGATAAAAGTCCCATTTGTGACTAACTGTGACTAACCGTTCCTATTTTTATCTTTTTTAAACCGTCTTAATCACTCTAACAAAAGTCTGCAAAGCCTTGATTTTACTGGCTTTTTTCGCATTTTACAAGGGATTCCGTAAAAGCATTTTCTTTAATCTAATTTTAATGTAAATCTTCAAGAATCCTTTGTTTATGCGGGTTTTCGGATTTCATTTGTGACTAACATGTGACTAACCGTGCAAACCTATATCTGTTCATAACATCGTAATTTGACGTAAAAAAAGAGAGTCGGGTTTTTAGGCCCAACTCTTTTTTTTGACGGTCCGCTCGTGCCGCTGCTAACAGCCCCCGAATTGGGACATACAGCTCTTCCGTTCATGCACGGTGGAATCAGTCTGCACTCTTCACTTGTGCTAGCCACATAGAATATATACATCATAAGTTCAATTCCTGTGTGACTATTGGTAGTATAACCTATTTTGAATGAAAAATCAATCAGAACATCATTTCGTGTTGGCTTTCATATGCTCAATCACTCTCTTCCAAGTATCAATGCCGCAAGTTCCATTTGCCTTTACCCCAACATTTTTCTGGAAAACTTTAAGGGAGTTATACGTATCATTCCCGAACTGTCCGTCAACTTCCACTCCCAGCATCGCCTGAAGCATCGCTACAGCTGTTCCGGAACTGCCTTTTCTCAGAATCGGAAGCCTTGTCTGGAAGGTGCCGGTGAGTGTTGCTGAAGGTGTACTTGCTTTTGCACCGGTGGTAACAGCGATAGCTACGTGGTGGTTATCGTTCAAGAGGATATCTCCCGCCTTCAGATAGTCACCGGATGTCAGGTACTTGCTGTCCGTCAGGACTTTCGCACCGGCAGCCTTCATTGCGGCCCTCATGTTTCGTGTCGTCAGATAAATGCTGACTGCTTTGAGCTTTACGTTATTCAGGCGATATCCAGCGCCCTTGACAATAGCAGCTGTGCTTGCGCTGCAATCAGATTCGCAAGCTACCGTGATCTGCGCCGGATCGTAATTACTTGCCTTTAAGTGCTGCCAGAACGAATACCGGTCATTGCTGTTTCCGGCAGTGCCCTGATCGTAGCCGATGAGATTGTTTTGTGCTGCTTTTGTCGCCATGTCTGCAATCATGGCTGCGATTCTGGCGTTATTAAATCTCAGGACGCAGAGCCACGGTCTGCTGTACCAGTTTATGATCTGATATTCTGTTCCGGTCTGATCTCCTGCTTTTCCGCCTGCATATCTTCCATTTTCGTCATGTCCACAGTTACTGATTTTTACCATTTCTGTTTCTCCTTTCTGCTGTGTCGTTCCTCTATAGTCCTTGTAGAATACATCCATATCAACGTTTCCGCTGATGCCAGATACTTTTCCTTTGCTTGAATACTGCCAGCCCACACCGACAGACGGACGTAACCTTTCTTGCACAGAACCATTATCATTCGCCGGATACCGTGCAATCCAACACTCATACTTTCTGAGTTCATCAGTCAGAACGTTATTGTACCAATCCATGTTGCAGTATATACCAACCTTATAACCGGCTTTCTTCATTCTGGTCAGAAATGAAACCGCAATATTCTCGATAGCCTGTTTGCCGAGTTTTCGCTGATTAGACCACTCAAGGTCGTAGAATACTGGAAAATCCAGTCCACGCCCGTTGAGCGCGGCGATCACATCTTCTGCTTCGTCAATCGCCTGTGCCGGTGTTAGAGCGTATGAATACTTGTACCCACCGACAAGGATTCCGTTGCTCTTGCATCCCTTGTAGTTGTACTCGAATGAGCCATCAACGCCTGTTTTCTGATGTACTCTCAAAATCGCAAATTTAATACCGGATTTAGCTACTTTCGCCCAGTCCGGTTTTCCCTGATTGGATGATACGTCAATACCTTTAATTTCCAATTTATCAGCTCCTTTCACATTTTAATCCACGTTCCCGCGTGGGGAACGGGCACTCCATTGGTAGCTTTTTATGAAATTTTTAATGAACTAAATGGGAAGAGGAAAATTATTTTACGACAACCTTCCATTTTTCCTCATCGTTGACAAGGAACTTAATTGCATTTTCTCCATCTGATAAAAATGCCAAACTTGTTTTTGAATTATTTGAATCGTAAAAATCAAGATAAATATTATTCAATCTCTTTGGCCTGAACGGAATCCTACTTTCTTAATATTTCCGTCAAATCTGGATGCCTTACTATTTTATTGATAGCTTACTTTCCGATAAGCATACACTGAAACGTTGGAAGTTCAGTATTAATAATCGCTGCATTGTCACTGGCATTTCGGATTCTAAAATTAATTTGGTTTTGTGTCCATCCTGATATGACAACAACATAAGGATAGCGTAAGTCATCTCGGATATTGGTAACAACGTAAGGCATCCTTGAAAATGAATTAGGTACGTTGATTTTTATGTTACCAGTGCTATCAGTTGAGCCAGCTATAGTGATTATTAAGGTTTTACTATTTAATTCATTAAGAGCCCCCACTACAGTCTTGTTTGAAGTCTGCAAGTTATTGATTACTGCATTTGTCAATTTATTGACCATCCAGTTCCAAATTCCACTGAACGGTGTAAGTTTGTTTGATTTCGCAGCTGCATCATAAATCATCATCGTGTCGTTGTCCGCCGGTGTCGCTTTCTGTGTGTACTCGTTAAATTTACCCATTACTGTAATCTCATTTCTAATTCCTTGATACGTTTCTCTTGCTCGTCAACCTTTGCGCTGAGTTCCTGTATGGCTTTGATTGCGTAGTTGAGAAGATACGGACTGTTAATCTGTTTAATGTCCATCTCACCGTTTTCGTCATAGCCGCCGCCCAGTGCCAAGTTCGGGTCGATTTCTTCCAGTTCATCTGCCACAAAACCGATATCCTGATGCCATCCGCCCATCTGCTCTTTCCAGTCAAATTGACGGACTTTCATGCGATTGACTGTTTCGAGAGCGTCTGTTTCGCTGTTTTTAACGTTTTCTTTTAGGCGGATGTCGGAAACAGCCAGGTTCGAATAAATATAATGCGTTTCATAAGAACTGCCGCCCCACTGTGCTTTTACACCAAGGCGGTAACTACCATGTTCGGTACCGGCTCCATATCCATTTGCGTGATAGTCAGAACTCAAAAAAGCTACTCGGTTAGTATCGGCAGTAACAGACGCTACAGGCTGTCTTGTTACCGCTTTCGCTCCACTCGCTTTTTTGCTTTGATTTTCATAGTCGTAAAAAAGGAGTCTGCCTTCTGCTTTTGCATCTCCCCTAACTGTTAGCTTGTCGAGCTCACCTATGACGTTAGCAAGTGAATCAAATGAAATTATGCTTTTTTCAAGATGCAAGTCGTTGTCTGAACTTGTACCACCGCCCGCTATATCCTGAACAAATGTCAAGCCTTTCTTGTTAAATGTAATTTTACCCTTTGCATTTTTATTGGTCAGCGTCGTTGCTCTGGTTTCTATTCCATTTTGCCCAATGGTTAAAATCAAACTTCCACTGCTATCGTATATTTTCACCAAGCCGTTTCCGTCATTCTGTCCGCCGAGTGCAAGTGTTCCACCTTTTGCGGCATTAAACGAAATATACAGCGTCGCGTTTCCACTCTCATCCTTGCCATAATACAGACCCTTGAATTTTCCGCCGTCTGATAGGATATCAACTATCTGCTCTTGTGTCAGCGATGCCACATCAACCGCCACGGGAAACGTCTGATAGTCTGCAAGCTTCGTCTTCGACTGGTCAAAATACAGTGAAACTTTGAGCATGTCATGGGCTTTGAGTGACAGGCTATTGACATTAATATTCAACCGGTCAAGTGCCGCAGTCTGTGATACCGTGAGTGTTGCCCATGTAGCGCCGTTGTCGGTGGATTTTTCCAGTTTCCACCAACCTTTTTGTGACTGTGCAATCTCGCCGTTTCCGTCACGATAGAACGAATCCACAATGAGCGATGCCGGCGTTATCTTCTTGTCTGCTCCCATCAGTAACACATCTGCATTGCTCTGAAAGAAGTAAGTCCTTCCGGCAGTCCCCTGTTCGCCCTTAATCTTTGTCCAACTATACTTCGTTGGGTCAGTGCTATCGTCTGGCGTGTAATCGGTATACTGCCCGATATACAGCTTATTGACGCTATCATCCACAGAGAAACCTGTTCTACCATCCGCACTATTCGCATATGCGATATGGAAGTACGGCGTCTTTCCGTTCGCTCCCGGCGTTCCCGGCACGCCCTGTGCACCATCCGCTCCCTTAATCAGTGACCAAGTGTATTTTGTCGGGTCGGTGCTGTCAGCTTCCACGAAATCCACGTACATGCCGATATATTCACGGTTTCCGTCAGATACCGAAAAGTCTTTCGTTCCATCTGCACTATTGGCATAAGCAAGGTGCGTGTACTGTGTCTTTCCGTCTTTACCATCTTTTCCCGGGATGCCGTTCGCTCCATCCTTGCCATCATATCCATCAACGCCACGGAACCGACTCCATGTATAGTCCGCTGGATTGGTGCTTTCTGTCGCCGTGTCCTTGTTCGTTGCGATGCCGATATAGGTTGCCTGTGTCACCGTATAGATTTGCTCTCCGGTACTGTCCAAAATCGGACTGCCAGCGCTGTCTAACAGCGGCACATAATCCGGGTTGTCTGACATGTCAAGTCCATCCGGTCTTGTGGCGTATTTCATCCACGTATAAGACGACTTACCGTCCGCCCCTTTCGGGCCTTGCGCTCCTTGGTCGCCTTCAAACTTGGCCCATGTGTACTTTGCCGGGTCGGTACTGTCAACACCGGAAAAATCCGTATAGGTTCCGATGTACTTGTTTGGCGTCTTGCTCATTTGCGCCGCTGTCGGGTTCTGCACCGGTGCATACTGGATATGCAGATAAGTTGTCTTGCCATCCTGTCCGACACCCGGGATTCCCTGTGGTCCGGCGTACTGTTTCGCAAGTGAGAACTGTTTCGATACGACAAGGTTATTCAGATATGCAGCCTTGATGTTCACCCATCCGCTGTCTGCGGTCAAGCCGGTGACGGTATAGGTTTTGTTTTCCTTGTCCCAACTTCCCTGTATATTCTGGGATGTCGTAATCGTATACGTACAGTTATCCGTGATATCCTGTGTACCGTACATAACGGTCGCTGTTGTGGCGCACTCTGGAAACTCCGTATAGTTGCCGTCGCTGTCAACCGGGATTCCCTGATAGTCGTTGTCGAGCTGCATGGTCATGTTTCTGGCTAGAGCTGCCATGTTCTCAACATCTTCAATTTTTTCATCAAGTGGTTTACCGCCGATCGTCACATAACTTCCGTCAAGGGTAACTGATCCGGTATCCATATCCGCTTCAAATATCACATTTTCATTTTTATCTCTTACAATGAGCGTTCCTGCGTTGATATAATCGGCATTGATGCCCTCTGCATAGAGCAGTCTGGTTATTAATTCACCAGTCACCGCAAAACCGTAAGGATACGTCTTCCCGCCGTCAACTGACACTGCAAACGCTTCCGCTGTCAGTTTCCAGATTATGTTGGATTCTGCTATGGTTGCTTTGTTGTGCATATAGTATATGATACTACCGTCCTGCTGCGGCTCTTGTGTCATATACAGACCGCTCGAGGAATTGAGCGTTTCAGCTAATCTCTGTATAGCCTCTTCTCTTGCGGATGTTTCTTTTTGCACCATCTGACGTGCCGCAACTATAGCTTTTGTGCTATTCCCGTAAAAGTCGCTGCTGCCCCTGATCGGATCATCGGCCTGTGTCTTAACTGTAGTCAGACCGCCTACATTTCCGGAAACGTCTGTCAGAGGAGTAAGATACTTATTCCCTAATCGGTCGTAAGTGTACACCATGTCGCCAAACTCGACGAGTGGATTGTATACCAGATCACCCTCAAGATTCCGGAATCGTGCTCCTACGATCTGTTCGCCGATGATATTCGCTACTGTCTGAAGCTGATCGGTATCAATCAGCTCGTTCTCAAGTTCGAGGACGTATCCTTCTTCTCCGTACATGGCAGAATACTTTGCATCAGTGTCGTCGTTTGACTGCCCGTTCGTTACCTTAATTCCAGTTATGACTATATCATCACTGGAAAGCGCAGGTGGGTTCGCATAGGCCATCAATCTCTGAACGTCACTACCCGGGCCGGATGTGAGAGCCAGGAACCCCTCTGCGTTAATAGTCCATCCTGGCAGAGAAACAAAACCGTCGGTATCAATAGACGGGTTAGCATCGCCGAAATGAATAAAACCATCTGTATCCACAGTCGCGGCATTGTCAGATTCCATTTTCCCAAAGTCCCATTTCACAAACTGTAGATTCCCGGAATAATCAATCCGGGCGTTCGCAGACTCAATCATAGCCGCATATCCGAACAGCTGGCGAAACGTCATACTGTCAGGAATGCTTCTTATTATAATATCGCCATGGTCCATAGTTAGATTCATGCCTATGCCAACAGTCTTGCAAGCATCTCTGACAAGGTTAATGAGCGACTGCGGTAGTTTCAATCCGCTAGTATATACCTTATTCGCCTTATACATATCATCCAGTGCCGTAATATTGATGATATCTGAATACTGTTCCGGCGTAGTGACTGTATAGATTCCCTTGTCGATAGTTTCAATGATATCTTTCGTGGCAGTCTGTGTCGCAACGATAGGATCTCCAGTGCTGTCCAGGATCGGGTTGTAGCTTTCATCCAACAGCGTACTTTCAGACTCCGGCGCCGCATGTGACGTCTGGAGCTTCAGATAAGCGTGGATCTTAGCTCCATAGAAGTTGTAGTTCTTCCACTGCTCCTGATCATTGTTAATACTCAGCGTCAGTGTTTTACAGATAGTAGCGCCGACCGGAAAACTGCTGCTTTCCGCGCAGTCGGAAAACCCGTTGTCGCCGTTCATGATATCACTATCAATAGTCTTTTTTGTTCCGTCAGGAAAGGTGATGTCCGCCATCATTCTGACTGGCTCACCAGCTTCAAGTTTTTCTCTAAATGCGTTACTTATGCTAATCACAGTGGATTCACCCCCGTCATGTTAAATTCCAATGACGATAAAATCTTTCTATCGTCCGACAATTCCCCGATAGCTATGTTTTGTGTCTGCCCCACATAGAACGGTGCATCACGCCAAGCCCCGTAATACGGTGAGAAATAATGAAGCGTAAATTTATATCCTTTCGCTACCATCTGTAAAATCTTGGTTGCTTCTGTCATTGGGATGTCACTGGCTTTGTATGTATACTGCTCAACCGTAAACATCGGCGTAAAGCAGCCTACACCGTACTGTGTCCTCTGGCTGGATTCCGTGTAAGTCGTGGCAAAGGAGAGCGCAAGGTCTTTGTCTGGTTGCCAAATGACTGTTCCGTTGATTTTATATTTTTCCATAACGCCCTCCTTTCTATGCCATCTCAAACGGGTTTCTGCCGCTTGTATCTCGTCTCATCTGCGCTTCTTTCATCATTTCGTCAAACAGCGTCCTGCGATTGATCTGCGCCGTAAATCGGTAACTTCCGCCACCTGTCTGTCGTCCACCGGTTTCTTCTCGAACAATCTTTCTGAGTAAAGCTTCCGGCGTCTCGATGTTGTTGCCTTGCTTCTGATCGCCCAGAACTGCAAGGAACTCGCTTCGAGGCGGAATAACCGCACCTTTTGCCAGATATGGAACTGTCGGAACTCGTGGAAAAGTAGCTTTAAATCCTATGGTCTTTGAGCCGAATGGAGTCGGTACTTTCCAAGGCCCAAATGAGAACGCCGATTCAACTGCGCTAATAACCCCATTCACTTTACTGATGGCACCGTTTACAACACTTATGATATTGTTCAGAACAGACCTAATAGCATCTCTCATTCCATTAAATACATTGACTACAGTGTTTTTAGCGGATGTGAATTTATCAACAATAGCGTTCTTGATTCTTTCAGCAAAACCACTAACGGTAGACCATATAGCATTCCATTTCTGATGTGCACTGGCCTTTATGTTTCCCCAGATGGTCGTCATTTTGGTAGCTAGGACTCTGAGTTTCTTTCCAATATCCTCAACAAAACGTCTTGTTTTATTAGAAATCCAATCCCATACCTTTCCAGCCATTTCTTTGATTTTGTCCCAGTTCTTGTATAGCAAAACGCCGATTGCTATAGCTGCGCTGACCGCAAGGACAAAGACTCCACCTGGTCCGATAGCTGTTGCAATAGCTTTGATTCCACCCATGATGCCACCAGTACCAGTCATTAACGAGATAAGTCCTTTTGCGGCTGTGGCTATTCCGGACACGCTCTTGATAACGCTCGATGCCAATCCCGCAATCTTCGCCGCCGCAAATGCGCCGATCAGAGCTGCACCAAATGCCTCAACGATCGGCTGGTGTTCCGCGAGAAATGTTGCTACTTTTGACACCAGATTAATCACTGTCGGAAGCCCCACTTCAATAACCCACTTTAGCATCGGGAGAACAATGTTTTTATATATCCAATCCAGCACATTTCCGATTGCTTCAATGATCGGTGCAAAGGTACTGGTCAGGTTACTGATAGATTCTAACAACGGATAGAAGTCCAAGTTTGCCGCCCATGTCGCCGTATCCCCTGCAATTTTCTCAACAAACTTCATGACCACCACAAGAGCGTCTGCAATGTTCTGCACGATCTGTGTTCCAACATTGTTCTTATTCCAAGCATCCGCAAAACCGGATGCAATATTCCCGATAGTTTTAAGAACGTTCTGAGCAATCCTCAGCATGGTTGTAAGCATCGTTGTGCCTGTGCCATTTGTCCAGACCTCTACAAGGCTTTTACCTACACTTTTAGCGAGCTTTGCGATTCCCGACAAAGCAATGTTTGCCGCATTAATGGTGTTTTTACCCTCTTTTTTCCAAGCGTCCTGGAATGGTTTCCAAAGCTTTTTAAGGAGCTTTGCAAGCTTTTCGGCTGATTTGCTCACCTTATCCAGAGCAGTTTCACCCTCAGCTACCTTTCCATAATCTACGTTGCTGACTGCACTCGGAAGAGATGCTCCGCCGCCGCCACTGCCACTACCGGATGTCGACGGAGTTTTGCTTGCTGTTGATGATGCATCCTGTGTAGAATACCGATTAATCTCATCAAGTGGACTAAGATATCCTTTTGCCGCTTTTGCCGCATCTTTTGTGGCGTCAGCCACATCTTCCGTAGAATCTGCTAGCTTGCCGGCGTTGTCCGCTGCCTGTCCGTAAGCATCTGCCGTATCCTGCACGCCGCTTACATCACCTGTGAGACCTGCGCCGCTCGAGCTTGTGCTGCCAGAAGATTTCTTGCCAGTGATTAACTCCGTGAATGACTTGAACGCATTTGCCAGAGTTGCCAGCTTACCGAGCAAGATATTAATTACTTTCAGTATAGGCGTAAAAATATTAATCAATCCCTGCCCAACTGTTGCCTTGAGAGACTGTAACTGTAACTGCATAACTCTGACCTGGTTTGCCCAGCTGTCAGAAGTACGGATGAAGTCTCCAGATGCGGCAGATAGCTGCTTCTGCACAAAAGCCAGACGGAGAGCCACTTTTTCCTGTTCTGTCATTTCAGATGTGGTTTTTCCGTAGCCATTGGCAAGTGCATATTGATCAAGTGCGCTTTGCGTAAGGACCACGCCCAAATCTTTCAGCGTTTCCGTTTCGCCCGTAAACACTGATTTCAGCTTGATATAAGCCAAGTCCTGACTGATGTTATAGAATGATGCCACGTCACCAGTCAGCTGCGTCAAAGCCGTTGACATATCGTAAGCCTGTGATTCTGAGAATCCGAACGACTTAGACATTGCTCCGAACGTACCGACATACCTTTTTGCCATGGTTTCTGACAGTCCGGCTGAGGTCATGGCATTCTTTGCAAATTCATTGACCTTGTCCGACATGGTGGTAAATGTAACATCGACCACGTTCTGTACTTCTGTCAGATCAGAGCCAAGCTCCACGCACTCTTTTCCGAACTGCACTAACTTGCCAACTGCAAACGCTCCACCAATCAGTAGACCAATTTTTTTTACAGCACTCCCAAGGCCGTTAAATGACTGTTTTATAGCTGATACTCCGTTCTGTACACCTGACGTGTCCATTCTGGTATCAATAATGACTGAGCCATCAGCAGCCATGTGTCCACCTCCTAACTATTTGAGGTTCAACATCTCATTCA
>ENA-UEOJ01000517-UEOJ01000517.1-human-gut-metagenome-genome-assembly--contig:-NODE-517-length-31298-cov-3.165337_pt1 | contig 31298 bp, 21 predicted proteins | sample MGYA00242885_ERZ507886 | MGnify/ENA primary metagenome ERZ507886 (study PRJEB26167, sample SAMN06115505) | human gut metagenome | host: Homo sapiens | place: China:Anhui | collected 2015-08-07 | study... | reverse complement strand
ATCTGCCACCAGTTGGCGTCGCCCCACTCGTAGATGAGCGTGTCGGCGTTCCAGACGACATAGCCGCAGGCGGCCAGTGTCCATATGATCAGCACCGCCTCGAGAACGGAACCGAGGGGGCTGTTCTTATGCCCCTTGCGGGCGGGCACGATCAGCAGCGCGAGGCTGACCAGAGCTCCGGCGCAGATCGCCCGGTGCGCCACGGGATAGATGACTATGCCCAGCAGAAAGAATACCTTGCACAGCGACAGGATGATGTAGATGGTCCACAGTGCGCCCAGACAGAACGCCAGTTTCTGACGTGCGCTCCTGTTTTTCCAGAGCCGGAAGGATGACTCGCCACGCTCCGTTTTCTGAACCGGCGCAGGGACGGATGGGGGAGCCGCAGGGCTGGAAGCCATGTCTGTCATACAGGGTTCTCCTTGTAAATCTGGCTGTTGCGGCGCAAGTTACGCGCCCGGAAAGCCGTTGTGCAGCCGCTCGTTGATTTCCCCGGCGGACAGACCGTCCAGTCCGAGTGAGGCCAGCGTCATGCCGTCACGCAGGTAGTTCTCGCCGTTGATCACGCCCGCCAGCAGCACGAGCGATTCCATGCAGGGCAGAGTCATTCCCAGGCTGTGAGCCAGAGACAGGAACAGAGACTGCCCCACGGAGGCATCTTCCGTGATATAGCGGTGGCGCATGGATGACGGCCCGGACACCTGCCGGAAGTCATCCAGCTCCGGAAATTCGCCGTAGCGCATGAGTTTTTCGATCATGCCCGCATGAACGGCGTTGGCGAACCCCATGCGTTCCATGACCGGCGCTTTCTCCCGCTCCACTTCCCGGATGCAGGCCAGCACTCCGGGCGTGAGGCCCTGCGCGTACATGCGGAACGCGGGGTCGCGCTCAATCCCGCCGGTATTCAGCAGAGAACCGGCCAGATGGATGGAAAGGTTCGGGGAATTGAAGCAGGCTTCCATGACATTCCGGGCCGGGGTGCAGGCATATGCCTCACGCATGGCCTCGATGAACGCGGGGGTATCCCTTCCGGGAAACGCCGCCGCTTTCTTTTCCATGTACGGGAAGGCGCACCTGACCTCGGCGGGGCCGGAAAAACGGCAGGGGTACACGTTTCCCTGCATTTCTCCGATCAGCACGCCGGAACACACCTTTCCCGCGCGGCGCAGCACGACGGACCCGCAGTTTCCGGCGGAAAAGCAGACCGTCTGCCCCTCACTCAGCAGCGGCGCGAGTGTTTCCGCCAGTTCTTCGTGACGCGTGGCCATCAGGGCCACAAGAATCACGTCGGCTCCCCGCACGGCGCGCTCCAGGTCATTTTCCAGACGGGAAATCGGGGCAAAGCCCGTGGCTGCCTGCCCGATCATCCGGATTCCTCCGGCGGCGCGCACCTCTTCCAGCGCTCCCTGCCAGGCGGGATCCGCATACAGCGTCACCTCATGGCCCTTCAAAACCATGTCCGCGGCCATGGTGCAGCCGGTTCCCCCTGCTCCTATGATGCATATGTTTTTCATGACCGTGTCTCTCAGGCGATGTGCGCGTGGAAGGAAGACATGTCATGCACCTGATCCAGACTGCCGATGAAATCAATGAGCGCTTCCGTCCGCTCGGCGGACAGAGCGAAAGACGCCTCGCGCCGGAACAGATCCTGAAACTCCTCCCGGCTCAGCATGTCCGCCGGATGCCCCTTGTGAATGCTCTGGGTGCGGCTGAACACCCTGCCGTCCTTCATCTTCACGGTCAGCGTCTTTTCGGGATGCCGCCCGTTCTGGTAGCCGATAAAGGATTCCATCAGCGTGGTTTCGCGCCCCGGCCCGGCCTTTACCCGTCCGGCCAGAGCGATGACTTCCGGACTGTTCAGACGTTCGGGCGCGTACCAGTTGGGGCCGGGCTGCGGATCCAGCAGGCAGGCCGCCAGAACAAAGGGTATGCTGAACTGCGCCTCCATGAGCGAGGAAAAACCTTCTTCATAGGAATGCATGCGATACTGGGTGGGCGGATCAAGAACAATCTCCTCCACTTCATCGGGACGGATGCCGTGTTCCGCAATCATCAGGCTGAGCAGTTCCAGAGGCGTCTGAAGCCACATATTGGCGGGCCAGTGCTTGATCAGAATATCCAGTGTGTAGAAATGCTCGCCAAGCAGCCGATCCAGCCAGCTGCGATCCACCGCCGTGGTGAGCTGTTCGCAATAGGCATAGGGAATATCAAAGCAGTCTTCGAGATTGTCCACGCCCCCGGCGGCGCTCAGCGCCGCCAGAATGCCGTTTTGCGCCGCGATCCCGTGCTGGTAATGATAGGCGTTGCTCATGGTGGCCTGCTGCATGTTTGTGGGCATGGCGGCGTACATGCAGGCCATGCCGAACGTCTGATTCATGCGGCGGCTGTCGAGCTTCAGCAGTTTGGCGGCAGGCGTGCATGCGGCGAAAATCTGCCAGTTGCACAGCGCCCATCCCCGATTGTGATCGAAGTCGGCGGGCGGCTGCACCGCCATGGCCACGCGCTGGTACACTTCCAGCCCGGCCGCCACCGCCGCGATGTATTCCCTGCCGGTGCAATGCCGCTCTTCAGCCACGGCCATGGCGGCGGGAATGACGCCCGCGCTGGGGTGTCCGGTCCAGGCGCAGTCCTCCCAGTCCAGAATGTCGGCAATGGTTCCGTTGGCAAATGCCGCCGAGGCGGCGGACAGACGTTCGCCCCCGATCCACACGCTCGCACCGCCGCCGCTTCCGCCGTTGACGGCTTTCGCCACCCGGATGGAAGCGCCGCTCAGCGCAACGGGAGCCGCCGCCAGAGACACGCCCAGGGTATGCAGGGTCATCATCTTCACGCGTTCGACAACCTCTTCGGGCAGATCCGAAAAATCAAGACTGACCGCGTATTCCGCAAGCCTGCGTGTATAGTTTGTATCCTGTGCCGCGAAATACTTCCTGCTCATGGCGACTCCTTGTGCTGAAGGGTTCCGGATATCAGGCGGACTTCCGCCCTGATGCGGGAATAGCAACAGACATGCCAATTTCGCAGCTCCAAAATCTTCTGAAAATTAACAATTAAAATACAATAAATTATATCATATAATAAGATATAAACCCCTACGAACCCAACCGGATGTTCAGATTAATCTCCTATAAACAAGATTAATCTTTTTATCCCTGCCGGAGAGCCGCGCTGACAGCGCCGCCCGTGACATGCTGCTCTGCCGGCACATGGGCACGGTTCTGCTCCGCAGGACCGCCAGCAGGTTGCTGAGAGGGAAACCTGACCATTCTCCGGCAGAGCGCGGGATATATGCCTCTTGATAATTACCGGCGATTGGGGTACATCTGCACAGCGTATTTTTCAGGTTCGGCATCTGGCTGCAGAAAACTGATGACCTGAGAAATCCTTATCCATATGGCGGAGTGGTGGAATGGCAGACACGCTTGACTCAAAATCAAGTATCCGCAAGGGTGTGAGGGTTCAAGTCCCTCCTCCGCTACCATGACGGAACAATATCAGCGGCGGCCGGAGAAGAACTGCCATCTCCGGCCGCCGTTTTTTAATGCTCTCCTGAAGGCATGCACGGCATGCCTCGGATTGATGACAACCCCCGCTTTGCGGAGTGTGCGCTGTCCAGGCCGCTGAAGCGGCTTGACGGAAAGCCCTGAAAATCAGTCGCTTGCGGCGCGGCCAGGCCGCGACCTGCTCCTGATTTTCGGGGCTGCTGCCCCTTGTCGGCAGCCTCAGGCATGCTGTGCATGCCTTCAGCCCACAGAGCGCACGGGCATGGCCTTCGATGGTCTGCCCCGCATCTTAAGGCGCAGATTCGTTTATTTAACGGGAAAAGTAAATTTTTCCTGTTCACGGCTTGCGGGCGGTCCTGTTCCGCAAGACCGCAGGAAACGCTTTAATCAGCGTTTCCTGCGAGCGTGCTGCATCTGAAAATATCTGCCGGCCGGATCCCGTGTTCAGGCCCGCAGGTTTCACGCCTCCACCGGAGCCTGACGCCGCAAGCCAAAGGAGAGCGGAGATGAGTCTCGCCCTGCTCGACTCCGCAGAACATTTCATGAGTGAAATGTTCTAAAATGCGGGCGCCGTCACGCCGCAGCGCCTCCCTTCCTCTTTCAGCTCACGGCAAACGGCTCCAGACAGGGGAATTCCCCCGCGCAGCCGTTCTTCCCGGGTTCGCGCTTCCCTTTCTCCGGGCAGCAGTATCTCCTCAAAGCCTGGCCGAACCCTGCCGGAATGAATGCCTTGAATCATGCCGTCCACACCGCGTCTGAACTCCCCAAGCGGCACAAAGCGGGAAACATCGACTGCGGCGAACAGATTTCCGCTGTTCACGGGCACATCATGACGCCTGTAATGCTCATTCATGGTCGGGCCATAGCCTGCGCCGGAAAGCAGCCCGGCGAGAACTTCCACCATGACGGCGACGGCATATCCCTTGTGACCGCCAAAGGGCAGCAGTACCCCCTTCAAAGCGGCCTCCGGAGCCTGCGTGTCGTTTCCCTGTTCATCCACGGCCCAGCCCAGGGGAATTTCCATGCCGTTTTTCGCGGCAAGAATAATTTTTCCCCGGGCGGACACGCTGGTTGCCATGTCGATGATGATGGGGCGCTCTTCTCCGGCGGGCACGCCGAAACTCAGGGGGTTGGTCGAAAAAAACGGCGAGGCGCTGCCCCACGGGGCCATCATGGGCGGCCCGTTTCCCGCGGCAAGACCAATCAGCCCTTCCTCCGCCGCCATGCGGACATAATAGGCATTGGCCCCCGTATGATTGTTGCGGCGGATGGCGACAAAGCCCACGCCCACGTTCCGGGCCTTGTCCATGGCGGCCCGCATGGCGCGGTACGCAACCACCTGTCCCAGACTGCCGTTGGCGTCCCATGTGGCACCGGCGGGAAAATCCGCCAGCACATCCACCCTGGCAACCCTGCGGTTCCCACCCTGGCGCAGGCGTTCCATATACGCGGCCACCCGGCTTACCCCGTGCGAATCCATGCCCGCAAGGTTGGCCTCCACCAGAACATCCGCCGTAATACGCGCCTCATCCTCCGGCACGCCTTCCGTCATGAACAGCGCCGCGCAAAACTGCCCGAGTTCCTCCGCATGAACTGTATGTATCTGTTCGCTCATGGCATGCTCCCCGCGCTTTCAGCGCAATGCGGGATTGAAGATCGATATCAGCACGGCGTCGGCGCCGGACGTATTTTCGTTATAGTGGCGCACCCCCCTGGGGATGACAATGCTCATGCCCGGCCTGTACCGCACATCTCCATAGCCTTCGATATGCATGGTTCCCTCGCCTTCAAGTATGAACACCGCCTCATCCTGCGTCTCGTGCGCATGCCAGGCATGCCCGGCCCCGGGCTTCAGCGTGCCTTTGGAAAGGGTCAGATTCATGCCCGAGTTTTCCCTGGTGATCATCCTTCTGATGCTGCCCGCGCCGGGTACAGCCTCATCCGGCGTGGTGGCGTAATCAAAGACACAGATTCTGGTTCTGCTTTCCATATGTTCTCCCGGATCGTTTTATGATTGAAAGCACATGCCGGGCCAAAATCTCCCGCGGCCCTGTTCACAGCGATTCAGCGTGGAGTCTGGCCTCAATATAGAGTGACAGGGCGGATACCGCCCTGTCACACACGGTGAAGGTCGGGATGTTCCGCGCCCGAAGCGCTGCGCGAAGCGGCTCGAACTGGGTTCCGCCGTCCACCACGGCGACCAGAGGCTTGGAGCCGAGTTTCCGCAGTTCCGTCAGGCGGGCAAGAATGCCGTCCGGCGCATCCATGCGGAACGCCTCGTCATCCGTGTCCGCCAGGGAATGGGTAACGGGAGAGTGGGGATCAAGCCCCACGATGACGGCATCAATGTTTTCATCCCGCAGCATCAGTTCCGTCATCCGGGCGTGAACCTCATCATCAGCTCCCGGATTGATATCCAGGGGATTTCCCACCGTCACCAGCTTGTCCAGTTTTCTGGCCGTGAGGATATCCCGCATGGCCGCGCGTGTTTCCTCCGAACACTGCCCGAAGCTCATGCTGTAGTCGTCGGACTGGATGGAATCCGCCATGCCCACGGCCTCGAACCCCGCGCCGCTGATCGCGCCGAGCCTTCGCCCCCCCGGAGTCATGGAACTGAAAGCGTCTGCCAGCAGGATCAGATCCTGAAATTCCGTGAAGCTTCTGGCGACCATGGCTCCTGCCTCGCGGATGCAGTTTTCGCACACCATGTAATCCCCGGCGAGAGAAGCCGTGTGCCCGCTGGTCGCGCTCCTGCCCTCGGGCGTGCGCCCGGCCTTGTAGAACACCACCTGCTTCCCGGCGCGCACGGCCTCCCGCACGGCGCGGGCAAAGGCCAGTCCGTCAAGGTCCCGGAAACCGTCCGCATAGACGGCAATCACGGCCGCCTTGTCGGAATCCCGGAAATACCGCATCATGTCCCCCAGCGTCAGATCCGTCTGGTTGCCCAGAGAAACGAGATAGGCCGGCCGCAGTTCGGGCGTCTGACTGAAGCGGTTGAGCAGAAAGGCCCCGCTCTGGCTGAAGATGGCCACACGGCGGGGAGGACTTTCCCTGTCCCGGCAGGTCTGCATCTTGGCGGCGGGGATGAACCATGTGTCATAGCGGCCGGGACGGGAAATCACGCCCATGCAGTTGGCCCCCAGAAACACCGGGCCGCCGTCCCCTCTCCCGTGGGCTTCGGTGATGCGCTCCTTCATGCGCGCCGCCATATCCCTGCTTTCTTCCGTTTCGCCAAGTCCTCCCGGTATGAGCATGACGCTGTGCGCCGCGCCGCGTTTGATGATTTCGTCGGCCAGTGCAGGCACCTGCGGTGCGCCTATGGCCACGATGAACAAATCCAGGGGGCCGGGCAGCTCCTCCAAGCCGGAAACGCAGCGGATGCCGGAGGAATCATTTCCACCCTCGCGCACAATGACCACATGTTCCGGATCAAAACCGGCGGCCAGAATATTTTCCAGAATAATCCGGCCGAAATTGCGCCGCGTGGCGGACACCCCCACAATGCCGATGTTCCGGGGATGCAGAAGCCGATCGATCTTGCCGATGGGACGCTCCGCAGAGCGTTCGCCCGGCAGGGAGAAGCGACACATGCCGTCCAGCGGCACCATGAGATAATCGGTAAAGGTGAAGGGATTGATCTCCAGCTCGTCGATGACGAACGGCACATTCGGGTTATTGCCCGAAAAATGGTTGCCGAGCCGGATGAAAGACTCGAAACATTCGATCAGCTGTTCGTCGGTGACGATACGGCGCTGTCCGCGCGTCAGCCCCGCCAGTTTCCGATACGATACCGTCCTGCGGTACAGCTCGAAAAAGGCGCGGCCGGCCGTCATGTCCGTCAGGGCCGCCACAATGGCCTGACCCTTGCGGAAGCGTTCGGCGTAAAGCTCGGTGTCTGTTCCCCCCAGCCCGGCGCTGATCACCATGCCGAACTCACGGGTACGGCGCAGTCCCACAATCAGCTCGTTTCCAAAGGCAGACGAATCCGGCGGCATGAACTGCACCTGAAGCACTCCCTGCAGATCGCCTGCCACGGCATCCCGCAGCGTCTCTCCGTTCAACCCCTGATATGCGACGGGAGCCGTGCGGCTGTTGCGCTCGATCCACTCGGCGTAGCGTTCCGGAACCTCGGACAGCATGCGGCGGACGGCGGATCGCACATGATCCGGCGTTTTCGGCACGATGCGCACGCCTCCCACCTCGGTCTTGTGCACGATGGCGGGGGATACGATTTTCAGCACCGCCCTTTCTCCGGGCAGAGCCATGATCTCCTCTTCCACCGGCCGCGCATTCTTGGGAATGAAGGCACACCTGGGCGGAGTTTCCGAACCCGAAAGCGCAAGCAGGTTATACACCTCATACTCATAGAGAAATCCGCGCCCTTCCTGCGCCGCCTTGCGGAACAGTTCCGTTATGGCCTGATATTCAACTTTCAGATGCATTGCCATGATCCTTGTCTGAAATATTGTTTCCACGATCCGGTCAGACGAGTTTGCGGCCGGCCCTGAAGGCGGCATAGTTGAGATCCCACAGCGCAGTCCCCGGCGTCACCTGCCGCAGCGCGCGCAGCCACAGTCCTTCCGGCAGGGCGCTGAACGGAGCAAGCATGCTGAGCGCACCGAGCATGACCACATTGGCGCAGCGTCCCCTGGCGTCACCCAGCCCGAGAGCGATATCCAGAACATTCACGGTGATGACGCGGAAGTCCGCAAGCTGCCGGGCGATCATTTCATCGGAGGGATATTCCGCGCTCTTCATGCCCTGGGGCAGCACACGGGTGTCCGCCAGCAGAACCGCCCCGTCCGGACGCAGCAGATCAATGAAGCCGGGGCGCAGCACTTCGCTCTTTTCCATGGCGATGAGGCAGTCCGCCGTGCCGGGCGCAAGCACAGGGCTGTACACCTGTCCGCAGGCAAAGGTGCTGATCACCGGGCCGCCCATCTGGGCCATGCCGTGGGTTTCCCCCTTGAGCACGTTTTCCCTGTCGTACCCGGCCAGAAACGCGACCCGGGCCAGAACCCTGCCGAAAAAGAGATTTCCCTGTCCGCCCACGCCGCGGATGGCCAGCGACAGACGTTCCGGACGGGAAGACGCATCAGGCAGTCCGCAGATGATATCCTCCGGAGCCGAGGGCAGTTCCGCCACGCAGGCCGCCTCTCCGCTCTTTTCCTCCCCGCTTTGCGGCTGAGCGACGGAAATGGCTCCGGCCGGGCACATCTGGGCACAGGCCGGGGTACGGGAAACGCAGCCGCTGCACAGATTGTTCCAGCGGGGAAAACCGCCGTCCGAAGCCTCGATGCCGGGACAGATCAGGCACTGCCCGCAGCGGCGGCAGGCCTGCGCATCCACGGTCGGACGCTTCCCGTAGGCCGAGGCGGGCACCTTGCGGATGCAGCAGCCGCGGATCAGCATCGTCACGAACTTGCTTTCCCCCGCCGCTTTCAACGCGCCCCTGATGCCTTCCCTTATTTCGGCAAGGTTATATGCGTCCGCACTGAACACAATCGCCCCTTCCCCGCGCAGTGCTTCCGCAAGATTGAAACGATGGGCCTCCCCTGCCAGATTGCGGGGAGAGGCCGGGCCGGGCTGCCCGCCGGTCATGGCGATCCACTCATTGTCCAGCACCAGCTTGACGCCAGGCACATTGCGGAACACCGCGTTGCGCGTGGCGGCCATGCCGCTGTGACATTCCGTGCCGTCGCCCAGCAGACTGACGCACTTTGCCGCAGACTCGGGCCGGGAAAGCACATAGCCCGTGCGGATACTCTCACTGGCCCCCATGGCCAGCCCGGTATCCACGGCATTCATGAAGTAAAGCAGCGTATTGCAGCCGATATCGCCGAACACGGCCTCGATTTCGCCGCGCTTTTTCATGCGCCTGAGAACCTCGCCTGTCAGCCGGTAGGGGCATCCCGCGCAAATCATGGGCGGACGGGACACGGGACGCGCAGCCGCCGCGCGTGCCTTCCTCCCATGCCCAAGAAGTTCCGCGACAAGTTCCGGCGTCCATTCCGTGACAGTGCTGTCGCAGGCTTTGCCCTTCACCTCAAGCCCGGCCGCAAGGCAGGCGTCCTGCACAAAACGGCCGCCTTCCTCAATGACATACACCGGGCCGGAGACGGACGCACAAAAGGCCCGGATGCGTTCCATGGGCAGAGGATTGCTGAATGCGAGGGAAAGGATGTCCAGCGAAGGATCGACGCGCGCCCTGTACTCTTCCATGAGCATGGAACCTGATCCGTATGTAATGACGCCGACCCTGCCCTCGCCGCGGATATGCCTGTTCAGGGGGCTTGCCTCCACCATGGCGGTCAGTGCGGGCAGGCGTTCCGCCATAACCTGATCATAGCCACGACGCGCCTGAGCAGGCAGGGAATTCAGCTCCCGCAACGGAGCCACCTCAGCCAGGGGACGCGTCTTTCTTTCCATCAGGCGTACCAGTCCCTCACTGTGACAGAGCGTTCCCCCCGCCTGAATGACCACAGTTGTATTGAAACGGCGGCTGATATCGGCGGCGAGCTCCGCCGCCTCATGCAGCTCCTGATGGCTGCGCGGTTCGTACACGGGAAGGAAACATCTCTTGTACAGGGGTCTGGGGTCCACCACATGCTGGGTGGAGCTGGGCGTAAAATCGCCGGCCACATACAGCACCAGCGCCCCGCGCGGAGCAGTATACAGAGAGGAGCTGGTCACCAGATCCCCCGCCTGATACAGGCCGGGCACCTTCATGGTGACCACGCAGTCGCGGCCCGCATAACCATGACCGATGCCCACTCCCACGGCCACGGCCTCGTTGACGGACCAGCCTGCCTTAATCATGTCCTGCACCTGCGCCAGCCCCTTGTCGATGACCTCGGTGCTGGGCGTGCCGGGATAACCGTCGGCTGCGTGGATGCCTGCACGCACGCAGCCCGCGGCAAAGGCTATATTTCCCTGAAGCACCTCGGCACGTCCGGCCTCGGCTGTGCACAATTCTCTCATGTTGCTCATGGTGTCCTCTCTGTTCTTCCGGACAGGAAACAAGACCCCGGCGCGCGAACGCGCCGGAACATCCCTCCGGTCCGGAGTGATGAAAATTTTCTAGAGCATTTTGCTATTGAACATATCCGCGGGCCAGGACCCTGTGTTCTGGCCCGCAGGTTTCACGCCTGAAGCCGGAGCTTGACGCCGCAGGTGAATTGCGGCGGCGCCGGAGAAAGGGGCGCGGCGCTCTAATCCAGCGAAAGCGGCGCGCACTCGCCGTCAGGTTCGGGGCCGCTTTTTTTCCGGGCATTGCGCCAGGTCCTGATCGCCAGCAGAACAGACGCCGCCAGCATGATCAGCGGCAGGGGCCGGGTGACGAACACGCTCGGATCGTCCCCGCTCAGGATCAGCGTCTGCTGGAGGGAAAGCTCAAACCCCGGAGCGAGCACAAAACCAATCAGAAACGTGACGAAGGAATAGCCGAACTTGCGCATGAAAAAGCCGAGCAGGGCAAGACAGAGCATGACGCCTACCCCGAACACCGAGCTGCCCACCAGATAGGCTCCCACAATGCAGATATACAGTACGGCCGGATACAGAACAGTCCGGGGAATCCCCATAACCCGTATGAACAGGCGCAGCCCCACGGAACCGGCAAGCAGATTCATGATCCCGGCCATGAATACGGCAACGTAGATGCCGTAAATCAGACGCGGATTTTCCGCGAACATCAGCGGGCCGGGGGTAAGTCCATGCACCATGAACGCGCCGAGGATGATGGCCGCCGCCACGTTGCCGGGAATGCCCAGCGTCAGCAGCGGCACGAGGTTCGCGCCGATGATGGCGTTGTTTGCCGCTTCGGGGGCGGCCACGCCTTCCAGCGCCCCCCTGCCGAACTCCTCCGGATGCCTTGAAGCCTTCTTCGCCGCGCCATAAGCCATGAATGCCGCCATGGTCGCGCCCAGGCCGGGCAGCACGCCGATCACGACTCCTATGCCGGAAGACCGTATGGCCGTGCGGATGACCGACTTCAGCTCCGCCCAGCTCACGCGGCCTTCCTCGCGGGAAGCCGTACGAGCAAGTTCCGCCCCGCTCTTTTCCAGCAGGCAGGATTTCTGCATCTGGAAAATGATTTCCGACATGGCCAGCGTACCGATGGCAAGGCACATCAGGGGAATACCCGCACTCAGTTCAAGAACGCCGAAGTCCAGACGGGGCTGCCCGCTGACCGGATCAAGGCCGACGCAGCCGAGGAGCATGCCGAGCGCCCCCGCGACAAGTCCCTTGGACATGGAACCGGTATCCAGCCCGGATACCAGCACCAGAGAGAACAGAATAATCGCGCAGATATCGGCGGGAGCGAGCTTCAGCGCCACGGAAGCCAGCGGCACGGAGAGCAGCACCAGAGAAACGGCGGAAATGGTGTCCCCGAAGAACGAGGCGAAGAGGGAAACCTTGAGCGCCTTCTCTCCCTTGCGCTGAAGCGCCAGAGGGTAGCCGTCGTAGCAGGTCGCCGCCGACTCCGGAGATCCGGGAGTATTCAGGAGAATGGAGGCGATGGAGCCGCCGAAGGTGCCGCCCTTGTTGATGCCTACCAGAAAGCCCACCGCCCCCACCGGCGTCATGTAATAGGTGAGGGGAATGCACAGGGCGATGGCCATGGGGCCGCTCAGGCCGGGGATGGCGCCCACGACTATGCCGCAGACGACCCCGAAGAGCATGAACGCCAGGGAGGTCAGGTTGAAAACATCCCCCAGTCCGAGAAAAAAATTTTCCATAACGGCGCACCCTTGTTATACTTATATGCCCGCCCCGTCTCAGGGCGTGGGAATATGCAGCCCGTACCAGAGCAGAACATAGCAGACCACGGGCAGCAGCAGGCAGATCACCGCAATCGCCGCCCTGTTCCTGATGCCTGTCACAACATACAGAAGCGCCAGCACGGCCATGCCGCCCGGCACGAAACCCAGCCATTTCCAGGCGGGAAAGACCAGCAGCATCACACCGAAATATTTGGCAAGATGGATGACAACATCACGGGAAACGGGGTGCTCCCCGTTCCACAGAAGACCGCGTCGCAGACCGCACGCAAGCTGGAAACAGGCCAGCACTCCGATGACGGCGCACATCGCGTTGGGCAGGGTGGAAGCCGCAAGACCGTAGCCCTGGGACTCCGGCGTCCATTCGGGGATGATGAAGAGCACCATGATGATGCTCCCGATCATCAGCAGCATGTTCACGCAGAATTCCTGAATCCGCATAGCAGTTCCTCACACAGGGCGAGCAGCCCCGTCCGGCGGGCGTCCGCAGTGCATGGCGGCTCCGGACGCCCGCGGCGTTATTTCTTCATTTCCTCAAGCATGTTCCGGTAGCGGACCAGGCTCTCTTCCAGAATCTTTGTGGATTCCGCGGCATTGAATACTGCGGGGTACACGCCGGCCTTCCCGGCCAGAGCCTGCTGCACCGAGGGCTGACTGCCCGCGCGCACCAGCGCTTCGGAAAGTCTGGTCAGGATTTCCGCCGGAACTTTCCTGGATGCGTAGAACGCGAAATAGTTGTCGAACACCAGCAGCGGCCAGCCTTCTTCGGCCAGAGTCGGAACATCGGGGGCATACGGGGAACGCTGACTGCCTATGCCGGCCAGATGACGCATCTTCCCGGCTTTCACATACGAGGACTGAAAGCCGCCGCCATATCCGAAATCGGTATGTCCACCCAGCACGGAAGAAATAATCGCCGCCCCGCCCTGCACGGGCACGGCGCGGATTTCAATGCCTTCCTTCTCGCCGATATAACGGGTAATCAGCTTGTCGAACACTACGGAGGAAGGATAGCTCAGCGCCCTGTTTTCCCTTTTGGCCCAGGCGACAAGCTCCTTCATGCTTTTCCACGGCTTGTCCGCCAGGCAGAAGAAGCCTTCCTGATACACTCCGGTCATGCCCAGCAGACTGAAGTCCGCCAGGCTGTAACGGGTTTTGGCGGTCAGCGTGTCCAGAGTAAGAGCGGCGCTGATGGTGCCTACAATGGTGTAACCATCAGCGGGCCTGGTCAGGGCGTCACCGATGGCCAGCGCGCCTCCGCTGCCTCCCTTGTTCACTATGACCACGGGCTGCCCCAGTTCCTTTTCCAGCTCCAGCCCCACGGAACGGGCGATGATGTCGCCCGCGCCCCCGGCGGCGAATCCGACCACGATGGTGACGGGCCGATCGGGGAACGCGGCTGAAGCAGGATTCGCCCCCGGCAAAAGAAAGCTCAGAAAGAGCAGACAGACTCGGACTGCGTGTTTCATCGGACACCTCATGCAGTAAAAGGTTACAGGCAAGACCCGGCATGTTCCTCCGCGCTGACCACGCGGGCGAAATGCCGGGCTGTTTCTTCAAGCTCTTTCATGCACTCCCCGTCCGGCACGGCGTACTCGCGGCAGCGCCGGCCAAGGCCTACGTATTTCGCGTTTCCGTACGCATGGTACGGAAGCAGCTCCCAGCTTATGTTCCGCATGTCCATCAAATGTTCTCCCAGGGCGCGTACAGCGGCCCGCGAGGCGTTGACGCCGGGAATGACGGGCGTGCGCACCCGGATGGGCAGATGGGGAAAAGCGGCGCGCGCCAGCCGCAGGTTCTCCAGTATACGGGCGTTTCCAACGCCTGTGGCCCGTTCATGAAGCTCCTCGTCCGCGAGCTTCAGATCAAAAAGCAGATAGTCAAGCAGAGAACAGGCCGTCAGAAATGTTTCAGAGGGAACGAACCCGCATGTTTCCAGCGCCGTATGGATACAGCGCCGTCCGGCTTCGCGCAGCAGGGCCAGAGCGAATTCCGGCTGGGCCAGCGCCTCTCCCCCGCTCAGGGTCATGCCGCCCCCTTCATGGCGGTAAAAGACGATGTCCTGCTCCACTTCATCCAGGATTTCTCCCGCGCCGCGTCTTGTCCCATACACGCGCAGGGCGCCCGCCGTGCAGGCTGCGGCGCAGGGAGGCCGCCCCTCGCTCAGCGGGGCGCACTCCCGGCAGAAGGAAGTATCCGGGAGCATGACGCCGGAAGTTCCGCGCGCGAGCGCGCCCGCGGGACAGGCTTCCCGACAGGCCGAACATCCGGGTCTGCACCGTTCCGCCACGCTCCCGATTTCCGGGCGGAAAGCCTGCGTTTCCGGATTGCCGCACCACAGGCAGCGCAGCGGGCAGCCCTTGAGAAAAACCAGCGTGCGGATACCCGGTCCGTCATGGACGGAAAAATGCTGGATATTGGTGACCACCCCGGTCACGTCATTCTCCGCGCGCGCCGGACTCATTGTGCATCGTTCCATGGCTTACCACGCGTCATGGGAGGTGCGGGCGATGAGATCATTCTGGAGATCGCGGCTCAAATCCACAAAGTAGGCGCTGTATCCGGCGATACGGACAATGAGCCCCCTGTACAGATCCGGAGTGCGCTGCGCCTCGATCAGCGTTTCCCGGTTGATCACGTTGAACTGCACATGCCACAGCCGCAGGTCGCAGAAACTCCGCAAAAAGGCCATGAGCCTGCGGGTGCCTTCCTCTCCCGCCACGCTGCGGGGCGTGAACTTGATATTCAGCAGACGCCCTTCCCGTTCCTTGTTGTCGTAATTCTTGGTATTGAAATTGGAAAGCAGCACGGCGGCGGGGCCATGACTGTCCGCACCCTGCGAGGCGGATGTCCCGTCGGAAACCGGCATGCCCGCCCTTCTGCCGTTGGCGCTTGCTCCCAGCACCTTGCCGAAGGGCACATTGGCCGTGACGGAAATGGAGCGCACGTCCATCATCACGCCCAGTTCACGGGCGTAACGGCGGCTGAATTCCTGCGCCGCCCGCTCCATCTCCCTGCCGATGCCGTCGGCGTACATGTCGTTGTTGCCATAACGGGGCGCGGCGCACAGGAGCTCCCGCACGGCCTCATGCCCGACGAAATCATCCCGGAGGGCCGCCACCAGCCCGGCCATGGTCAGAGACTTGTCGTCGTAGACCGTCCTGCGGATGGCGGCGAGGGAATCAATGGCCGTGGCAAAGCCCATCATGTCGAAGAAAGCCGAATCAAAGCCGCCGGGAATGGGCCTGTCCGAGTGGATATCCGTGCAGGAATCCAGGCACAGGTCATGCAGCAAGGAAGACAGCGGCCCGGCGAAATGTCTGGCCCGCGTGCGATTGATAAGCCCCTGCACCACAAAGGCGTGACGCTGCAGATTGGTCTGCTGCCGCAGATAGGCCCGGAAAAACTCGTTCCAGTCCGCAAAGTTTTCCGGGCTGCCCGTTTCCAGCCCCAGCAGTTCGTCGCCATACCTGAGCATGCGCCCGTTGAACAGCGTCATTTCCAGCGCCGCCGTCAGATTCAGCTGGGTGCAGCCGCTGGTGAAGGTATCCCGGTTGGGCATGCGCACCGAGGCGCAGCCGGATACGGCATAATCCCGCGCATCCCCGAATTCCACGCCCTTGGCCACGCGCAGCGGAACGATCTCCTCGTCATTGAACACCTTGGGATAGCCCTGCCCGTCCTTGATGCTTTCAGCCACGGCCCGAAGAAAACGATCCGGAGTCCTGTCATGGATGCGCACGGCCAGCTCGGGATAATGCAGCGGACAATCCCGCTTGGATTCCAGAATCAGATAACTGAGTTCATTGACGGCATCGCGTCCGTCCCGCGTCTGCCCGCCGATGGTGACGGCCTCCCAGTGCGCGTACCCCTCCCCGGACTCGCGGCTGCCCGGGGAAATGGCCAGATCCACAAACTGCGCAATGTTGGCCCACAGGCAGTCCAGCAGCTCCAGCGCGCGTTCGCGGGTCAGTGCGCCGGATTCCATGTCCCGCCGGAAATAGGGATAGAGATATTGATCCATGCGGCCGTTGGAAACAATGGTTCCGGTGCGCTGTTCCAGACGGGAAAACGCCTGCGTGAACCACTGGGCCTGAAGCGCCTCATGGAACGTTCTTGCCGGAAATTCCGGCACGCGTTCGGCAATGGCGGCAATCTCCAGCAGTTCCTCCCGCCGCACGGGGTCCGTTTCCGTCCGCGCCTTCCGGCGGGCCAGCTCCGCATGACGTTTCGCCCAGAGGACAACGGCATCACAGGTGCGCAACGCTGCTTCCAGAAACGGCCTTTTGTCCAGCGTGTCCGCGGGGCTTTGCGGATCCAGCGCCTCCATGCGGCGGAGCACATCCGCCCGGATATCGGCAAAGCCGCGCCGGATAACCTTTTCATAATCCGGCACCCACTGCAGGGAAGCCCGCAGCGAGGACGTCTCGTGCACGATATAGCGGGAAGTGAAACCCTGCGGATCGTCATAGACCAGCGGACGCAGCTCACCGGGAAGAGAGCGGTTCAGATCCTCATGGTAGGTTCTGCCGCTCCAGTAGGGAGCGATCTTCTCCACCACCGTTCTGAGATTTTCCGGAGAAATATGGATGGGAGCGGCGATATTCTCCGCCAGCCGGGCCAGACTCTCCCCAAGAAAATCCCCGTCCAGTTCCGGATACAGGATGCCATAGCGGCCGGAGTCCGTGCCGCAGCGTCCGGCCAGCAGTTGCAGGTCATCCACATATACGGTGATGTGCGCGGCGATATGCTCCAGGGCCATGGCCCAGCGCAGCGCCAGAGGCTGCCCTTCCGTGGCGCGCATGGATTCCGTGAACAGCAGGGCGCGTTCAACGTCAATGGAGGGCGGACGTCCGTCAAAGGCATCCAGGAGGGCGAACAGACGCGGATGCTTCTCCCGTTCGGGGTTGCTTTTTCCCGCAGCCTCATCCCGCAGCCTCTGTTCATGGGGACTGAGAAGAATGGAATCCGGCATGACATGCTCCTTGGTATCTTGCGCCCATCAAGCAAATAATATGCCATAATTACAAATCATATTGAAATATATAATTATTTTGTCAACTTTGAAAGACAGTGCCTGTGTACAGGCTCAGATTTCGTCTATTTTCAGGACAAAATGACATCGTATTTATCCATAAATCAGACTAGGCTTTCCAGATTATCCATAATATGGACAATCATGGCCGTTCAGGATATATCGGTTCCGGCAGGCCTGTGTTTCTGAATATTTTCAACCATTCCGCCATACGGGAGACAATTCCGGATCATGTCCAAAAAACATCAGGAATGGGAACTGGCCGGGCTTCTGGAAGCTCTGGGCGAGACTGCGCCGCATGAAAGCTGGCTGGCCGGGCTGACGGGCTGGCCGGAAGAACTTGTCCGGGCCGTGCTGCGGGAACTGACGCGCAAGAAGCTCATCCGCCTCGAAAACGGCTGGATACGCCGGGAACCATGGCCGGAGAGCCTTGCCGCTGCTGTCCGTGAAGCACTGCCGCGCATGGAGCCGGACGACGCGGAACAGGGCATGTTTGCATTCTTCCGCTTCAAGGCCCTGGATCGCCCTCTTGACGCGCTGGAAGCCCTCATCGAGCTGGGGCGCAATCTGGCGGAAAAAGGCTGGCGTCTGGAACTGCGTCTGCTTTATCACATATATATGGATGAAATGCTGAAGATCCGTCTGCGCGCGCTTTCCGACACGGAAGCGGAACGGTATTTCGCGCTGTGCCATGACGCCTTTCAGCTGAGCCTGTGCGTATCCGTAGAGTGCGGACGGCTGATCACCGTGCTGTTTCGCGGGCGTGGTCTGGCCAGACTGCACGGAAACCGGGTTCAGGCCCATCTCCATGCCCTCCTCATCGGCGCCGCCAACTGTCTTGAACATTCCCGCCACAACACCATGCGCTTTCATGCCATGATGGAGCATGCGCTTACAGTTCTGCAGCAAAGCGAGGAATACCTCCTGCAGGGCTATCCCCTGCCTGTGGGCATCTACTTTTTCATGCAGGGCAAGTTCAGGCGCGCCATAGACACGCTGCTGCCGGAATCCGTCAATATTTCTGGCTGGCCGGAAACGCACTCCAGAACACACCGTTACATTCTGGCCAGTCTGGCGGCCTTCTTTCTGGGAGAAAGCGACGAGGCCATTGAAACCCTGCGGCAGGCGCTGCGCAACCTGCCCGATCCCGGATATCCCGGCATGACGCGCATCCTGCGGGCGATGCTCGCCATGATCCGCCTTGGCCGCCACGAGGACGAAGCCGCTCTGGAACTGCTGGACGTAGCCATCGGGGGCACGCACAGCCAGTGGGATCTCAGGGGCTGGCAGCATCTCATGCACGCTCTGGCCCAGTACCATGCGGCACAGGACCGTATCCGCACCGCGGCGCTCATCCTGGGCAAGGGAAGCTCCGCAGCCCTGCGGGAAGGATACAGGCGTCCCGTCTATCTCTTTCCCGCCACGCTCGAACTGCTGGACTCCATACAGGCGGCGGGTCTGCCCGCCGTGCCAGGATATGATCTTGAAGAAGAGCTGCACATCTGCTCGACCGGCCCCAATCTTCTGCTGCGCGGCGTGGCGCTGCGCATCCGGGGCAATCGCCTGCTGGCGTCGGGAAGGCCGGACGACGCCCGGTTTCTCTATGAACAGAGCCTCGATCTGCTGCGCGCCATGCACGCTTATGACGAAGTGGCGAAAACCCGGCTGGCTCTCGCCGCCTATCATCTGAGCCGCAACGAACGTCAAAGCGCGACCTCATATGCCATTGTCGCCAGTCTGCGCAGCAATATCACCCGGTTCCCCCCGGAGATAGCCGCACTTCTTCCCCCCCGTCCCTCCGGGAAGCCCGTACGGGAAAATCACGTCACTACGGAGCTGGAACTGCTCGGCCTCTATCTTGATCCGCTCCGGGACAGGACATGGACCACTCCGGACGCTTTCCGCCGCCATCTGGTCGCTCTGTCCTGCCGGGTACTCGACATGCCGTCAGGCCGCCTGTTTGTGTACGACAAGACGCAATCCACTCCGGTGAGCGTCGCACGGCACGGCCCCCCCCCTTCCCCCTCCGATCTGGCCATGACCCTGTCTCTGGTGGATATCGCCCTGTCCGGAACGCCGATTCTGATTACCCTCCCCCCCGCGCCGGGACAAAACCAGGATCGCAGCATCATCTGCATTCCCCTGCCCTGCGGACAGGAAAACTGTGTTCTCCATCATGACGGCGTCCTGCCCGCATGGGCTGCCGCCCTTCTCACCGAACCGCTTCTCGCGCGCATCGGCCAGAGTCTCGGGCGGGAAATGCTGATCGCGGAGAACGCCCTTCCCGTCGAAAGGGAACTCCATCCCGCCATTGTACCGGGCGGGATGCCGGGTACGGAGCATATCGTTTTCCAGTGCCGGGTCATGCGCGAATTCATGCGGCGCGCGGATCTGGCAGCAGCCTCCGATGCCTCCGTGCTGCTGACGGGAGAATCCGGAGTGGGCAAGGAACTTGTGGCCAGACGAATTCATGCTCTCAGCGGCAGAAGCGGAAATTTCGTCCCGGTCAACCTGGCCAGCATTCCCGACGATCTGTTTGAAAATGAATTTCTGGGCCATGAACGAGGAGCGTTCACCGGAGCGTGGCATCAGAAGCGGGGGCTGCTGGAACTGGCCGACAACGGCACACTGTTCCTGGATGAACTTGCGGAAACCAGCCTTCGCGTACAGGTCAAGCTCCTCCGCCTGCTGCAGGAGCGCAGCTTTCTCCGGCTGGGAGGCACGAGGGTCATCCGTTCAAATTTCCGGCTGGTGGCCGCCACCAACCGGAATCTGGAACAGGCCGTGCGCCGGGGCGCGTTCCGCGAAGATCTCTATTACCGTATCCGCGTCATTGCTCTGGATATTCCTCCCCTGCGGGAACGCCGTGAAGACATTCCGCTCCTTGTCCGGCACTATCTGCGTCTGTTCCGAAGCGCATACGGACGCAGCCCGCTCGACCTTCCCCCGGAGGAAATGGACAGACTTGCCGCTTACGACTGGCCGGGAAATATCCGCGAACTGCGAAACCGCATGGAACAGTTTGCAGTGCTTCAGGATCTCGGTTCCGTTTTGCCGGAAACGCCCCCGTCCTCTGTCGCAGCGGCTTTCCCCACGGAGCCGGAAGCAGCCTCTTCCTCCGCATCCGATGCCGCCGGAGCGGCGGCATCGGACTGGCAGGCGCTTCTCGACAGAATAGGGGAACTCCCCTCTCCGCCGACGCTGCCCCAGGTGCAGGATCGCTACATGAAAACGATTCTGAGCAAATGCGCCGGACGGATTGACGGGCCGGAAGGCGCAGCGGAGCTGCTCGGCGTCAGCCGCTCCTCCCTGTATGCGAAACGGCGGAATCTCCTGGAGTCTCCGCCGGAGCTTCCGGGAAAAACATTCTGAAACGGGAGGGAAACGCGCATCACTCCGCCCCGTTCCGGCCTTCCCGCAGAAAATCCATGAACGCCGCCGCCTGCCGGGACGGCATCCGACGGCGCCGGGTGATCAGACGAAACCTGCGAGCCGGACAATATGCGCTCAGGCTGTAGACATGCACCGCGTCTTCCGGCGAAACCACAAAATCATCCATTACCCCCACGCCAAGCCCGCGCGTCACCAACGCCTTGGCCAGCACCACATTATCCGCCACATGGGCCACGTTCAGCCGGATATCCCTGGCCTCCAGAGCGGGAGCAAGATGCGGCGTGACCGTGCCGTCCCCCGCAAGAGCCACAAAGGGCACATCGGCCAGTTCTTCCAGAACGGGCGAGGCGCTCAGCCGCGGCTCGTGATCACGCGGGGCCACAAGCACCAGCCCGGCTTCAAACAGTTCCTCGGCCTGTACGCCACGCGGAAGGGACGCGCCGGACAGAATGGCGCAATCAGCGCTGCCGTTCATGATCTGCTCGCACATGGCGCCGAATCCGCGCACCTCAATCCGCATCCTCACCATGGGGAAACGTCGGGTGAACACTTCCAGGCGGGGCGGCAGATAGTACAGCGCCACGGCCAGCGTGGTGACCACCGTAACCTCCCCACCGACTGGTTCACCCTCCGGAGCCAGCTCATGCCGCAGTTCCCGCAGCATGCCGAAGATATCGTCCGCCTTTTCAAGAACCGTCCTTCCGGCTTCCGTGAGCTGCAGGACGCTGCCCTTTTTCCTGAACAGCCGGACGCCGAGCTCCGCTTCAAGCTGCCGTATCTGGTAACTGATCGCAGGCTGGCGGCACCCCAGCTCCCGGGCCGCGCCCGAAAGACTCCCCGTCCTGGCCGTCAGACAAAAGCCCTTCAGCCACTGCAACATTCCGCCGCTGAGTTCTTCACGCGTCTGTCGAGACATGTTCCCCCTCCCCCGGCCTGATCCACATCTGCCGCATCATAAAAAATTTTCATATCCATAGAAAAATTTTTTATATCAATTTTTGTTTGACAATTTTTTTTATAGATGCTTCCGTCAGAATCGTCAAAACACTTTCAAACGTCGCTCTGTTGCGGAACCGTGCTGATGGCGGCGCACGTGGCGTACGGTTCTGCTCCGACAGTGGAGCGGCAGCATGTTGCCGCAAAGGCAGCATGCATCAACGGCGGCTCGCCTGCGCCTTCGTGCGGCTTCGCCGCCCGAGGGTTCCGCTCCGCGAGATATTTGCCCGCGGCCTTCTGATGCCGCGCGATCGGCCCTGCCGATACTCGCTCCCGCTTGCGTTTTGCGCGGAAAACGCGGCGTGCCTCCGGCGGTCGGGGATATGTTCAGCACAATTCTGCAACAGAACGATCCGAAAATCTCAACCCATTCAGCGGGGAAACATCATGGACAAGGTTCTGCTCATTGACCCGAGGGACAATGTCGTCACGGCCCTGGAACCCGTAAAGAAAGGTGAATGCTTTACGGCGGCAACGGAGAGAGGCGAAGAAAGCTTCACCGCCCTTCAGGATATTCCCATGGGGCACAAGCTGGCTGTGCGTGCCATTCCCCGGGGAACCCCCGTGTTCAAGTACGGCTCCGCCATCGGTGACGTCACGGCGGACATCGCCGCCGGGGAACATGTTCACAGCCATAATCTTTCCGGTTATCGCGGCAGAGAATAACACTCCAACCCAGTATGTCCGGAGAACACATATGACATTCGCACAGGAATTCCAGGGCTATCGCCGCCCTGACGGGCAGGTCGGCATCCGCAACCGTCTGGCGGTCATCGCCGCCATGGACAACGTCAACCCCGTAGCCCGGCGCATTGCCTCCCTTGTCCGCGAGGCAATCGCCGTTACGGTTCCCTTCGGGCGGGGGCAGACGGGGCTGGACAAGGCCCGTCACGACGGCGCGCTTGCCGGGCTGGGGCGCAACCCCAATTTCGGCGCGGCGCTTGTGGTCAGTCTTGAACCGCATTCAGCCCGGGCTCTGGCAGAGGCCATTGCCGTTTCCGGCAAGCCGGTGGAATGGCTGGCCGTTCAGCCCTGCGGCGGAACGCTGAAAGCCACGGAACAGGGCGTGCGCCTCGCCGCCCGGCTTATGGGCAGGGCCAGCGCGCAGACGCGTGAACCTATCCCTCTCTCGGAACTGGTCATAGGGGCGGAATGCGGCGGCTCGGACACCACATCGGGCATCACCGCCAACCCCCTGCTCGGCATGCTGGGAGATTGCATGGTGGATGCCGGGGCCACATGGATTCTCAGCGAAACCGAGGAAGTGGTCGGCGCGGAGCATTCGCTCATCGAACGGGCGGCAAGCCCTGATGTGGCGGCCCGCATGAAGATGGTCGTGAAGAGAATGGAGGATCAGGCCATCTATCAGGGCACACGGGTCTGGCCCATGAGCGCCGACAATATCGCGGGAGGGCTTACCACGCTTGAGGAAAAGGCGCTCGGCAACGTGCGCAAGGGGGGAACACGTCCCCTCGGGGAAGTTCTGGAGTATGGCGAACGCCCCTCGAAACGGGGGCTGGTTTTCCTTGACGCGCCCGCGCCCGGCACGGAAAACATTACCGCGCTGTCTGTCAGCGGCGCCCAGATGATCCTGTTTACCACGGGAGTGGGAAACCCCGTGGGCAGTCCGGTTTCACCCACCGTCAAAATCACCGGAAATCCCTCGACGGCGGACTCTTTTGCCGACAATATCGACGTGGATCTGGGCGGGGTTATTTCCAAGGAATACAGCATGGAGGAAGGGGTGGAAAAACTCGGCGCCTTCATGATGGAAGTCGCTTCGGGCCGCATGACGCAAAGCGAAATGCTGGGAGATATGGAAATCGTGGTCAGCCCCGTGGATGTGAGTTTTCTCACCCATTATCATCCTGCATGACGGTGCCCGCCGCGTTCCGCCGAGATTGACAACGGCCCTGTCCCGCGCGTATCGTGTCTTCCGTCAGGTGTCCTTTGGACTTGATAGGGAATCCCGTGCAAAACGGGAGCGGACCCGCCGCCGTGAGCCTCTTCTTCGCTGAATGAAAGAGAACGGTTCCCCCTGTGCGCCACTGGAATTGCATTCCGGGAAGGCCGGGAACCGCGAGGCAAGCCGGAAGACCTGCCTGGCAAGGAACGTCCCGCCCGCGCGGGACGCCCCTCCGGCACGGGATCATTGCCGGCAGGTACTCTGGAGCAAAATACGGAAGCTCCATGATCACACGATCATGGAGCTTTTTTCATGCCCCCCTGCGCAGAAACATGATCCTCCCCCGGCGGCGCCCGCAAATCCGGCGCGCGGCGCGCCCTTTTTCTGTATTTCGCGGCCCGGCGCGACAACACGGGAGTTCGCATGCGCACTCAAACCCTCCTCAAACGCGGCCTTGGCGTCAGCTTCGCCCTGCTGCTCGCTCTGAGCCTCCTTGTTTCTTCCGCCATTGCGGAACAGGGCAGGAAAGGCATCCTGCTGGTAGCCTTCGGAACCAGTGAAGAGAAGGCTCTGCCCGCCTACGAAGGCATCGAGGCGGCCTTCCGCCCCGCGCTGGAACAGGGTGAACCTCTGGTATGGGCATATACTTCCAACATCATCCGTACCAAACTCGGCAGGCAGGGCAAGAAAGTCTACTCCGTGGACGAGGCGCTGGACGCCCTTGCCGAACAGGGGGTGACGGATCTGTCCGTGCAGTCTCTGCACATCATGGCGGGCGAGGAATTCACCAAGCTCGACCGTCTGCTCCAGAGCAACGTGCTCAAGCATCCCGGACGCTTCAAGACCATGACGCTGGGCCGCCCCCTGGTGGAATCCATGGATGACGCGCAGGCCGTGGCAAAGGCAGTCCTGCGCGCCGTGCCTTCCGCCCGCAAAAGCGGCGACGCCGTCCTGTTCATGGCGCACGGACAGGACGCCGGACGCTGCGACATGGTATTCGCGGGCATGAACGCCGTGATGAACGCCATCGATCCCCTTGCCTTCATGGCTTCCGTGGAAGGCTACCAGCGCATTGAGAACATCATCCCCATGCTGAAGGAAAAGGGAGTCACCCGCGTGTGGCTTATGCCGTTCATGGTGGTGGCGGGAGACCATGCCCGCAACGACCTTGCGGGCGACGAGCCTGATTCCTGGGCTTCCCTGCTCCGGAAGGAAGGTATGACCGTGTTTCCCGTACTCAGAGGCATGGGAGAAATCCCCGGCATTCAGGATGTATTCGCGCGGCATGCAGCGGAAAGTCATGACGATATCGTGAACCCGAAGATCAAGTTCACGGCGGAATAAGCCTCCCCCTGGCTGTCCGCCGCTTCAGACCGGCTTCCATCCCCCTGGAAGCCGGTCTTCTGTTCTTTTGGAGCATTTCGCCATTGAAATGCTCTCCTTCAGTCGAGCGGGGCGAGACTGAAGCCGCGACGCCCCCCTTCTCCGTGTCGCCGCAATTCACTTGCGGCGCAGAGCGACGGCGGCGTGAAACCTGCGAGCCAGAACACAGGGTCCTGACTGGCAGATATTTTCAAGAGCAAAACGCACCAGGAAGCCGGGCAGAAAAACTGCGGGGCAGAACATGCGTCCTGTTCATGCACAACCTCACAGGCAGCCTGCGCGGCAGCCTCTTTCCCCGGATCGGGACTCCCCGCTCCGTATCCATCTCCGGGGAACTCCGCGCTGATTTTGCCGCACTGCCCCGGAAGATGGCTGAAACAACTCTAGAGAATCTATAAGTCCCGCAAATCGTTATTCATCATTTTCTTCTTGAAATAATTGGAATATTTTTCAAATATGGGATAGAAATGTGCCTTGAAAGGCAATGCCGTTTCGTCTTTTCCAAAGATCGAAGGATATTCCCATGCGCGTTTTCTCTTTCCTCTCCGTCAAAGTTCTCCCGCGCCGCGCCGCCTGCGCCGCCCTGTTCGCCTGTATCCTTGCCCTGCCGCCGTCCGCCCTGGCCGGCCCCATCCGGGCAAAAAGCGCCATTCTTTACGATCTGGACAGACGTGTTGTGCTGTATGAACAGAACGCCGACGCCAGGGTGCCGCCCGCCTCGCTGACCAAGATTCTCTCAATGTATCTGGTATTCGATGCCGTGGAGGACGGCAGGGTTTCGCTCAGGGATAACGTCAAGGTCAGCCGTCGCGCGGCGCTGGAGGGAGGTTCACGCATGGGGCTGCGTCCCGGGGACAAGCTGACGCTCGAACGCCTGCTGTACGGCATGGCCGTGGCTTCGGGCAACGACGCCAGTTGCGCGGTTGCCGAGTATGTCTACGGATCGCAGGCGGCTTTCGTCAAGAAAATGAACGTGATCGGCAAAAAACTGGGCATGGACGACAGCACCTTCAAAACGCCGCACGGCCTGCCCGCCAGGGGGCAGTATACAACCGCGCGCGACATGCTCAGCCTTGCCCGCAACTATATCGCGCGTTTTCCCAAGGCGCTGCGCTACCATTCCGCCCGCACCGTCACCATCCACAACCGCACCTGCGAAAACAAGAATCCGCAGCTTGGGCGCTACAAGGGCGCGGACGGCCTGAAAACAGGCTGGACCACAGCCTCGGGCTACAACATCATCACGACCGCCCGACGGGGGAAGACCCGGCTCATCGCCGTGCTGCTCGGCGCGCCCTCGGCTCAGGTACGCGCACGGGAAATCGACAGGCTTATGAACGGCGGTTTTGCCCTGCGCAACGGGAAAACCAAAACCGTGGCATCCTATCTGGGAGTCACTCGGACCACCCGCTATGCCTCACGCTGAGGCGGATGCTCTTCCTCTCCGGAACGTTCTGCGTTTGAAAATAGTTACCAGCCAGCCCCTGTGTGCTTACTCGCAGGCTTCACGCTTTCGCCCGGGCTTAACGCCGCAGGTGAATTGCGGCGACACCGGAGAGGGGAGGCTGTCGCTGCTTCCTTAACCGTCAGCGCAAAGCGCCTTGCGAAGAGGGAGACCGGGGATGAGTCTCGCCCTGCCCGGCTCCACAGAGCATTTCAGCAGCGGAATGTCCCGGTTCCATGCAACATTGAATACGAAGCATTCACGGGGACATGCAAAATCTGCGCCGGAAACCGGAACGCGGCAGGGGCGGAGCGCCGGATTCCCGGCGCTCCGCCCCCATGTCTTTCAAATCTTCCGGCGGCGGCTGGCCGCCTTTGGGATTTCCAGAGCATCTTGCTGCTGAAAATACCTGCCGGTCACAGCCCTAGGGGTGATCCTTGAACTTGTTCATGGTATGTTCCGAGCCGCTGTGACAGGGCGTGCAGTCCATAATACCCTTGGCGATATCGGATTCGCCGCCCTTGGTATGGCATTCGCCGCAATACCTGAGAGCCTCCGGCTTGCCTGCGGCCCCCTTCCAGTCCTTGCCCGCATCGATCTTGGCGTTGAAGATTTCAACGGCCTTGCGCGACACGTCGGCCGTGATGCGGCCGCAGCGTTCGCTGCGTTCCTTGCCCGATGCCGGGAGCTTGGTATTGTAACACCATTTGGATACGGAAATATGGCAGAGCACAGAACCGGAAGGATTGGAAGGAATATCTCCTTTCACGCCCTGCGCCATGTCACCCGGCTGATAGATGGGCAGAGCGGTCTGCTCATACCAGCGGTACAGCTCCGTCACCATGGGGTCACGCTCCTTGCGGCCCCAGAACAGAGCATATGCGGCGGCTGCGCCGTACAGCGCCCCGCAGATGGTGCCCCAGTCCGATATCCCGCCCTTGTTGGCCTCAAGCATGGTGAAGGGAAACGTATTGTACGGAGCGCCGTACTTTTCGCCCAGCACCCCGATAATGCTGTAGAACGCGCCGTATCCGCAGGCATAGCCCTTGTACCAGTACCCCTCGTAGGCGATCTTCGCGCATTCCTCCGGATCCAGTTTATGGGGCTTCCAGCCGAACTCCCCATACTGCTGAGCAAAATGACCGTTCTGCCCGGGGGAAATCACAGGCCCTTCAGAAGCGGCAACTCCCGTTTTCACCATGGCCGCGACGGCGCTGCCCGCGGCAATGCCGCCGAGGGTTCCCAGCATGGCTCTCCTGCTCAATTCCATAGTCTCTCTCCTTAGACTGCAGATGTGACCGGGATGCAGCAAAAAACCGCACCTCATAATTGCGAAAAACCACGACTTTCCATCTCTCTCCAAAATCGTCATGATTTTCACATTGAATATTCCCAATCAATATCATTCTGTCAAGAGGGATTTTTCGCTTTTATCCCAAACATGAAAAAAGACGGCAATTTCTCTCGTTATCGCGATGAAATACCGTCTTTTTCCTTCTTCAGCAGAATGATTTCCACTGCGGTGCCATGACGATGAAAAATACTCCCTACGACTTCGGAACTCTCCTTTCACGCGCGGCAAGCCCGAGAAACAGCCGGTGCATGCGGGTATCGCGAGTAAGTTCGGGATGGAACGAGGTTGCCAGAATATTACCCTGGCGCACGGCCACCGGCCCGGATACGAGAGCGTCCGTCTCCGCCACTTCGGCCAGCACGCGCACCTCCGTTCCCACATGGGTTATCAGCGGCGCACGGATGAACACGGCGGGCAGAGGATGCTCCTCACCGTGCTCCAGCTCCCGGACGCGCAGGCGGCATTCAAAGCTGTCGGCCTGACGCCCGAAGGCGTTACGCCGCGCCGTCGCATCCAGCAGCCCGAGACGCGGCTGATCCAGAGGCTCTCCATCCGGGCCTTCAATATCCCGGCACAGCAGGATCAGCCCGGCGCAGGAGCCGTACACGGGCATCCCGTCTGCAATCCGCGCCCGCAGCGCGTCCATCAGCCCCCGTTCCAGCAGAAGTTTGCCCATGACGGTGCTTTCTCCGCCGGGCAGAATGATGCCGTCAAAGGCATCCAGTCCGGCAGCGGCTCCGCAGGAAAGCGGCTTGCGGATCTCTTCGGCGCGCGCGCCGCAGGCTCGAACCATGCGGGCATGCTCGACAAACGCTCCCTGCAGGGCCAGCACCCCGATACGCAGATCGGCGAACGCGCTCACCAGCCCCGCTCCTGCATACGCTCTTCCGGCGCGAGGGTGGAAATTTCCAGACCGGGCATGGGGTCGCCAAGATCCCGTGAAACCTCGGCCAGAATATCATAATCGCGGTAATGGGTGACGGCGGCTACAATGGCGCGGGCGCGCCCTGCCGGATCGGCGGACTTGAAGATGCCCGATCCCACAAAGATGCCGTCACAGCCCAGCTCCATCATCAACGCCGCGTCGGCGGGCGTGGAAATGCCGCCGGCGGCAAAGTTCACCACCGGCAGGCGTCCCGCCCGGCGCGTGGCCGTCACCAGATCCAGCGGAGCGGCCAGCTCCCTGGCAAAACCGGGAACCTCATCCTCGGGCATGTTGCACAGCTCGCGGATCTGCCCCATAACCATACGGCAGTGGCGCACCGCTTCCACCACATTGCCCGTGCCGGGTTCCCCCTTGGTGCGGATCATGGCCGCGCCTTCGCCTATGCGCCGCAGCGCCTCGCCCAGATTGCGCGCTCCGCAGACAAACGGCACCCGGAACGGTTTCTTGTCGATGTGGAAACGATCGTCTGCGGGCGTCAGCACTTCACTCTCGTCGATATAGTCCACGCCGAGCGCCTCAAGAATACGCGCCTCAACCACATGCCCGATCCTCGCCTTGGCCATGACCGGAATGCTGACCGCTTCCATGATCCGTCTGACAATGCCGGGGTCCGCCATGCGGGCCACCCCTCCGGCCTTGCGGATGTCGGCTGGCACGCGCTCCAGCGCCATTACCGCGCAGGCTCCGGCTTCCTGAGCGATCTTCGCCTGTTCCGGCGTGGTCACGTCCATGATCACACCGCCCTTGAGCATCTGCGCCAGACCGGCCTTGAGCTTGAATGTTCCCTTTCTTGCATTCTGTCCGTCTTTTCTCATCAAAGGCTCCTCGTGTTCTGAAGTTCCCTCTCCGGGGAAAACCTGTCGGTTCCTTCCCGCTCCCCGGCATGTCATGGGATGCCATGCCGGCATGGAGCGCGTTTCTTGCAGAAATAGACCTTGCGCGGTAAAAGGCAATTGATCCGCAATAAACAGGATCAATAAACATTGTATGCATGACAATATGAATATTACCGCCCTTCTCGCCGGACTCTCCGCCCGCAACGGGGATCGCCCCAAATACCTCGCTCTGGCCGACGCTGTGGAACAGGCGTTCCGGGAACATGAACTCCCCCCCGGCACAGCCCTGCCGCCGCAGCGCGCTCTGGCCCGCGCCCTCGGCGTCACCCTGGGCACGGTCAGCCGCGCCTATGCCGAAGCCGCCACGCGCGGACTGGTGGAAGCCTCGGTGGGCAGAGGCACCTTTATCCGCGTTCAGCGTCCGGATGTGGACGTCATGCCGCCGGAAGCGGCGGAAGGCGGAGAGGCCGCCCCTGACGCGCCGCACTGCCTCCCGACGAAAAGACCTGCGGCAGATGCCGGAAACCACGCTGTTCTCCGCGCGAAACCGGCCTTGCACAATCTCGGCTTTATCGCTCCCTTCGAGCATCTCAATCCCTCTCTTTCGCAAGGGCTGCGAAAGCTGACGGAACATGACGCCGCCATGCTGGACGGACTGCAGAGCTACCGGAGACCCGGCGGCATGCTGCGTCATCGTGAGGCCGGCGCCCTGTGGGCGGGCCGATACGGGCTGGCCGCACGGCCCGCGGACCTGCTGATCTGCGCCGGTTCCCAGCACGCGCTGCTGACCATTCTGACCTCGCTGTGCGCGCCCGGCGACCGCATCGCAGCGGAAAGCCTGAGCTACCCCCTGCTGCGCCAGCTGGCCCGCCGCCTCCGCATCCAGATTGTGCCCGTGCGCGCGGACGCAGGCGGCATGTCACCCGACGCGCTGGACTCTGCGTGCCGGGGAGCGCCGCCGGGCAACCGGGTGCGGGCGGTCTACCTCATGCCTTCCTGCCGCAATCCCACGCTTACCCGCATGAGCCTGCGCCGGCGTGAAGAGATTGTGGAAGTCTGCCGCCGGCACGACCTGCTGATCATGGAAGATGACGTGTTCGCCCTTGCCCACAGCCGGGATGACGCGCCGGACAAAGGCTCTCGCCTGCCTCCTCTGGCGGGACTCGCTCCGGAACGCACCTGCTTCATCGCCGCCACCAGCGAAGTGCTGGGCGGAGGGCTGCGCGTGGCCTACCTCTGCCCGCCTCAGCATCACCTGGAAGAGCTGGAGAAAACCATTTCCTATACCATTTCCATGGTTCCCCCGCTCATGGCGGAACTGGCCGCGCGCTGGATCCGCGACGGCACGGCGCAGCACGTCCTTGAGGCCAAGCGGGCCGAGGCCGCTGCGCGCTGCGCTCTCGCGCGCGATATTCTGGACGGTTTTGAACTGATCGCGCGCCGCACGGGCTTCTTCTGCTGGCTGCGCCTGCCCGAACCATGGACGGGCGTGCGCTTTGCCGACGCGGCGCGGGCACGGGGCGTACTGGTGGCCGAAGGCGAGCATTTCGCCATGGGGCATGGCGTGCCCGAACACGGTGTGCGCATCGCGCTGGGCGGTGCGGAACGCCGGGAAGAACTGGCCGCCGCGCTGGAAGCCCTGGCCGAAATCTTGCATAAGGGCAATTAAGGAACCGCCGATTTATTCACGGAATAAATCGGCCCCATGCCCAAAGAGGC
>ENA-UEOJ01000512-UEOJ01000512.1-human-gut-metagenome-genome-assembly--contig:-NODE-512-length-31427-cov-6.158373_pt1 | contig 31427 bp, 23 predicted proteins | sample MGYA00242885_ERZ507886 | MGnify/ENA primary metagenome ERZ507886 (study PRJEB26167, sample SAMN06115505) | human gut metagenome | host: Homo sapiens | place: China:Anhui | collected 2015-08-07 | study... | reverse complement strand
CTTATTGGGGTTCTTAGGGGCGTGCAGCCCCTAAGGCGGGGTCCGCTGCATCCGCAACAGCGGGACTTTTCTTTGCTACTTTCTTTTGGTCACAAAAGAAAGTAGGAGTTCCCGGGAGACTGCCGTTAATCTCACAGCACCAGCCTGACCGTAGTCTTGCCGATCCGCAGCGTATCATTGTTCTGCAAACGGTGCTCGCCGTCGATGCGCTCACCGTTGACGTAGACCTTGGCACGGTCAGAGAGCGGCTGCACGAGCAGCGCGTCCCCCTGTGCGGCCAACACACAATGCTGCGGGGAGACCTTGCGGTCCGGCAGACAGAGGTCACACTGTGCGGCGTCGCTGCCGATAATCAAGCTGCTTTCCACCATGCCGGCCCAGCGGCTCTCGGCAATCGAGGAGCGCTGGCTCCAGAACAGCGTGACCCAGCGGCGGGGCAAGGCGTTCGGTTCCCCCGCACCGGCCAGCAGATGCTCGGCCTCGGCCTCCTGCTCGGCGGCGCGGTCCCGGCGTCGCACGCCCCACCAGCTGCCCAGCAGCACCAGCAGCAGCACCGCCGCAATCAGCAGCGGCACCCGGAACCGGGCAAAATAAAAGGCTCTGTCCCGCGGCCAGACGAATACCTTGAACGTGGCCGTGTCGCGGCTGCTGCTGACGTTGGCCGCGCTCATCTTGCCGGACACCCGGTTCAGCGCTACCGTGTAGTCGCCTTTGTAGAGCGGCTCGATTTCCAGCTCCGCCGCGCGGGCATCCTCGCTGATCGTCACGGATTTGACCTGCACGCGCCAGTTCCATATATCTTTGCTCCGCACCTCATAAAGCTGCGGTTTGTTCGCGTTCTCGTTGATGGGCTGGTTGAAGGTCAGGCGCAGCTTGTCGCGGCGCAGCGTTTCGACCTTCGTCACCTGGGGCTTGGCCAGACGGTAGCCCATGTAGACGGTCTGGCTGCTCCTGATGGCGCTGCCCAGCTGCGGCATGGCCAGCGTCAGTGTCTCAAGGCGCTCACCGTAGAGGCTTTCGGGCACCTCGGTCTTGATTTCCAGCGCTGTGGCGAGGTATTCCTGCTTTTTCTTCAGCTCGTCGCCCAGTGTCGAGGCTTCGCACAAAACCAGCCTGCCGTCGGCGGCGCTTTCCAGCGTCTCAAACGCGCCCGGCCTGTCGGTCATCAGGTAGATGTACGCCGCCATACCGATCTGATCGCTCACGTCGCTGGCCAGCGTTGCAAACAGGGTCATATTCGTCAGCACCTGCCCGGCGTCGGTCACGATCATGGCCGCCTTGCGGGGGGCCAGCGCCTGATAGTCGCTTTGCAGCTCACTGTAGACCGCTGAAATCAGCCGGGCCGTGTCCATGCTGCCCTCGACCTGCTTGATGCTGCCCAGCGTCTTGTACATCAGGTTCTTGTCCGACGTTGCCGGCAGCACGCACTCGGTACTGCCTGCCGTCGTGTACAGCATCAGCTGGTCATCGTCGCCCATCGCGTTGATGAGCTTGCGCACCCCGCCAAGCATCGTATAAAACTCCGATGGTGCGATGCTTTTGCTGTTGTCCAGCGCCAGAATGTAGCAGATCGGGTCGCTGGCCGCCGCCACAGAGCGGACCTCCAGCCTGCGGTCTCCGAGCGTCAGCTCCGGGCCTGCCGCCTGCACCTTGATGGGTGAGTAGGAGTTTCCGTCCCCGTCCAATGCGTAAAAGTAGACGTCCAGCTCCGGCACATTGACATAGACCTGCTCCATCTTGAAGCTGCCCGCGCCCGACATGCCGACGGTGGTTTCCGCCGCCGCGCCGAACGCGCCCAGCGCTGCCAGCAGCAGCACCAGCAGCGCGCAGAGCCAGAGTTTATGCTGTCTCATGGGGTCCTCCCCTCGTGTGGTCAATCACCGATTTTTCTGTGCAGGGCGCGCAGCGCCATGATGGCCTTGCGGCGGCGCTTCGTTTGGGCCTTTGCGGTTTTTTGCGGGGCAGGGGCCGCCGGGGCCGTCGGGCGGGTCATCGGCGCGGGGACCACACTGCCGCTCTCCTCGTCGTCCTCGTCGGCCAGCGTGATGCTGGGCATCAGGGGGCGGTGCGGGGTGGGCGGGGGCGGCGTGCCCTCGTCCAGAATCGGCTCTCCCTGCTGGCGCAGGATCGGGTAGGAGAAGATCGCGCCGGGAATCTCCACTTCCTCATGGGCGTCGCCGGGCTGGGGGTTTGGGGTGGTGTCAAAATAATCCGGCGACGGCGTGACGACCGTGTTCGTCCGCGGCTCCTCGTCGTCCAGGCCGGGCGCTACAACGCGGTTCGCGTCCGGGGCGGGCGGCTCCTCCGCGGGGGCTTCCTCGCTGCCGCGCAGCGCAGATGCCGCTGCATCGACCTTGTTAGCCGACAGATCCAGCCGCGGTTCGGCATCCGCCTCGGCCAGCTCCTCCTTATGGGGGACCAGCGGGGCGTTCTGGCTGGCGTACTCCTGCGTTTTTTGCAGTTCCTCAATCATTTTTGCCAGATAGTCCATCATCTCGCCGCGGGTCTTTTCCATCTCCGAGATACGGCTCTTTAGATCCTGCAGCCGCAGACGGTGGGCGTTCTGGATCTCGCGCGTTTCGTCGGTGGCGGACTGCACCATCTTGCGGGCCTGGGCAATGGCCTGCTCACGCGCAAGCTGGTCGATGGCTTCGGCCTTGAGGTTCGTGTCCTTCAAAATTTGGTCCGCATCGTCCCGGGCCTGCTGGCGGATGCGCGCAGCCTCGGCCTCGGCGTCGGCAATGACCTTATCACGGTCCGCGATGACCTGCTGGCGGGCCTGGTCATGGGCGCGGCCCTTGACGCGCAGCGCGGAGTTTGCCTCCTCGCAGCGCTCGGTCAGCTCCTTATTTTCCCGCGTCAGGTCGCTGTTTTTCAGGCGCAGCATATCAACCTGGTTCGTCAGCGAATGGCTGCGCTCCTTCACGGTGGAGAACTGCGTTTCGAGATTGGCGCGGTAGCTTTGCAGCTTATCCACCTGCCCGGCCAGCGTGGCGTTCTGGGTCGAGAGGGTCTGGTTCTGCATGACCAGTCCCTGGGCGTGGCGGCGCAGGGCGTCGTTCTCCTGCCGGAGCGTGCGCAGCTCCGACGTCATGGCGGTCAGGTGCTGCTCATAATCGGCGCAGAGGTCCTCCATGGCCTGATGCACGTCCTCCGGCTCATAGCCGCCAAAGCGCGCCTTGCGCATGCCGCTCTGCTCTATGTAATTGTCGATGTCGATTTTGGGCATTGGTAACTACTCCCAACTAAAATTTACATATACTCCATTTTATTATAGAGCAAGATGTGACGTAAAGCAAGGGAAAAGGCAAAAAAGGCGCTGCTTTGCCGCACACAAAAAAACCGCCCGCTCCATGGCGGAGCGGGCGGCGAAAAGCCTAATGATTCAGTTCAAATCAAGCGTTGACCTGGGAAGCAGCAACAGCGCAGGCGACGGTCATACCGACCATCGGGTTGTTGCCGGCACCGATCAGACCCATCATCTCGACGTGAGCCGGGACGGAGGAGGAGCCAGCGAACTGGGCATCACCGTGCATACGGCCCATGGAGTCGGTCAGGCCGTAGGAGGCAGGGCCGGCAGCGACGTTGTCGGGATGCAGGGTACGGCCCGTGCCGCCGCCGGAAGCGACGGAGAAGTACTTCTTGCCGTTCTCGATAGCCCACTTCTTGTAGGTACCGGCGACCAGATGCTGGAAGCGGGTGGGGTTGGTGGAGTTACCGGTGATGGAAACCTCAACGCCCTCAGCCTTCATAATGGCAACGCCCTCCAGAACGTCGTTGGCGCCGTAGCACTTGACAGCAGCGCGCTCGCCGTCGGAGTAGGGGATGGTCTCGACGACCTTGAGCTCGCCGGTGGCGAAGTCATAGTCGGTCTTGACGTAGGTGAAGCCGTTGATACGGCTGATGATCTGGGCAGCGTCCTTGCCCAGGCCGTTCAGGATGACGCGCAGGGGCTCCTTGCGGACCTTGTTGGCGGTACGGGCAATGCCGATAGCGCCCTCAGCGGCGGCGAAGGACTCGTGGCCGGCCAGGAAGGCGAAGCAATGGGTGTCCTCATGCAGCAGCATGGCACCCAGGTTGCCGTGGCCCAGACCGACCTTGCGCTGCTCAGCGACAGAGCCGGGGATGGTGAAGGCCTCGAGGCCCTCGCCGATGGCAGCTGCACAGTCGGCAGCGCTCTTCAGGCCGCGCTTAACGGCAATGGCGGTGCCCAGGGTGTATGCCCAGACAGCATTGTCGAAGCAGATGGGCTGGATGCCGCGGATGATCTTATCGCAGTCGATGCCCTTGGCCAGCAGCATCTCGTTGCAGGCGTCGAGGCTCTCAAGGCCGTTGGCCTTCAGGCAGGCCTCGATCTTGGGCATACGGCGATTCTGGGATTCAAAAGTTGCCATAATCTATGTTCCTCCCTCTCTTATTCTTCACGCGGGTCGATGTACTTGACAGCGCCCTGCTCGGCAGAGAAGCGGCCGTAGGTGCCGATGTTCTTCTCGTAGGCTTCCTTCGGGTCCTTGCCGTGACGGATGTCCTCCATCATTTTGCCCAGACGGACGAACTGATAGCCGATGACCTGGTTGTCCTTGTCCAGAGCGGTCTTGAGGATGTAGCCCTCGGTCAGCTCCAGATAGCGGACGCCCTTGGCCTTGGTGGAGAAAATGGTACCGGTCATGGAACGCAGGCCCTTGCCCAGGTCGTCCAGACCAGCGCCGACAGGCAGACCGTTCTCGGAGAAGGCGGTCTGGCTGCGGCCGTAGACGATCTGCAGGAACAGCTCACGCATAGCAACGTTGATAGCGTCGCAGACGAGGTCGGTGTTCAGAGCCTCCAGAATGGTCTTGCCGGGCAGGATCTCGCCTGCCATAGCGGCAGAGTGGGTCATGCCGGAGCAGCCGATGGTCTCAACGAGGGCCTCCTCGATGATGCCGTTCTTGATGTTCAGGCTCAGCTTGCAGGTACCCTGCTGGGGAGCACACCAGCCCACACCATGGGTGTAGCCGCTGATATCCTCAATTTTATACGCCTTGACCCACTGGCCCTCTTCAGGGATGGGCGCGGGACCGTGCTTGGGTCCTTTTGTGATCGGGCACATTGCGTTGACCTGTGCGGAGTATTCGATCATAATTTTCTCTCCTTTGCATATTGTTAGGCTTTTCACAGCTATCTTTATTATAAAGGGTCGAATCCTGTTTTTCAAGATGTTAGTTTATGCTAACCTTTTGTTTTTTCGCATTTTGTGCCCCCGGGCGGCATAGCGGGCGGCGAAACCGCATGGCGCAGTTGGGAGAGAGGCGTGCGGAGTGTAGGGGCCGATGCCCGCATCGGCCCGCGGCATACGGGAATGTGCCGGGTCGTGATAAAGCGGCAAAAGCCCCTCCGGCCTCGCCACACAAAAAAGCGCCGCCCTTTTCCCCAAGAGCGGCACTTCCCTATTCAAAACCGTTCAGTACAAAAAACCAAAAATCACCCGCGACACTGCGCCGCAAACTGCCATCATCACAACGGCGGCAAGGATGGGCGGCAGCCATTGCCGGGCCAGACCGGGATGATCCGCCGGGACGTCGGGCTTCGCCTTTTTGCCATGCTTTGCCGGGGCCTTTTCTGGCACGGTATCCTCTTTCTCCGGTAGACAGAACACCTGCAAAAGCGCGAAAAGCAGCATAATTTCCGGGAAGATCATCGACACGCGAATCGAAATGACCGCATGGGCCAGGTAACTGATCAGCGCCAGCGTGACGGGCGCTACGCCGGGGCGCAGCCAGTTCTGCGCGGCCCTGCGCAGGTGCGCAATGACAAACCACAGCCACGCCGCCAGCCCGGCAGCGCCGGTGGTCAGCAGCAGCTCCAGATATTCGTTGTGGGCGGCATAGAACGTTTTCATCCGGTCCGTGATGCCCGCGCCCGCCCAATCGGCCACCGCCGTGTGCATCATGCCGGGGCCGACGCCCAGCAGCTTGCGCCAAACGGGCTGTGCCAGCCAGCTTTCCACCGTGATGCGCCAGGCCGTGCCGCGGTAGGTGCCCCAATTGTCGTTGAAGATCAGCACATCGTCCAGGCGGCCCAAGCTCGGGAAGCCCGGCACACAATTGGCCAGCAGCGTCAGCACCGCCGCACCGGCGACGATGCCCCCCGCCAGCACGCGGCCCGGCCTGTACAGCGGCAGCTCCCGCCCGCGCAGGCCAAAATACAGCACGGCCCAGACCACAAGGCAGACCACAAACCCGCGCTGCGCCACATGGCCCAGTGCCGCCAGCATCGGCTTGCCGCCCTGGGTGTAGACGTGGGTGCGCATATACTGCATCCATCCAGCGTGGAAGAAGAAGAACGCCCCGATGACCGCCAGCCGCCGCAGCGTGCGGGTCGTAAAATTTTTCTGGCAGATCAGCACGAGCGCCGCCACGCCGACGCCGAGCATCAGCCCCTCGGCATCCACCACAGCCAGCGCCAGCCCGCCGAAAAATGCCGGAATACCGTAAAATACTGTGTGCCGCGGCCCGCGCGCGACGAGGAACGCATAGAACACAAGCGGCAGCGCAAACGCCATGAACCCGGAGCAGAAGTTTTTCTGTCCCAGCGTCGAGAAAAACTGCGCGCGCTCGACAACTGCCGTGTCGGCATACGTGCCGATGAGGTCGATATTAAAGATGTTGAGCACATACAGCACCGTGACCAGCGCCGTCGTGACGCCGACGCAGAACGTCAGCCCGTTCAGAATTTTCTGCGGCGCAAACGCGCGGATAGCCAGATACCCCGCCGCCGTGAACAGCACCATCATACAGCCGCCGTAGTAGCCGCCAAGCCCCCAGAACGAGGCCCCCGGCGAGAGGGAGAGCACGGTGGACACCACGCCCGACGCTGTGACCGCGCCCAGCGCCCAAAGTGCGGGGTCGGCTTTCCACGGCAGGCGGCCCTGATCCGGCCTTGCGCCGACACAGGCCAGCGCGCCGAGCCAGAGCGCGAACGCCCAGCTCAGGGTGCAGATGCCGGTGAATTTGACAACGCCGAGGTTGGAGAATTTATCGATATACAGCGGGAACACGCAGAGCGCGGCCAGCAGAAACGCCGTGGCCGAGCGCGCGGCCAGCTTGCGCAGTTGTTGGGATTGGGTCATAGAAAGCCTCTTGAAATACATACTTTGTTATCGGAGCTGCTATGTAGGGGCCGCACATGTGCGGCCCGCCGCCTAACGGAAAACGCCCATCTGCAGGAAGGCCGCGGGCCGGGCATGCCCGGCCCCTACATGTCTCCCGGCAACACCATATTTTACCCCGTGCCACGCAAAATTTCAACCATTCTCCACAGGTTTTACAAGACTGACACAAATCAGCCCCGCTGCGGCACAGATCCCGGCCAGCCAGTGCCGGGCGGCCAGGGGCAGGGCCTGCGCACCGATATAGCTCAAAATGCTGCCGCCGCTCATACCCAAAGCAATAAAACCGTAGTTCACCCCGGCGTGGGGCAGGCCGAACAGGTCGGTGTTGAAGGACGGCTGTACCGCCGCGCCGCCCGAGTAGAAAAACGTGAGCACCGCGTAGGCCGCCAGCACCCACCACTGCCCCGCAAACGCAAACCACGCACTGCCCGCGGCCAGGCCGAGATACACCGCGTACAGCACCGGCTTGCGGCCCAGCCTGTCACTGACAGCAGGCAGCAGCATCCGCCCCGCCGCGCTGGCCGCCGACCCCAGCACGATGCTGTACGGCGCGGCGGACTCCGGCAGACCGCGCTCGGCTGCGATCTTGAAAATTTCCGGGCTGAACAACAGCACCGCCGGGGCCGACAGCGCCACCGCCGCCGCGCACAGCTTATACTGCGGCGTGCGGAGCATCTGTTTGTAATCAAGTCCCGGCTGCGGCGGACCGCTCTGCGCTTTGGGCGGCGGGTCCTGCAAAATCAGCGCCCCCGCGCCGCAGACGACGAGCATGACCGCCCCTACCGCGGCAAAGCAGACCCGGATGCCCCACGTCCCGCCGACACCCCTGACGAACACCGTAAAAAACGCGCCGGACAGCCCCATGGCGACGCCCGCCACGCCGGTGGCCCAGCCCTTTTTGTCCTGATACCACTTCTGCGCACACGCCAGCACCGCCGGGGCTAAAAACGCGCTGCCCAGCCCTGCGGGCACGCTGTAGACGACGAGAAACAGCGCGGCGTTCGCGGGCGGCACGAGCGCCGCCGCAAAGAACCCGCCCGCCAGCAGCGCCGTTCCCCACAGCCCGGCAAACCGCGGGCCGCGGGCGTCCTGCAAAAGCCCACCCACTGCGCAGCCGACACCGTAGGCCGCAACAAGCACCGCGAACGCCAGCATGGCCTGCCCGCGGGAAAACCCGTACCCCTGCATGACAGGCTGCTGGAACACACCCCACGCCGCCGGGATGCCGGTGAGCAGCTGTGCCGCCGCCCCTGCCGCCAGAATGTACGGCCCGCGATTTTGTTTTGGCACAGGTATCCCCTCCCCTTTTCGGGTTAGTATGCCCGGTTTGGATTGACAAAATGCAGCGCAAAAGGTATCATTATAAAGTATATAAAAGCAAAGAGCCTTCCCCCAGCGGGGGAAGGTGGCCAAGGCCCCGCCCGAGGCCGGATGCGGGGCGGCTTTGCCACCATTGCCCGTTTACGGGTTGCAATGGCAAGGTTTGCCCCTCATCAGTCACCTGCGGTGACAGCTTCCCCCTCAGGGGAAGCCATTATACAGTATAAGGAGAATACCATGAAAACTCAGCCTTTAAAAGGTATGCGCGATCTGCTCCCGCGGGAGCAGGCGCTGCGTGACTATATCCAGGGCCAGATTTTGGCCACCTACCGCGCCGCCGGTTTCCAGCGCATCTCCACCCCCATTCTGGAGGACATGGAGAATCTGGACAAGAGCGACGGCGGCGACAACCTGAACCTGATCTTCAAGGTCCTCAAGCGCGGCGACAAGCTCGAGCATGCGCTGGCAAGCGGCGACGAGAAGCAGCTGTCCGACATGGGTCTGCGCTATGACCTGACCCTGCCGCTGTCCCGCTACTACGCGGCCAACCGCAACGAGCTGCCCAGCCCATTCAAGGTCATCCAGACGGACCGCGTCTACCGCGCCGAGCGCCCGCAGAAGGGCCGTCTGCGCGAGTTCGTCCAGTGCGACATCGACATTCTGGGCGACTCCTCCCCCAACGCCGAGGTCGAGCTGATCGACGTAACCGCCCGCGCCCTGCTGAAGATCGGCTTCACCGGCTTCACCGTCAACATCAATGACCGCCGCATCCTGCGCGCGATGCTCGAGAAGATGGGCTTTGCCGCTGACCAGCTGGACTCCGTCTGCATCAGCTTTGACAAGATGGACAAGATCGGTGCGGACGGCGTTAAGGCCGAGCTGACCGAGAAGGGCTTTGCCGCCGAGGCCGTGCAGGCGCTGGACGACTTCCTGCGCGCGGGCGATTTCAGCCTGGACACCGTCGCCGCCAGGGTCGACGACGAGGCGCTGACCGCCGACCTGCGCTATGTCATCGCCGCCAGCGAGAAGGTCGCGGGCGGGCGCTACGGCATTGCCTACGCCCCCAGCCTCGTGCGCGGGCAGGGCTACTACACCGGCATGGTGTTTGAAGTCACCTGCCCGCAGTTCAGCGGGGCCGTGGCCGGCGGCGGACGCTACGACAACATGGTCGGCAAGTTCATCGGCCAGCAGGTGCCCGCCGTGGGCTTCTCCATCGGGTTCGAGCGCGTCTGCGGCATTTTGCTGGAGCAGGGCTACCGGATCCCCGGCGCGAAGCCGAAGATGGCGCTGCTCTACCTGAAAGACGCCGACTTTGCCGCCGTGCTGGCCAAGGCCGAATCCTTACGTGCCGACTACGACGTGACCGTGCTGCCCCAGGCGAAGAAGCTGGGCAAGCAGTTCGGCACGCTGGAGGCCGCGGGCTACAACGCCGTTGCCTTTGCAGACAACGACGACGTGAAGCTGCTTGGGCAGAAGGCCGAATAATTGCCGTAAAATTTGTGGGATGTGCCGAAAGTACGGTACATCCCACTTTTTTGTATTTGCTTTGTAACACACAGGGCGCGTTTTCCGTGTTATATTAGTGAAAAGGGAAATACAGGATGCCTTCCCCCTTGGGGGAAGGTGACCGAGGCCCCGTCCGAGGCCGGATGAGGGGCGAGCTTACCGCTATTGCCCGCAAACGGCTTAGTATCGCAGGGTCCGCCCTCATCAGTCAGTGGTCGGCGCCACTGACAGCTTTCCCCGAGGGGGGAGCCTTTACAAAGGAAAGGAGTATCCAACCATGAAAAAACGCATCGTCCGTATCACCGCTGCCCTGTGCGCCGCCGCACTGCTGGCGGGCTGCGGGGGCAGCATCAGCAGCAAAGACGGCGGGTACTACGCCACCGAAGCCGCCGCGCAGGAGAGCTACGCCAATTACGACAGCGCCGCGGGCAGTGTGGACAGCGGCCTTGTGCCGGAGAACGCCGCCGAGGCCGCCACCGACGAGACCGCACAGAAGATCATCTACAACGCCAGTCTTTCGATGGAGTCCACCGACTTTGACACGACCCGCGAGGCCCTGATGACCGCCGTCGAGGCCAACGGCGCATGGCTGGAATCCACAAGCCTGTACGGCACCGAGAAGGACCATGACCGTACCGCCGACTACACCGTGCGTGTGCCGGTGGGCAGCTACCGCGCGTTTCTGGCCGCCGTGGGCGACGCGGGCAGCGTGCTCAACATCAGCGAAAGCGCCGAGAACATCACGAGCAGCTACATAGACGTGCAGGCGCGGCTGTCCGCGCTGGAGGCCCAGCGGGACCGCCTGAACGCGCTGGCTGACCAGGCCGAGACGACGGCGGATCTATTGGAAATCGAGAGCCAGCTCTCCGACGTGCAGTACCAGCTGGAAAACTACACCCGCCAGCTGCGCAGCATGGACCAGCAGGTCAGTTACTCCACCGTGGACATCTACCTGCGGGAGGTCGCCACCCTGACCCCCACCGGCGTGACCTTTGGTGAGCGGATTGCCGACGCCTTCGGCGGCGGCTGGGATGCCTTTGTCGGGTTCCTGCAGGGTCTGGTCATCGCGCTGGTCTACCTGTGGCCGGTGCTGCTGATCGCAGTGGCCGTGGTGTTCATCCTGCGCAAGGTCTGGAAAAAGCGGCCCAAGAAGGAAAAGCTGCCCAAGCCCGCGCAGACGCCCCCGCCCGCCGAGTACCCGGTGAAGCCGGGCGACGAGCCGAAGCCGAAATATTGACAGAAAACACAAAACCTGCCCAGCCGCGTGATATGCGGTTGGGCAGGTTTTTATCTTTGTGTGCGGTAGGGGCGAGGCATGCCTCGCCCTGCACCTACCCGCAAAAGGGAATCCTGCGGGCAGGTTGCGGGCCGGACATATCCGGCCCCTACAGCGCAATTACTTCTGACTTAGTCCTTCAGCGTCAGCGCGATGCTCAGATCCTTGAGCTGCTGCTCATCGACGACGTCGGGGGCACCGCTCATCGGCTCACCGGCGTTCTGCACCTTCGGGAAGGCGATGACGTCGCGGATGGAGTCCTTCTTGAGCATCAGCATGACCATGCGGTCCAGGCCGTAGGCCATACCGCCGTGCGGCGGCGCACCGAACTTGTAGGCGTCCATCAGGAAGCCGAAGCTCTCGCGGGCCTTCTCCTCGGTAAAGCCGAGGGCGTGGAACATGCGGTCCTGCAATGCGGGATCATTGATACGCATCGAGCCGCCGCCCATCTCGACACCGTTCAGTACGATGTCGTAGGCCACGGCATGGCAGGCACCCGGGTCGCTCTCGACCTTGTCCAGGTCCTCGGCCTTGGGCAGGGTGAACGGGTGGTGCATGGCCATCCAGCGGCCCTCCTGCTCACTGTACTCAAACAGCGGGAAGTCCACGACCCACAGGAAGTTGAACTTGTCGGGGTCGATCAGGCCGTGCTTGCGGGCGATGTCCAGACGGACCTGACCCAGTGCGGTGCAGGCCTTGACCCAGTCGGTGTCGCTGACCAGCAGCAGCACGTCGCCGGTCTCGGCGTTCAGCGCGGCGTACAGGGCGGCCTTCTCGGCGTCTGTCAGGAACTTTTCAAAGCTGGAGGACGTGCCGTCGGCGGTCAGGCGGCTGTAGGCCAGACCCTTGGCGCCGTAGGTCTTGGCGACCTCGCCGAGCTTGTCGATGTTCTTGCGGGAGAGCTTGTCGGCCAGACCCTTGGCGTTGATGGCGCGGATCGTGCCGCCGGCCTCCAGCACAGCGGCGAAGGGCTTGAACTCGGTGCCCCTGAACACCTCGGTCACGTCCTGAATCTCAAGACCAAAGCGGGTGTCGGGCTTGTCGGAGCCGAAACGGCCCATGGCCTCGTCCCACGGCATACGGTAGAACGGGGTCTCGACGTCGACGTTCAGCATTTCCTTCCACAGGCGCTTGATGAGGCCCTCGTTCAGGGTCATGATGTCGTCCTCGGAGACAAAGCTCATCTCCTCGTCCACCTGGGTGAACTCGGGCTGGCGGTCTGCGCGCAGATCCTCGTCGCGGTAGCAGTGGGCCAGCTGGAAGTAGCGGTCAAAGCCGGACAGCATCAAAATCTGCTTGTAGAGCTGCGGGCTCTGGGGCAGCGCATAGAAGTGGCCCGGCTGCACACGGCTGGGAACGAGATAATCGCGCGCGCCCTCGGGCGTGGACTTGATGAGGGTGGGCGTCTCGATCTCGGTGAAATGGTTCTCGCAGAAATAGTTGCGGATGATCTGCATGATCTTGCTGCGCAGCACGATGGGTTCATGCATGGACGGACGGCGCAGGTCCAGATAGCGGTAGCGCAGGCGCAGGTCGTCGTTGACGTTGATCTCGTCGCGCAGCTCAAACGGCGTGGTCTGGGCCTCGCTCAGGATGCGCAGCTCGCTGACGTAGAGCTCTACGTCGCCGGTTGCGATCTTATCGGTCTTGGCGGCGCGCTCACGCAGCTTGCCGCGGCAGATAACAACGTACTCGCTTTTCAGGCTCTCGGCCTTGGCGAAAACGTCCTTCGGCGTATCCTCATCGAACACCAGCTGCAAAATACCGGTGGTATCGCGCAGGTCGGCAAAGATGATGCCGCCCTTGTCGCGGGCGCGGGCGATGGAGCCGCAGACGATCATTTCCTGACCGGCCATGGCAAGCGTGACTTCGCCGCAATAGTTTGTGCGGCGCAGACTGCCCAAAGTTTCCATATTTCCTGTCCCCTTTACGGTTTTATCTTTTACTAAAGTATTATTATAACGCGCCGCTGTGCATTTGGCAAGAGGGCGGCGGGCAAACGCGTGCGGATTTTGCCGGATTTCCGGCTAATTTGTTTTGCAAAGCGTATTGACAATTTTCTTTTTGCCTGCTATAATAGTAAAGCTGTGAGCACCACAGTGTATACGTGCCTGTAGCTCAGTTGGTAGAGCATCTGACTTTTAATCAGAGGGCCCAGGATTCGAGTTCCTGCAGGCGCACCAAGGCCGGTTGAAACCGCAAGGTTTCAACCGGTTTTTGCGTTGCTGCGGGCGTAGGGACCGGGCATGCCGTGTATGGCGGGCGGCTGCTTACGGGCAGGCCGCGGGCCGCATATATGCGGCCCCTACATGGCAGCAATGGGTTTTTTGGAATATCTCTGCCCGCAAAAAAGGCATGTACGACCTATCCAATCGTACATGCCTTTTTATTTTGTATTCATTTCCACAGCAGGAACAGCACGGCCAGCAGCACACCTAAACCCACCAGATACACCCCGGCAATGGCCAGGGTGGCCTTCAGCACACCCATGACGGCCCAAAATTTTTCTTTGGGCGTCCAGTCGGGGGCCTGCTCCCAGGGGCGGTCATTCGCCGGCTCCGGGGGCGGGGCGTCCGCCTTGCGGCGGTGGGGGCGCAGCGTCGGCGCAGGGCCGATGCCGCTCATATCGGCGATGGTGCGGCCATCGTCCTCGAAGTCGTCGCGCTTCCTCATTTTTCGTACAGATGGCAGACCACGTAATGGCCCGGCTCGACCTCACGCTGCTTCGGCGCTTCGGTCTTGCAGCGCTCCGTGGCATAGGGGCAGCGGGTGTGGAACTTGCAGCCGGACGGCGGGTTGGCCGGGGACGGGATGGAGCCCTGCAGCACCACGCGCTCGCGCTTGACAGTCGGGTCCGGGATGGGAATGGCCGAGAACAGCGCCTTGGTGTAGGGGTGCAGCGGGCGAGCAAAAATGTCGTCGGTCTCGCCGTACTCCACCAGATTGCCCAGGTACATAACGCCGACAGTGTCGGAGATATGCTCGACGACGGACAGATCGTGGGAGATGAAAAGATACGTCAGGTTGCGCTTTTCCTGCAAGGATTTCAGCAGGTTGATGATCTGCGCCTGAATGGAGACGTCCAGCGCGGAGACCGGCTCATCGCAGACGACGAACTCGGGGTTCAGGGCCAGCGCACGGGCAATGCAGATACGCTGGCGCTGGCCGCCGGAGAACTCGTGCGGGTAGCGGGTCTTGTGGTAGGGCTGCAGGCCGCAGTCGTCCATGACCTGGTCAATATAGTCGTTGAACTCGTTCTTCGGCACAAGGTTGTGCTCACGCACGGCCTCGCCGATGATCTCGCCGACGGGCAGACGCGGGGACAGGCTGGAGAACGGGTCCTGGAAGATGATCTGCATCTTGGTGCGCAGCTCACGCATCTCGGCGGGGGTCATGTCGTAGACCTCCTTGCCGTTGAACAGCACCTGGCCGCCGGTCTTTTCGCCGCCCAGGCGCAGGATCGTGCGGCCCGTGGTGGACTTGCCGCAGCCGGACTCGCCGACAAGGCCCATCGTGCAGCCGCGGCGCAGGTTGAACGTCACGCCGTCCACGGCCTTGACGTGGCCCACGGTCTGGGACAGCAGGCCGCCCTTAATGGGGAAATATTTCTTGAGGTGGTTGACCATCAGGATATACTGAGGGTCATAGGTGACGGGGGTGTAATCGTTTTCAATCAGGTGCTTACCCTTGTTTGCCATGCGTCACTCACCCGCCTTTCTGTTTTCTTCATAGTAGCGGTAGCAGCTGACCTTGTGCGTCGGGGACAGGCTGATCTCGCAGGGGTACTCGCCGCTGCAGCAGGGCAGCTGCAGCTCGCAGCGGTCCTTGAAGTAGCAGTAGTTCGGCATATCAACGGGGTTGGGGACCTTGCCGGGGATGGAGTACAGGCGGTCCACTTTTTTGCCGACAACAGGCTTGGATGCCATCAGGCCGATGGTGTAGGGGTGGCTCGGGTGGGCAAAGATCTCCTCGACAGTGCCCTTCTCGACGACACGGCCCGCGTACATGACGACGACATAGTCGGCCATCTCGGCAATAACGCCCAGGTCATGCGTGATAAGCATGATGGACGAATTGATGCGGTCCTTCAGGCTGCGCAGCAGGTCGAGGATCTGTGCCTGGATCGTCACGTCCAGCGCGGTGGTCGGCTCGTCGGCAATGATGATCTTCGGGTTGCAGGCCAGCGCCATGGCGATCATGACGCGCTGGCGCATACCGCCGGACAGCTCATGGGGGTACATCGCGTAGACGCCCTCGCTGTTGGCGATGCCGACCATCTCGAGCATCTCGATCGTGCGCTTCTTGATGTCCTCCTTCGTCTTGCCCTCGCCCTCGTGCAGGGCGATGACCTCGTCGATCTGGGCACCGATGCGGAACACCGGGTTCAGGCTCGTCATAGGCTCCTGGAAGATCATCGAGATATAGTTGCCGCGCAGGCCCTGCATCTTGTCCGCCGGGGTCTTGGCAATGTCGTAGGCCTTGTCATTGCCGAGGTTCAGCCGGATGGCACCCTCGACGATCTGACCCTGGGGGCGCTGCAAAAGCTGCATCAGGGACAGGCTGGTGACGGACTTGCCGCAGCCGGACTCGCCGACGACGCCGACGGTCTTGCCGATGGGCACTTCAAACGAGACGCCGTCGACGCTCTTGACGACGCCGGTGTCGGTGAAGAAGTAGGTGTGCAGGTTATCGAACTCCACCGCGTTGGCGGGGTCCTTCATCTGGGTGGTGTACTCGGACTCGGGCACGTTGCGGCGCTTGCGGCGCTTTTCGTACTGGTCCGTGATGCGGCGGTTTTCCTTGGAGATACGCCGCGACTCTTTGGCGGAAAGGTATCCGTCCTGATTTTTAGCCATCGTGTGTTTCTCCTTCCAATCAGCGTTTCATCTTGGGGTCAAACGCATCGCGCAGACCGTCGCCCACAAAGTTGAAGCCCAGAACGGTGAGCAGCAGGCAGACACCGGCAGGGATCCAGATGAACAGGTAGTTCGTCATGACGTAGGCGTTGTTGACGTCGTTGATGATGTTGCCCCAGGAGGCAAACGGGTATTTGACGCCCAGACCCAGGAAGGACAGCGTGGCTTCGGTCAGGATGGTGGAGCCGAGGCCCATCGTGCAGGTGACGATCAGCTGCGGGATGACGTTGGGGATCAGATGGCGGAAGATGCGGTGCCAGACCTTGATGCCGCAGGCCTCGGTGGCCAGCATAAACTCCTGCTCGCGCAGGGACAGGATCTGGCCGCGGACCAGACGGGCAATGCTCGGCCAGCCGAGGAAGCCCAGGATCAGCATCAGGTACATCATGCGCTTCCAGGAATCGACGCGCATCGCGTCCATGGCCGCACCGATGATGATGATGACGGGCATCGAGGGGATGCAGTAGAAAACATCGACGATACGCATAATAATGTTGTCGATCCAGCCGCCGAAGTAGCCGGAGATGCCGCCCATCAGGATGCCGAGGGACGCTTCAATGACAACAACGATGAAGCCGATGATCAGCGAGACACGTCCGCCGTACATCAGGCGGGTCAGCATGTCCATACCGTTCGTGTCGGTGCCGAGCCAGTGCTCTTTGCTGGGGGCGGCGTAGCGGTCATAAACGTAGGTCTCGGTCATCTGCTTGACGCTCCAGACCTTGGCAGAGGCGTCGTAGACGATGTCATACTCGGCCTCGTTGCCCTCGGCGTCGGTGTAATTGAACTTGGCGGCGTTGTCGTCGATGGCCTCCTCGAGGCGGTCCTTGAAGTCACGGGTGACGACGACGCTGGAATCGGCGGCGGAGACGACAAAGCGGCTGACGTAGCCCAGCTCCTCACCGCCTGCGAGGATGTTGCCGTCCGCGTCGAGGGTGTAGTCCACGCCGTCGGCGGCGAACTCCTTCTCCCCTGCCGCCATGGCGGTCAGGGCAGCCAGCTTGACGTCAAAGCTGAACTTCGGCGCACCGTCGGCCTCGTTCACGAGGTCGCGGCTGGCGTAGCCCATGATGTCCCTTCCCTGGTAGACAACGTAGAAGTCGACGCTCTGGATGTCGACGGTGTAGTCAACATCCTTATAGTTGAATTCCGTATTGCCCTTCTTGACGGCCTCCAGTGCCTTGCTCTGGGCGATGGAGCCGAAGTTCTGCCCATCGGCCACAACAAAGCGCATCGTATCGTTGCGGGTAACGCCGACAAACTCCTTGGACATCTGGGTGTAGGTGAAGAACTGCTCGTCCTGGCCGTAGGGGCTGACAAGGCCGCCGACGAAGGAGAACAGGAACATGGCCACCAGAATGGACAGGCCGACGACAGCCAGACGGTTGCGGAAGAACCGCTTGGCGACGAGTGCGCCCGGGGACAAAACCTTGACGCGGCGGTCATCGTTCAGGGAGTACTGCTCCTGCTTCGGGTTCTGGTTCTGCGTATTTTCGCTCATGGGTGTGCAGTCTCCTTTCTTTAAGAAATGCGCACGCGCGGGTCGACCACGCCGTACAGAATATCGGTCAGCAGGTTGCTGGCCAGCGTCAGCACCGCCATGAAGGACAGGTAGAACATCGTGAACGGGATGTCGCCCGCGACCATGGACTGGTAAGAGATGTAGCCGATGCCCGGGATGGAGAACAGTGTCTCGGTGATGAGGGCACCGCTGAACAGGCCGGGCAGGCTGCCGCCGATGATCGTGACCAGCGGGATCAGCGTGTTGCGGAAGGCGTGCTTATAGATGACCGTGCGCTCCGACAGGCCCTTGGCGCGGGCCGTGCGGATGTAGTCGGCGTTCAGGACCTCGAGCATGTTCGTGCGGGTATAGCGCATGTAACCGCCGATGGAGACAATGACCAGCGTGACGATGGGCAGGACCAGATGGTTGGCCTTGTCCAGGAACTGGCCCATCGAATCCAGCTGGGCGTAATCGCGTCCGACGAGGCCGTACAGGTCGAACCAGCCGAGCTTGACCGAGAAGAACAGCTTGAGCAGCGTGGCAAAGAAGAAGGTGGGCAGCGAAATACCGACCAGCGCCACAGAGGTGATGACATAGTCCGCGCGGCTGTACTGCTTGGTAGCAGCCAGCACGCCGAGGGGCACGGCGATCACGAGGGACAGCACAAAGGAGATGCCGCCCATGATGACAGACAGGCCGATGACCTCGGTGAATTTCTGGGTGGCAGGCACGTTCCACTTCCAGCTGTCGCCGAAGTTGCCGACAACGGCTTTGCTCAGCCAGGTGAAGAAGCCGGGGACGATGTCCAGGTCAAGGCCGTAGGAAGCGTTGAGCTGGGCAAGCCATTCCTCATAGGGCTTGGCGCCGGGGGCCTGAGCCAGCTGCATTGCCATTGTCTCGGCAAAGGAGCTGGGCAGGCTGCGGATCAGCGCATAGATAATGAACATGACACAGAACAGGATCAGTACCGACTGCGCGACACGCTTGATGATGTAGTTTCGCAAGAGTTTTCGTTCCTTCCTTGCACGGTTAAACCGCGTTTATTTTGCAGGGAAATGCCGTAATGTGGGCATCCCCATCCCACGCAGGGACGACGCCCTGCGTGGGAGTGGGACGACCATATTAGCAGTCACTGCTTGCCTCCCTCTGCGAGGGAGGTGGCCCGTAGGGCCGGAGGGAGAGAACCTTGCCACAGCCCGAAACATTTCGGACTTCAGCAGGCTCTCTCCCCCACCGCCTGCGGGCGGAGCCCCCTCCCAGAGGGGGCCAAGGGCTTGACAGCAAGCAACCGCCCTTGGCGGGCGGTCACCTGCTTTCACAACGGTAAGTTGAACTTAGTTCAGCTCGAGGTTGTTCAGCTCAGACTTGTAGGTCCAGTACGGGGTCTGATCCTTCGCGATGGTGTCGATGTTGACACGCTCGGTGGAGAAGATCGTAGCCTCGCTGCGCTGGTAGACGGGCAGCTCGACGCCCCAATCCAGGATGATCTCCATGGCCTCTTTGTACATGGTCTTGCGGACCTCCTGGTCGGTGGTCGCGCGGGCAGCCATGATCAGCTCGTCCAGGTCAGTGTCGTTGATGGCGTAGTAGTTGGTAGCGCCCTGGCTGTGGTACAGCTGGTACATATCGGGGTCATTGGTGGACTGCCAGGCTGCGACCCAGCCCTCGGCAGCGCCGGACTGGTAAGAAGCGAACAGGTCAGAAGCGTTGGCCATATCGTTGACAGTCAGGGTGAAGCCGATGGTCTTGAGAGCGGCGGCAGCGTTGGTCAGGGTCTGGAAGGAGGGGTGATCACCGTTGCCGGAAGCACCGATGTTGATCTGATACTCCATCTTGGCACCGGCGGGAGCGGCAGTGATCTGGCCGTTCGCGACGGTGTAACCGGCAGCCTCGAAGTAGCCCAGGGCAGCCTGCAGAGCGGCGGCGTACTTGTCCTCGCTCTTCATGTCGGAGGTGTAGATCTCGTTGCCGTCCACGTCGGTGGAGTAGGCGATCTGGTAGCCGTCGTCGGTGACGGACGGGGCAGCCCAGGAGGTGTTGGAGATCGGGTAGTTGATGACGGTGGCGGTGTCGCCGTAGTAGGAGTCGATGCCCTCATCGCGGTAAGCGGCGATGACGGTCATGATGGCCTTGCGCAGGTCCTTGGAGGCCTGGGAGGAGGGGTCGCCGCCGACGTTGACGTTCTTGGCGCTCAGGGCGATGTAGCCGTAGCCGCGGTAGTCCTTCAGGCGGGTGGTGATGACGGGGCCGTCCTCACCCTCGGCGCCGTTGATGTCGGCGATCTGGTCAGCAACCTCCAGAGAGTAGGAAGGATCGGAGATGTCGATGGTGCCGGCCTGAACGCCGGTGATCTTATCGGCCTCCTGGGTCTCCTTCATGTTGACGTGGGCGACCTTGGGTGCGCCGTCAAAGTAGGAGGGGTTGGCATCCAGATAGACAACGCCGTCGCTGTACTTGGAGAAGGTGAACATACCGGCACCCATGGGAGCGCTGGTCTTGGCGCGGACGCTGCTCAGGTCGCCCTTGGCAAAGCCGAAGGAGTTGTTGTCGTAGTCGTACAGGCTCTCATCGCCGTAGTAGTGCAGCGGGGCGATGGGCATCTGCAGCTGGTAGATCATGGTGGTGGACAGCTCGGTGGTGGTCAGCGTCATGCTGTAGTCACCGGTCTTGACGATACCGGCCACAGAAGCAACGGCGTCACCGACGTTGACACCGGTGGTGGAGTAGGCGTAGACGTCCTCGGGGATCAGGTCAGACAGGGCGGTACCGGCGGTCTCGGCCTCCATGGCAGAGAAGTTCCAGTCGTAGTTCGCGCCGATCAGCTCGAACATATCCTTCGCGGTTGCGCCTGCGGGCAGCTCACCCAGGTTCCAGGCGGAGGCGGCACCGGCAGCATCGTTAGCGTCGGCGGCAGCGCCGCTCTCAACGCACTTGTCGATGATCTCCTGGGCAAACTTCACACCGCCGTCGTTGACAGCGTCCCAGAAAGCCTTCTGCTGCTCGGCAGTGAATTTCGTGTTGTCGGTGTTGTCCTCGCCGGCCTCAGCGATCAGCTTGGACAGCGTGGTCATGGAGCTGCGGTACTCGTCCAGACCAACGATGGGGGTAGAGTACATGGTTACAGAACCATCATACGTAGGATCGAGGAAAACATACATAGAGAAGATGACGTCGTCGATGGTGACAGGCTCACCGTCGGAGAACTTCAGGTCCTCGCGCAGCTTGATGTCATAGGTAACGGTGCCGTCGGCGTTCTCGGTGACAACGCAGTCGGCAGGACCGTGGTAGGTGTAGTCAGTGCCGTTGTACTCGCGGGTCTCGCCCTCGATGCCGTTCAGGACCATCTCACCCTTACGGTCAGCGCCCAGCAGAGCGATCTGGGTCAGGTCGATGACATCCTGGTCAGCGACAGAAGCAGCAAAGAAGGGGCTGAACTTGCTCTCAAAGCCGGTCTCGGCCAGAACGAGCGTACCGTCGGAAGCGGCAGTGGTGGATGCCTCGGCAGTGGCCGTGCTGTTGCTCTCACTGGACGCAGTCGCAGCGGAAGAAGCAGCACCGCCGCAGCCTGCCAGCATGCCGACGCTGAGAGCGGCAGCAGATGCCAGTGCAATGGCTTGCTTTGTGTTTTTCATGTGGTAAAACCTCCTATAAATTTGCCCTCACCCACAAATCAATGTTGCGCTCCCCAAGAGCGCAACACGAGAAAGGGGGTTCCCCCTCTCCGCACCCTGTATCTCTTTACAGCGTACACTTGTCGATAATGACTTAGCTTATAAGATACCTTAAAATTGACAAAAAGTCAACCATAAATCACACTTTTGTTGCTTTTTGTACCTTTTGCCGAATTTGAGAGGAAAATTTTGTAACCCCCAAAGTCTTTTTTCCCCTGTGGGAAGACTTTTCCTGCTCATCTAAAAAAGCGTGCCCTGCGTTTTTCTGCGGAGCACGCTCTATTATGATAATGTATAATTATTCTTCTTTTTCCCACGGCATCCGCTTGAGGAACCACGCAGCAGCGGCAAAAGCAGCGCAGGAGAGCAGTTCAAAAAGTATAAAAACACTTTGCATTCCCCAAAGCAGCTGTGCGTCCACTGCAAACACAGCCACCCCCTGCCCCGCAGAGGCAGCAGCGCAGAGTACCGCTGTCACCCTGCACAAAGAGGGCAATTTTTGTGCGGTCTGTTCGTGGATATAAGCCCGCACGCGCGCGCCGCCCCGGGTCAGCCGCACCAGCAGCACCACCGCATACAGCGCCAGCACCAGTGCCGCCATGTAGGGCAGCAGCAGGTACACAGGTGCGTGGGCCGTGGCCCCGGGCAGTGCGCCCGCGCCGACGGTCAGCGCAGCCCCGCTGCCGCAAAACAGCCACAGCAAAGCCAGCACCCTGCTGTGAGGGTACTCGCCCGCATAGCGGTAATGCGCGCCGCGATACTGATAATTGCCGTTCAGGTCCTTTTCAAAGTCGTCGAGATAGGCGCGCTTCTTTTTCTTCTCGCGCTCGCGGTCCGCCATCAGACGATCCCCGTCAGATCGTAACTGTCCAGCCACGCCTTGGCCGCCTCGCTGACGCCGCGCAGACAGCTTTCCTCAAACGGCGTGGACAGGCCGGCGTTTTTCAGCAGCTCGGTGAAGGTGCGGCTGCCGCCCTGCTTCGTGTAGGCCATGTAGTGGCTCCACGCATCGGCGCGGTCCTTTTGCAGCATCGCCCAGAACTGCAGGCTGACGGTCTGGGCCAGACAGTAGTCGATGTAGTAGAACGGGCTCTGATAAATGTGCATCTGGCGCTGCCAGTACTCACCCGCGCCGTAGAACGGGATCTCGCCGTCCAGGCGCATCCAGGGCTGATAGATGGCAGCCAGCTTTTTCCATTCCTCGTGGCGCTGGGCCGGGGTCAGCTCGGGATGCTCGTAGACGATGTGCTGGAAGTGATCCACCATTGTGCCGTAGGGGATGAAGGTCAGCGCACCCGCCAGATGGCTGTAGCGGAACTTGCGGGCATCCGCGCCGAAGAAGCCATCGGCCCACGGCCAGGCGAAGAACTCCATCGACATCGAGTGGACCTCGCAGGCCTCCATGCTGGGCCAGACGTAGGAGTACGGGATGCGGTCACGGTTCATGTAGGCGGCAAAGGCGTGGCCGGCCTCGTGGGTCACGACTTCGACGTCGTGCTGGGTGCCGTTGAAGTTGGCAAAAATAAACGGCATTTCGTAATCACCCAGGCCCGTGCAGTAGCCACCGCCCGCCTTGCCGGGGGTGGACAGCACGTCCATGAGCTGGTCGTCCAGCATTTTGTTGAAGAACACGCCGGTCTCGGGGGAAAGCTCCTCATAGAACTTTTTGCCCTGCTTGAGGATGGCGTCGGCGTCGCCCGCCGGGCGGGGGTTGCCGCTGCGGAACATCAGGGCGTTGTCGGCTGCGTTCATCGGGTACTGCTTGCCCAGCCGGCCGGCCTGCTCGCGGTAGATGCTGTCGGCCAGCGGCACGATGTACTTGACGACGGCGGCGCGGAACTTTTCCACATCGGCCTTCGTGTAGCAGTTGCGGCCCATGCGGTAGTAGCCCAGCGTGGTGTAGCCCTCATAGCCGAGCTTTTTGCCCATGGTGTCACGCAGGTGGACGAGCTGGTCGTAGAGGCCGTCAAACTCGGCCCCATGCTCTTTGTACCATGCGCCCTCGGCCTTCCAGGCGGCCAGACGGCGGGCATCGTCGGGGTCGTTCTTGAACGGGGACAGCTGGCTCAGCGTGTAGACGCCGCCCTCAAACGGGATCTGCGCCGACGCGATCAGCTTGCCGTACTCGGTGGTCAGCTTGTTTTCCTGTGCCATCTCGTCGAGAATATCGGGCGAGAACGCCTTGTCCGCGATCTCGGCGTTGACGAACATCAGGTCGCCGTACTCGGCGGTGAAGTCAGCGCGGAACGGCGAATCGAGCATCGCGCGGCTCCAGGCGTTCTGGCATTCCTGCAGCTGGGGAGTGGCCTCGTTCCAGAAGTTCATCTCCTCATCGTAGAATTTGTCGCGGGTGTCAATCGTATTGCGCACGCTGGCCAGCTGGGCGAGCGTGTCCACATGCTTGTTGAGCTTTTCCTCCTCCAAAAAAACGGCGTGGGCCTCGGCGTAGGTGGCAGCCGCCTTGAAGCGGGCCAGCAGGTCAGCAAACTGCTGCTTGACGGCGTCCAGGTCGGGGCGTGCATAGGGCATTTCCGAAAATTTCATAGTGTAGCTCCTTTACGGACAGTTTTGTCTGTATTATAGCACAGCGGCGGGCAAAAAGCAAAGAGGCTTAATTTGCATTTCTGTATAAAAATTCTGCGTTTTCATCTTGCAAATTTGGCGCATGTTGAGTATAATAAGGCTAGTAATATCATAATGAAGGGGAGAATTGAAATGCCGATCTCTGAACCTACCGCCGTTTTTTCCATCCGTGATGACCGTGATATGGAGATCAAGCAGGCGGTGCTGCAGGTGTACCGTGCGCTGGAGGAGAAGGGCTACAACCCCATCAATCAGCTCGTCGGCTACATCCTGTCGGAGGACCCGACCTACATCACGACCTACAAGAATGCCCGCGCCATCATCCGCCGCATTGACCGCGACGACCTGCTGCAAGCGCTGGTCCGTGATTTTGTGAAGCACTAAAACAGTAGAATGTAAAAAATCTCCCGCGTATCGGTTAGGATACGCGGGAGATTTTTTTACTTCAAAGCCTTCCCCCAGGGGGGTGAAAGTGGCCCCGCAGGGCCGGATGAGAGGGCGAGTTTGCCGCGGTTTCCCGTTTATGGGGTATAATGGCAAACCTGTCCCTCATCAGTCAGCGGGCGGGGCCGCTGACAGCTTCCCCCGAGGGGGGAAGCCTTTTTACCTTCAAAGCCTTCCCCCAGGGGGGGGAAGGTGGCCCCGCAGGGCCGGATGAGGGGCGAGTTTGCCGCGGCTTCCCGTTTATGGGGTATAATGGCAAACCTGCCCCTCATCAGTCAGCGGGCGGGGCCGCTGACAGCTTCCCCCGAGGGGGAAGCCTTTTTACTCTGCGAAAAAAGCGTTCTGCACGGCGTTGAGGACGGCGGCACGGCCTGCGGTAAAGTTCACGCCGCCCTGCAGATAGCAGGTGTAGGGCGCGCGCAGGGGGCCGTCGCAGCTAATTTCAATCGTGCTGCCCTCGGTAAAGCTGCCGGAGGCCATGACGACCTTGTCGGTGTAACCCGGCTCGTCGGCAGGCTCGGGGCTGGCAAAGCTGTCCACAGGGCTGTTGTGCTGGATGCCCGCGCAGAAGCCCGTCAGCGCGGCGGCACTGCCCGAGTCAAAGCAGGTCACAATGTCGTTGTGGTCGGCGGTGTAGCGCGGCACAGGATTGACGCCCGCCAGCTCCAGCAGACACTGGGCATAGATGGCGGTTTTCAGCGCCTCGCAGACGACGCCCGGCGCGTAGTAGAAGCCGAGGAAGGTATCCCGCAGGCTGTCCTGCGTGCAGCCCAGGTCCCCGCCGATGCCGGGCGCAGTGAAGCGGTGGCTGCACTTTTCGACAAGGTCCTTACGGCCCGCAATGTAGCCGCCCGTAGGGGTGATGCCGCCGCCGGGATTCTTGATGAAGCTGCCCGCCATGATGTCCGCGCCGAAGGCAACGGGCTCGGCGGTCTGGGTGAACTCGCCGTAGCAGTTGTCCACGAAAATCACCGCGTTCGGGTTGGCTTTGTGGGCGGTGTCCGCGACCTTTTGAATCGTGGCAAGGTCAAACGCATTGCGCTGGGTGTAGCCGCGGCTGCGCTGGATGTGTACCACCGTCGCGGTCCTGGCCTTCTCGGCGATCAGGTCATAGTCGGGGGTGAAGTCCGGCAGCAGCGGGCACTCGTCGTAGTTCACGCCAAACTCCCGCAGCGTGCCACAGCCCTTGCCCGCGTCTCCGATGCCGATGACGCCTTCCAGCGTGTCATAAGGGCGGCCCGTGGCGGCCAGCAGGGTGTCGCCGGTGCGCAGCAGACCGAACAGCGCGACGGTCAGCGTGTGGGTGCCGCTCATGAATTGCGGGCGCACCAGTGCGGCCTCGGCCCCCATGCAGCGGGCAAAGACCTCCTCCAGCTTGTTGCGGCTGTCGTCCCAGACGCCGTAGCCGCTGGACCCCCAGAAATGCCGTGCCTCGACGCCGCAGTCGGTGAAGGCACGCAGCATTTTGAGCTGGTTGTAGTCGCGGATCTCCTCCACATGGGCAAACTGCGCACGGCAGAGGTCGAGGGCCTTGCGGTCCAGCGCCAGCACTTCGGGGCGCAGGTCGTAAAATTGTTCGATCATGTAGTATTCCAATCTGTAGTATAATGTTGAATTTTGCCGATTTGTAAAAAACCAAGCTGTGCATAAAAGCCGCACAGCGCCGGGAAGCAGGCGAACCGCACCGCGCGTTCGGCGGTCAGCTCATTCGCCAGCCCGACAATCAAATACCGCGCCAGCCCCCTGCCCTGCCACGCGGGGTCGGTCACGCCCGCGGCCATGTAGCTCTCGGTATCGCTCTGCTCGTAGCAGCCCACCGTGCAGACGGGTCTGCCGTTGTGCAGCAGCGCGCGGCAGGTGCCCACCCCGTGGGCCAGCGCCGTGCAGGCCGCGGAGTAGAACTCGTCGGCCTCGGCGTCGCTCTCGGCAAAGACAAGGCGGCTGACCGGCAGCATCGACGGCGCTTTGTCCGGGACAAGCTCCGCCGGGGGCGCGGGCGGCAGCGGCAGGGCACGGCCCTTTGGCAGCTCCCACAGCGTCAGCGGCGCGGCGGACTGCCAGCCGGGCAGGGTCATCGGGTGCTCGGTTCGCAGGGTGTCGGCGTGCAGAAAGCGGAGAAAGCTCGTCAATTCCTCGCGGGCGTCCTCCCCCGCTTCCCCGCCGGGCAGTGCACCGCAGAGCACCGCCGACCCGCCGCGCAGTTCCAGCACCGCGGAGCCGGGCAGCAGGTAGAACGCCCACCCGCTGGCAGGGTGGCTGCCGAACAGGTGCAGGTGCGTGCCGAGGGTGGATTCAAAGTAGGGCTTGTGGGCGATGCGGCGGAGGAATTCGGTTTTAAGCTCGGGGGTGGAAGCGGATTGAATCATAGGGATCCTTTTTCGGGTCAAGTTACGGGTGGCGGGCAGGCGGCAGAGCCCTTCAGCCGCTTACTTCAAATTCTTCACGATATTCTTATAATCCCGTCCTCTGACCTCAAAATTCGGGTACAAGTCAAACGACGCGGAGGCGGGCGAGAGACTGACGACATCGCCCGGTTTGGCGGCACCGCGCGCCAGCTCGACGGCGTGCTGCATATTGTCGGCGTGCAGGATGGTCAGGCCGCTCCCGGCAAAGCCATCGCACTCGCGGACGGCCTTCTCGATGCGGGGGCCGGTAGCGCCCATCAGCACCAGCGTCTTGACGTGGGCGAGAACCTCCGGGGCCAGCGGCTCATAGGGGATCTTTTTGTCGTAGCCGCCCGCGATCAGGATGATCTTCTGGTCAAAGCTGCGCAGACCCGCAATCGTGCGCGTGGGGCTGGACGCGATGGAGTCATTGTAGTAGGTCACGCCGTCCAGCGTGCGGACCGGCTCAATGCGGTGCTCGACGCCGGTGAAGGTCGAGCCGACCTGACGCATGGCCTCGATGGGCACGCGGCCCCAGACGGCGGCGCAGGCGGCCAGCAGGTTTTCCACATTGTGGAGGCCGCGCAGTTGAATTTCCTTGCGGGGCAGGATCGGCGTCACAACGCCGTTCTCGGCATAGCAGAGCGTGTCGTCGCTCTCGCGCAGGAACGCGCCCCTGTCGGTCTCGTGCAGGCGGGTGAACCAGACCTGCTCGCCCTTGCAGTCCTTCTCCATGCCGCGGGTGATGTCGTTCTCAAAGCCCAGCACGGCGCGGCAGGGCGGGGTCTGCCACAGCAGAATGTTGCGCTTGGCGTCGATGTACTCCTGCATATCCTTGTGGTGGTCGAGGTGGTTGGGGGTCACGTTCGTGACGACAGCCACCTTCGGGCTGCGGCGCATGCTGATGAGCTGGAAGCTGGACAGCTCGACGACGGCCACGGCGTCGGAGGTCACGTCGGCCAGCTGGGGCAGCAGTGCCGCACCGATGTTGCCGCCCAAAAAGACCTTGCGGCCCGCAGCCTCGAACATCTTGGAGATCAGCGTCGTCGTCGTGGTCTTGCCATCGGAGCCGGTCACGGCCACGATCTCGCAGGGGCAAAACTCAAAGAAAAGCTCCACCTCGCTCGTGACCATTGCGCCGGCTTTCAGCGCAGCCTGCAGTGCGGGCTTGTAGTACTCATAGCCCGGCGTGCGCATGATGATGTCCTGCCCGGCGAAGCCGTCGGTATAATGCTCGCCCAGACTCAAATTCACCTTCAGGCGGCGCAGCGTGTCGGCGTAGTCACCGAAGTCGTCCAGGCTCTTTTTCTGGTCGCAGAGCGTGACCTGCGCGCCCAGCTCGACAAACTGCTCAATGCAGCGCTTGTGGCTGACGCCCGCACCGATAAAGGCAACCTTTTTGCCCTGAATAAGCTCTTGCAGCTGTTGGATCGGCAGCATAAATATCTCTCCTCTGGCGTAGTTTCTACTTCTATTATATACAAAATGCCGTATTTCTGCAACAAAATTCGGCCCGCCAAGGCGGACCGAAGGAAAATCATGATTACTGCTCGCCGCCCATGGGGATGCCGTGCTTGTCCAGCAGGGTGCGGATCTTGGTCATCGGGTCAATGATGGAGGAAACGCTCTTGTCATGGTTGATGGCGGCAATAAAGTAGGCGGTGTACTTGGAGACGTCCACGTCGTAGTACCACTCGCGCTCCAGCAGTTCGGGCTTGCGGTAGGTCAGGTTCGTGCCCAGAACGGCCTTGATGATGCCGTCGTTGTAGGCCTTGTCGAACTTCTCCAGACCGGCGGTGAACAGCGGGAAGGTGCAGCAGGTGAAGATGTTGCGGGCACCGCGCATCTTCAGCTCGTAGGCGATGTCCAGCATGGACTCGCCGGAGGCGATGATGTCGTCGGCGATAAAGACGTCCTTGCCCTCAACGCTCTCGCCCAGATACTCATGGGCGACGATGGGGTTGCGGCCGTTGACGATGCGGCTGTAGTCGCGGCGCTTGTAGAACATGCCCAGGTTGCAGCCCAGCACGCTGGAATAGTACATGTTGCGGTTCATGGCACCCTCGTCGGGAGAGACGATCATGAAGTTATCCTTGTGGAAGGAAACGTCCGGCACATGATGCAGCAGGCACTTGAGCACCTGATAGGTGGGCATGACGTTGTCGAAGCTCATGGTGGGCACGGCGTTCATAACGCGGGGGTCATGGGCGTCAAACGTGATGATGTTCTTGACACCGACGTCGCGCAGCTGCTGCAGCGCAAAGGCGCAGTCCAAGCTCTCACGGCTGACGCGGCGGTGCTGGCGGCCGCCGTACAGGCTGGGCATGATGACGCTGATGCGGTGGGCGCGGCCTGCAACGGCCTGGATCAGACGCATCAGGTTCTGGAAGTGGTCGTCCGGGGAGAGATGGTTCTCATACCCGAACAATTGATAGGTAACGCTGTAGTTGCCCGGATCGACGAAGATATACAGGTCATCGCCGCGGGTGGACGCTTTGACGAGACCCTTTGCGTCGCCGGACTGGAAACGCGGGCAGTCGGACGGGATGATGAAGGTGTCGACATCCGTGTTGCCGACCTCGCGCGCCCAGCGGACGAGGTGACTGTCAACGAGTTTGCAAAGTTCCTCTGCGCCGGGACAGGCAATCAGACCGAGATCGGCGATTGCGTCCTCTTTGGCAAAGAAATCACGCGGGCCAAGATTCTGTTCAGCCATTACAGGTACTCCTTACTTCCATCTTGTGTTGTCAATACCACAGGGGCGCGGCGTGCCGCAATGCCCCATTTACTAGTATTGTAGCACAGCGGCGGCATAAAATCAGCCCTGCAAGGCAAGAATTTCTGCATTTTCGACATTTTCCGCGGTTTAAACATTGTAAGCCACGCAAGTAGCAAAAAATTCTGGCGGATTTTACAAAAAATTTGCAAACGGACATTTGGCAGGAGGGTTGCCGGGTCTTTTATGGGGCGGAGGTGCAAAAAACGCGCCCGCCGGGTTTCCCTCGGCGGGCGCAGTGCGGTTTATGGGTATTTACTTTTCGTTCTCGTCCTGGACCTTGCGGGGGGTCAAGCGGACCTCCTGGACGCGGCGGTTCGTGGCGCGGGTGACGGTGCCGTCAAAGTCGCCCCAGATGAACTTGTCGCCCACCTTGGGCAGACGGCTCAGCTTTTCCTGGACCAGGCCGCCGATGGCGACGGCGTCAATGTCGTCGTCCTCCTTGATGCCCAGCTCGTCGGCGGTGTCGTCAACACTGGCGCTGCCGGAAATCAGCCAGCTGCCGTCGGACTGCTGGCGGACGTCCTCGACCACGTCGTCGTGTTCGTCCCATATCTCACCGACCAGCTCCTCGAGAATATCCTCCAGCGTGATGATGCCCGCCGTGCCGCCGTACTCGTCGACGACGACGGCCATGTGGTGCTTGCTCTCGCGCAGGGTGCGCAGCAGCGCGGAAATCTGGGTCACACTCGTCGTGTAGAGTGTCGGGCCGATCAGGTCCTCCAGCTTGACATTTTTGTCATGCTTCTGCAGGGCCGCAAAGCAGTCCTTCTCATGTACGACACCGATGATATTGTCAATCGTATCGTGGTAAACCGGCAGACGGGAATAGCCGCTCTCGGCAAAGCGCTCGGTGACCTCGTCCATCGGGGTGTCGTCGGCCACGGCCACAACATCCACACGGGGGGTCAGCACATCCTGGGCCTCGACGTCGTCAAACTCGATGGCGCTGCGGATCAGCTCACTCTCGCGGTTCGTCAGCTCGCCGTCCTTCTCGGCCTCGCTGACCATGGTCACCAGCTCACCCTCGGTGATGGTGTCCTTTTCTCCGGTATCAAACCGTTTGGCAAGGAACTTTTTCCACGCACCGAACAGGGCGTTCAGCGGTGTAAAAATCGTGACCAGCGCACTGAGCACGGGGGCAAAGCCCATGGCCAGAGTTTCGGGCATTTCCTTGGCCATGCTCTTGGGGGTGATCTCGCCAAAGGTCAGGACCAGCAGGGTCATGACAATCGTCGAGACGGTAGGGCCGTAAACGCCGCCGACAAGGCGGGTAAACAGCACGGTGGCAAGAGAGGACGCACCGATATTGACAATGTTATTGCCGATCAGAATGGTGCTGAGCAGGCTGTCGTAGCGCTCAACCAGCGCCAGCGTGTGCGCTGCTTTGGCGTCGCCGTCCTCCGCCTTGCTCCGCAGGCGGATCTCATTCAGCGAGTTATACGCTGTTTCTGCCGCCGAGAAAAACGCAGACAAACCGATCAGGATTATCAGTGCGACGATCATAAATATACTGCCATCGTCCATTGGGGAACTATCAACTCTTTCTGTATGTTATTTATGTGTACAACTACACATTTTACTTATTATAACATAGATATGCACGCAACGCAAAGGGTACGCCGTCAAATTTGTGTAAAAACGTGTTTTTATCTAATAATTTATAATTTCTTCGGTTCCTTCTTTGCAAAGAAGGAACAAAAAAGACCTTGCGGCAGGCATACACTGACGGAACGCCGAGGGTGCCCCCCTCTGCTGCATCATTTTTTGCTCTCCCGCAGGATAAAAAGCCTCCCCACAGCGTGTGGAGGTGGCCCGTAGGGGCGGAGGGAGAGAACATTGCCATTGCTCGATATATTTCGGGTAGCCGTACAGTTCTATTCTCCACCGCCTGCGG
>ENA-UEOJ01000504-UEOJ01000504.1-human-gut-metagenome-genome-assembly--contig:-NODE-504-length-31813-cov-5.750504_pt1 | contig 31813 bp, 25 predicted proteins | sample MGYA00242885_ERZ507886 | MGnify/ENA primary metagenome ERZ507886 (study PRJEB26167, sample SAMN06115505) | human gut metagenome | host: Homo sapiens | place: China:Anhui | collected 2015-08-07 | study... | reverse complement strand
AATTATAACTAAGAGCAAGCCGCATAAAACGAGGTAGAAATTTAGAATAAAACAAGAATACTGTTGGCGCACCATAAAAAAGAACACCTTTTGGTGTTCTTTTTTATTATACAAGCAAAGCGACAACAGGGACTCGAAGGCGAGCGTAAAGAAAACAGTCCGGTGGACTGTTTTTAGCGAGAGCGTTGATGAAATTATAACTAAGAGCAAGCCGCATAAAACGAGGTAGAAATTTAGAATAAAACAAGAATACTGTTGGCGCACCATAACATTAATAAAACAGCAAAAGGGCTGTCCCATTATGGGACAGCCCAAAATATTACGCTATATAATATCAATCAAAGATGACTGAATTACATCTCAGCAATAGCAGCCTGAGCAGCAGCAAGTCTTGCGATCGGCACACGGAATGGTGAGCATGATACATAGTCAAGACCAATCTTATGACAGAACTCAACTGATGATGGGTCACCGCCGTGCTCACCGCAGATACCTACATGGAGCTTGTTGTTTACAGGCTTACCGAGCTTAATAGCTGTTTCCATAAGCTTGCCAACACCTGTCTGGTCGAGCTTAGCGAATGGATCGTTCTCGAAGATCTTAGCATCGTAGTAAGCGTTGAGGAACTTACCTGCGTCATCTCTTGAGAAGCCGAATGTCATCTGTGTAAGGTCGTTTGTACCGAAGCAGAAGAAGTCAGCCTCTGTAGCGATCTCGTCAGCTGTAAGAGCAGCTCTTGGAATCTCGATCATTGTACCAACTTCGTACTCAAGCTCGATGCCTGCAGCTGCGATTTCAGCGTCAGCTGTTTCAACAACCATCTTCTTAACATACTTAAGTTCCTTAACCTCGCATACGAGCGGAATCATAATTTCAGGCTTAACTGTCCAATCCGGATGAGCCTTCTTAACATTGATAGCTGCACGGATAACAGCCTTTGTCTGCATCTTAGCAATTTCAGGATATGTTACTGCAAGACGGCAGCCACGGTGACCCATCATTGGGTTGAACTCGTGGAGTGAAGCAATGATAGCCTTGATTGCGTCAACGCTCTTGCCCTGAGCAGCAGCAAGCTTCTCAATGTCAGCTTCCTCTGTAGGAACGAACTCGTGGAGTGGCGGATCAAGGAATCTGATTGTAACCGGGTTACCCTCAAGAGCCTCATAAAGAGCCTCGAAGTCGCCCTGCTGGTAAGGAAGAATCTTATCAAGAGCAGCTTCTCTCTCTTCTACTGTATCAGAGCAGATCATCTCTCTGAATGCAGCGATTCTGTCCTCTTCAAAGAACATATGCTCTGTACGGCAAAGACCGATACCCTCGGCACCAAGCTCACGAGCCTTTTTAGCATCAGCAGGTGTATCAGCGTTTGTTCTAACCTTAAGCTTTCTGTACTTGTCAGCCCAGCTCATAATTCTGCCGAACTCACCTGCGATTGTAGCGTCAACAGTTGGAATAATACCGTCATAGATGTTACCTGTTGAACCGTCGATTGAAATGTAGTCACCCTCGTGGAACTCTTTGCCTGCGAGTGTGAACTTCTTGTTAGCTTCGTCCATGTTGATGTCGCCGCAACCTGATACGCAGCAAGTACCCATACCACGAGCAACAACGGCTGCGTGAGATGTCATACCACCACGAACTGTGAGGATACCCTGTGAAGCCTTCATACCTGTGATGTCCTCAGGTGAAGTCTCAAGACGAACGAGAACAACCTTCTCGCCCTTTGCGTTCCAAACCTCAGCATCTTCAGCTGTGAATACAACCTTACCGCAAGCAGCGCCCGGTGAAGCACCAAGACCCTTGCCGATTGGTGTAGCAGCCTTAAGAGCAGCAGCATCAAACTGTGGGTGGAGAAGTGTGTCGAGGTTACGAGGGTCGATCATAGCAACTGCCTCTGCCTCTGTTCTCATGCCCTCGTCAACGAGGTCACAAGCAATCTTAAGAGCAGCCTGAGCTGTTCTCTTACCGTTTCTTGTCTGGAGCATATAGAGCTTCTTGTTCTCAACAGTGAACTCCATATCCTGCATATCTCTGTAGTGATCCTCAAGAGTTTTGCAAACAGTCTGGAACTGAGCAAATGCCTCAGGGAATGTTTCAGCCATCTGAGCGATTGGCATTGGTGTACGAACACCTGCAACTACGTCTTCGCCCTGTGCGTTTGTAAGGAACTCACCCATGAGCTTCTTTTCACCTGTAGCAGGATCTCTTGTAAATGCAACACCTGTACCGCAATCGTCACCCATGTTACCGAATGCCATTGACTGTACGTTTACTGCAGTACCCCATGAATAAGGAATATCGTTATCACGACGATATACGTTAGCTCTTGGGTTATCCCATGAACGGAATACAGCCTTGATAGCGCCCATAAGCTGCTCCTTAGGATCGTCAGGGAAGTCAACGCCGATTTTAGCCTTGTACTCTGCCTTGAACTGTGAAGCGAGCTCCTTAAGATCGTCAGCGTCAAGCTCAACGTCCTGTGTAACGCCCTTCTTAGCCTTCATTTCGTCGATAAGCTCTTCAAAGTACTTCTTACCAACTTCCATAACTACATCAGAATACATCTGAATAAATCTTCTGTAGCAGTCCCAAGCCCAACGAGGATTGTTAGACTTCTTTGCAATAACTTCTACAACTTCTTCGTTAAGACCGAGGTTGAGGATTGTATCCATCATACCAGGCATTGATGCTCTTGCACCTGAACGAACTGAAACGAGGAGTGGGTTCTCTAAATCGCCGAACTTCTTGCCTGTGATCTCTTCCATCTTGCCGATGTACTCGTTGATCTGACCCTGAATTTCTTCGTTGATCTCTCTGCCGTCCTCATAGTACTGAGTACAAGCCTCTGTTGTAATTGTAAAGCCCTGTGGTACAGGAAGACCTAAGCTTGTCATTTCTGCAAGGTTAGCGCCCTTACCGCCAAGGAGCTCACGCATGTTAGCATTACCTTCTGAGAAAAGGTATACCCATTTGTTTGCCATTTTGGTAATCCTCCTAAAATAATAATTATACGGCTGTGGCGAAAGTTGTGTTTAAAATATCAAAATTCGCCCGCTTGTATAAGCCTACACATAATTATAACAAAGTTTGTTGAAAATAGCTATACATTTTTTAAAATTTTTTCCTATAAAATTAAATTCTATATTTCACCAATATTGTATAAATCGTTTAAATTTAGCCATTATGTTGTTTTTTTGTAAAATACTCTTGAAATTTGTATTTTTTATGCGATAATATTAATATGCCTTGTTGTGCGTGCATATTACGGCAGGTGTGGCAAATAACAGAATAACAAGGAGATTACATATGAGTAATTGTGCGATTATTCTTGCGGGTGGCGAAGGCAAGCGCATGAAGAGCGACAAGCCAAAAACACTTTCACTCGTACTCGGTAAGCCTATGCTTGAGTGGGTTATTTCTTCCCTCAAAAAAGCAGGTATAGATGATATATGCATCGTAAAGGGCTTTAAAAAAGAATGTATTGATGAATTTGTGTCAACACTTGATTTTAAGGTTGAAACGGTTTATCAGGCTGAGCGACTCGGCACGGGTCACGCAGTTATGATGGCAAAGGACTTCCTTGAGGCTCACAAGGGCGACAGTGTGGTAATCCTTAACGGTGACGCACCGTTTATGGACAGCAAAACTATTGAAAAGTCACTTGCACAGCACACAGCAACGCAGTCAAGCGCAACAGTAATTTCCGCAATGGTTGATGACCCGACAGGTTACGGCAGGATTGTTCGTGACGAAAACGGCGATGTAAAGTCAATCGTAGAACAGAAAGACGGCAGTGAAGAAATCCTTAAGATTAAGGAAGTAAATTCGGGCGGTTTCTGGTTTGACGCAGAAAAGCTTTTGTCTGTGCTCGGCAGAATTTCATCCGATAATAATGCAAAGGAATACTATTTGCCCGACGCATTAAAGCTTTTGCTTTCTGACGGCTGCAAGGTAGGCGCATACACAGCAGAGTGCAGCGACACAGTGCTTGGCGCTAACGATCCGGCTCAGCTTGAGGAGCTTAATAATATTGCAAAAGACAGGGGATATACCTGTTAAGTAAATAGAGAATATAACTTATAGAGTAAAAAGGAGCGATTACAATGAATTTTCACGGAAAAGACATTAAAATCTTTACCGGAAGCTCAAATGTAAATGTAGCCAAAGGAATTGCAGGCAGCCTTGGAGTTCCGCTTGGTAAGAGCGAATGTACTCAGTTTTCTGACGGTGAAATTGCTGTTTCTCTTCAGGAATCTGTAAGAGGCAGCGACTGCTTTATCGTTCAGTCAACCTGCACTCCGGTAAATGACAATTTAATGGAAATGCTCATTATGATTGATGCTATGAAGCGTGCGTCTGCTGCAAGAATTACAGCAGTTATGCCTTACTTCGGTTATGCAAGACAGGACAGAAAAGCTAAGGCAAGAGATCCGATTTCGGCTAAACTTTGTGCGGACATCATCACAACAGCAGGTGCCGACCGTGTTCTTACAATGGATCTTCACGCAAACCAGATTCAGGGCTTCTTTAATATCCCTGTTGACCACCTCTATGGTTCTCCTATTCTTGCTAACTATATGAGAGAGAAAATCGGCGGAAACTTTGACGAATACATCGTTGTTTCTCCTGACCTCGGTTCGGTTACCCGTTCAAGAAACTTTGCGTCTAAGATTGGCACAGGTCTTGCTATTATTGATAAGAGAAGACCAAAGGCAAATGTTTGCGAGGTTATGAACATTATCGGTGACGCAAGAGGCAAAAAGGTTATCCTTGTTGATGATATGATTGACACAGCAGGCACACTTTGCAACGCAGCAAACGCTATAGTTGAAAAGGGCGGTGCTACTGAAGTTTATGCTTGTGCTACACACGCAGTTCTTTCAGGTCCTGCTATCGAGAGAATTAAGAACAGCGCAATCAAAGAGGTTGTTCTTCTTGATACAATCCCTGTACCACAGGAGAAGATGATTGACAAGTTCACAATTCTTCCTACTGCTCCTACATTTGCAGAGGCTATTGCAAGAATTTACAATGACAAGCCGTTTACACCTGCATTTGGTTAATGAAATAAAAATTAAATAGCGATTATACAGGCGGGTTTTTCAATAACCCGCCATTTCGCCGTTAAAAAGTTTTTGGGTTGTAACGACAAACAAACTAAATTTATATATAAACCCAAACCATAGTTTATTAGCAGTTATTCAGATTGCACGAGGTATAATAAGAAGATGAGTTTTTTTAATTTAACATTTAACAATAACGAAAATACAGAAATCGTTGATAAATTTATTGACGAATACGCTCAGTGGCACAATACGGGAAAAACTCCCGATATGGGCTCTCTTGATGTAAACTACACTCTTGAACTTCAGAAAAAAAGACTTGATGAAAATAATGTCAGAAAAGAAGTTGTGTTTGATACAAAAGAAAGCTCGTTTAAACAGGCGCTCAAGTGCTTTACCGTCACCGACAGAGGCGACTACAAAAGTGATGTTGCCTGTAAAGACTATAAGGTGACAGAAACCTTTTTTGTAAATAATAAAAAGAAAAAGAAAAGAAAGAATAAACGCAACTTTTATGCTACCATCACAAGACTTTTAAATCAAAATGCAGGCGGTGCGGTTGCGTGCCCAAACTGCGGCGCTATCAGTGATGTGCAGGACTTACTTACAGGCTGTAAAAGCTGCGGAACAAGATTTATTATTGACGATTTGTTCCCTAAAGTTACCAACTTTTATGCAATCAAAGAAGTTGCAGGCGGAAAAAAAGTAGTTAAAAATTCCGCTATAGCTGTTGTTTTAATTACTATGTTTGCGTTTGCCGGCAGTATGTTTTTTATAAACTACCAAAACGGCAATCTTTTGCCCGAAAACAGTGATTTCATAATGAATATTATAATCTGCACTTTATACGGACTTATAGGCGGTGCGCTGGGCGGATATCTTTTGTGGGGCTTAGGTATGTTTATGTACCTTATATTCGGCGCAATAAAAAGCCTGTTTTTGCTCGGTCCTCATGTAAGGGCAAAAACTCAGCTGCCAAAGGTTATGCGACAGATTGACCCTAACTTTTCGTATGAGTTTTTCATAGGTAAGGTTATAAATCTTATGAAACTTATGATATTCAGCGATGACTACACCAACCTTGCGGCTTATGACGGCAAGCCTATGCAAAACACCTTTAAAGACATTGTGGACATTAGCTATGACGGTACGGTAAGGTATAATACGCTGAAAACAGACGGTAACTACTGCTATGTGGATATTACCGTATATACAACAGTAACAAAGGCTGACGGCGGCGCTCTCAAAAGTTCAAAGGAAAAATTCAGGGTTGTTGTTTGCAAAAATATACACGCAATAGCAAATGCAGGTTTTTCTATAAAGAATGTAAACTGTCGCAGTTGCGGCGGCAGCTTTGATGCCACAAGAGAGCATAATTGCCCATATTGCGGCACACCATATCACCTTGGCAATGACGATTGGGTTGTTGTTGATTTTAAGCGAGAATAATAATTTTATATAAGGAAGGTATTTATGTTTGGTAAGAAAAAGAGTTTTGGCGGCGGAGTTGAGCTTTTAGTAGTAGGACTCGGAAATCCCGACAAAAAGTATGAAAACACCCGTCACAATGCAGGTTGGCTTGCAATAGACGCAATAGCCGAGAGCCTTGACTGCAAGGTTGACAGGGTAAAATTTAAAAGCTATGTAGGCGAGTGCAATATAGCAGGCAGAAAAGCAATGCTTATGAAACCTACCACATATATGAACAACAGCGGTCAGGCAGTGGTAGAGGCGATGAATTTCTACAAAATTTCGCCTGAAAATGTGATAGTATTATTTGACGATATATCCCTTGATGTAGGCAAAATGCGTATCCGTTCAAAGGGTAGTGACGGCGGTCAGCGAGGTATGAAAAGCATTATTTACCTCAGCGGAAGTGATATGTTTCCACGCATCAAAATAGGAATCGGTGCAAAGCCTACACCGGAGTGGGATTTGGCAGATTGGGTACTTTCAAGATTTTCTGATGACGAGCAGAAAAAACTCGCTCAAGTATTTGAAAATGCCGCAAAAGCAGTTGAGCTTATGGCAGACGGAAAAATTGACAGAGCAATGAATTTGTTTAATTAACATTTTTATAAAGCAATGTTGAAAAAATCGGTAATCATCCCAATTTTTGATAAATAAAAAGTGAACAAAAAATTAAAGCAAGATGAATTATGAAATTTTTAGTTGATGTTTTTAAAAACAGTGAGGTTTTTAACTCACTTGAAAAAGCCGTTGTGCGTGGCGGAAGTGTTTGTGCTACGGGACTTTCTGCAATTCACAAGGCACATATTATCTATTCTCTGTGCTGTCGCAAGAACACTACTGCCTTTTGTGTTGCCTCCGATGAGCGAGAGGCGCAAACCATTTGCAATGACCTTGCAAGTATGGGTATGCGTGCATATTTTTATCCCGAAAGAGATTTTAATTTCAGAGATATGCAGAGTGCATCAAGAGAATACGAACACGCAAGACTTAAAGTTCTGTTAAAGCTGATTGACGGCGAGTGCGATGTTGTGGTGAGCTGTATTGACGCCGCATCACAATTTACTGTTCCAAAGGACTTTTTGGCAGAATGCGTTTTAACACTCAAAGAGGGACTTGAGATCAGCATAGAAAAAGCCGTTCGCACCCTCACCCTGCTTGGATACGAGCGTTTTGATGCGGTAGAGGGCAGCGGTCAGTTTTCCGTAAGGGGCGGCATACTCGATTTCTTTATGCCCGATGCCGAAAACCCTGTTCGTGCGGAATTTTGGGGCGATGAAATAACAGACCTTTCCTTTTTTGATATTGATACTCAGCGAAGAGGAGAAAAAGCAGGCGAAATTCGCCTTTCACCGTCTGCCGAAGTAATTATTGAGGACAAAACGGCACTTGCCGATAAAATAGAAAATTTTGCAAAGGGTGTGCGAGGCAAAAAAGCACCGCAGGTTAAAGAAACCTTGCTTTCCGAGGCGGACAGCATAAGATCGGGCGCAATGCTTTCTGATACCGACAAATATATTCCGCTTATCTATGATAAAGCCGAAACGCTTTTTGATTATTTGAGCCGAGATACACTCATTTTCACTTCTGAATACAACAACATTGCCGAGCGAGGCAGAGCAATGGATTTCAGAAACGAAGAAACCGTAAAAGCCGCCTTTGAAGACGGTGTGCTTTGCCGAGGTCTTGATAAGTATTCGCTCACCTTTTCGGAGTGCGTAGATATTTTCACCTCTCATGGCATTGTTATGCTTGAGGGATTTGTGCATGGTTCAACCACAATTCCGCTCAGAAAAATAGTATCATTTTCTACAAAACAGCTGTCTGTATGGAACGGCTCATACAAACAGCTTGAAGAGGACTTAAACGGAATGCTTACCGCCGAAAGCTGCGGCGTTGTGCTTGCAGGAACAGATAAGGCGGCAAAAAATCTTTGCGAGTCGCTCAGAAATGACGGTATTCCTGCTCAGTATGCCGACAAATTATCGGAAGTCAAGAAAAACGCTTTGTTTGTACTTCCGGGTACGCTCAGCGCAGGCTTTGAATATCCGCTTGAAAAATTCTTTGTTATTACTCAAGGTCACATTTCATATGTGCCGAAAAAGAAAGCCCGCAAAAAAACACCAAAGGACAGTCAGGCTATTTACAGTCTTGCCGAGCTTTCGCAGGGCGATTATGTAGTACATAGCGTGCATGGAATCGGTATTTTCGGCGGTATCCGCAAGATAGACACCCATGGCATTGTAAAGGATTACATCAAGATTGAGTACGCAAAGGGCGATGTTCTCTATGTGCCTGTAACTCAGCTTGATATGGTAGCAAAATACATCGGCCCGTCTGAGAATAACCGAGTTCGACTTAACAAGCTCGGCTCGCAGGATTGGCAGAAAGCAAAGTCGAGGGTAAAAGCCTCTGTAAAGGACATAGCAAAAGAGCTTATTGCGCTTTATTCGGCAAGAATGAAAGCAAAGGGTTATGCTTTTTCGCACGATAATGAGTGGCAGCACGATTTTGAGGCTAAGTTTGAGTACGAAGAAACCCCCGACCAGCTCAGATGCTGCGAGGAGATTAAATCCGATATGCAGAAAACCTCGCCGATGGACAGACTTTTGTGCGGCGATGTTGGCTTTGGCAAAACAGAGGTTGCGCTCAGAGCGGCTTTTAAATGCGTAGCGGATTCCAAGCAGTGTGCTTTGCTTTGCCCGACAACCATTCTTGCGTGGCAGCATTACCAGACTGTGTGCAAGCGCTTTGAGGGCTATCCGATAAGAATTGAATTGCTGTCACGATTCAGAACGGCAAAACAGCAGAAAGAAACTATTGAAAAGCTCAAACGAGGCGAGGTGGATATGGTTGTAGGCACACACCGCCTTGTGCAAAAAGATGTGGAGTTCCGTGACCTCGGACTTGCAATCATTGACGAGGAACAGCGCTTTGGCGTGGCACAAAAGGAGCGCTTTAAGGAGCTTTGCAAAAATGTAGATGTTCTTACTCTTTCGGCTACACCTATTCCACGAACCCTCAATATGGCAATGAGCGGTTTGCGAGATATGAGCGTCATTGAGGAAGCGCCACGAAACCGACAGCCTGTGCAGACCTATGTTCTTGAGCACGATGACGCAGTCATAAACGAGGCTATCCGCAAGGAGCTAAGGCGAGGCGGACAGGTATTTTATCTACATAACGATGTTGCCACCATTGAATCGTGCGCATCAAGAATACTTGACGCAATACCCGAGGCAAAAATAGCCATAGGTCACGGCAAAATGAAAGAGCACGAACTCAGCGAAGTATGGCGAATGATGCTTGAACAGGAAGTAAATGTTCTTGTTTGCACTACTATAATAGAAACAGGAGTTGATTTGCCGAACGCAAACACGCTTATCATAGAAAACGCCGACAGAATGGGACTTTCTCAGCTCCACCAGCTAAGAGGCCGAGTGGGCAGAAGTAACCGTCGAGCCTATGCGTATCTTACCTTCCGCAAAAATAAGGTGCTCACTGAAATTCAGCAAAAGCGACTTGCCGCAATTCGTGAGTATACGGAGTTTGGCAGCGGCTTTAAAATCGCTATGCGAGATCTCGAACTCAGAGGCGCAGGCAACATTATGGGCGCACAACAGCATGGACATATGGAATCTGTCGGATACGATATGTATCTTAAACTGCTCGGTGAGGCTGTAAGCGAAGAAAAGGGCGAAGCACCCGAGTCGGCAGACCTTGATTGCCTTATTGATATTTCAGTTAATGCACATATCCCCGAAAGCTATGTGGAAAGTCTTACGCTCCGCCTTGATGTGTACCGCAGAATTGCCGATATACGCAATAAAGAGGACAGCTTGGATGTAAAAGACGAGCTTAGAGATCGTTTTGGCGAAATCCCCGAATCTGTGCTCGGACTTATTGACATTGCGCTTATCAGAAATTGCGCCAATGCAATGGGCATTTATGAAATAAGGCAGACGGAAACCAATGTGCTGTTATTTGTTAAAGAGATAAAATCGCCTAAGGTAATTGAGCTTTTGTCAAGGCTCAACGGCAGGGCAATGCTTTCGGCAGGCAACAAACCGTACATAACAATCAGATGCGGCGGCGGTTCGTCACTTGAAATGCTTAAAAAAGTATTTAAAATCTGATAGTTGGCTGAAAATTTTGCTGAAAAAGCAATAAATTTCAGAAAATATATGGACAATGCAAATTTTTTTGTGTATAATCATAAGGTACGCACCCTATCGTTTTTTTGGGTGAAATAGAATATTTTAAGGACGGTAAATATTATGAAACCATATGCAAAGATCGGTTCATTATTGCTTGCACTGATTATTGCCGTTGCAGCGGTTGGCTGCACCCCAATCAGCCTCAATGCAGAATGGGCTTACAAAACAGATAAAGTAGAATTGCCAATCGGCGTTTACAGCTACTCACTCAAAACAGCTTACTCACAGGCTAAAAACTATGCGTCGAAGCTCGCATCTTATGACGAGGCATCTGATTCATGGCTTGACCTTGAAATCACAGACGATGACGGTGACAAGGCTGTTGCAAGAGAGTGGATTAAAAACGAGGCAGACAAAATGTGCTTAAACTACATTGCTGTTGACAACCTCGTTGAGGAGCTCGGCATTGATATGAGCGGCGCTACTGCTGACTCAGCAAAGAAATCTGCCGAGGAATATTGGACAGTAGGCCCTTACGCATCTTACGGCTACTATATGCCTTATAAAGACGAGTACGAGCCTTACGGTGTATCTTTTGAGAGCTTTGAGTACTGCACAACACTTTACAACACAAAGTATTCCGCAATCTTTGACAAGATTTACGGCGAGGGCGGCTCAAAAGAAGTAAAGGACGATGAATTTATTTCATACTTTACAGAAAATTATACAGACTATAAGTACATAAAGGCTAACCTTTATAAGTCAACAACAGACGAGTCAAATAAGAGCACAGATGTAGCGCTTTCTGACGAGGACGCAAAGAAGATTACAGACGAGTTTGACGGTTACGCAAAGGAACTTAATAACGGTACTTCTTTTGACGATGTTGTAAATAAGTATAAGACAGCAAATTCAATTACAGATGACCCTGTAACAAAGGCTGTTGAAAACCTTAAAAGCAGTTCACTCGGCGATGAGCTTAAGACAGCTCTCGGCGAAATGAAAGCAAACGAGGCAAAGACCGTTAAGGTAGGTACAGGCAATACAGCAGTTTATTACCTTATCTATAAGGGTGACATCAACTCAGACATTGACAGCTATGTTTACGATTCAACACAGCGCAACAAATTGCTTGCAGATATGAAAAAAGACGAGTTTGCAAAGTATGTTGATGACCTTGCTAAAAAGACAGATTGCGAAAAGAACCAGTCTGTACTCGACCAGTACAAGCCTGAGCTTTACTTTGTAAAACCTGAAAGCTCATCAGCAAGCTCAAGTTCTTCAAGCTCAAGTTCTTCAAGTTCATCTTCTTCAAAGTAAAAGTTTAAAAATCAAAATGCCACACAGCCTTTGTGTGGCATTTAGTGCAAATATTTACACTGATTAACATAACTTCTTTAATTTTGCGAAAGGAGTCGACAGTATGAAAAGAAAAATAATTGCTTTAGTATCAATACTTGCGCTCAGCTTTTCGGCATTCGCATTTTCTGTAAATGCGGTGGGCGAAGAGGAAAGCGGCGGCGAAATCATTGAAACCGAGCCTGCGCCTGACCCTGAGCCGACATACGAGCCTGAGCCCGAGCCCGAGCCGACATATGAGCCTGAGCCTGAACCAACATATTATCCCGAGCCGGAGCCGACTTATTATCCTGATCCAGAGCCGGAACCGACAGAGCCATATGTTGAGCCGACATACAGCTACTCAGATACAGACGATAAGCCATATTACAGCAATGACGGCAGTGAATATGTGGGTGGCGGACAGTCAACCTATACAGTGCCCGAAACCACAGCACCGCCTGCTCAGATGTACTCGGTAAGCAGAGATACTATTGATGATAAAACTCTTTCAAAGAGCGATTGGAACGATATTTCTGCAAACCTGAAAAACGCATCTTTGCAAGACAGTGACGGTGATGACTTCAGCTTTATTAAAAAGAACACAAGCAAGTCGGACAACGGTCATTGGATGTTATATGCGGGCATTGCTTGCGTAGTGCTCAGCATTGCAGGCATAGTATTCTTTATTGTGTCAACGGTAAAGAGTCGTGGCAGATATAACTTTGCCGGTGCGACAGGCAAATCACTTAAAAGAAAATTTGATACCGCAGATGTAGAATTGCCAAAGCATACTACTCAGAAAGCAAATAAGGGCGGTACAAGATTTAAACATTAATATAATTTCAGCCGATACTGCATTTTAGCGGTATCGGCTTTTTAGTTTGTTTTTTATTAAAAGTTGTGGTGAATTATGTTTTAGCCGACTTTCGGTCGGGCAACAAAGTAAAGGAAAAGCTAAAATTTCCGTCCGAAGTTAAAAGTTTGGTCAACCTTTTCAAAGGTTGTGGGTGTGGGCAAAGCCCACAAATGCTTTAAATTGTTGCAAATTTTTGATAGCCAAACGGCTTGCCGTTTGGCGGCTGAATATAACGGCGCAAGCCTTTAAAATTTGCGACAGCAACAAAGAAAAAGCCACGCTGCTCAAACTACTGATTTGCCACTTTTCAAGGGCAGATTAGCCACACACAAGCTTTTGAGTCCTTTTAGAATATCTATTCTCTACTAATGCTCAAGTGTAACTTTCTTGCTTTCTGCCACTCATTGCTCTTGACTTTTGTTTTATCATAAAGTCTTAAATAATCTAAAATTTAGTTATTCTATGATATGATTTCAACTACTTGTTTTTATTTAAAATCAGTGCGCTTTATAGTTTAATGGGCTCTGCCCAAACCCGCAACCCTTTAAAAAGGGTTGACCTGAATTTTAAATTTATAAAACCAAATTTTATGCGTTTAACCACAATCTCCCCATTACCACATATATACAAAAATGTATACATCATTCATTGAAATTAAAACAATTATACATATAAAAATATACATTTTTTGACAAAAGTATTGACTTTTTTGCGGATAATAAATAGAATAGAGTTATATATAAATATGAGAGGAATAAAATTATGAACGAAAATAATTATTATCAGCCGAACGGTGGCAACGACCCACAGTATAACAACGGCTATCAACAGCAGAATAATTACAATCAGAGCTATGATAATAACTACAATCAACAGCAAAATAATTATAATCAGAGTTATGACAATAACTACAATCAGCCGAATAACAACGCATATGATCAGCCAACCTATGACAACGGCTTTGCACAAAATTATCAGAATACTTACCCACAGCAGAATGTTGACTATGCTCAGCAGAACTACAACGGCGGTTATCAGCAGCCTAATATTCCAACTCAGTTCCCCGGAGATTCCGAGGCTAAAGCTGCAATGATTACAGGTATTATAAGCCTTGTTGCGTCAATAGTTGCGGTTATTATGTTTTGGACAGCATTTATTTGTACAGGCTCAAGCTCATACGATAGCTACATGATGAGCGGCAGCACCGTAGTAGGATTTTATGTTGGTGTAATCGGTTCGGGCATACTTTCGGTAGCAGGTGTGGTTACAGGCATTATTGCTATCTTAAAGGCATCTAAATACAATAAAATTGCGGCTCAGACAGGTAATTATGCGGGCAAGAGCAAAGCTACAACAGGATTGGTATGTGGTGTTATCGGTCTTATAATTGCCGCACTTTCAATTATTTCTTGCGTATCGTGCTTTGGTTGCATAATGTGTGCGGTAGGCAATTTGGCATCTTATGCTAACTCAATGTATTATTAATTGCTTATTATAATGTTTAATACAGGGCAGTGTGCGTGTTTCACACTGCCTTATTATTTGGAGAGATACTATGTTTTCTACAAGAGAAACACTCGGCATTGAACTGCCGTACTACGGCTTTATGACAGGACTCGGCATACTTGCCTGCTTTCTTGTTATAAAGTTTATTACTATGAAAAGGCGCAAAAATATTGAGGGTTATCGCTATGTGATAATCGGTGTTGTGGGCGGAATATGCGGTTTTATTATGGCACATATCGTATTTGCAGTTGCTCAGCACGAAAAGCTGTATTTTGTGTTTACCCACCTCGACAGAGTTTTTAGCAGCTTTAAAATGTTTGCGCTCTATGCTATGGATATTTTCGGCGGAATGGTGTTTTACGGCGGACTTATCGGTGCGTGTATCGGCGCATATATAAGTATGAAAACGCAGCGGCTTGATGTACGCAGTTATTCCGACACCATAGTGCCATGTATTCCGCTGTTCCATGCTTTCGGCAGAATCGGCTGTTTTCTTGCAGGCTGTTGCTATGGAGTGGAGAGCGACTTTGGCTTTGTATATCGGCATTCGCTTATAGAAAGTGCAAACGGAGTGCGCAGACTGCCTATTCAGCTTATTGAGTCGGGCGAAAATATTGTAATTTTTATTGTGCTTTTGTTTTTGCTTTGCAGGTGCAAAAATCTTAAAAACGGAATACTTATTTGGATATACGGACTTATTTATCCTGCTTTAAGGTTTATAAACGAATTTTTCAGAGGCGATATTTCAGAGCGTGGCTATTTTGGCACTTTGTCAACCTCGCAATGGCTGAGTATATTTATTTTTGCCTTTTCTCTGTTTATGCTCATAAGGGATTTGCGCAAAAGGGATGACAAAAATTTTCAATCTAATACTTAATTTTAACGGGCACTTTGCGGAGTGCCTGTTTTTATATGTATTTTCCTATAATTCTTTGCGGTAAATATGCGTAATATATGAGTTCTTACTGTTGAATTTACAAATTAATTATGATACAATAATCTATATATGCAATTACAAAATTTTGTTTTGACAGATTACCGAAAGGGGTTTTATATATGTGCGGTATTTGTGGCTTTACAGGCGAAGTTATCGACAGAGATAAGGTCATTAAAAATATGACCGATGTCATCACACACAGAGGTCCTGACTCGGACGGTGTGTTTATGGACGATTACATTGCAATGGGCTTTCGCAGACTTTCAATCATTGACCTTGACGCAGGTCATCAGCCTATTTATAACGAGGATAAAACACTTGTCCTCACCTTTAACGGCGAAATTTATAACTATAAAGAGTTAAGAAAAGTTCTTATAGCAAAGGGACATAAATTTTATACAGACACCGACAGCGAGGTGCTTATTCACGGCTTTGAGGAGTGGAGAGAGGACTTGCTCTTAAAGCTCAGAGGTATGTTTGGCTTTGCGATTTACAACACTAAGGATAAGTCGGTTTTTGTTGCTCGTGACTTCTTTGGCATTAAGCCGATGCACTACACAATGATTGACGGCGAATTTGTGTATGCAAGTGAAATCAAGAGTATTCTTGAGCACCCTAAGTTTGTTAAGAGGTTTAACAAAAGAGCGCTTGATACCTACCTTTCATATCAGTATGCTGTTCCGCCCGAAACTTTCTTTGAGGGTGTGTTCTGCCTTATGCCGGGTCATTATCTTTGGTATAAGGACGGCGAGGTTGAAACTACCCGTTATTGGGAGGCTCGTTTTAATCCTAACGATGAGATGACAGAGGAAGAGGCTGTTGATTCTATCGAAAAGGTGTTTGAAAATTCTGTAAATGCGCACAAAATTGCAGATGTTGAGGTTGGCTGTTTCCTTTCAAGCGGTGTTGACTCAAGCTATGTTTCAACCTACTTTGCCGATCAAAAAACATTTACAGTAGGCTTTGATTTTGGCGAGCACTACAACGAAATCAGCTGGGCAAAGGGACTTAGCGAGAAAATCGGTGTTGAACATCACACACACCTTATCTCAAGTGAGGAATTTTGGGACGCAGTTCCTACTGTTCAGTATCATATGGACCAGCCGCTTGCAGACCCGTCTTGTATTGCACTTTACTTTGTATCAAGACTTGCAAGCGAGTATGTAAAAGTTGTACTTTCGGGCGAGGGCGCAGATGAGTTGTTTGGCGGTTACACCTGCTACAACGAGCCGAGAGTATTTAAAATTTATCAGACAATCGTTCCGCATTGCATCAGAAAGGCTATCAGAGCCGTATGCAAAAAGCTGCCTGACATAAAGGGCAGAGATTACCTTATAAGAGCGACAGACCCACTTGAAGAGCGCTACATAGGCAATGCCTTTATGTATGATTACAAGGAAAAGCGTGAGCTTTTAAAAGACCCTAACCTTGCAAGCCGTCCGCAGGACTATGCAAAGAAGTATTACTACCGTTGCCGCAGATATGACGATGTTACAAAGATGCAGTATCTTGACATTAATATGTGGATGGTGGGCGATATTCTCCTTAAAGCAGACAGAATGAGTATGGCTAACTCGCTTGAGCTGAGAGTACCGTTCCTTGATAAAGAAGTGTTCAAGGTTGCGTCAACTCTCCCTACAAAGCTCCGTTGCAACAGACACAACACAAAGTACGCTATGCGTAAGGCGGCTGTTCGTCATATGCCTGAGGCTACCGCCGAGAAAGAAAAGCTCGGTTTCCCTGTTCCTACAAGAGTATGGCTCAGAGATGAAAAATACTACAATGTTGTTAAGACAAAGTTTAAGGGAGCAACAGCCGAGAAGTTCTTTAATACAGATATTCTTATTCGTTGGCTTGATGAGCATTACAGCAACAAAGAGGATAACAGCCGTAAGGTTTGGACAATCTATGTGTTCCTTGTATGGTATGATATTTACTTTAACGAGGATAACGAAAAGGTAGAAAAGCCTGTAAATCACCTTGACGAGTTGAGAGCGATTGCAGAGGCAAGACAGGAAAAAAAGCTCAATGAGTTTGGAGAGGCAATTATGACCGAGGCCGAAAAGCTCGACAAAGATTATGACGCACCAAACTTTGGCATAGATAAATCGGCAAAAAAAGCTGAAAAAGAACAGGCAGAGGAAAAAGAACCTGTAAAGGCAGAAAAGCCTGCCGAGGATAATGTTGCCGAAGAGGTGAAAGCTGAAGAAAAAGCCGAGGAAAAACCTGAAGAGGCAAAAGCGGAAGAACCCGAAATTAAGAAAGAGGCTGAGCCTGAGGAAGTTAAGACCGAGGACGAGCCTGTAATTGAGGAAGAAGAGCCGCAGGAAACCGAGCAGGCTGAGGAAGAGCCAAAGGCAGAGAAATATGTGAATATTTCTAATCCTGAGGATACAGAGGTTTATGAAGAACCAAAAAAGCCGAGCACTCCGCAGGAGGAGCTTGAAATGGCAATTGAGGGCATTGAAAAGCGCTCAAAATATCTTGATGAGCCTAATGTTATTTCAGACGAGGCGATTGACGAAATTGTAAAGTCGATTAAGTTCTTTGATGACGAGGACTAATTAAAATAAAATAAAAACATAACTGCCCGACACCACAAAAGCGGTTGTCGGGCAGATGATTATAATAAAATGGTTGTGTTTTAAATGTTGGAGTAAGATTAATTAATGGTGGTTTAACGCACAAAGTTATAGTTTTAAAAACTTAAAATTCAGGTCAACCCTTTTTAAAGGGTTGCGGGTTTGGGCAGAGCCCATAAAATAATAAAATTGCACTGAATTGAAATCTAAATAAACAGTTACAATTATATTATAGGATAACTAAACTTTAGATTAGTTAATACTTTAAAATAAAACAAAAGTCAAGACTAATAAGTGGCAGAAAGCAAGAAAGTTGCGCTTGAACAGTCTTAGAGAAAAGATATTCTAAAGGATGCAAAAGCTTTTGTGTGCGGCTGATTTGCCCTTGAAAAGTGGCAAATCAGTAGTTTAGTAGCGTGGCTTTTCTTTGTTGCTGTCGCAATTTTTTAGGCTTTCGCCATTGTGTTTAAGCCACCAAACGGCAAGCTATTTGGCTATTAAAATTTGCGATAGTTTGAAGTTTTGTGGGCGTTGCCCACACCTACAACCTTTAAAAAGGTTGACCAGACTTTTAACTTCGGGCGGATAGTTTGGCTTTTGCTTTACTTTGTTGCCCGACCGATAATTTGCTAACCCACATTACCCAACTTTTGATAAAAACCAATAAAACAAAACAGAAAGATTTACACAATAACTCCAAGGCAGAGCATATTGAGCATTATGTTGTACTCGGGTTCAAAGTCGGAGAGAGGGAGAGGATTTTTGCCTTTGCCCATCTCAATAGTGAGCGCAGGACGGCGGAATTTTTCAATAAACCAATCCTTGAATCCACCGCCTGTTGCAATGTCCTCGGGCACTGATATATTGTATCCGCTTGCTTGCGACAAAACAGACGCAAGGCGAAAACTCATAACGGGTGTGTGCTTGCCGAATGAACAGTAAATTTCTCTGCCCTGACTATGAAAAGCAATGGCCCGGTCAAAGTTGTTGCGCTTGCAAAGGTTTGTGAGAGCCTTGGTTTCAGGCTCGCTTTCGGGTGCATTTCCGCCAAAACGAGTTGCGGACGGAGATTTTATATTCATACTCAGCTCACGATTTTTCAGCTCGTTCCACCCTGCGTTGAAATTGTGGTTTATGTCCACACCTCGTGCGTTTGCCTGCCAAACCTTGTTGTCTTTTGAAGCTTTGTCTACAAGAGATTTGTATTTGAGGGCGGCGGCAGAGCCATGAATTGCAATTTCCACACCGTCGGGATTTACGCAGGGCACAATCGTAAGACCTTTATCACGCAGAAAATCTCTGATTTTGTAGCGGCCCACAACGGAATCGTTTTGCATTGCGTCGGCGCATTGCTCAAAAAATTTGAGTACAGCAGTAATGGTGAGATATTCCGAACCGTGAAAGCCTGCGCAGTACAGCACTTGATTTTTTGTGTTGCCAATGTGCAGAACATCAATGCATCTTCCGCATACGCTTTTGCCTGCAAACGAGTGGTGCACAAAGCTGTATTTTTCGCAGATGCTGTTAATAATCTTTTTTCTTGTTTGGTAGTCGGGCATTACATTGTAGTCTGTCATAAAATTTTCCTTTCTGTTTTTTTCCTTAAATTAATTCAAATGAGGTATAAGTATGAAACTTTTTGAAAAGACCTTGAACAGCACTTCTGTTTTTGACGGCAGAATTTTGCATATCACCCTTGATGATGTTGAACTTGAGGACGGCAAAAAGTCCAAGAGAGAAGTTGTAAATCACCCCGGCGGAGTTACTGTTGCCGCACTTGACGATGACAATAATCTGTTTTTTGTAAGACAGTTCCGTTATCCGTACAAGGAGGTTGTACTTGAGCTGCCGGCAGGCAAACTCGAAAAAGGCTCAACTCCCCTTGAAAACGGCAAGCGTGAATTGCTTGAAGAAACAGGCGCTCAGGGATATTCGTATACTTCACTCGGTCAGCTCTATCCGTCACCCGGCTACACCAACGAGATAATTCACCTTTATGTATGCAGAATAAAAAGCGAGGGCGAGAGCAAGCCTGACGAGGGAGAATTTTTGAATGTTGAAAAAATCCCACTCGACAAGGCTGTTGAAATGGTGCTCAACAACCAGTTGCCTGATGCCAAAACGCAGGTAGCCGTACTAAAAACAGCAATGCTGCTTAAAAGTGGAAAAATTTAACTTGCAGGTGCTCTGCAATTAAGGTATGAATAAATATATGCAAACTTTTTTTGAATTATTACCCGAAAAAGAAAATACATCTGTTGCACTCGGTTTTTTTGACGGACTGCATATCGGTCACCGCAAGGTTATAGGCGAGGCGGTAAAGGGCAGTGAAAAAAACCTTGTGCCAATCTGTTATACTTTTGCACAAAGTCCGAAAAGTGTGTTGAAAAATCAGCCGCAAGAGGCGCTTATGAGCCTTGAAAACAAAAAAGAGGCGCTGTCCGAAATCGGAATACAGCACCTGTATATGTGCGACTTTAAGTCGGTGGTGGATATTGCACCACGAAAATTTGTTGAGGATATACTGATAAAAACATTTAAAGCCAAAAAGCTGTGCTGTGGCTTTAACTACACCTTTGGCAAAAACGGAGAGGGCAACACACAAATGCTCGCTGAAATTTGTAGGGAAAACGGCATTGAGTTGAAGGTTTTGCCGCCCGTTGAGGAGAAAGAGGGTGTTGTATCGTCAACGCTTATCCGAGAACTTATAAAAGACGGAAGGGTGCGCAGAGCAAACGAGCTTTTAGGTTCATACTTTGGCTTTAGCGGCGAGATTGTGCATGGACAGCATCTCGGCAGAGAACTTGGCACTCCTACGCTCAATCAGTCACTGCACGAAGAACTTGTTGTACCGAAATTCGGTGTGTATGCATCTTGTATAACCCTTGATGACGGCAGAAAGTTTTGCGGTGTAACCAATATCGGAGTAAAGCCGACAGTCGGAGAATTTGCCCCGTTGTGCGAAACCTGGATGCCCGATTATAAGGGCGAGGAATTGTATGGCAGGGTGGCAGATGTGCGACTTTTGGACTTTATAAGAGGAGAAAAGAAGTTTTCTTCGCTTGATGAACTGAAAAAAGCTATCTTTGATAACGCAAAGACAGCTAAAAAGATTTTTGCTGAAATAGCAGATTGTAATTAAAATTATAAACTTTTTATCTTAAACCACAAAACGGCTGTTCTCGTTGAACAGCCGTTTTCATTATTACTCTTATTTTTTATTCTTTTTATATTTGCCTATTACATAAATCAGCACAAAGCCGAGCAGAAAAGCACCTACTACGCATTTGAACACAATACCGAGCACGCCGTCAAACATTGCTATGCCCGAAAAGCTGTTCATTGCATACCATACTGTCATAAAGGAGAAAAATCCGCCGATAATATAGCATAGCGAACCGAGCTTTTTTGCCGATACAAACATATACAGCGCGATTATTGCCCATAATATAAAGTAAAAGTTTTTAATAGTTTCCATTGTTAATCTCCGTTACAGTTTAAGATCCGGAATGTACTGCTTTATAATTGAAATTAATCCGACCTTTGGAGTATCTTCGTCGGGTAACTGCGGAAAGTCATATGCCGCATAGTCATTGCCCTCAATAATAGCAGGGCCGTTTTCGGAAATGCACACATCCCAACCGCAATATTTGAATTCGGGTTCTTCAAGCGCCGCATTCTTGACAAGCTCCTTGACCTCTTCGCAGTAAGGAATCTTAAATCCCTTAAATTTTATTCCCGAATAGGGGTGTTCGTATGCAATGTCCATATTCGAGGTATGTCCGGGGCCTGTTACCGTTCCTGTATCAAGGTCAAAGTGGCAGGCAAATCCGCCGTTTTCAAGGTTGTCCACAAATTTACCGTTATTTCCTGTTTTAAACACCGCATACAAAATATTCGGCTTGCCGTCTACCACAAGTGTGGCAATTCTTAAGCAGTTAATTGAGTGAGGATAAATTTTTGAAACATCGGGGTGTTGTTTTATTGCCTCTTCAAGCACACCGAATTCGTTTTCTTTGTCAAAAACATAGTTGTAAAATTCCTCGTCACTCTTGAAGTCGGCTTTAACAAGTCTTTCAATGCCTTTGCCGCACTCGCCAAAAGCAGGCTTTGCAATGAAAACATCCCATGGCTTTATAAACTCGCTGAACTGCTCAAGGGTTACCTTTTCGTCAACCACAAGAACTCGTCTGCCAAGATATTTTGCAAATCGTGTGTCAAATAATCTTTTATCGTTAAAAATCTCTGCGCTTGTAAGGTCATTTTGCATTAACATAAAACGCTTGTTTTTAAAGCGTGTCATATATGTTTTGCGCTGGTCGGCTGTCATATTGTAGTATTCAAACAGAACATAGTCGTTGTATCCGGCTCTGTATTTTAAAAAGCAACCTACCATATCAAAGAAAATGCCGGCTTTGTTTTTGCCGGATTTTGTGTGAACAGTGTTAATTGCACCGGAAAGTTTGCCAAGAGTTGCTCCTGAACAAACTCTGAAAAAGTAACCAATCCCCATAGTAACCTCGAAAGTATGTATTTTATTAAAAGCAGTGGCAAAAATATGCCGATTTATTAGATGAAAATTGTAATAGTCGATATAATACTTATTATAGTATATATTGCGGTAAAAAGTCAATATGAGTGACTGATTTGTGAAAAAGTTTTTGAAAAGTAAAATTTTTCTAATAAAACTCTTGACTTTTGCTGACTTTAAGATTATAGTATAAACATAAGAGTTAGCACTCACATATAGAGAGTGCTAAAACAACAAAACGCAGGCAGAGAGGTGATACCTATGGAGCTTGCGGAAAGAAAGCAAAAAATTCTTTCGGCTGTTGTTGAAAACTTTATAAAGACAGGCGAGCCGGTAGGTTCAAAAACTCTGATAGATGAAACCAACCTAAAGGTTTCATCGGCTACGGTAAGAAACGATATGGCAGACCTTACGCAAAGGGGTTATCTGATTCAGCCGCACACCTCGGCAGGCAGAATACCTACTCAGCAGGGATACAGATATTATGTTGACAATCTTATGCAGGTTGTGGCGGTATCTCAGCGGGGCAGAGAACTTGTGGAGGATAGGCTTTACAGAAATGCCGAGTCGCCCGAAAATATTTTAAAATCAGCCGCAGATCTTCTTTCGGAGCTGACAGGGCTTACCGCAGTTGCCACAACACCGAATTCGGCAGAAAGCAGAATCCACAAAATCAGCTTTGTGCAGACGGGTTCACATACGGCAATGGCTGTTGTAATTGCCTCAAACGGCATTATAAAAAATCAGCTGTTCAGATGCGAATTTATAATCACTCCCGAAATTCTTGAGATTTTCGATAAGGCACTCAACGAGTTGTTTGACGGAGTAAGGCTTTCTTCGATAAATCGTCCGTTTATACAGACGGCAGCGGCAAGGTTTGGCGAGTTATCGCTCTTTATGCCGAGTGTGCTTACGGCGATAAAAGATGCGGCAGACAAGGCAAACGAAGTCGGAATCTTTTTGAGCGGTCAGACAAAGCCGTTGTTTATGCAGAATGTAAATTTTCTTGCGGCAAGAAATGTAATTGAACTTCTTTCAAGAAAAGGAGATCTTGCAGGTGTTCTTACAAGCCTGCCGATAGGTACTTCGGTAAGTATAGGCACAGAAAACAGCCGTATAGAACTTGCGTACAGCTCGGTAATTTCTTCAAGCTACAACGTAAAAGATACACCGTCCGGTACGCTTGCCGTAATAGCTCCGATACGAACGGATTACGGCAGAGTGATTTCGATTATAGAATGTATAAGCGAATGTGTAAGCAAGATAATAAGCGAGCTTATAGAGCATTAATATAGAAAGGAAAGGTAATATGTCAAAGAAAAAAGAAGTGACAAAAGACGAAGCTGTTGTAAACGAGAATACATCCGAACAGACAGCGGAAGCGGTTACGGAAGAAATTGATGAAACAGCCAAAAAAATAGCTGAACTTGAGGAGGAGCTCAACTCACAGAAAGACAAATATCTTCGCCTTTGTGCCGAGTATGACAACTACCGCAAGCGTACAGCAAACGAAAAGCTTTCTATTTATGATGATGCAACAGCAAAGGCGGTTACAGAGCTTTTGCCGGTAGCAGACAGTATTCAGATGGCTATTACAAATTTAAAAGATTGTGACCCGGATATTTTAAAGGGCATTGAGCTTATTTCAAATCAGCTTGCAAAGTCGCTTGAAAAGCTCAAGGTTGAGCCTTTCGGTGCGCAGGGTGAGGAGTTTAATCCGGAAATTCACAACGCAATTTCAAAGATTGACGATGAGAATTTTGAAAAGAACTGTATTTCACAGGTGTTCCAGACAGGTTACAAAATCGGCGATAAAATTATTCGTCATGCAATGGTTCAGGTTGCAAATTGCGACTAAGACCTTTATTTAGTATAAAAGTAAAACAAATATATTCAGGAGGAATTCATTATGGCAAAGACAATAGGTATAGATTTAGGTACAACAAACTCATGTGTAGCAGTTATCGAAGGCGGCGAGCCGGTAGTTATTCCTAACGCCGAGGGCGCAAGAACAACTCCTTCCGTTGTTGCTTTCTCAAAAGACGGCGAGCGTATGGTAGGTCAGGTTGCAAAGCGCCAGGCTATTACAAACCCTGACAAAACAGTTTCTTCTATCAAGAGAGAAATGGGTACTTCATATAAGGTATCTATTGACGGCAAGCAGTACACACCACAGGAAATTTCAGCTATGATCCTTTCTAAGTTAAAGGCTGACGCTGAGGCTTACCTCGGTGAAAAGGTAACTCAGGCAGTTATTACAGTTCCTGCTTACTTTACAGACGCTCAGCGTCAGGCAACAAAGGATGCAGGTAAGATTGCAGGTCTTGATGTAAAGAGAATTATCAACGAGCCAACAGCAGCAGCTCTTTCTTACGGCATTGATAAGGAAAAAGACCAGAAAGTTATGGTATATGACCTCGGCGGCGGTACATTCGATGTATCTATCATTGAGATGGGCGACGGCGTACAGGAAGTTCTTGCAACAGCAGGTAACAACCGTCTTGGCGGCGATGACTTCGATAAGAGAATTATCGACTGGATGGTAACATCATTTAAGAATGAAACAGGTATTGACCTTTCATCGGATAAAGTAGCTATGCAGCGTTTTAAAGAGGCTGCTGAGAAAGCTAAGATTGAGCTTTCAGGCGTTACAACATCATCAATCAACCTCCCGTTCATTACAGCAGACCAGACAGGTCCTAAGCACCTTGACTTAACACTTACAAGAGCTAAGTTTGATGAGCTTACAGCAGACCTTGTAGAGGCTACAATGGGTCCTGTTCGTTCGGCTCTCTCAGACTCAGGCTTACAGATCAGCCAGATCGACAAGGTTCTTATGGTTGGCGGTTCTTCAAGAATCCCGGCTGTTCAGGAAGCTGTTAAAAAGCTCATCGGCAAAGAGCCGTTCAAGGGCATTAACCCGGATGAGTGCGTAGCTGTCGGCGCTGCTATTCAGGGCGGTGTTCTCGGCGGTGAGGTAGAGGGCTTACTTCTCCTCGATGTTACACCACTTTCACTCGGTGTTGAAACAATGGGCGGTGTAATGACAAAGATTATTGAGAGAAACACAACAATCCCAACAAAGAAGAGCCAGATTTTCTCAACTGCTGCCGATAATCAGACACAGGTTGAAATCAATGTTCTTCAGGGTGAGCGTGAGTTTGCAAGAGATAACAAGCAGCTCGGTTTGTTTGCTCTCACAGGCATTGCTCCTGCTATGCGTGGTGTCCCACAGATTGAGGTAACATTTGATATTGATGCCAACGGTATCGTTAATGTATCTGCAAAAGACCTTGGCACAGGCAAGGAGCAGAAGATTCAGATTCAGAACTCAACTTCAATGAGCAAGGACGATATTGATAAGGCTGTTAAGGAAGCTGAGCAGTACGCTGCTGAGGATAAAAAGCGCCGTGAAGAGGTTGACGCTAAGAACGAGGCTGAAAACCTTGTATATCAGGCTGAAAAGCTCGTAAACGAGAGCGGCGACAAGATCTCTGAGGACGAGAAGAGCACAATCAATACAAAGTGCGCCGCCGTTAAGGACGCTATCGCTAAGAACGACAAGTCTATGATTGACGCTGCTAAGGAGGACTTACAGAAAGCTGTTTACGAAGTTTCTGCAAAGCTCTATCAGCAGGCAAACCCACAGGGTGCTCAGGGTGCAGCTCCACAGGGTGACCCACAGCAGGGCGCTCAGGGTGGCTCAAACGGAGATCCTAATGTATATGATGCCGATTTTAAGGATGTAGACGGCAACTGATAAAAAAGATTTATACAATGATTGACTTCATTTGTTTTTCTTGTTAAAATTTGTTGAAGGGGCTGTTTTTTGCAACGGCTCCTTTAGCACTGTATGGATTTTTGACAGCGTATAAATTCCTTATACGGCTGATAACGAGTTATTAAAAGGTGAGAAGAATGGCAGATAAAAGAGATTACTATGAGGTGCTTGGTGTTTCTAAGGGTGCAAGCGAAGATGAAATAAAAAAAGCATACCGCCAGTGCGCTAAAAAATACCACCCTGACCTCCATCCCGGAGATAAGGATTGCGAGGAGAAATTCAAAGAAGTCAACGAGGCTTACGAGGTACTTTCAGATAAAGATAAAAAGGCTCGCTATGACCAGTACGGTCACGCAGGCGTAGACCCTAACTTTGGTGCAGGCGGCGCAGGCGGTTACGGCGCTTATGGTCAGGGTATTGATATTGACGATATTTTCTCAAGCTTTTTCGGCGGATTTGGCGGCAGACGCTCAAACAATCCTAATGCTCCGAGCCGAGGCAGTGATGTTGAGGCGAGCATTTATATTTCGTTTGAAGAGGCTGCAAAGGGATGTAAAAAGACCGTAAGCTATGACTGCGTTTCTACTTGTGACGAATGTCATGGAACAGGCGCAAAGCCCGGCACTCAGCCAAGGACTTGCTCGGTATGCGGCGGTTCGGGCAGAGTAACAATCAGTCAGCGCTCACCTTTTGGTGTGGTGCAAACTCAGCGTGCGTGTGACGCTTGTCACGGTAAGGGCAAGATTATAGACAGTCCTTGTCCTAAGTGCGGCGGTTCGGGCAGAAAGCGCAAGACCAAAACCGTTGATATTACTGTTCCGGCAGGTATCAAGGATCAGCAGATTCTTAATGTCGGCGGCAGAGGCAACGCAGGCTACAACGGCGGCCCTTCGGGTGACCTTCATGTATATGTAAATGTTCAGCCGCATCCTGTATTTGAACGCAGAGGCGACGATGTATGGTGCAATCTTCCTCTTACATTTGCACAGGCTGCTCTCGGCGCAGAGGTGGTTGTTCCTACTCTTGACGGCAAGGTTTCGTATCAGGTTCACGAGGGTACACAGCCGGGCGATGTATTTAAACTTAAGGGCAAAGGTATTCAGCGTCTTAACGGTAGAGGAAAAGGCGACCAGTATGTGCGTGTAACCATTGAAGTTCCGAAGAATCTTAACGCTAAGCAGAAAGAGCTTATTAAGGAATTTGAAAATGTTACAAATGATAAAAACTACGCACAGCGCAACAGCTTTTTTGAGAAAATAAAGAGAATGTTCAACGAATAATTCTGATAACAGTATATAAAGGGGCTTAACAAATGGAGTCTTGGACAGAAATAAAAATTGCGGTAAACGCAAAGGATATAGACAGGGCAGGCGACATTGCAAATGTTGTAGTGCCTTACGGAATTTATATAGAGGACTACACTGCTCTTGAGCAGGAAGTGCAGGAGATTGCACACATTGACCTTATAGATGAGGATTTGCTCAAGAAAGACAGAAACATTGCCTATGTTCACATTTACCTTGAGCCTGATGTTTCTCCTAACGAGGCGGTGGCATTTTTATCTGAAAGGTATAATGCCGAGGGTATTGAGCATAAAATTGAATTGCTCGACTGCGCCGAGGAGGATTGGAGAAATAATTGGAAGAAGTATTTTAATCCGATTGCCGTCGGCGAAAAGCTCCTTATTCGTCCGAGCTGGAGAGATGATTACGATCCGCAGGGCAGAATTGTTTTAAATATTGACCCCGGTTTGGCATTTGGTACAGGCAGCCACGAAACCACAAGACTTTGCCTTGAAATGTGCGAAAAGTATATGAAAAAAGGCGACAAGGTACTTGATGTGGGCTGCGGCAGCGGCGTGCTCGGTATTGCGTCTTTGCTTATGGGTGCAGAAAGTGCCGTCGGAGTTGACATTGACGATGTTGCGGTGAGAACCGCCAAAGAAAACGCAGAAATCAACGGGGTGGCAGACCGCTTTACAGGAATTTGCGGCAGTTTTACAGACAAGGTAACAGGTAAGTATGACATTGTGCTTGCAAATATTGTAGCAGACGCAATTATGTTTCTTTCAAAGGGCGTAAAGGACTTTATGAAAGACGATGCGGTTTATATTATGAGCGGTATTATTGACACTCGTGCCGAAGAAGTTAAAGAATCTGTCGGCAAGGATTTTGATATTATAGAAGAGCACCTTGAAAAAGGTTGGGTGTGCCTTGCCGCTAAGGCGAAAAAATAAGGCGCAAAGCTCACAATGTGCTGTATTGTGCGGTATTTGCTGAACATTTGTCAAAAAACTGTCACAATGGCATGGTAAAATCTAATTAATTTTGATGCTCGGAGGCACGATTATGAAAAAAACAAATAAAAAGGATACAGTAAATCTGTTTTTCTCTGCATTCCTTATTCTCGCATTTGTAGTATGCGCACACTTTTTTGCAAACTTTGCACTCGGACAGAGCGAAGTCTTTTCAAATGTAATTCAGCTTTTTGTATATGCAGTATTCGGTCTGCTTTTGTTCTATGCAACAAGAGTAGGTGACGGTAAGCCTGTTAAGCGTTTTTCACCGCTTACATTAATTGTTATGGTATTGCCTGCTTTATACATAATGATCGCAAGTATTGCAAGCGGTATGCCGCTTCACGATGCATTTGTAGTAAATGAGTCTTCACTCGGTCTTGTGGCAACACTCGCAGGTGTTGTATTTGGTTATGGCGTTCCCTATACATTCCTCAGCGGCTATGAAATGGCCGAGGACGAGGGCGAAAGCAAGGAAAAGCTCGTTGAGGGCGGCGTTGAGGCTGACCTTAAGGCGGCTGACGAGGAAAGCACACAGGAAACAACAGAAACCGTTGAAAGCGAAAATGACGGTGAGGAAAGCACAGAAGAATAATTTTGCTTTACTTATAAAATTAACAGCGACTTGACAAACTCGAGCCGCTGTTTTATTATTTAAGCGGTAGTAATTATTTGTTTGAATTAGCTTAAGAGGGTGAATTTATGGATGAAAAGGATAAATTTGACGGTATAGACGGCGAACAGGAAGAGGCAGTGTATGTTGCCCGTCATGCAAGGCGGGACGAGGAAGAGGATAGATTTGCCGATGTTGAAAATTTTGATGTAGACAGCACCGAGCCTGAAAGTGTGCAGGGCGGCACAGAGGGCAAGGACGATTACACAGACAGCTACGGCGACGATTTTAATTTTCAGTCGGTAGCAAGCAAAAAGCATATTCCGTCAGATAATCCGAGCAAGAGCAATAAGGATTACGGCGATGACTTTGACGGTCAGACAGGCGAGCACAGGCACGAGCATAAACGCAGAAAGCCGGGTAATGATGACTATTATGTAAACGATTTTCATATTAACCACCATAAGGGCAAGAATAAAAAATCAAAAAAGAAAAACAATAAAGCCACATTAATTTGTATTGTGGTGGCTGTTGCGGTTATATTGGTTTGTGTTATTGCTTTTGTGTTGTCAAAGTGTTCATTCCAGAATAAAAAGCCTGAGACAACAACCGTACCGACAACAAAGGCGGCTATAACAACTCAACAGCCGACAACGGAGTATTATGAACCCGAAACCGAGCCTGAGTATGTTCCCGATTACACGGAGTATGTGGAGGAAACCACAGAACAGCCTTACACAGAGGAGTACACCGAGCCGGAAACAGAGCCTTACACAGAAGAATATACCGAACCCGAAACTTACGAACCTGCCCCGGATACAGAACCTGTAACGGAGTATGTTCCCGACGAAACAACACAAATTGTATAAAATGGAGATGTAAAAAATATGGGATGTAGTCATGATTGTTCATCTTGCAGCTCTGACTGCAAGTCAAAAAATTCGGAAAGTTTGCGTGAAAGCCTTAATCAATACAGCAGTGTAAAGAAAGTAATTGCCGTAGTATCGGGCAAGGGCGGAGTAGGCAAAAGCCTTGTAACCTCAACTCTTGCGGTAACCTTTAACCGCCTTGGCAAAAAGGTTGCTGTTCTTGACGCCGATATTACAGGCCCGTCAATTCCAAAGGCTTTTGGCATAAATGAGAGAGCCAAGGGCAACGAATACGGAATTATTCCTGCGGTAACAGAAACAGGCATTGATGTTATGTCGGTTAATCTTTTGCTTGAAAACCCGACTGACCCTGTTGTGTGGAGAGCACCGGTTATTACAGGCACAGTAAAGCAGTTTTGGAGAGATGTTATCTGGGAAAACGAGGACTATATGTTTGTTGATATGCCGCCGGGAACAGGCGATGTTCCGCTTACGGTTTTCCAGAGCCTGCCGATAGACGGCATAATTGTTGTGGCATCTCCGCAGGAGCTTGTTTCAATGATTGTTGAAAAGGCGGTAAAAATGGCAAATATGATGAATGTGCCGATTCTCGGACTTGTTGAGAATATGAGCTATTTTGTTTGCCCCGACTGCGGTAAAAAGCACAGCATTTTCGGCGAAAGTCATATTGATGAAATTGCCGAGCGTTACAATACAAAGGTACTTGCAAAGCTTCCTATTGACAGCGACCTTGCCAAGTGTGTCGACGATGGCAGAGTAGAACTCTTTGAGGGCAACTACCTTGATGATGCCGCACAGGAAATCGAAAAAGCACTTGCGTGAATAATAAGTTATGACTTTGCGCAAATTTAAGATAAAATCTTATAATCGCTTTACGAAATGTTTTTCTGAAACATAATTTTAAAGCTAAGGCTCTTCTGAACGGAGAGCCTTTTGTTATGCACTTTAGCTAAATAAATTGTAATTTTATGCTTTATTATATCCAAAAATATGCTTGCATTTATATGTATCAAAATGGTATAATTATGCTGTTCTATGGAATGTAATTGATATAAATTTGGAGGAACAGAAAAATGCACAGATGTCCGGATTGCGGAGAAAGATTTGAGGGTAATATATGTACCTTTTGCGGCAGACCCGTACCGCAAGAAGAATTAGAACAGGAAAAAGCCGTTCAGGAAAAAGCCGTTCAGGAAAAATCCGACGAACAGGAAAATATAAATAATTCTGAAGAAGTGTCGAAATCTACAGTTGAAAATACTGCTTTAAACAGTGCCGGTGTTCAGACTGTAAACGAATACGCACAAAACGGTTACAACACACAGCCTGTAAACAACTATGCTCAAAAAAATTACAATTCACAGCATAGTTACGGAAACCCTAATTACAGCAACAGCGCAATGCCGAGCGGTTATACTAATCAAAATCAGCCTTTTTCGGATGTTGTAAATGCCCGTGAAAAGAAAAAATCAAAAACAACTCTCATAGTTGTTCTTGTTATTGCAAGTGTATTGATTATCAGCCTTTGTGTTATCGGATATACCGTCATAACGAATGTAATCAAAAACAATAAATTTAATATGGGAACAGGTGAGCTTACGGGTGCGGATGACTCTGCTGCCGTTTCGTCCGTGAGTATGGATTTGGACGAAAACTCGTATTGCTTTTACACTGAAAACGATGACGGAACTGTTACAGTCACAGGTATTGACACCGTGGTGTGGGAACTCTGACTGGTGATGCATCTCCGCTATATATCGTAGACGGTTTCCAAGTAGACAATATCGACT
>ENA-UEOJ01000412-UEOJ01000412.1-human-gut-metagenome-genome-assembly--contig:-NODE-412-length-35741-cov-3.730765_pt1 | contig 35741 bp, 29 predicted proteins | sample MGYA00242885_ERZ507886 | MGnify/ENA primary metagenome ERZ507886 (study PRJEB26167, sample SAMN06115505) | human gut metagenome | host: Homo sapiens | place: China:Anhui | collected 2015-08-07 | study... | reverse complement strand
TCCAACGACAGCTGGTATTTTCAGGAGGGCAGGCACTTCTCGACCGAATCGGAACCCACGGCGCTATGCCGCTGCGGAGCCTCCCGCCGCAAGCCCTACTGCGACGGCAGCCATGAAAAAGCCAGCTGGGATCCGCGGCTCACGGCGCAGCGGGATGCGCTGCTCGACAATGCCGAAGTGATCGACGGCGGCACGCTTCAGATGACGGACAACGAAAAATACTGCGTCTTCGCACGCTTCTGCCACCCGCACGGCGACGCATGGTCACTCACCGAGCAGTCCGACGATCCCGAAGCGCGCAGGCTGGCCGTCCGCGAAGCTTCGATGTGTCCCAGCGGCCGTCTCATGGCATGGGACAAAGAGACGATGAAACCCTATGAATTCCGGTTCGAGCCGAGTCTCGGCCTGATCGAAGACATTACGATCGGCGCCAGCGGCGGTTTGTGGATACGCGGCGGCATTCCCATGCGGCGCGAAAACGGGCAGACGTACGAAATCCGCAACCGCGTCGTCGCATGCCGCTGCGGACAGTCGGCCAACAAGCCTTACTGCGACGGCACGCATGCCGCAATCAAGTGGCGGGACGAACTCAACGGCGAACCGGTCGGCGAAACGCTCCCCGAAGAGGTGTACTGAACCGGCGGCGACGGGACGGAGGCTTCCGCGCCGTAACGCCCCCGGCATCCGAAACGGGAAATCCGGCACCCGGCTCCGGCGTTATCCGGCAGGGCCGCCTGCAATCCCGCCACAACATCTTCCACGATACGGAAAGAGAGGACCGTACGGGACGGTCCTCTCTTCGTATTTCAATCCGGCACAATCCCGGAAACGCAGATTTCCGCAGGCTTTCCGGCCTTGCGGGAATCCGGAGTTCTGTCATTTGCAGAGAAAGTCGATATAATCGACAATAGCCTTGCTGCAGACCGGACAGAACTCGTCCGTTTTGTGCAGGTTGTTCATCAGGCAGTTCCGCCACGGGCGGTAGACACCCTCGGCGGCATACCCGCCGCCTTCGAAAACGCCCACGACACCGTCGTACTCCTCCGTGTCGGGCGTCGGCACGGGAGTTCCCTCCGCCACCATCCGGCTCCAGAATTTATCCCCGAACCCGACGAGCGTCGTCAGGTTGGGTTCCCACGGTTCGATACTTTTCGCGTACATGTCGTCATAGGAGGTCGTGCCGACATATTCGTCGCCCAGCCCCAGCAGCAGATGGCCGAACTCGTGGACATGGATTTTTCCGGTGCGCGTGGGGTGGTGCGCGGCGCTGATGCCGTAAAAGTTGAAAATCCCGCCGCCACCGTATTTCTGTGTGTTCGAAAGCACATAGATATAATCGTAAGGCACATGCGCCGCCATGTCGCGCAGACGCTGGAAATCGGTCACCATCTGGTAGCGTTCCGAATCGAAGGTATAGAAACTCGCGCCGCAGGCCGTATTGCGCCAGACGTTTTCACCGGGGATGGTCACGCCCGAATCGTCGGAGGGAGCCCACACGGCGCGGACGTTGAAGCGCGCGGCGTTCTCCTTATAGGGCGAATAGCTGAAAAATTCGTCGGCGAACGTGCGGCAGGCCGACTCGAATTTGGCCCGCTCGCCGGCACCGTAGCCCTCAGGCAGCAGGACGATGTCCACACGCTGCGCCGAATTGCCGGAATACATCACCTCGAACGTCTCGCAGTGGGGCGTGAACCGCTCGATAAAATAGGAATCGGGGTCGATATTCTGGCTGAAACGCTTCTCGAAACGCCCTTTGCCGTTGCGGGTGAAAATCTCGATCCGGCACGGACGTTTGGGATAGGGGAACACCACCGATTCAATTTTCAAATTGGACATGTTGGACATACTATTTGAGTTTATATTTCGTTTGGGTGTAGGCGGCAATAATTATTCCCAAATCCCGACGGATGAAATATTTGGGATGCCTTTATAGGATTTATCCCGCTTTTTGGTATCTTTGCAGAGATTTTTTAAACTGACATAAAGTAAATTTGGGCAATATGAAAGGATTCGTAAAACTGATAGCCGTGGTCGTGACTGCGGCGGCGTTTGCCGTGTCGTGCAGTAAGGACAAGGATTCGGGCGCCGTATCGTTCGACAAACCTGCGGTCTTCATCGACGCGCCGAGCGGCATGGCTACAGTGGGCTTCACCCTGCGGAACATCAAGACGCTCTCCGTTACGAGCCAGCCCACGGGCTGGGACGAGCCGATGCTCGACCAAACCACGGGCATGCTTACGGTCATAGCTCCTTCGGCCACGGCACTCGAAAAGGGTACGGCCGTCGAATCGGGTACGGTCGTGCTGGCCGGGGTCACTCCGGGCGGGACGAGCGTTTCGGGCGTGCTTTTCGTCGGCGTCGTAAAGACCGTGGACCTGAGCGCGGCGGGCGTGGCCAACAGTTATATGGCATCCGTGAAAGAGACCAACTACCTGTTCGACGTCATGCACAAAGGCGACGGTTCGCCGCTGGCGACGGATCATCTGGGCGTTATCTGGAAATCTGCGTCGGGACTGGTGCAGTATCTGCAGATGGAGAACGGCAAGGCGTCGTTCTACATCGGAGCCGACACCGAAGACAGCAATAAGATCCTCAAGGGCAACGCCGTGATCGGCGCTTACGATGCCAACGACGAACTGATCTGGAGCTGGCACGTCTGGGCGACGGACTACGATCCCGAAGGCGAAAACGCTTCGGTCGAGCTGAACGGCTATACGATGATGACCCGCAATCTGGGCGCGCTGGCCAACGGCAATGCGACGACGTCCGAGATACTGGCCTCCTACGGTCTTTATTACCAGTGGGGCCGCAAGGATCCGTTCATCGGGCCGAGCACCTATAAGATCTCCAGCGGTCAGGGCGCCGCGATGTACAACGACAGCGGCAGCCGCACCTATGTGACGATGGTCGCGTCGAGTGCCGAGACCGGAACGATGGATTATGCCGTCAAACACCCGCTTACCTTTGTTACGGGCGTCGCCGAGTCGAATAACGACTGGCTCTGGAGCAAGTCCGATGCCGGCTGGTCGTCGGACGGCGATGCCGGCGCAAAGAGCGTGAACGACCCCTGCCCCTACGGCTGGCGCGTCGCTCCTTCGGCCGCTTTTGCCGGGCTTGAGATCGTCGGAACTCCCGCCGCGGGCGACGAGGAGAAATTCGGCTGGACGCTGACCGACGGAAAAGCCGAATCGTTCTTCATGGGCGGCGGACGCCGCCGCTACGACGACGGCAAGATTCAGAATATTTATATTCCGAAGGATGAAGCGAAGATGAAGTTGTATACCCGTGCGGATATCGCGCAGCCTTGGGAGGGACTTTACTGGACTACCGCCGTGAACGGCACGCAGTCGCACGCGCTTCATTTCTGGTACGAGAAGCTCACCGGGACGGGCGGCATCGCGCCTGCCGAAGCGTATGCCCGCGCCAACGGCATGCAGGTGCGCTGCGTGAAGGTGAAGAATCTGTAGACGACCGATATGCAAGACAAGACAACGGGCCGGCAACATGACGGCCTGTTGTTGTTTGGTATAACAGTTGCGGTGTCGGGCGGTAAACTGCCGGGCAATGAAAATCAAAACAGGAAAAGGTACGATCTCGCTTGCGGTATTGCTGGCGATCTGGTCCGTGTCGGCGATCGCCTCGCTGCCGGGACTTGCCATATCTCCGATTCTGGGGGATCTGAACCGGATATTTCCCAAAGCCACCGACCTCGAAATTCAGATGCTGACCTCGCTTCCGTCGCTGCTTATCATTCCCTTCGTGCTGCTTTCGGGACGTCTCTCCGTGGGCAGGGACAAGCTCCGGATTCTCACCGTCGGACTTGCGGTCTTCTTTCTGAGCGGCGTCGCCTGCATCTTTGCCAAGAGCATGGCGTGGCTGATCGTCATCAGCTGTATCCTCGGCATCGGCGCAGGCATGGTGATTCCGCTTTCGACGGGACTCGTGGTCGATTATTTCACGGGCGATTACCGCGTGCGCCAGCTGGGCTACAGTTCGGCGATCAACAACCTGACCCTCGTGCTGGCCACCGTCGTCACGGGCTATCTGGCCGATGTGAACTGGCATCTGCCCTTTCTGGTCTATACCCTGCCGGGCGTCTCGCTGGCCCTGTCGTTTTTCCTCAGGCGCGGACGCTCCACTCCCGAACCGGAGCAGAGCATCCAGATGCGCCATAAGATGATCGACCGCCGCAAGCTCGTCGGGCTGATGCTGTTCTATTTTTTCGCCACCTACGCCGTGCTGGTCGTGACGTTCTACGCCTCGTTTCTTGTCGATGACTACAAGATAGACAGCTCGTTCTCCGGCGTGCTGATCTCGCTTTTCTTTCTGGCCATCATGGTGCCGGGACTCTTCATCGACAAGATCATCCGGCGGCTGACGCGCAGCGTCAACCTCGTCTCGCTCGCATTGATCTGCGCCGGGCTGCTCTGCGTGGGTGTTTTCCGCGACAAGACGATGCTCGTCGTCGGGGTTTTGTGCGCGGGCTTCGGCTACGGCGTGATCCAGCCCGTCATTTACGACAAGGCGGCGACGATCGCTCCGCCGCGCTCGGCGACGCTGGCGCTGTCGTTCGTGATGGCGATGAACTATCTGGCCGTGATGGTCTGTCCCTTTATCGTGGACCTTTTCCGGCATCTGTTCGGAACCCACAGCGATCGTTTCCCGTTTTTCTTCAATGCGGCACTGGTGCTGGCGCTCACGCTCGTCACGTTCCGCCGCCGGGACGATTTCATTCTCGGACTCGACGAATCCTATTACAAAAATTAGCGGAAACACTTGGTAATAACGTAAAAAGGTTTATTTTTGTACTGAAAAGTCACTTTTTACGATTATCAAGAGATGAGAAAGATTTTGTTCATGGCTCTGGCGGTCCTCATTGCGGCCGGCTGCGCGGAGTCCGAGAAAGGTACGCTTTGCGTGAAGATCGCTCCGGCTATCCGTACGCGCGTCACGGGTCTGCATTTCGATACCGGCGACCGTATAGGTCTGACGATCTCCAAGGGGAGTGCCCTGTACGCCGAGAACGTGCCGATGACCTACGACGGCACGGCTTTTACGGCGTCCGGGCTGTCGTGGTACAACGACCTGAATGAAAAGTCCGTATTGACGGCCTATTATCCCTATGCCGAAGGCGGAAGACCCGACGAATTCACCGTCTCCTCGGACCAGACGCAGGGCAACGGGCCGTCCGACCTGCTGGCGGCCGTGAAAACCGACGTTACGCCCGTTTCGGCGCCTGTCGGCATGATTTTCTACCATGTGATGTCGCAGCTGACGATCGTGGTCTCCAACAGTTCGAGTGCGGTGGTGACCGGAGTCAGCGTCGGCGGACTCGTTCCGACGGCCGAGATCGACTATTCGATGCCGAAGGCGGCGGCCAAAAGCGGCGTTGCCGCTGCGGAGGTCAAAGCCTGCGAGGTGAAGCCCGGCGCTACCTATCGCGCGATACTGGTGCCCCAGCAGGCCGCCCTGACCGTCACGGTCACCACGGACGACGGCAGGAGCCACACTAAAACCCTCTCTTCGGCACAGCTCGAAAGCGGCAGACGGTACGATATGTCGGTTCTCGTTACCAACGAGGAGATCCAAATTTCGCTCAGCGGCGATATCGGTGATTGGGAAGACGGCGGATCGCTCGACGGCAGCGGCGGCGGTGACGACGGCGACGATTCGCAGACGCTCTCCTACGGGGGCGTGACCTACCGGACGACGACTGTCGGGGAGACGGTCTGGATGGCCGAGAACCTGCGCTATGTGCCCGACGAAGCGTTGCTGACGAAGGGCATTTGGTATCCCGACGGCAACGAAGATGCGGAGTACGTCCGCGAACACGGCATGCTGTACAGCTTTACTGTGGCGCTGGGCGGCGCACAGGTCGTTTCCGGCGCTCCGGTTCGGGGAATCTGCCCGGAGGGCTGGCATGTACCTTATATCGACGAACTGCAAACGCTGGCCGCGGGTCCCGATTGCGGATTTACGCTCGCCGGCATGTGGAATTCCGTTTCAAAGAACTATGTCTCGTCGGCTAAAAGCGGTTATCTGATGAGTGCCACGACTGACGACGGAGGAAGCAGCTACAGTGCGCTGTTGTTCTATGCGTCCGGCGGCAATCCTTCGCCTTCATCGCTGCCGGCGGGTAACGGAGTTTCGCTTCGCTGCGTGAAAGACGCGAAATAGTGCGCTGAAGCGCTGCAACGAAACAAAGGTCCCCGTTTTCGGGGACCTTTTCTGTAGTGCGGTTGCACTGCGTTTTTTGCGTTTTGCCCGGTCGCGCCCGGCGTCAGTCGCGGTTCAGGAAGAAGATCGGAATATTGGCCACGAACACGTCGTCGCCGCAGAGCCGGTCGCGTTTGGCGATCAGTTCGCTCAGCAGGATGTCGCCGATGACGTAGTTGCTCTTTTCGCTGGTGTACTGTTCGTGAATCTTCGTGAAGTTCAGGATGCCGTGAATGTCGGTATCCGTGTACCGGACATATATCTTCAGCGTGATGTCGGTCGTATAGTCGGGCTTCTGGATATAGCTCAGCTTCTTGTATTCGTAGCGGTAGCCGTGCAGGCGGGCCATGATGTCGCTCAGGATCGACGAAGCCGTCGGAAGGCTTCCGGCCCCCTTGCCGAACATGAACTGCCGGTCGTAGCACTCGCCGCGGATCACCACGCCGTTGTACTCGTCGTCGACGCTGTAGATATACTTGGCGGGCGTCACGAACTCCGGCATGACGAACATCGTGAAGTGTTCGTCGCTTACCTTCACGACCTGCGCCACCAGCTTGATTTTGACGTTCTTCTCGCGGGCGTACTGGATGTCCGCATCGTGAATCGTCGAGATGCCGTACGTGAAGATGAGCTCCGGCGCGACATAGGTGCCCAGCGCGTGTACCGTGATGATTACCAGTTTGAACAGCGAATCGTAGCCTCCGATGTCGAACGACGGGTCGCTTTCGGCGAATCCCAGCGCCTGCGCCTGCGCGAGTGCGTTGGCGTACGAATCCTTGTGGTCGAAAACGCGCGAGAGGATATAGTTCGACGAACCGTTCAGGATACCCTTCACTTCGAGCAGCAGGTCGTTGTCGTAGTACTCTTCGAGGTTGCGGATGACCGGAATCGAACCGCACGACGAAGCGTCGTAAAGCAGCGCCACGTTGTGCTTTTTCTGGATTTCGATCATTTCGGGCAGGTGGTGCGCCAGCATTGTCTTGTTGCCCGAAACGACGGGAATCCCTTTCAGCAGGGCGCTTTTCACGATGTCGTACGACGCTTTGGCGTCGTCGATCACCTCGACGATCAGGTCGATTTCGGGATTGTCGAGGATCTCCGCCGGAGAGTCCGTGAAGTGCGAACGGTCGATCGAACGGGGTTTGTCGAGCGAGCGGACGCAGATTTTGACGATTTCGGCATTGGCGTTCTTCGATTTGCGGACCACTTCGTAAATACCTTGTCCGACGACGCCGAATCCGAACAGGCCGATTTTAATTTTACCCATATGCTGCATGTTTGTTGATTATTCGTTATTCATGAACGGACGGAGGATGTCGTTCAGCTGTTCGTGCTCGACCAGAAACCCGTCGTGTCCGAACGGCGAGTCTATTTCGTGGTAGACGCTTCCGGCGATCATGCCCTGCAGTTCACGCATCTCGGCCGGAGTGAAGATGATGTCGGTCGTAATGCCGACGACGATCGTGCGGGCCGCGATCCGACTCAGGGCGGCCGCTACCCCGCCGCGTCCGCGTCCTGCGTCGTGGGTGTCGAATGCGTTGAGAATGGCGTAATAGGAGTAGGCGTTGTAGCGTCTGCAGAGCTTCTCTCCCTGATACTGCTGGTAGCTCGATGCGCGGTGCACGGCCGGAAGCTCCTCGCGGTCCTGCTGCGTGAGGTTGTAGCCCAGCGATCCCCTGTAGGTCAGCAGGCCGATGGCGCGGGCCGCCGCAAGACCGGCCATTCCCGCGTCGTCGCGCGGCTCGCCGAACGTCCGGTCGGCTTCGATGGCCATGCGCTGCGTTTCGTCGATGGCGATGCTCCACGGCGATGCCTTGGCCGAGGTGGCGATCAGCACCAGTTTGCCGATGCGTTGCGGCTCCGTGACGGCCCATTCGACGGCCTGAAATCCGCCCACCGAACTTCCGACCAGCGCGCCGATGCGTCCGATGCCGAGGGCGTCGGCCAGCAGGATGTGCGCCCGCACGATGTCGCGGATCGTGAAGGGCGGGAAATCCCGGTAGTACGGTGTGCCGGTTTGCGGATTCGTATGAAGCGGTCCCGTCGTGCCGTAGTGCGAGCCGAGGATGTTGGCGCAGACGACGAAATGACGCGCCGGATCGAGAAATTTCCCCGTTTCGACCGTGTGCGGCCACCAGTCCGCGACGTCCGAATTGGCCGTCAGCGCATGGCATACCCACACCACGTTGTCGTGCGCGGCGTTCAGTTCGCCGTAGGTGTGATAGGCGATCTTCAGCTCCGGCAGCGTGTGTCCCGTTTCCAGCCGGAACGGTTCGGGGGATATGTAAATGCGGGGTTCCATTACAGATGTTTCAGCGCTTCGTTCAGGTCTTCCTTTATGTCGTCGATATGCTCGATGCCGAGCGAAAGCCGCAGCAGGTTGGGATATACGCCCGAAGCGGCCAGTTCCTGTTCGCCGAGCTGGGCGTGGGTGGTCGATGCGGGGTGTATGAGCAGCGTTTTCGCGTCGCCGACGTTGGCCAGATGGCTGATCAGACCGAGGTTGTCTACGATCTTCGACGCCTGCTCCGCACTGCCTTTCACACGGAACGTCAGCACGCCGCCGAAACCGTTGCGGAGGTATTTCTTCGCCAGCGTGTGGTACTTGCTGCTTTTGAGTCCCGGATAGCTGACGTGTTCGATCTTGGGATGCTTCTCCAGCCACTCCGCGACCGCAAGTGCGTTGTCCACGCTGCGCTGTACGCGCAGCGAGAGCGTTTCGAGTCCCTGCGTCAGCAGGAACGCGTTGAACGGGCTGATGCAGGGGCCGATGTCGCGCAGCCCTTCGCAGCGGGTGCGGGTCGCAAAGGCGGTTTTGCCGCACTCTTTCCAGAAGTTGAAGCCGTGATACCCCTCCGAGGGTTCGCTCAGCAGCGGATATCTGCCGTTGCCCCAGTCGAAGTTGCCGCCGTCCACGACTACCCCGCCCAGACTCGTGCCGTGCCCGCCGATCCACTTGGTCGCCGAGTGCGTCACGACGTTCACGCCCCATTCGATCGGCCGGCAGAGGAATCCGCCCGCGCCGAACGTATTGTCGGTCACCACCGCGATGCCGTGTTTGTGCGCCAGCGCGACGATGGGTTCGAAGTCGGGTACGTTGAATTCGGGATTGCCGATCGTTTCCAGATAAACCGCTTTCGTACGGTCGTCAATGAGTGATGCGATGCTTCGGATGTCGTCGCCCTGAGCGAAGCGCACTTCGACGCCGATGCGGGCGAACGTATGCTTGAACTGGCTGAACGTGCCGCCGTAGAGAAACGACGTGCTGACGATATTGTCGCCCGCTTCGACCAGATTGCTGAACGCCAGATACTGGGCGGCCATGCCCGATGCGGCGGCCACGGCCGCCGTGCCTCCTTCGAGCGCAGCCATGCGCTCTTCGAGAACCGAGGTCGTGGGATTGCTCAGACGGGTGTAGATGTTGCCCTCTTCGCGCAGGGCGAAGCGAGCCGCGCCCTGTTCGGCGCTGTCGAAAACATAGGACGTGGTCTGGTAGATCGGCAGTGCGCGCGAACCGGTCACGGGATCGGGCTGCTGGCCTGCGTGTACCTGCAGCGTTTCGAATCGGTAGTTTTTCGGAGTCATATTTCGCTGTTTGTTCGTTACAAAAAAATCCGACCTCGAAGGAAGCCGGATTGTGTCGTTCGTGCATACGGAAAGGTTACACCCGGCGGAATCGGCTGCGCATGCACATCATACCCATGGTCATCATACCGCGGAGTGTTCCGCGGTACGTGCTGTCGTGTGTGTTCATTGCAGTCATTTCAGCTTCGGATCTGTTTCCAATGGTGCAAATATAGCGGTTTTTTTGAGTTTTACGCTCGCCGCGGGATATTTTTTTGGAAAAACCTTTCCCGCGGTCGGAATTTTGCATGCCAAAGATGCGATTGTGGCCTGTTTTGTTAAATAAATGAGCGGAAATGATTTGGAGCTGAAAATAATGTTTATCTTTGTCTCGAAGAATGTGCGCAATGCACAAGGTAAAGGCTTCGCAGCCTGTTTTCTCGACGGCCATGACGCTGCCCGCCGGGGTCAGGAACCTTTATGTGCAGACTACCCTGCCCGACGGTACCGTGTCGGTCAGCATGCAGCCGGTTTCCGCGGCTCTCAATGTTGCGGGCGCCGTGATGAAAAGCGCCGAAGCGCACAAAATCCGCACTTCCGCTGCTACACGCAGCGAAAGCTCGTCGATGCCCGATTATCCGACATTGCCGGTTAAGACGGAAAGCGACTTCGCCGAAGGCGCGGTTATCCGCCAGACGCCGGCGGGCAATATCGACCTCGGAGCCATCTGGATCGCCAAACCCTATGCCGCGGCGGCGGAATATTACATTCCCGCGGGCGCCGAGATTACGGGCAATATCAATTTGAACGGCAAGTTCTCGCCCCATTCCGCTCCGGTTCTCTACGTGGCGGGCAAACTGACGCTCAATGCGTCGGTTACTATCGGACAGGCGACCCTTGCGGTGCTTCCGGGCGGTGAAGTATATATCAGGGAGGCGAAAGCCAACCTCCAGCAGAATGCGGTCTATCCGGCCATCTATGTATTCGAGGGCGGTACTTTCACCACCGATCAGACGAGCTTCTCCTGCAAGACCATCGTCAACGAAGGCACGTTCGTTGTCAACGGACTGTTCAACGTCAACACCTCCTGCGAGTTCTACAACGGAGCGTCGGCCGCATTGCAGACGGGTGAAGTCGAAGTCACCAACAAGGCGAAGCTCTACAATGACGGCAAGGTCGAAAGCGCCGATTTCCGGCTCAATACCTACGCCGAGCTTCACAACTGCGAGAACGGCACGGTTGCCATCGACGGGACCTTCTACGTGACCAACTATTCGGTGACCTACCAGAAAGGTGTGGCCACGATGGATAAACTCGAAGCCCGCGGCGGCGGTACGCTTTACGTGAACTGCTATACCGCAGCGGACGACGTCATTGCCGAAGGTGCGAAATTCTACATCGCTTCGGGTTCGGGTCTCGACGCCGGAACGGTATATTTCAACAGCAATACGGAGCTGTATGCCGCAGCCGGTTCGATCTTCTCCATGAACGAATACAATGCGAGCAGATCGGGCGGCAACGTGCGCATCGTCAGTCAGGCGCAGGCCGACCAGCCGATGGCCGTGGTCGTGATCCGGGAAAAGGGCGTCAGCTCGCGTTATTACGGCACCAAGTTCGAGGGACTTATGGAGGTCGTCTACGACAATGCGGCCGATGCGAAATACGTCATCGACGCCGGTAGCCTGATTGGCGGCGCCGTGATGCGCGACAAGCAGACGGTCGTGATTGCCGAGAGCAAATGCAACGGAGGCAAGGAGCCTGTGACTCCCGACCCGGAGCCGGAACCCGAAATCATCGAGGTGATCGGTGCGCCCTACACCTATTGTTTCGAGGACGGCTGGCCGTGGATCGGCGATTACGATATGAACGACGTGGTCGTCGTGACCGGCATCGACCGGCTCGTGAACAAGGAAAGCGGCAAGGTGGGTTCCATCCGCATCAACTGGGAGCTGAAAGCCGCCAGCGCCGCGCACCTCAATGCGTTCGCCGTGCAGCTGGACAAGGTCGCCGCTTCGCAGATCGCCAGTGTCGAGACGACGAACACGGCCTTCGGCAAAGGCGCATTCGCTGGACCGGGTCTCGAATCCGGCAACGAATATGCCGTCATTCCGCTCTTTAACACCGCGCAGGAGATTCTCGGCGAAGGCACCTACATCAATACCTCCAAAGGTACGGCGCCCGTTCCGACCGTGAAGCATACGACGACCGTGACTTTCACCCGGCCCGTCGATGCGGCTGCGGTGCTGGAGTCGGCCGTCAATGCCTTTATCGTCGTCAATTCGAAGAGTTCGGGCGTATTCAGCCGCGATACCGAGGTGCATATGCCGACCTACAAGCCGACCGGATTCGCGGTCGTTTCGGGCAATACGTTCACCGAAGCCGAGCCGTACAAGTACTTCGTGTCGAAGGGAACGGGTATGAAGGACAACTACATGATGTGGGCGCTGATGATTCCGGGCGAGTTCCGCTACCCTGCCGAGCGTAAGGACATCCGCACCGCCTATACCTATTTCAACGCATGGGCCGCATCGGGCGGCGCCCAGCATGTGGATTGGTACGAGGACGAAGCCGACGAGGATATGCTCTATTAAAGATTCGTATCGGTTATTCCGAACCGCAAGGCCGCAGGTTTTTCCTGCGGCCTTGTTTTGTGTGGGGAGTTCTCCTTCTCCTTCTCCTTCTCCTTCTCCTTCTCCTTCTCCTTCTCCTTCTCCTTCTCCTTCTCCTTCTCCTTCTGCTTCTCCTTCTCCTTCTCCTTCTCCTTCTCCTTCTCCTTCTCCTTCTCCGCTATTGAACCGCCGAAAAAAACACTCCGCAACGAATAGTTGCGGAGTGTTTTGATATTGGAAAATACGAATTATCGTTTTTTGTCGATGAGTTCGATGCCCTGCCGGGTCGCCGCGCCGCGCAGAATCGTTCGGCAAAAGAGGTAAACCTCCTCTCGCGTGGCGTTGTTGAGCCGCAGTTCCAGAATCGTCTCCAGTATGCGGTCCGCAAAACCTGCGGCTTCGATTTCGGGAAGCAGCAACCCCTCCTCCTTGCTGGCTTCGAGGTGGTGTGCCAGTTCGCGGCGCCAGAACTCGCGGTGTTCGTCGAAATGGTCCGCATAAATTATTTTATGGCGCAGGTCCGACAAGAAACTGCTTTCGACCATGTAGAGGTTGGCGATATATTCGTACGCCAGCTTGAAAGTCCGCTGCAAGGCACTGCCGCTGCGCCGTTTCCGGTACGTTGCAATGCGTGCGCGCTGCTGGCTGCTCATAGAGTCGAGACAGGAGCTTATCAACTCGTCTTTATCTGCGAACATTTCATACAGGGTGCGCTTGGAGATACCCAGCGTCTGGACGATCTCATCCACCCGGACGGCACGGATGCCGTTCCGGGCGATGAGAGTCTGCGTAATGCGGATGATCTCCTCCTTGGTCGCTCCCCGCTTCATTATTTCGCCTCCTCAGCCATGTCACGACCGCCGCCGAGAGCCTGATAGAGGTTCACGACGCCTTGTATTTCGTCGAAGCGGTCGGCTATCTGAGACAGCTGGGCCGAAAGCAGCGACTGCTGGGCGGTCAGCACTTCCAGATAGGTCGTGCTGCTATGCTTCATCAGCAGTTCCGTGCTCTCCACGGCGCGCTCCAGCGCCTCGATCTGCTGTACCCGCAGATCGGCCTTCGCGCGGGCCGACTGACACTGCGTAAGGGCGTTGTTCACCTCGGCGCCGGCGTTGAGCAGCGCCTGCTGGAACGCTAGCTTGGTCTCCTCCTGCTGTGCCTTGGCGATCTTCACGCGGGCGCGGTTGGCATTGGCGTTGAAGATCGGCTGCAGAAGCGATGCCGCCGCCGACCAAAGGATCTTGCCGGGATCTTTGATCCCCATGCCGCTGTTGTTGGTCCATCCGAGCGTGCCGCTCAGCGTGATCGTGGGATAAAGGGCCGAGCGTGCTTCGCTGGTGGCGTAGTAAGACTGCATGAGCGAATACTCGGCGCTGCGGATGTCGGGACGGTTCGAAAGCATCTGTACGGGCACGCCCACCGTCAGGTCGTCGGGCAGCCGCTGTCCTTCGAGCCGGCCGCGCTCGATCTGGTGCGGGCCTTCGGCCAGCAGCGTGCAGAGACTGTTCTCGGCCATACGGATCTGGTATTCCAGATCGTGCAGCGACGCTTCGATCGAAAGACAGGTGCCTTCGTACTGGGCGACGGCGGCTTCGTTGGCCATGCCGGCCTCCTTCATCGCCCGCATCGTGCGCACGCTCTCGCGCCATTTCACGGCGGTCTGCTCGGTTACCTCATATTGCCCGTCGAGCATCAGCAGCGTGTAATAGAGGTTTGCAATGCCTGAGATCAGCTGCGTCTTCACGGCCTGCTCGTACTCCCGGCTCTGGGCGTAGAGCGCTTTGGCTTTGCGCTTGGCATTGGTCAGACCGTTGAAAATGTCGATCTGCCAGCTTGCCGTCACGGGAATGTTGTAGGTTTTCGACGGCGTCGCCCAGTCGAAACTGCTCAGGTTGCCCTGCGGTGCGAAGTTGAACGACGGCAGGTAAGCCAGACGTGCCGATTTAAGCGTCGCCTCGGCCTCCTTTACCCGCCACTGCGCCGACTGCAGGTCGGTGTTGTTCTCCAGTCCCTGCCGGATAAGCGTCTGCAGGTAGGGATCAGAGAACATCTCTTCCCAGCCGATATTGCCGATCGTCATCGTATCGGCGGTTTCGGCCGTGCCGTAGAGTCCGTCGGTTTTCACTTCGGGACGCGTATAGGGCTTGTAGATGCCGCAGCCGGTCATGGCCGCTGCGGCCAGTATGATAATAAGCTTTTTCATCTTGTTACTCTTTCTCGTTTTTACACTCCTCCAGCTCGGCGCGCACGGCCCACTGCGGATCGGGATCGAACTCCAGCGGCTTGACCTTCTCCTGCAGGGTCTGGAAGACGATGAACAGCGTCGGCACGAGGAACAGCAGCGCCAGCGTTCCGACGATCATACCTCCCACGACACCCGAACCGAGGGTGGAGTTGCCGTTGGCGCCCACACCGTGCGAGAACACCAGCGGAATCATACCGAATACGCAGGTGAGGACGGTCATCAGGATAGGACGGAGACGGGCCTTGGCGGCGGATACGGCGGCCTGCGTGAGGCTCATGCCCGCGGCGCGTCGGTCGGCGGCGTACTCCGTAATCAGGATGGCGGTCTTCGAAAGCAGACCGATCAGCATGATGATACCCGTCTGCAGGTAGATATTGTTCTCCAGCCCCATCATCTTGGCGAAGAGGAACGAACCCAGCAGACCGCACGGCACGGAGAGAATGACGGCGAACGGAATCAGGAAGCTCTCGTACAGAGCGCTCAGGATGAGGTAGATCAGCAGGAGACAGATGCCGAAGATGATCGTCGTGTTGCTGCCTGTCTGCGCCTCCTCGCGGGTGATGCCGTCGAAGTCGTAACCGTAGCCTTTCGGGAGCACCTGCGCCGCGACTTCCTGAATGGCGCGGATGGCGTCGCCCGACGAATATCCGTCGGCGGCGGTGCCGTTCACGGCGATCGAGCTGTACATGTTGAAGCGGTTGAGCACTTCGGAGCTGTAAACCCTCGTCAGGTCCACGAACTGTCCCAGCGGAGCCATCTCCCCGTTGTTCGTACGCACGAAGACGTTATTGAGCGACTCGGTGTTGAGACGGTATTTCGGGTCGGACTGAATCGTCACATAGTACATCTTCGAGAAGCGGTTGACGTTCGAAACGTACTGGCCGCCGTAGTAACCCGAAAGCGTCGAGAGAATCGCGTTGGGCGATACGCCGGCGCGTTTGGCCTTCGCCGCGTCGATGCTTACGACGTACTGCGGGAAGTTGATGTTGAAGGTCGAGTAGGCCATTGCGATCTCCGGACGCTGGTTCAGCGCTCCGATGAACCGCAGGTAGATGTTGTAGAAGTCGGTCAGGCTGCCGTCCGACTTATCCTGCAGGTGCATGGAGAAGCCGGTCGAGGTGCCGTAACCCGAAATCATCGGCGGCGCCACGGCGAAGATCTGCGCGTTCTTGATATCGGCCGTGCGTCCGTAGATCTGACCGATGACCGCGTTTACGGCATCCGTTTTTTCGGGACGTTCCTCCCAATCCTTCAGCTTGATGATACACATACCGTAGGACGAGCCCTGACCGGCGATCATACCGTAGCCGGCCACCTGCATGAAGTCCCTGATCTGGGGAATGGCCTTGATGCGGGCGGAGACCTCTTCCATGACCTGATGCGTTTCGGCGAGCGAAGTGCCCGGAGCCGTTGTGACGTTGACCATGATCGTACCTTGGTCCTCGTCGGGCACCAGACCCGTCTTCGTGGTGTTCATCAGTAAGACAAGGGCGGCGAACGCCAGTCCGAGCGTGGACCACATCAGCCATTTGTGCTTGATGAAGAGCAGTACGCCGTGCTTGTATTTGTTGATCATGGCGCTGAATCCGCTGTTGAAAGCCTTGCGGAAGCGTGCCGCGAAGTTGTCGCGCATTTCGCCGTTCTCGTCGAGATACGGTTTGAGGAGCAGTGCGCAGAGGGCCGGGGAGAGCGTAAGGGCGTTGATCGCCGAGATACCGACGGCCACGGCCATCGTGATGCCGAACTGCGTGTAGAATACGCCCGACGTTCCGCCCATCATGGCTACGGGAATGAACACGGCCATGAAGACCAGCGTCGAGGTGATGATCGCCGAGGTGATACCCGACATGGCGTCGATGGTTGCCATATAGGAGGACTTATATCCCACGTCGAAACGCGCTTGGACAGCCTCCACCACGATAATGGCGTCGTCGACGACCGTACCGATGGCAAGGACGAGCGCGAAGAGCGTCAGCAGGTTGATCGAGAACCCGGCCACCGAGAGGAACGCGAAGGTTCCGACCAGCGCCACGAGGATTGAGATCGTGGGGATCAGCGTCGAACGGATATCCTGCAGGAAGACGTATACCACGAGGATAACGAGCAGGATGGCTTCGATCAGCGTCTTGATCACTTCGTTGATCGAGGCGTAGAGGAAGTCGTTCACGCTCTGCAGGTGTGCGATGGCGACGCCTTTGGGCAGTTCGCTTTCGACCTCTTTGAGCAGTGCGTTGATCTCGTTGACGACCTGCGTGGCGTTCGAACCGGCAGTCTGGAAGACCATCGTGCTAACGCCCGGATGGCCGTTGGTGTAGCCCTTGTAGGCATAGGATTCGCTGCCCAACTCGATGTCGGCGACGTCTTTCAGGTGCAGGATCGTACCGTCGGGTTGTGCGAGGAGTACGATTTCCCCGAATTCCTCCGGAGTCATCAGACGTCCGCGGTACTTCATCGTATACTGGAACGTGTTCTGCGAGTTTTCACCCAGCGTACCGGTTGCCGACTCGATGTTCTGCTCGGCGAGGGCCGCCGTTACGTCCGACGGGATGAGCTTGTATTGGGCCATCACGTCGGGCTTGAGCCAGATACGCATCGAGTAGTCGGCTCCCAGCGTGAAGGCTTCGCCGACGCCCGCGATACGGAGAACGCGCGGCTCGATGTTGATCTTCAGATAGTTCGACAGGAACGTCTCGTCGTAGGAGTCGTCGGGGCTGTAAAGCGAGAATATTTTCACCATGGAGGTCTGGCGCTTCATGGTGGTCACACCGATCTGCGTCACCTCCGAGGGCAGCTGTCCGGTAGCGCGCGATATTCGGTTCTGCACGTTGACGGCGGCCATGTCGGCATTGATTCCCTGACGGAAGTAAACCGTTACGGATGCGCTGCCGACTGCGGCGCTGGAGGTCATGTAGGTCATGTCCTCCACACCGTTGATAGCTTGTTCGAGCGGTACGATGACCGATTTCTGGATGGTCTCTGCGCTGGCTCCCGGATAGGAGGCGCGCACCATCACCGTCGGGGGAGCGATGTCGGGATACTGCTCGACGGGCAGCGTCGCGAGACCGATAAGACCGGCGATTACGATTACGATGGATATGACCGACGCCAGTACGGGTCGTTCGATAAAATGTTTCAGTGTCATAGGTTATTCCTCCTTTTCGGTTTGGGTTGCGGCCTCAGGAGCTGTCTGTGCTGCGGCGCCCTGCCCCTTGACGACAATGGGCGTACCTTCACGCAGCAGACCTACGCCTTCGGCAACGATCACGTCGCCCGGCGTAAGTCCGGACTTGACGATATACTCTCTGCCGTTGTTGATCTTCTCCACGTCGATCATCGACGATGTGGCTTTGCCGTCCTCTACCTTATATACGTATACCTTGTTCTGCAGTTCGAAGGTCGCAACCTGCGGTACGACTACGCAGTCTTTGTGGATGTTGGGCACGATCACGCTGCCGGCGCCGCCGCTATGGAGCAGGCCGTCCGCATTGGGGAACACGGCGCGCAGCTGTACGCTGCCCGTCGAGGTGTCGATGACGCCGCTGATCGACTCGATGCGGCCCGTCCGGTCATAGACCGAACCGTCGTTGAGCACCAGCCGTACGTCGGGCATGTTCTTGAGCGTGTTGGCGATCGAACCGTACTGACGGGTCAGGTTGAGCAGCTGGTTCTCGGTCATCGAGAAGTAGACGTATACGTCCGAGTTGTCCGATACGGTCGTCAGCGGCTTCGAAATCGATGCGCTTACCAGCGCGCCGACACGGTACGGCAGCGTTCCCACCACGCCGTTGGCCGGAGCCTTCACGACCGTATAGGAGAGGTTGTTGGCGGCGTTTACGCGCTGCGCCTCGGCCTGCGCGAGCTGGGCCTTGGCAGTCAGCAGCGTGTTTTCGGCCGTCAGCAGGTCGTACTGCGAAACCACGTTCTTGGCGTAAAGCTCCTTTTTGCTGTCGTAGGTGAGCTGCGCCGTGGCTACACCGGCTTTGGCAGCTGCCACGTTGGCTTCTGCGGTCTGCAGCGCCGCTTTGTACGGCACCTGATCTATGATGAAAAGGGGCTGGCCTTTCGAAACGGTCTGACCCTCGTTTACGCAGAGTTCGAAGATGGTTCCCGAAACCTGCGGATAGATGGCGATGTCCTGACGTCCGCGGATGGTCGCCGAATAGTTGATCGGGATTTCGCGGTCGGTAGTGGCTATGGTCATCACGGCGTATTCCGCGGGACCCATTGCCGTCGGTGCCTGTCCGCACGAAACGGCTGCCATGAAGCAGGCCATGACGGCTGCTTTCACAAATGTTTGCTTCATAATTCTCCTCTTTTTTAAACTAAAAAAACTTTTTACGGTGCAAAAGTACCGTAAAAAGGCCGACGATGTGCCATTATATTGCGAACAGTGTTGGTGTTTTCCGGAACAAAATTTAGGAAATTAATGAAAAAAGCGTTAAATTTGTTCGAAAAAAGAATTGTTATGTCAGCGACTAACCCCATAATAACCACACCGGAAGAACAGTTCGTCGTCGGAGAGTCCGATTTCGCCTTTTTCGGCAATTATGCGAGCCGCTGCGAAGGCGGGGCGATTCTCTACTGCCGCAAGGGCAGCGCCGACGCCACCGTAAACCAATATTGCGGTCAGGTGCGGCGCAACACGCTGATTCTGGTGCTGCCCGGCTCGCTGCTGATGCTGACCAACCGCACGGAGGATTTCCGGATGACCTTCTGCGCCTTCTCGCGCGACCTTTTCGCCGAAGCCGGTTTCCGTCTCGAACCGTCGTTTTTCAGAATCCTGCGCGAAAATCCGATCACCTATCCGCCCGCCCGCATCGTGGAAGGCGCCAGTACTTGGTTTCAGATGGCCGCATACACCTACCGCGACCGCAACAATGTGTTCCGCAATACGATCATCCGCAACCGCCTGCAGAACGTGCTGCTGGAGATTTACGACAAATTGCAGCGTTACGCCAACATGCAGCAGCAGACGCCCGAAACGACGACGCGCCAGACGGAGCTTTTCCACCGTTTCGTCGCGCTGGTGCACGAACACAGTTCGCAGCAGCGCGAGGTGTCGTTCTATGCCGACAAACTCTGCATTTCGACACGTTATCTCTCGACCATCGTGCGCAATATCGCGCATAGCTCGGCCAAGGAGTTCATCGACCGCTCGGTGCTGCTGGAGATCAAGATGCTCCTGCAGTCGACGGATCTGTCGGTGCAGGAGATCGCCTACCGCCTGCATTTTCCCGACCAGTCCTATCTGGGGCGTTATTTCAAGAAGCATACGGGCGAGTCTCCCACCGAGTACCGCAACACGAAAAAATAAGCAGCCCCGATACCGGGGCAGTTTTTGTTTCGCGCCGTCTGTCGTGTTTGGACCCTGAATTGCAGGGCATGTCGTAAAATACGAAAGATTATGAGCAAGACGATTGAAATTCTTGGGGAAAAGGCCGAATACTACCTTTCCCATGTGTGCCGGACCATCGACAAGAAACTGCTGTATCTTCCCGCGCCCGACACCGTCGACCGGGTCTGGATGGAGTCCGACCGCAATATCCGCACTCTCGGCAGCCTGCAGTGGATACTCTCCCACGGCCGTCTGGCCGGTACGGGCTATGTGTCGATCCTGCCCGTGGATCAGGGCATCGAACATGCGGCCGGCGCGTCGTTCGCTCCGAATCCGGCCTATTTCGATCCGGAGAATATCGTGAAGCTGGCTGTCGAGGGCGGCTGCAACGCCGTGGCTTCGACCTTCGGCGTGCTGGGCGCCGTGGCGCGCAAATACGCGCACAGGATTCCGTTCATCGTGAAACTCAACCACAACGAACTGCTCTCCTACCCCAATTCCTACGATCAGGTGATGTTCGGCACCGTGCGCGACGCTTGGAACATGGGCGCCGCCGCCGTCGGCGCCACGATCTATTTCGGCTCGGAGGAGAGCCGCCGCCAGTTGGTCGAGATCGCCGAGGCGTTCGATTATGCCCACGAGCTGGGCATGGCGACGATCCTGTGGTGTTACCTGCGCAACGGGAGCTTCAGGAAGGACGGCGTCGATTACCACGCTTCGGCCGACCTCACGGGGCAGGCGAATCACTTGGGCGTGACCATCAAGGCCGACATCGTGAAGCAGAAGCTTCCGGAGAACAACGGCGGTTTCCGCGCCATCGGTTTCGGCAAGACCCGCGACGAGGTTTACACGAAGCTGACCACCGACCACCCCATCGACCTTTGCCGCTATCAGGTGGCCAACGGCTATATGGGCCGCGTGGGGCTGATTAATTCGGGCGGCGAGTCGCACGGCGCGTCCGATCTGCAGGAGGCCGTCATGACGGCCGTGGTGAACAAACGCGCCGGCGGCATGGGTCTCATCAGCGGCCGCAAGGCTTTCCAGCGGCCCATGGACGAAGGCATAGCCCTGCTCAACGCCATTCAGGACGTATATCTCGATCCCGAAGTGACGATCGCGTAATAACGGCCCGGCGTATACCGTTCTATATAAGTAAGAAAAAGATAAAATCGTGCATTATGAAAATAACCTTCTTCGGCACGCAGCCCTATGACCGGGAGTCGTTCGACCGCGCCAACGAGCGTTACGGATTCGAATTCAATTACCACCGCAGCCACCTGAACGGCAACAACACTTCGCTGGCGCAGGGGGCCGATGCGGTCTGTATCTTCGTGAACGATACGGCCGATGCCGCCACGATACGCTCTTTGGCGGCGATGGACGTGAAGCTGATCGCCCTGCGCTGCGCGGGATTCAACAACGTGGACCTGAAAGCCGCGGCGGAATACGGCATTCCCGTCGTGCGTGTTCCCGCTTATTCGCCGCATGCCGTGGCGGAATACGCCGTGATGCTGATGCTGACGCTCAACCGCAAGGTCCACCGCGCCTATTGGCGCACGCGCGACGGCAACTTCTCGCTGCACGGCCTGCTGGGATTCGACATGTACGGCAAGACGGCGGGTATCGTCGGCACCGGAAAGATCGCCCGCGAACTGATCCGCATCCTCAAGGGATTCGGCATGGAGGTCCTCGCGTACGACATCTACCCCGACCCGGAATATGCCGTGCGGGCGCAGATAGAATACGTGTCGCTGGACGAACTTTACCGCCGCTCCGACATCATCTCGCTGCACTGCCCGCTGACCGACGCAACCCGCTACATGATCGACGGCGCCGCCATCGGCAGGATGAAACCCGGCGTCATGCTCATCAATACGGGCCGCGGTCAGCTGATCCACACCGAAGCGCTGATCGAGGGGCTGAAAGAGAAGAAGATCGGTGCGGCCGGACTGGACGTGTACGAAGAGGAGGCCGCCTATTTCTACGAGGACACGTCGGACCGGATCATGGACGACGACGTGCTGGCGCGCCTGCTCTCGTTCAACAATGTCGTCATGACCTCCCATCAGGGGTTCTTTACACGTGAAGCGCTGGATAATATAGCGCACACCACTTTGCAGAATATCAACGATTTCGCTGTGCACCGGGAGTTGCGGAACGAGGTGCGCGCCGAACCGGAAAAAACGATGAATTGAACGATGAAAAAAGTTGTTTTGCTCCGCCACGGCGAGAGCACATGGAACCGGGAAAACCGGTTCACGGGATGGACGGACGTCGATTTGAGCGAAAAAGGCGTCGCCGAGGCCGAAAAGGCCGGCCTGCTGTTGCGCGAGGAGGGCTTTCTGTTCGGGCATGCCTATACCTCCTACCTGAAACGGGCCGTGAAGACGCTCGGCGTCGTACTCGACAAGCTGGATCAGGATTGGGTGCCGGTTTCGAAGAGCTGGCGGCTCAACGAGAAGCATTACGGCTCTTTGCAGGGACTCAACAAAAAGGAAACGGCAGAGAAATACGGCGACGAGCAGGTGCACATCTGGCGCCGCAGTTACGACGTGGCTCCGGCGCCGCTCGGCGAAGAGGACCCGCGCAACCCGCGCTTCGATCCCCGCTACCGCGACGTACCCGAAGCGGAACTGCCCCGCACCGAGTCGCTGCTCGACACCGTCGGCCGCATCATGCCCTACTGGAAATGCGAAATCCTGCCGGCGCTCGCCCGCCACGACTCCCTGCTGGTCGTGGCCCACGGCAACAGCCTGCGCGGCATCATCAAACACCTGAAAGGCATCTCCGACGAAGCGATTTCGGAGTTCAATCTCCCGACCGCCGTGCCTTATGTCTTCGAATTCGACGACGGGCTGAATTACGTCAGGGATTATTTCCTCGGCGATCCCGAAGAGATCGCTGCGCTGATGGCCGCCGTCGCCGATCAGGGTCGGAAATAGCACGGCGCGAATTCCGGCGCGGGAAGGTCGAATTCCCAGCCGTGCCGGATTCCCGGCCTTCATGTTTTAGCCCCCGCTCATTGCGAGCGGGGGCTTTTTTTCGGCGCGGGTGATGCGATCCTCTGGGGTGGCTCCGGTTGCCGCCGCCTGAATGCGATGATGCTTCGTTGCGGCGTCAGTTTGTCGTCCGGTATTCGTTGGGCGACATGCCGACGCACTTCTTGAACAACCGGGTGAAGTGCTGGGGATAGCGGAAACCGAGTTCGTAGGCGATTTCGCTGATCGACTTCGTCGCGTCGAATATCCGTTCCTTGGCGATGTCGATCACCTTCAGTTGAATGTACTCCTGCGCCGATTTGCCGGTCTCCTTCTTTATCAGGTCGCCGAAATAGTTGGCCGACAGGTGCAGCTGTTCCGCGCACCAGCGTACCGAAGGCACCCCGTCGCGCTGCGGGGCGTCGTCCCGGAAATAGTCGTTGAGCAGCCGTTCGAATCCCGACAGCGCATCTTTGTTGACGTCGCTGCGCGTGGTGAACTGCCGTTCGTAAAAACGCATACAGTAGTCGAGCAACAGCCCGATGTTGGCCGTAATCAGCCGGCGGCTGTGCTTGTCGATGCCGTGCTTCAGTTCCGCTTCGATCTTATACAGGCAATCCATCACGGTTTGCCGCTCCTCTTCCGAGAGGTGCAACGCCTCGCGGGTTTCGTAAGAAAAAAAGGAATAATTCCGGATCTCCTGACCGAGCGCCGTTCCGCGGATCAGGTCGGGGTGGAACAGCAGCGCCCAGCCTTTGGGCTGAAACACCTCGCCGTTGTCCTCGATGCCGACCACCTGCCCCGGTGTGATGAATACGAGCGTTCCCTCCTGATAGTCGTAATAGTGGCGTCCGTAGCGCATGTCGCCGCATTTGACGTCTTTCAGGAAGACGCAGTAGAATCCGTACATGCGCCGGGCGTGCCGGGCCTTCGGGCATTTCGAAAAGTCGATGACGCTGACCAGCGGATGGAGCGTCTCCTGCCCCATCATTTCGTTGTACTGGTAGACGTGCTCCATTTTTACGATCTCGTCCATATGCTTCGATTATTGTTGTCTGTCACAAAGTTAATGCTTTTTTTCATGCCCGCCGCACCTTCGCGGCCGAATCGGTAATAATGGTATGACGAACCGTAATTCGGGTAATGACACGCCGCCGGAATCGCCCTACTTTTGCAGTGTGAAACGGACCCGAACCCGATAAACCGGGAAAACGAAAGGAGGTTCCGTCGGTCGGAATACGGGTTTGAAATCAATAAAAGGAGAAAAAATGGAGCATAGAATTTTAAACAACGGCGTCGAAATGCCGGTTCTGGGTTTCGGCGTCTATCAGGTCGAAGAGACGGTCTGCGAACAGTGTGTATGCGATGCGATTGCGGCGGGTTACCGTTCGATCGACACCGCTTCGGCCTATCTCAACGAGCGGGCCGTGGGCCGGGCGATCCGGCGGAGCGGCGTACCCCGCGAGGAACTTTTCATTACGACGAAACTCTGGGTGCAGGACGCCGGGTACGAGAGTGCGAAGCGGGCTTTCGCCAAGTCGCTCGAACGCCTGCAGCTCGATTATCTCGACCTCTACCTGATCCATCAGCCGTTCGGCGACGTCTACGGTTCGTGGCGGGCGATGGAGGAGCTTTACCGCGAAGGGGCCGTCCGGGCCATCGGGGTGAGCAATTTCCAGCCGGACCGGCTGGTGGACCTGATCCTTCACAACGAGGTGGTCCCCGCCGTCAATCAGGTCGAGACGCATCCCTTCTGCCAGCAGACCGAAGCGGCCGCGGTGATGGCCTCCGAGGGCGTGCAGATCGAATCGTGGGCGCCGTTCGCCGAGGGGCGCAACAATCTGTTCGGCAACGGGACGCTGGTGTCGCTGGCCGCGAAATACCGGAAATCGGTCGCTCAGGTCGTCCTGCGCTGGCTGATCCAGCGCGGCGTGGTCGTGATCCCGAAGTCGGTGCGTCCGGAGCGCATGGCCGAAAATATCGACGTCTTCGATTTTCATCTCGCGCCGGAAGACATGGCTCTGATCGCAACGCTCGACACCCGGCGGAGCTGTTTTCTGTCACACCGCGATCCTGAGACCGTGAAGTGGCTGGGGACGATGAAATACGAGATGGACTGATCGGTAACTGAGGATATGATGAAAACGCGAAACGATGAAGCAATTTCTTTTTATAATTGCGGCCGCACTGCTTGCGGCCGGAACGTGTAACCGGATAAATGCTCGGAATATGGAAAAACCGAAGAAAATCAGCGTGTTCCCCGTCGGGGATAAACTGCCCGAAACATTCTCGAAATATTTTGTCGGTCAGGCTTATCTGGCCCGGCTGACGCGGAACGGGGCGCTCAACTGCCCGATTTCGAACGTCACGTTCGAACCCGGATGCCGCAACAATAGCCATACGGGCGGCCAGATTCTCGTCGCCGTGGGCGGCCGGGGATATTATCAGGCCGAGGGCGAGCCGGCCCGCGAGCTGCTGCCGGGCGACGTGGTCGAGATCGCTCCCGACGCGGTGCACTGGCACGGCGCGGCTCCTGACAGTTGGTTCTCGCATCTGGCGATCGAAACCAATCCGCAGATCAACCGCAATACGTGGCTCGGACCGGTGGACGACGCGCACTATTCCGCTGTGACCGCCGGGGCTGCCGCAATCGCCTCCACACCCGCCTCTGCGACCGCTCCCGCCGCCGGGATTGCTGTGACTGCCGAATCTTCGGTCGCGGCCGTTTCCGCAGCAATGTCCATGTCTTCCGCAGCGCCCATTCCTGCGGCAATGTCCATGTCCGCAACAGCGCCCCTGTCCTCGGCCAAGAGCGCGGCTCCGCGCCTGCGCGCCGCGGCCGTAGAGACCCGTGCGCAGCTGTTTTCCGGGTGCGAATCGGAACTTGCGGCGACCGATCCCGAATTAATCGAAATTTTTGATAACTTTACGTTCGCTGAAGTACTCGGCTACGGCGATCTCGACGTTAAGACGCGGATGATGTGCATCCTCGCGTCGTGCATTGCCGGAGCCGCGCAGACCGAGTTTCGGACGATGCTCGAAGGCGCGCTGAACGTGGGTGTGACGCCCGTCGAAGCGAAAGAGGTGGTCTATCAGGCGGTTCCCTACGTCGGCATGGCGCGGACGGTCGATTTCGTGCATATCGTCAACGGGGTGCTGACGGCGCGGGGCGTTGCGCTTCCGCTCGAAGGCCAGTCGGCGACTTCGCCCGAAACCCGCTTCGAAAAGGGACTGGCGGTGCAGAAGGCTATTTTCGGGGAGCGGATCGACGCGATGCGCGCCGCCGCGCCGGAGAACCAGAAGCATATGCAGGACTACTTGTCAGCCAACTGTTTCGGCGATTACGTCTCCCGCGGCGGGCTGGATGCGAAGGTGCGCGAACTGCTGACTTTCTCGATGCTGCTCACGCTGGGCGGTTGCGAACCCCAGCTCAGGGGACATATTCAGGGCAACCTGAATGTCGGCAACGACAAGCGGACGTTGTTGGCTGTGGTGACCCAGCTGCTGCCCTATACAGGCTATCCGCGTACGCTGAATGCGATCGCCTGCCTGAACGAAGCGATACCTGAAAACGAATAAAAAAGAAGAAAACGATATGGCGAAGAAAGTATTGATCCTCTCCTCCAGCCCGCGGCGCGGGGGCAACTCGGATCTGTTGTGCGACCGTTTCATGGCCGGGGCGCAGCAGGCCGGACACGACGTGGAGAAGATTTTCCTCCGGGATAAGAAGATAAATTACTGCACGGGCTGCGGCGTATGCTACGGCGGGGCGAAGCCCTGTCCGCAGCGGGACGATGCGGCCGAGGTGGTCGGCAAGATGATCGGCGCGGATGTGATCGTGATGGCTACGCCGGTTTACTTCTATACGCTCTGCGCGCAGATGAAGACCCTGATCGACCGCACTTGCGCCCGTTATACGGAGATGGGCGGCAAGGAGTTTTACTTCATCCTGACGGCCGCCGAAGAGAGCGTTGAAATGATGGAGCGCACCGTGGAGTGTTTCCGCGGATTTCTCGACTGTCTCGACGACCCCGAAGAGCGGGGCGTCGTTTACGGCGTCGGAGCTTGGCAGGCGGGTGAAATCGAAGGAATGCCTGCGATGGACGAAGCCTATGAGCTGGGCCGCCGGGTGTAAACCTTAAAAGCGAACGCAAATGAAACGGATTGTTTTGATAGCGATTATGACGATGTTCTTACCCGATATGAATACACAGGCGCAGACCGCATCCGACGAAGGTGCTGGTGGCCTATTTCTCCCACAGCGGCAATACGCGCGCCATGGCGCGGCAGATCGCCGAAGCGACGGGCGGCGATCTTTTCGAGATCGTTCCGGCCGCGGCCTACCCCGCCGAATACGGAGCCGTCGTGGATCAGGCCAAGAAAGAGATCGGCGGCGGCGTCCGCCCTGCGCTGAAAGGCAGGCTGCCCGACGTCGGGGCGTACGACGTGATTTTCGTCGGTTCGCCCTGCTGGTGGTCCACGGTCGCGCCGCCGGTGGCGACGTTCCTCGCGGACTGCGACTGGGCGGGCAAGACCGTCGTGCCGTTTATGACCCACGAAGGCAGCCGCATGGGCCGCAGCGAAGAGGATATTCGGAAACTTTGTGCGGGCGCTACCCTGCTCGGCGGGCTTCCCCTACGCGGCGGGGCCGTGAAAGACTCGCGGGACGCCGTGCGGAAGTGGGTTCAGGGATTGAATCTGACAAAATAAACTATACCAGATGTTGCGAAAAATCAGAATCGCGGCCGCGGCCGTTTTCTTTACGATGATTACGCTGCTCTTCCTCGATTTCACGGGGACGCTGCATGCGTGGTTCGGCTGGATGGCCAGAGTGCAGTTGCTGCCCGCTGTTTTGGCGGTCAATGTCGCCGTCGTTGCGGCGCTCTTGGTGCTGACGCTGTTGTTCGGACGGGTCTACTGTTCGGTGATCTGCCCGCTGGGCGTCTTTCAGGACGTCGCTTCGTGGGCGGGCGGCAAACGGCGCAAAAACCGTTTCACCTATTCCCGTGCCTTGCCGTGGCTGCGTTACGGTATGCTGGCGCTGTTCGTTGCGGCGATGGTGGCCCATATCAAGCCCGTCGCCGAACTGCTGGCGCCTTACAGTGCTTACGGGCGTATCGCGTCGAACCTCTTTGCGCCGCTCTACCGGTGGGGCAACAACCTGCTGGCCTATGCGGCAGAGCGGATCGACAGCTATGCGTTCTATACGGTGGACGTTTGGGTGAAGAGCGGCGTGACGTTCGCTGTGGCCGCCGCGACGTTCGCGGTTCTGGCCGTGCTGGCGTGGCGCAACGGCCGCACCTACTGCAATACGGTTTGTCCGGTCGGCACGATATTGGGCTTCGTGTCGCGTTTTGCGGTCTTTAAGCCCCGCATCGACACCTCGAAGTGCAACGGCTGCGGGCTTTGCGCGCGCAACTGCAAGGCCTCGTGCATCGACGCCAAGTCGCACGAAATCGACTACAGCCGTTGTGTGGCCTGCATGGACTGTATCGGCAAATGCCGTCAGCACGCCATCGCCTTTTCGCGCAAACCGGCCGCAAAACCCGCTTCGGAGACCTCCGCGTCCGCAGCGGCGGAGACTCCGGCAAAGACGGACCGCGGCGTTGCAGCGGAATCTTCGTCAAAGGCGGACCGTGACGTCGCCGCGGAATCTTCGTCAAAGGCGGAGCGTGTCGTCGCCGCGGACAGGCCCGCCGACCCTTCGCGCCGCAAATTCCTCACGATTGCCGGCGTTTTGGCCTACACGGCTACCGTGAAGGCGCAGGAGAAGAAGGTGGACGGCGGACTGGCGCTGATCGAGGATAAGAAAGTCCCGGACCGCGCTGTGCCGATCACGCCGCCGGGATCGCTGGCGGCCCGCAACTTGACGGCGCACTGTACCGGGTGTCAGCTGTGTGTGGTGGCGTGCCCCAATCAGGTGCTGCGCCCCTCCGGCAAGCTGATGACCCTGATGCAGCCCGAAATGTCGTACGAGCGCGGCTACTGCCGGCCCGAATGTACGAAGTGTTCCGAAGTGTGTCCCACGGGGGCTATCCGTCCGATCACGGCGGCCGAGAAGTCGGCGACGCAGATCGGCCATGCCGTGTGGATCGCCGACAACTGCGTCGTCAATACCGACGGCGTGGACTGCGGCAACTGCGCACGCCACTGTCCCACGGGAGCCATTCACATGGTGCATAAGGATCCGGATAACCCTGATTCGCCGCTTATCCCCGCCGTGAACGAGGAGCGCTGCATCGGCTGCGGAGCATGCGAGAATCTTTGTCCGAGCCGCCCGTTCAGCGCGATTTATTACGTCGAAGGGCATCTGCGTCACAGAACCGTTTAACAGTCAGGAGTATGAAAGAGAAGAAAAAGATAGACCGCCGGGAATTCCTGAAGGTGCTCGGCGTAGGAGCCGCCGCCACGACCGCCGCGTTGTACGGCTGCAAACCCAAAGGCGGTGCGGCGGGCGACACCGCCGCCGTGGGAGAAGTCCCGACCGACAAGATGACTTATCGCACAACACCTTCCACGGGCGACCGCGTGTCGCTGCTGGGCTACGGCTGCATGCGCTGGCCGACGCGTGCGAAGAGCGACGGTTCGGGCGATGAGATCGACCAGCAGGCCGTCAACGAACTGGTCGACTACGCCATTGCGCACGGCGTCAACTACTTCGACACCTCGCCGGCCTATGTGCGCGGCTGGTCGGAGACCGCGACGGGAATCGCCCTCAAACGGCATCCGCGCGAAAAATTCTTCGTTGCCACGAAACTTTCCAATTTCGACCCTTCGACCCATAGCCGCGCGGCCTCGATGGAGATGTACCGCAACTCTTTCCGGGCCTTGCAGGTGGATTATATCGACTATTACCTGCTGCACGGAATCGGCATGGGCGGCATGGAGTCGCTCCGCAGCCGTTACCTCGACAACGGGATGCTCGATTTCCTGCTCGCCGAGCGCGAAGCGGGACGCATCCGCAATCTGGGATTCTCCTATCACGGCGACGTCGAGGTGTACGACTACCTGCTTTCGCGTCATGAGGAGATAAAGTGGGATTTCGTGCAGATTCAGCTCAACTATATGGACTGGAAACATGCCAAGGAGCTTAATACGCGCAATACCGACGCCGAGTATCTCTACGGCGAACTGGAGAAGCGCGGCATTCCGGCCGTCATCATGGAGCCGCTGCTGGGCGGCCGCCTTTCGAACGTTCCCGACCATATCGTCGCCCACCTCAAACAGCGGCGGCCCTCGTCGAGCGTGGCTTCGTGGGCGTTCCGTTTCGCGGGGTCGTTCCCCGGCGTGCTGACCGTGCTGAGCGGCATGAGCTACATGGAACACCTGCAGGACAACCTGCGCACCTATTCGCCGCTCGACGAACTGACCGACGCCGACCGGGAATTTCTGGAGGAGACGGCGCAGCTGATGCTGCGCTACCCCACGATTCCCTGCAACGACTGCAAATACTGCATGCCGTGTCCTTACGGACTCGATATTCCGGCCATTCTGCTGCATTACAACAAATGCGTCAACGAAGGCAACGTGGCCGCTTCGTCGCAGGACGAAAATTACCGGAAGGCCCGGCGGGCGTTTCTGGTGGGCTACGACCGCAGCGTGCCACGTCTCCGACAGGCGAGCCGCTGCATCGGCTGCAACCAATGCGTGCCGCACTGTCCCCAGAACATCAAGATTCCGCACGAACTGCACCGCATCGACCGCTATGTCGAGCATTTGAAACAGGAAAATCTGTAATGCGAAGCCGCCGCAGACCGATTCTGCGGCGGCTTCGTATTTGGCGGCATCGGCGCATTGGAATCCGCTGCGCATTGGTGCCTGCTTTGCGTCCGTTTCTCGTTCTGTTCGTATCTATCTGCGTCTCTCCGCTCCTGCCTGCAGCGAGCTGCATCCGTTTGTTCCTGCCTGCTCCTGCCTGCATCGGGTCGCAGCCGTCTGCTCCCACTCACTCAGCCCGTCCCGATACCTTCCCGGAGCCAGTCTGCCGTATCTACACCGGCAGCAGGATCGAGAACCGGCTGCCCTTGCCGATCTCGCTTTCGACCGAAATTGTGCCGCCGTGCGCTTCGACGAACTCCTTCGAAATGGCCAGTCCCAGCCCGCTGCCCTGCACTTTCGTGCCCGGTACCCGGAAATAACGTTCGAAAATGCTCTTATGGTAGCGCGGGTCGATGCCCCGGCCGAAGTCCTGCACGTAGATTTCGACCGCTTTGTCGTGCTGTACGGCCCCGATGACGATGCGCGACTTTTCGGGCGAATGGTGGATGGCGTTCGACAGCAGATTCGTGATAACCCATGCGATCTTCTCGTTGTCGACGAACAGTTTCGAGATCTTTTCGGGATAGTCTATCTCCACGAAACAGCAGAACCGGTCGGCTAATACCTGCGTTGCCTTTACTGCATAGTCTATCAACTCGATAGGTTTTGTTATCTTAGGCATCAGTTTAAGTTTCCCGGTCTCGATCTGCGTCATGTTCAGCAGTTCGCCCGTGATCGAAAGCAGGCGGTCGCTGCTCTCCCTGATACTGCCCACCAGCTGTTTCTGCTCGTCGTTGAGCTTTCCCAGCCGGTCGTCGCCCAGCAGCTGCAGGCTCATCAGGATCGACGAAATCGGGGTCTTCATCTCGTGCGAAACGGTCGATATGAAGTTGGTTTTAGCGGAGTCCAGCTCCTTGAATTTGGTGATGTTGTTGAGGATGATCAGGTTACCCACGAACTGCTGTTCGCGTCCACCCACGGGCGTGATGTAGAGCGGTGTGTTGTCCATCTGGAAATAGCTCTCCTTGTTGTCGGCGTATATCTTCAGCGGCTCCTTCTCGGCGTCTTTCCTTTCGTCGCAGAGTTCGCGCAGTAGACGGCGCAGCAGGTCGTTGGACAGGGCTACCTCGGTCGCGTTCCGCCCGATGACGTCTTCCGGAAGATTCAGCACCGAAAGCGCTTCGCGGTTCATGAAAAGGATGGTCTTTTCGGGATCGAGTCCGATGATCGGCTCGTGGAGCGTGTTTACGATCGCTTCGATGCGTTTTTTCGCCGTCATCAGGTCGTCGAGCGAACTGCGGCGGTATTCGTCGAGTTTGGCGGCCATGTCGTTGAACGACTCGGCGACGGATTCGAATTCGCGGTTGCCCGTAAAGTCGAGCCGCTGCCGGTAGTTGTGGTTGGCGATCTCCTTGATACCCCGCTTCAGGGTGTCGATCGGCCGGAGCACCGTCTGCGGAAACCAGATCAGGATGGCCCCTGCGCTCAGGACGCACAGTGCGGCCACGACGATCAGCCACCACATCACGTAGTCGGCGCGCTGCTCCACCCCGGAGCTTTTGCTCCGGATGGCGGCCATGTTCAGCTCCATGATCCGGAAGAGATCCTCGCGCACGGTCTGTATTTCGGCTTCGGTGACGGGGTCGCTCAGCGACGCGATATGCCGTTCGAGCGCCGTGGTCATCTCCTTTTCGCTGATCTCGGTGATGTTCTGCTGCTGCAGGGCGAGACTCTGCCGCAGGACGTGCCGCGACACCGAATCGTGTCCGATGTCGTTCAGCGACCGCAGCATGTCCCCGGCGTACTGCAGCGAATTGTAGTTGTCGGCCAATATGGTCCCCGTGGCGTGCGAAAGCTGCCGGACGTAACTGACCGACTGGATTCCGAGCAGCAGGATCATGGCGAACAGCGCGCCGATTCCCAAGGTGAGCCTTCTTTGTATTTTCATGGTTTACGACATAATGTAAAGATCGATGTTCATGCGCGACAGCCTGCCGATCAGGCGGCGCAGCGCGACGATGCTTTTCAGCAGCGAAAATAGCGAAAATTCGGGCCGTCCGGTGCAGACGATACTGATTTTTTGCTCCCGGCACAGCTCCACGATGGTTTCGACCGGCCGGTTGGAGTGTATCTGGCGTATTTCGCCGCCCAGTTCGGTGGCGAGGTTCAGGTTGTTGATCAGGTAACGCTGGTTGGCCCGCGGAATGCGGTCGGCGGCTTCCCGGTCGCTTTGCACGTAAAGCACGACGAACGACGTGTTGAGGTGGGTCGCCATGCGGGCCGTCTTGCGGATCACGCGGCGCGAACGTTTCTCCGAGGAGTCGATGACGGCCAGCAGTTTGTCGTGACGGAACTTGTCGCCCGCGGCGATCTCGTTCTCGACCTTTTTCTCCACGCGCAGGGCCACCTCCTTGAGTGCCAGTTCGCGCAGCTGCAGGATATTGTCCTGCGTGAAGAAGTTGTTGAGCGCCGCTGCGACCTTGTCGGGGCGGTAGATTTTCCCCGCTTTCAGCCGCTCTATCAGCTCGTCGGCCGTGAGGTCGATGTTCACCACCTCGTCGGCCGTGGCCAGCACGCTGTCCGGCACGCGCTCGCGGACCTCGATCCCGGTGATCTCCTGCACGGATTCGTTCAGGCCTTCGATATGCTGGATGTTGACCGCCGTGATGACGCTGATTCCGGCGTCGAGCAGCTGCATCACGTCCTGCCACCGTTTGGGATTGCCGCTGCCTTCGATGTTGGTGTGGGCCAGCTCGTCCACGACCACGATTTCGGGATGGAGGTTCAGGATGGCCTGCGTGTCCATCTCTTCCAGCTCCTTGCCCTTGTAGAAGAGCCTGCGGCGCGGCACGAACGGAAGCCCTTCGGCGAGGGCTTCCGTTTCGGCGCGGCCGTGCGTTTCGATGTAACCGATGCAGACGTCCACGCCTGCGTCGAGCAGCTGATGCGCCTCCTGCAGCATGCGGTAGGTCTTGCCTACCCCGGCGCTCATGCCGATGTATACCTTGAACTTTCCCCGGTGCGAGCGGCGGATCAGCTCCAGAAACCGTTGAACGCTGCCTTCCTTGTCCATACTACATCCTCAATGATATGCCGCCCGTGAAATTGACGTCCTCCGCCGCCGGGTTCCAGCTCAGGGAGGTGAAGATTCCCAACTGCATGGACTTCAATATCTCCCAGCTCTTCGCTGCGCTGACGAAAACGTTCTGTACGTAGAAGTCGCGGTCTATGCCGTACGTGCCGACGGCATTCCACGGAACGACGCCGACGCCGGCTTTCATGCCGACGGTTTTCACGGTGAAGGGATACGACGCCTCGATGTAGGTCGCATAGGCCCGTTTCCCTTCGGCATTTACGTCGGCGGCTCCGAACAGCACGGTGTTCCAAGCCAGCGTGACCGGCGCTTCGGGCGATATGCACCACACGACGCCCGCCTCGACGCGGTGCGGAGAGTCCGCCCCGAAGCGGAAATAGTTGCGGCTGATCGTGCTCCGGTCGCCCGCGCCGCCTTCCCAGTAGAGGTCCGCCAGCGAGAAGGTCACGGGACCGAGCGCATAGGCCAGCGTCAGGTCCATCTCCTTGTAGGAGGTGGCCGCGAAATCGACCGAACCCCATGCCGTCGCCGAGAAATTTCCGGCCGACAGGGTCATTACGGGTTGTATGCAGGCTCCGGATTCCCAGACGCCGCGCCAGACATAGCCGCTGACGATGTCTGCGCCGCCCGAAATTTTCACGCCGCGCTGCGGCTCCTGTGCGCATACGTCCACGGCAAGCATTGCCGCCAGTGCGGTAATCAGAATTACGATCCAGCGTTTCATGTGTTTGTCCATTTCTTTGAGTTTTTTCATCGCCGTATATTATTTCTGCTCCGGCATTGCGCCTGCTGAGCGGTTGTCGTCGTTGTCGGCCGATTTTGCCGGGACCGCCGCCGTGACGTTCGGCTGCATTGTCTCCAGTGCGATGTTGAGCCGGAGCACGTTGACCTTCTCGGTGCCGAAGAGTCCCAGCCACGGCCTTTGGGTCAGCGAATCGACCAGATGCCGGACTGCGGCCGCGTCGAGTCCGCGGGCTTCGGCTACGCGGCGCACCTGCACCTGCGCGCCGCGCGGCGAGATGTCGGGATCGAGTCCCGAACCGCTTGCCGTCACCATTTCGGAGGGCACCTCCTCACGGGTGAGATAGGGATGCGCCGCAAGGAAATCCTGCACGCGCCGCTCCACTTCGGCCAGATATTCCGGGTTGGTCGCGGCCTTGTTGCTGCCGCCCGAACCGCCGCCGTTGTAATCCACGGCCGAAGGACGGCCCCAGAAGTAACGGGTGTCGGTGAACTGCTGGCCCACGTTCGCCGCGCCGACGGTCCGGCCGTCGAATGTGAGGGTTTCGGCTTGGCCGCCGCCGGGTCCTGCCACGGCCGAGACGCCGCGCAGTACGAGTACGTATCCCACGCCGAGCAACAGGCACATTGCCAGCGTTATCCTGATTGAAATCCAGAAGTTTTTCATAATTGTAGCGATACTTTAAAAGAACATACTTATAAACATGTCTATCAGTTTGATGCCGATGAACGGCACGACGATTCCTCCAAGTCCGTAGATGAAGAGGTTGCGGCGCAGCAGGGCCGATGCGCCGATCGGTTTGTAGGTCACGCCGCGCAGCGCCAGCGGAATCAGCAGCGGGATGATGACGGCGTTGAAGATCACGGCCGACAGGATGGCGCTTTCGGGCGAGTGCAGGTGCATGATGTTCAGGGCCTGCAGCGACGGAATCGAAGCGATGAACAGCGCCGGTACGATGGCGAAATACTTGGCTACGTCGTTGGCGATGGAGAAGGTCGTGAGCGTGCCGCGCGTCATCAGGAGCTGTTTGCCGATTTCGACGATTTCGATCAGCTTCGTCGGGTCGTTGTCCAGATCGACCATGTTGCCGGCCTCCTTGGCCGCCTGCGTGCCGCTGTTCATCGCCACGCCCACGTCGGCCTGCGCCAGTGCCGGGGCGTCGTTCGTGCCGTCGCCCATCATGGCCACCAGCTTGCCCGA
>ENA-UEOJ01000400-UEOJ01000400.1-human-gut-metagenome-genome-assembly--contig:-NODE-400-length-36229-cov-3.451455_pt1 | contig 36229 bp, 20 predicted proteins | sample MGYA00242885_ERZ507886 | MGnify/ENA primary metagenome ERZ507886 (study PRJEB26167, sample SAMN06115505) | human gut metagenome | host: Homo sapiens | place: China:Anhui | collected 2015-08-07 | study... | reverse complement strand
ATCATGCACTTCCGTTTCAACGTCTGAAAGAATTCCCCGCCTATGCGGAAAAATCTGCCGGCGGGTGCAACCTTTCGCCCCGTCGTTGCGTCCGATATATTCGGAGGCATCGCTTCCTGTTTCAAACGAAACCATCATAAGAAAATAGACCGGTACAGTGTAAATCATCCTGAACAGTTATTTAATATCAATATAAGATGAAATTCAACCATTTGGCTCTGGCTTTCGCAGCCATCGCCGCTACTTCGGTCAACGCTATGGCAACCGAACATCTTAAAAGCGTCAATCCGGCATATATCGACAATTCCGTTCCCGCCGGCGACGACTTCTATCACCACGTGAACAACGGCTGGCTGAAGGCTCACCCCCTCACAGCCGAGTACGCACGCTACGGCGTGTTCAACATCCTCAACGACTCCGCCGAGAACCAGGTGAAGGAAATCGTGCTCAATCTGGGCGCCACCAATCCCGAACCCGGCACCAACGCCTTCAAAATCTGGACCCTCTACTCGCAGGGCATGGACTCCGTGCGCCGCAACGCCGAGGGTGCCGCTCCCATCCAGGCCGATCTCCGCAAAATCGAGAGCACTACGCCCGAAGGGATGGCCGACCTGCTGCTGTGGATGCACAAATATTATTCAAGCCCCTTCTTCGGAGCCGGTCCCATGGAGGATATGGCCGACTCTAACCGCTACGCCATGTACGTTTCCGGCGGCTCGATGGGCCTGGGCGACCGCGACTACTACCTGAACAACGACAAGGAGACTCTAAAGATCCGCAACGCATACAAAAAGCTTATCGTCGACCAGATGGTCAACGCCGGCTTCAAGAAGAAAGACGCAAAGCGCATCATGGAGAACGTCTTGAAGATAGAGACGGCAATCGCCGACTCCGCCCTCACCCGCGAGGAGAGCCGCAATATCCCCGCCATGTACAATCCCCGCACGCTCGACCAGCTCAAGGCCGACTACCCGCATATCCAGTGGGACCGCTTCTTCGTCGAGACCATGGACATCGAGACTCCCCAGCAGTTCATCCTCACCGAGCCCAAGGGAATGAAGCAGGCCGACAATCTGCTTGCCACCCTGTCCGACCGCGAAATCAAGGACTACTACCTCTGGAAATATGTGGCCCAGGCAGCTCCCTATCTGAGCGACAAGTTCACCGACACTTCGTTTGAGTTTGCCAAAGTGCGCTCGGGTGTGCAGCAGCAGCGTCCGCGCTGGAAGCGCGCTCTCGGTGTGCCCGACAGCTATATGGGCGAGGCTATCGGCCGCCTCTATGTAGAGAAGCACTTCCCCGAAACCTCCAAGCAGAAGATGCTCGACCTTGTGGGCAACCTCAAGGTGTCGCTCGGCAAGCACATCATCAATCTCCCCTGGATGACCGATGAGACCAAGCTCCGCGCTATCGAGAAGCTCAACAACTTCACCGTGAAGATCGGCTATCCCGACAAGTGGAAGGACTACTCCGCAATGGAAATCGATCCTGCCAAGAGCTATTATGAGAACGTTCACAACGCCGGCATGTGGCATCAGAAGGAGGAACTCTCCAAGTGGGGCAAGCCCGTCGACAAGACCGAATGGGGCATGACTCCCCAGACCGTCAACGCCTACTACAATCCGCTGGCAAATGAAATCGTGTTTCCCGCCGCGATTCTGCAGAATCCTTTCTTCGATCCCGAGGCTTCCGACGCCGAGAACTACGGTGGCATCGGCGTGGTTATCGGCCACGAAATGACTCACGGATTCGACGACCAGGGCCGCAACTTCGATGCAAAAGGCAATATGACCGACTGGTGGACTCCGGAGGATACCGAGGCTTTCGAGGCTCTGACCAAGAAACTCGGTGCCCAGTTCGACGCCGTCGAAATTCTTCCCGGCCTCATGGCCAACGGCACCTACACTATGGGTGAGAATATCGCCGACCAGGGCGGCCTGCGTATCAGCCGCACCGCCTTCCTCGACGCTCAGAAGAAAAAAGGCGTCGACATCGAGTCGGAAGAGGCTAAAATCGACGGTTTCACTCCCGAGCAGGCCTTCTATCTCAATTATGCGAATATCTGGGCAACCAATATCCGCGACGAAGAGAAGCGCAACCTCACTATCGGCGACGTTCACTCTCTGGCCGAGAACCGCGTGAACGTTTCCCTGCGCAACATCGTTCCCTTCTTCAACGCCTTTGGCATCAAGGAGGGTAACAAACTCTACCGCGCTCCCGAAGACCAGGTTGTAATTTGGTAATACTCCCAGGAAAAATCTTTTCACAAGGCGGTGTGTCGGAATCCCCGGATTCCCGCACACCGCCTTGCACATTTCGTGTGGGCTGCACACTATTGCATATCGGCGCGCAGGATGTTGAAAATCCGATGCGTGCAGATATTTCTGATTTCTAATATGTTATGGTGTTATTTCAAACTTCTGCAATACAAATTATAGAAAATTAATGTGCAGAAAGTTTCGATTCGACCGTGGAATTTTGTACCTTTGGGGGAAATGAAAAAACGGCAACGTCGTTTTGATTGATATACGCCGTTGATAATCAGGTGATTCCTGTAAAATTATCGCCGAATAAGCAGTGCAGCGCGCCGGATGCTTCCCGCCTGATGGAGAGTACCGGGCCCGCAAGAAGTAATTAAAAGATACTCATGGAAACAACCCTTGTGATAGTGAAGCCCTCGGGCATTCAGCGAGGCCTCTGCGGCGCTGTTGTGGCGCGCTTCGAGCAGAAAGGTCTGGTAATTGCCGGTATGAAAATGATGCAGCTCGATGAAAAGATTCTCCGCGAGCACTATGCGCATCTCGTCGATCGCCCGTTTTTCCCCTCGCTTGTCGCTTCGATGACCGTTACCCCTGTGGTTGTTCTCGCACTCCGCGGTGTAGACGCCGTCAGCGTGGTCCGCGCAATGACCGGTGTGACAAACTCGCGTAAGGCCGAGCCCGGCACCATCCGCGGCGATTTCGGCATGAGCGGCCAGATGAACATCGTTCATGCCTCCGATACCCCGGAGAACGCCGCTGTCGAAGTAGCGCGTTTCTTCGCGCCCTCCGAAGTTTTCGACTATCTCCCTGTTTCTATTTCTGCAATCTACGCAACCGACGAACTCCCTGAAAAAGACGCTTAAAAAGATACTCTCCCCACTCATGCTTCAGAACACAATAAAGACAATATCAGTTTTCGCATTCGCCATAATCTCCGCAGCTTCGGCAGTAGCACAGACATATCGCGTGCCGAACGCACATAAATCGGAACATCTCGATCTTATCGCCCGCCAGGAAAACGTAGGCAACCAGATTTCAAGCAAGGATACACAGGCTTTCCTCGACAACCTTTTCAAGGATGAGGCCGAGCCCGAACTCGACATCTATACCGAGGGTTGGGAAAGCAAGCGCGTCAACGCCTACACAGGTATGACCGTGCCCGACACCAAGGTAATCGACGTAAGCGAGTTCGCAATGCCTTGTCCCGGCTACGTAACATCGCCCTATGGCTATCGTCCGCGCTTCCGCCGCGAGCACAAGGGCATCGACCTCAAGCTGCAGACCGGCGATACCGTTTACGCTGCTTTCAGCGGCCGCGTGCGTCTCACCAACTTCGAGCGCAAGGGCTACGGATATTATGTGATTCTCCGTCATCCCAACGGCCTTGAGACCGTCTACGGCCACCTTTCGAAATTCCTCGTAAAAGACGACCAGGACGTCAAGGTCGGCGAGCCCATAGCCCTTGGCGGAAATACCGGCCGCAGCTTCGGTTCACATCTCCATTTCGAGACCCGTTTCATGGGATATCCGATCAATCCTGCCGCGATTTTCGATTTCGCCAACCAGACTGTTCACACCGACACATATACATTCGACAAGCAGACCTATAAGCGTCCGCGTAATTTCGACCCCGCCGCCAACCAGGAGTACGCCAAACAGTATCTGGCCAGCCGTCCGGCCCGCAGCGACGCCTCCGGCATCTCGGTGTCGAACCGTCCGCGCAACTACACCGTGCGCCGTGGCGATACGCTCAGCCGCATAGCCTCGCGCAATGGTATCACCGTTCGCCAGCTCTGCAAGCTTAATGGCCTCACTACCAAATCGAAGCTTAAGCCCGGCAAGAAAATCCGTCTGCGCTGATTCCCTCCGGCCGCCCGCAGACCGTACGGCATAAAATCTGAAAGCCCCGTCAATTTTTATAAGGCTTGGCCTCGTCGATTCCGTTGTTTTCGGCGAGGCCTAAAATTTTGGTAAGATATATGCTGGCGACACAGATTGTCTGAATATCAGGGCGATAGCTCGTAGGGATGCACCCTGGTGCATCCGCTTGTCTCAGAAGCCTAACTTGCTGATATTCGGATGCACCAGGGTGCATCCCTACTATTAGATAGCCATTTTATCAAAATTATATTTAGCAATGTGGGGGGCAACGGGCTGTTGAGTGAAGCAGCCCACGGAAGCGTATTTATGGGTATGAAAACTAAACTCGTATCAGCAGTAGTGGCGCTTGCTATGGCCGTAGGCATCGGGTTCCCCGCCGCCATGTCGGCCTCGCCACGCAAAAAGAGTCAGAAAACCGAGTCGTCCACCACAAAGAGCGCCTATACCCCGCAGGAGATAGCCGGATGGCGCGCGAAGGTTGAGGCGCTTGTCGACAGCGGTCCCAACTGGCTTGAGTCGCGCCTTATGATGCACTGGCGCACGCGCGCATCGCAGGAATTCATCAAGGGTGAATTTTATGCGGGCGTCGATACGGCAGATGCTGCTCCCGCACCTACAGTGATGCTCAACGGTGCCCGCAGCCACGGCACATCCTATGCCCGTCCGCGGCTGGCCGACCTTACCTCCTACGGGAGCGACGACCCGCGCGGTCTATATCTCGCCAACAATTCGCTCCCCGGCAAGCCTATGGAATGGGCGCCGATTTCGGCCACAGGGTGCATCATAGGCTCGGTCAACAACGAGATAGGCGGTCTGGCCGAAACTGCCGCCAGAGTCTGGGATGCCACCGGCGAGCGGAAATTCGCCGATGCGGCCGCCCGGGTGTTCGACACCTATATGACCGGCATCTACTATAAAAAGGAGCCTTACGACCTCAACCATGGACACCAGCAGACGCTTGTCGGCCTCCAGTCGTTCGAGGTTATCCACGAGGACGCCCTCGACAAAATGGTCGGCATCTATACCATTCTAAAACCGTTTCTTGCTGAAAACTATGGGGATAAGATTCCCGTCTACGAGGACGCTTTCAAGAAATGGGCCGACCAAATCGAGGCCAACGGCGTTCCCCACAACAACTGGAACTTCATGCAGGCTCGCTACATACTGAAAGTAGCGCTTCTGCTTAACCCCGACAGCACCTACGCCGACGGCAAGGGCCGCGAACATTATATCCGGAAGGTGATGAACGATAGCTCCATACGTCAGTGGAGCCTTCCGAAACTCGCCGCCTACGGCTACGACCCCGCCACTGGCATATGGGCCGAGTGTGCCGGATATTCGATGGTCGTACTCAACGATTTTACTGATCTGGCCGACATCGTTGGGCGAGAACTGGGCATTGACCTCGTTGAGGAGCTGCCGGTTATAGCCAAGGCTGCCGAGGCATATCCGCAATACATGATGCCCGACGCACGCACGATTGCTTTCGGCGACACGCACCCCGACCGTATAAAGCCGCAGATTTACGAGCGTCTGGTGCGCAATGCAGAGCGCTTCGGAAAGTCAGACATGATGCGACGCTTCGAGAAGATGCTCGCCGATGTGAAGGCCGACAATCTCTCTCCATACGTTACCTCGACATTCTATGCTCCCAACGCCTCCTGGCTGGTTCAGCGCACGGGAATGCACCCCGACCATTCGCTCATGATTGCGCTCAACGGCAGTGAAGGCAACCATATGCACGCCAACGGTATCAGTATGGAGCTCTACGGCCATGGATTGCGTCTCGCACCCGACGGAGGAATAGGGCAGACGCTATATTCCGGTATCGACTACCATGAATACTACAGTCAGTTCCCGGCTCATAATACGGTCTGCGTCGACGGCGTGTCGTCCTATCCTGTTATGAAGAGCAACCATCCTTTCGAGGTGCGCGGACTATATCCTGCGTCGGGCTCGGAGAGTATCGGAAATGCCGTACCGTTTACCTACAGCGACCTCTATTTCCTTGAACCGGAAACCACTTCCGACCAGCGGCGCATGAACGCCATCGTGGCAACGTCGGATTCCACAGGCTTCTATGTAGACATTTTCCGCTCGCGCCGACGCAACGGCCGCGACAAGTTCCACGACTATTTTTACCATAATATGGGCCAGCGGATGGAGATGTCCGCCCCCGACGGCAGCTCTCTCGGGCTGCTGCCTACTCAGGAACTCGCTTTTGCCGGAGCCCATCTCGGAGCCTACTCCTATCTTTTCGACAAGCGGGCCGCCACGACCGAAAGTCCCGTGCGTGCTACCTTCACTGTCGACCGCCAGGATTCCACGCAGGTAGAGATGCGCATGTGGATGGCCGGAGCGCCCGAACGCACCGTATTCTCGGCGTTAAGCCCCATGACCGAAGGACTCAGCAGAATACCTGACATGCCTTACGACATTAAGGCTACGCCTACGCTTACCTATGTGGCGCGTCAGCGGGGCGAGGCATGGAACCGGCCGTTTGTGGCCGTTTTCGAGCCGTCGGCAAGCCATTCCCCTTCGCGCATCGCCTCTGTTGATTATCCTGCTGTGAAGGCAGATATGGATGGAAGCCATGTGGCCTTGCTCGTCAAAGAAAAAGGCGGAGCGGAATATCTGATGGTCAATACCGACACTCCGGAAGCCACTCTCGAAGCGGCCGGGCTGCGTATGAGCGGTTCTACGGCAATGGCCTCGGCCAACCGGTGGTTTCTTGCTGGAACGCGTCTTGAGACGCCTGAATTCACCCTGCAATCTCCTGTGCCGGTCGAGATACTCGTGGAGCGCGATGCGTCAGGCGGCTATACGTGCAGCCCCTCGCTCCCCGACGGCGCCACACTTACGGCCAAATGAACGGGTAGCGATAACGGCTACAGCTATGTTAAATAATCGACAAAAATTTGAAAAAAACGCAGATTTGGATAACTTTGGCATTACAACCATGAAATTCATCTGCCGGCGTCTTTTGCCTTGACCCGCGATTATGCTGATTATGAAGGGACTGAGACTCGTCCGTATTTTTGTCCTGATATTGCTTCTTACTGTTCCGGCTGTCCACGCTTTGGGCGGCAGAGGTGAATTTCGTCATCTCGACAGCAACAGCGGGTTGAGCGATCTGGTTGTAAACAGCATCTTCAAGGATTCCCGCGGTTACGTATGGCTCGGCACTGGTCTCGGCCTCGACCGTTTCGACGGCAACAATATCCGAAGTTTTCCCATCCCGGGCGAGAATCTTAACGCCAAGCGTGTGAAGGCCATTGCCGAAGGGCCGCGGCACGAAATTTTCATGGGTAACGCGGCCGGGCTTTTCGTAGTCTCGTCGACGATGCAGGATATGGTGCCGGTATTTCCCGACAAAATTAATATGTCGGTCAACGCCCTTGCCTGCAAGGGAGATACATTGTATGTCGCCACCGATGCCGGAATGTTCATTCTCGATGTCAACAGCCGTAAGCTCAGCCGCTTCCTTCTCGACCCCGACGTAATGTCGAACGCCAACTCGCTGACGGCTATGCATCTCACCCCTGCAGGCAATCTTTGGGTGGCGTCGCCGCGTGGCCTCAACCGCTTTGATGCCTCGCAGCGCCATTTTAATTCCTTCGTAAGCCATGGCCCCTATACCCCCACGGCCGTAACGTCGATAGGCGACACTATATTCGTGGCTACCCACGGAGGTGGAGTCAGACCTTTTCTCATGCGCGGAGAGCGCTTCCTGGAGCCGATAGAGGTGGGTAACGACATCGTCACGGGATTCACTGCCGTAGACGGCACTCTCGTGGCCGCCACCGACGGTACCGGCGTTTTTGTCTGCAGCCCCGATGGCAATATTCTGCGCCATTATGAGGTGGGTGCTTCGCCGGATTTTGCCCTGCGCTCCAATTCAGTTTATTCCGTGTTGGTCGACGAAAAGAGATTGCTTTGGGTGGGATATTATCAGGATGGCGCAGACTATACCCCCTATACACGCCGGATTTTCGAAGTCTATTCTCTGCCAGGCGGCGGATTCTCCACCCTCTACAGGGCTGTGAGAGCTGTGGCCGTCGATGGAGCGGTTAAGCTTATCGGCACGCGCGAGGGCCTCTACTACGTCGATGGTTCGACTCGCGAGATGATGGAATTCAAAAGTCCGCAGATTAGGTCGAATATCATTTTCTGCGTTCGCAAATGGCGCGGACGCTACTATATAGGCACTTACAACGGAGGGATGTATACGTTCGACCCGTCGTCCCGCAGGCTCGAACCGTTCGTTCCAGGGGCCGGTTTCGATAGTCGGGAGAGCGTATTTGTCATTGCTTCCGACCGGTCGGACAACCTATGGATCGGCACATCGCGCGGACTTTACCGGCTCGATGCCTCAGGCGACCTGAGATCGACAAAATGCTTTACCCACAGGAATTCCCATCTGCCGCAAGGCAATATTTATGAAATCTTCTTCGATTCGACCGATCGGGGCTGGATCTGTACCGAAACAGGTCTCGCCATCTGGGACGGATCCATGATCCGAACCGACGGTTTTCCGCAGGGATTCGTCAACAAGCAGAAAATCCGTGATATTTTCGAGGACCGCAATCATAATCTCTATTTTCTTCCCGACCGCGGCGACATATGCCGCAGCAATCTTCAGCTTACGGAATTCGCGCCCCTGCAGGGGATTTCCGCGGCCACCAACCGCGCGGCCACTTTTATCAGCGAAGATGCCGACGGGATGCTGTGGATCGGTTCGGAGATGGGGCTGATGCAATTCGACGGCCAGGAAACGCTCCGCTACTTCAGCCTGTCGGACGGACTGCCGAGTAATGTATTCACTTTCTGCAATCCGGTGAAAGGGGAGAACGGCGACCTTTGGTTCGGCAACAACCAGGGGCTGGTGCGCCTCGATCTCAACCGCCTGCGCGGCGAGGCGTCGCTCAAGAGCCCGCCTGAGCTTACGGAGATAGCTTCCAACGGCCGGAGTGTGTTCAGCCGGCTCCACCGCGGGCGCCGCCTGCTCTCCATCGAGTTCGACAGCAACGAGAACAATCTGACGCTCTGGCATGCCAATTTCGATTATATCCAGCCTGAGGACCAGATGGTTGAGTATATGCTCGACGGCTACGACGACTCCTGGACGATGAAAACCGGCCACGGGCGTATCTCCTACTACGATCTTCCTCCGGGCAAATACCGCTTCCGGATCCGCCATGCCGGCGATCCCACCAGCGAGACCGGATATGATATCCGCATCCGGCCGTCGGTCAATCTGCTTGCTGTGATTATGTTCCTTTGCCTGCTTGCCGCCGGTGGCACGGCCGTCTACTTCTATCTTCTCCATCGCCGCCACCGCCGCGAGGCCTCGGCCATGCAGGAGCGCGAGTCGGAACTGCTCGAAGAGGCCGACCGCAAGGCGCGCGAAGTGGAATTGAAACGCTATCGCACCACCCGACTCAGCGAGGAAGAGTGCCGACGCCTCCACCGCAAACTCGAGGGGCTCATGAAGTCCGAACGGCCTTTCACCAATCCCGACCTGAAGAGCGGCGATCTTGCCGCCATGATCGGCTCGAGCGCTCACGCCCTTTCATTTCTCTTCAATCAGTATCTCCACAAGAATTATTACGACTACGTAAACGAATACCGTGTGGCCGAATTCAAACGTCTCGTCGGCGAACTCGACACATCGCGCTATACGCTTACGGCCATGAGCCAGATGTGTGGTTTTTCCTCGCGCGCATCATTCTTCCGGCATTTCAAAAACCTTGCGGGCATCACCCCGGCCGACTATCTGAAGTCGCTGAAAAAATAGGGTGAATACAGAAACCGGCCTTCCGGCCGAGTTTCAAAAATTTATGATACCATCAGTCTCAATTTCTTAAATCCTTAAATCGCAATGGTTTATTCGTACATCTGTCTTAATGCAAGAAGCGGGATATAAAGCGGCTGAAAATGTTTGTCAAGGCCATGAATTGGGTCTAATTTTGCCGGTGAACAAAGATTTCGCCCCATCAGACCGGGGAGTAAACATCACCTGCAATTCACCATGGAAAACCAGACCGTATCCGCAGCCAACAGCGCCCTCGTAGCCGAGGCATACGGACAATTCAACCGAATTATCGAAGCTTTTATCTCGCGTCGCATCGCCGACCGCGCCGAGGTCGAGAACCTCACGCAGGACGTATGGATGAAGGCGCTCACCTACACCCAGCCGCTCTGTGGCGAAACGCTGAAGGCATTTCTCTTCACCGTGGCCCGCAATCTGGTGAACGACCATCTCCGCCATCATTATATTGCAGCGGGCGTACATGCCGAAATGCTCAGTGGAGCCGACATTTTCGCCGACGACCTCGAATCGGCCATCTCGGCGGCAGATATAGCGCGTCGGGAACGACAGCGGGTTGAGTGCCTGCCACCGCAGCGCCGTATCATTTATTGTATGACGCGCTTTGACGAACTGGCAATCGATGAAATCGCCGAAAAGCTGAATCTCTCGACACGGGCAGCCCTCGTGTGCGGAATCTTCGCGGCGGCAGTTCTGACAGTGGGTTTGCCTCAGCGGGCCTATGCCCAGGCTTCGGCAACGACGGCCAACGCCGCCACTATCACCGGTACGGTGACCGATGCGCAGGGCGAGCCCCTGATCGGCGCCACGGTGGCTGTGAAAGGCACTGCCAACGCATGCGCAACCGACATCGACGGCAATTTCTCGCTGAAAGCCCCTGTGGGCTCCACGCTCGCCATCTCGTATGTCGGTTATAAAGGTAAGGACCTCAAGGCCGAGCCGACGGCCATGAATATTGTGCTCGACGAGGATTCGGCCATGCTCGACGAGGTTGTGGTCGTCGGCTACGGCACCGCCAAGAAGGAATCTCTTTCTGGCGCCGTGACCGTTGTCGACGCAAAGGCTTTCAAGGAGAAGGGCAATCTCTCCTCTCCCCTCCAGGCTCTTCAGGGTCAGGTGGCCGGTGTGAACATCACCCGTTCTTCCTCCGCTCCGGGCGACGAGAGCTGGAGCATGAACCTGCGCGGTGCTTCCTCGATCAACTCCACCGAACCGCTTATCATCATCGACGGCGTTGCTTCTGAAAGCGTCAGCGACCTGCGTCTGATCAACGCCAACGATATCGAGACCATCAACTTCCTCAAGGACGGTGCCGCCGCCATCTATGGTTCGCGCGCTGCCGGCGGCGTGGTGCTCATCACCACCAAGAAGGGCCAGGAAGGCAAGGTAAAGGTCGAGTACAGCGGTTCAGCCACTCTGCGCCATCCGGGCATGATGGCCAAGGCCATGACCGCCGACGAATGGGCCGACATGATTATCGCCGGCAACGTCAACAACCCCAACAACCAGGATGCCAACTGGCTCATGTACGCCCAGATGCTCAAAAAGTACAAAGGCCACTACTTCGACGTAATCTCGGCCAAGAATCCCGACGGCACCTCGGCCAACCCATGGGGCGGCGCAGGCTTCACCGACGTCAGCGACTTCGTGTTCGACGACTCTGTCGACTGGATCAACTCGCTCTTCGGCGACGCATGGTCGACCGAGCATAATCTGGCCGTTTCCGGCGGCAGCGAGAAAAACAAATACCGCATCTCGCTGGGCTACATGTATGATGGTTCCACCCTCAAGATGGGCCACAACAACAACCAGCGCTACAACATCCGCTTCAACAATCAGTATCAGTTCTCCAAGCGCGTGCGCCTCGAATCGATGGTGGCCTACAACCGTCAGGAGCAGGTGGCGCCCACTATGATCGGCTCGGCTCTTACGGCTTCCATTCCTATGCCCGGTCTGCCACTGCGCTCACAGAGCGGCAAGCCTTACATCTGGGGCGACTGGAGCTCGCCTGTGGCCCGCGTGGAAGAGGGCGGCGACAACAAGCTCACCGTATCGGCTTTCAACCTCAGCGAGACCCTTGCGGTCGACATTCTCCCCTGGCTCGACGCCAACGTGAACCTCGGTTACAACACCACATCCGCATGGCGCAATCTGGAGCGCAACGAAATCCAGTACTACTCCTACAACGACACCCCCATGGGGAGCAACACCGGTAAGGACGGCTTCCCCTACTACTACGCCACCAACAGCCGCACCGACTTCTATTCGGCCACCGGCTATCTCCACGGCCACCACATCTTCGCCGACAAGCACGACCTCTCGGCCACCGTCGGCGTGCAGTATGAGTTCAAGGACTACCGCGGCTTCGGCGTGAACGTGAAGGACAACATGCAGGGCATCGAAATCCCCAACGGTACCGGCGAAGTATCCATCAACAACTTCGAGGGCAACAAAGGCAACCTCGGCAACCGCTGGCAGTTCTCCAACCTCAGCTACTTCTTCCGCGTGAACTACGCCTTCGACAGCCGCTATCTCCTGGAGTTCAACGGCCGCTACGACGGTTCTTCGAAATTCCAGAGCGACAAGCGCTGGGAATTCTTCTGGGGCGTATCGGCGGCATGGCGCATCAATCAGGAAGCTTTCCTGCGCAACGTGCGCTGGCTCAGCAACCTCAAGCTCCGTGCCAGCTACGCCGAGATGGGCAACCAGAGCGGCATCTCCTACTACGACGGCTACCAGCTCTACCAGCTCGTGAGCAACAAGGGTGCCTACATCGGCAGCGATCTGCTCTCCACCATCACCACCAACGGCACCTTCGCATCCAACAGCCGCTCGTGGGAGCGTATCAAGAACATCAACGTCGGTCTTGATTTCGGATTCCTCAACGGAGCCATCACCGGTGCGATCGACTACTTCGAGAAGCGCAACGACAACATGCTCGTCAACATCTCCTTCCCGGCCCTGCTCGGCGACAAGGCTCCTTCGGCCAACGCCGGCAAATTCAAGGACTGGGGCTTCGACGGCCAGTTGACCTACAACGGCCGCATCCACGACTGGGGCTACCACGTAGGCGGCACGATTACCTTCGCCCGCAACAAGCTCATCGACTTCGGAGGCACCACCGTCCTCAAGAGCGGCTACACCTCCACCATGCAGGGATATCCCCTCAATTCCATCTTCGGTCTTCGCTACGCCGGCAAGATTCAGAACGAGGAGCAGCTCAATGCCTATGTGGAGAAATACTTCCCCAACAACGGCATCGGCCTTCCGCAGAACCTCCGTGTTGGCGACAACATGTACTGCGATGAAAACGGCGACGGCGTGCTCGACGAGAAAGACTATATTTTCCTCGGCAGCGACACCCCCGAGTTCTCCTACTCCTTCAACTTCGGGGTGAACTGGAAGGGCATCGACGTCAACGTGGTGTTCCAGGGAGCGGCCAACCGCTTCATCTACCGCAACCAGGACAACTTCACCGTGCCTCTGCGCGGATGGTACACCAATACCTCCAACGCATCGGTGGGCAACACCTGGACTCCCGACAACCCCGACGCCTACTATGCTCCCTACATCATGGACAACGCCGTGAACCAGTACAACTATCAGGCTTCGTCGCTCACCGCTCAGGACGGCCGCTACCTGCGCCTGAAGAACCTTACCGTAGGCTACACCTTCCCCGCCAAATGGATGAAGGCCACCAAATGTCTCTCCAATGCACGCGTATACATCACCGGCGAGGATATCTGGGAGACTACAAAACTGAAAGACGGGTGGGATCCCGAAGCCAAACGCGATGCCGGCGGCCTGGGCCGTTATCCCTTCACCCGCAACTGGACCTTCGGTCTGAACCTTACTTTCTAAACCGTAAAATCTCATATCAGCAATGAAATTAAAACAATATATCACCGCAGGCTGTCTGCTCGCCGCCATGGGCCTCATGCTCCCCTCGTGCATGGATCTCGAGCCCAAGGCTGAAATGGCCGACAACATGGTATGGAACAAGGCTGAGAACTTCCAGCTCTTCGCCAACCAGTACTACGGTTTCCTCGAGGACCACGGCCGCTGGTTCGACAACAGTCCCGAAGCTGTCCACAGCGACTACCGCTCCGACCTTCTGGCAACCAAGACGGTGAACGCATGGAGCCAGGGCACCAACACCGTGCCCGTTTCCGACGCAAACTACACCGGAAACTACAAGAATATCTACTACTGCAATCTCCTGCTCAAGAACGCCGCCGGTTTCGGCGACCAGGCTGCCATCCGCGTGCCTGTGGCCGAGGCCAAATTCTTCCGCGCCTACTGCTATTTCAACCTCGTGCAGCTCTACGGCAACGTGGCTCTGCTCACCGAGCCTATCGACATCGACTCCGATAAGCTCTACGGCCCGCGCGACGACCGCGGCGCTGTTATCGACCAGTGCATTCAGGACCTCATCGAGGCCGAAGGCGGCCTCCCTGACATCCCCACCGCCGAAGGGCGCCTCTGCAAGGACGCTGCTCGCGCGATGCTCAGCCGCGTCGCCCTCTACGAAGGCACATGGCAGAAGTTCCACACCGACGGCCCCAACGCCACTTCGACCAATCCCCGCGCCGCCTCGCTGCTCAAGACTGCCGCTGACGCCGCCAAGCGCGTGATTACCGCCAACCACTACAAGCTCTTCTACGACAACACTCTCGGCATCCAGAGCTACCGCTACCTCTTCATCCTCGAGGACGAGCAGTGCAACCCCGCCGGACTGCAGAAGAGCGCCAACAAGGAGACGATTCTCGCACGCCGTCATCGTATGGGCGACAAGACCGGCCGCAACATCACCCATGCCATCACCACATCGCTCAACTTCGCTCCCACCAGCAAGTTGGCCGACATGTATCTCTGTCAGAACGGTCTGCCCATCAGTATGAACGGCTCGCGCAATCCGCAGTTCCAGGGCTATGCCGGCAAGAACTCCGAGTACACCAACCGCGACAACCGCATGATCACCACTCTTCTGGCTCCCGACCAGCGCTACTTCGACAACGACGGCACATGGCGCACCAAGTGGAACGACGACGACTACGAAAAATGCAAGGTGGCCGGCGCTCCCGCCAGCTCCACCGGCTATCTGCTCTGGAAATGGGCATCCGAGCGCCATGTGGAGGACTACTTCGAGAGCTACGACTTCCCCGTGCTCCGTCTGGCCGAAGTTTACCTCAACTATACTGAGGCCATGTTCGAGCTCAACAACCGCATCGACGACCCCGACCTCAAGTGGCTCAACGAAGTGCGCAAGCGCGTGAATAAAACGATGCCCGACCTCACTAACAGCCTCGTAAGCACCAACGGCTTGAGCATGCGCGAAGAAATCCGCCGCGAGCGCACCGTGGAGCTCTTCATGGAAGGTTTCCGCCTTGACGACCTCAAGCGCTGGGCCACCGCCCCGCAGGAGATGAGCCAGGACCTCACCGGCATCCACATCACCGGAACATGGTATGAGACCAACTGGGCCAACCACGGCCACCCGCTCGATGCCGAGGGCCGCATCATCCTCTATACCGACCGCAGCGCCTGGAAGACCTCCTCGAAACTCTACCTCTGCCCGCTCCCGAGCGACCAGCTCCAGCTCAATCCTCAGCTCGGCCAGAATCCCGGCTGGTAAGCACCGGGTGAACTAATTTTCAAGTTTTTCCAAATCGCATATATCATCTGAATCATGAATTTCTATAAATATATGGCTTCGATGGCCGTGGTGGCGGTAGCCGCCTCGCTCACAGCCTGCTCCGACGACGATGACACCACGCTGCTTACCGAAGCAATCTATCCTTCGGCCGTGCAGCTCACTCTGCCCGAGGAGGCAAGCCAGCTCGTATATACCGACGAGACCGGAACTGAGGCTCTCCCGATGATTGTGGGTCAGTCGTATCAGCTCAAGGGCTCGCTCCAGCCCGACAACGTCACCTTCCACGACGTGCTCTGGAATTCCTCCAGCCCCGAGAATGTGAAGGTCGACGCCAACGGTAAGATTACCGCCGTCAGCGGTTCCGGTTTCGGCTTCGCAGTAATCTCCATAACTCCCGATCCGGCACGCTCCGGCTCCTCTATCAACGCCTCTATCAAGGTGGTGGTAAGCGAGACCGTAGTGCCTGCTCAGCAGATTGTAATCTCGTCGGAGTCCGACGAACTGTTCGTTGGCGACCAACTCCAGCTCTCTGCTTCCATTCTCCCCTCCAACGCCACCTACCGCACCGTGAAGTGGACGAGCTCCGACGAGTCCGTCGCCACCGTCGACGCCAAGGGCGTAGTCACCGGCGTGAACACCGAACCTCTCCAGAGCGCCGTCACCATCACCGCCACTACTCTCGACGGTTCCGGCGTAAGCGCATCGAAAGTAATTTACGTCAACAAGGTCGTTCCGCCCGAAAGCGTATCGCTCTCGCGCACCTTCGATAAGAGCAGCGGATATCTCTGCGCCATCAACGAACGCGGTCTGACAATCGACTTCACAACCGTTCCGGCTGCGTCGACCGTATCGATGCTCCGCTGGGAGTCGAGCGACGAATCCATCGCCACCGTAGATGGAGGCAAAGTCACCTTCAACACCAAGGGCGTGTTCGGCGACGTGACAATCCGCGCCATCTGCCCCGAATCGGGCCAGAGCGATGAAATCACCCTCTCGATGCCTGCCGGTCTCCACCGCGAGCTCTTCCACAATCCCGACCACTTCAGCTGGGCCGACAACACTGCCAACATGAGCCGCACCACATGGCACGACGGATATATTTCAATCGAGGCCACCGGCACAAGCAAACTCCGTCAGGACTTCAAGTGCTACGAGCCTGCCGCCTACTTCCATGCCGGCGAATATCCCATCCTCGCCTTCAAGATGGACGACGTGCGCGATATGCCAGGTGTTACCGGTCGAAACATCACCGTCGACGCCAACAACGCCACCTGCGACGGCAAAACTTTCAAGGGCGGTCTTAACGGCACCAACAACAAGTGGCTCCACGACTACCTTTGCTCCGATGGCTCCCACGTCTTCATCTACGACTTCACAGAGCAGGGATGGCAGACGGGCGGCAAGCTCCCGACCACAGCCGTGGCAACCTTCCCCACTCTGAGCGTGAAATATGCCGACATCGTGGGTGCTTCCGGCAACTCGCTGACCTATAAAGTCTACTGGATTCAGACTTTCAAGTGTCTCGACGACCTCCGCGACTATATCACCAACGTCGACCATCTCACCTACGAGGTGAAGAAATAACAGGAGACCTACGTGATTACTCACTGAAAAGTTCTTATCCCGGGATGCCCCGCCCGGTAAGAGTCCGGGCGGGGAAATCCCGAAAGAAACCACAATAAAATAGCGATGAAACTTCATAAAATAGCATTATCTCTGTTTGTTCTCACCTCGTTTGCCGCCACTTCGTGTCAGGAAAACGAATACGGCGAGGTGGACCTCACCCCCAACGAGAAGAACAAGAACGTGGAGGGCGTCTACACCTACAGTCACCCCTGCGCCATGTACGACAAGGCCGACTTCGACCGCGTCAAAGCCCTCCTTGCATCGCCCGACTGCCCGGCCGAGGTAAAGACCGAGTTCACCAACCTTTCCAACAGCTCGCGCGTCAACGTAAACTACACTCCACAGCCCGTGGAAATCGTATATCGCGGCAGCGGTACCCCCGAAAACTACCGTCGTGCCTTTGAGGACGCCGGTTCCGCCTGGCAGATGGCCCTGCTCTGGAAACTCACCGACCAGGCCGCATATGCCGACGCCGCCGTGCGTATCCTCAACGAGTGGGCTGCCACCTGTAAGCAGGTAACCGGTTCTTCCGACCAGAGCCTCTGTGCCGGCGCTCAGGGCTTCACTTTCGCCAACGCCGCCGAGATTCTGCGCGACTATTCCGGCTGGAGCGCCCAGGATTTCGCCACCTTCAAGCAGTGGATGCTCGATGTCTGGGCCGAGCGTAACCTCGACTTCCTCCGCCGCCATCACGGCCAGTGCGACGAGCACTATTGGAGCAACTGGGACCTCGTATCGCTCTCCTCTTATCTGGCCATCGGCATTCTCTGCGAGAACAACGACATGGTCAACTACGTGGTCAACTACTTCCATCGCGGCGTGGGCAACGGCAGCATCAAAAAGCTTGTTCCCGGTTTCCATGCCGATCCGCTCGGCTCGGGAGAAACCATCGGCCAGAACCAGGAAAGCGGCCGCGACCAGGGCCATGCCATGATGTCGTGTGCTGTAGCTTCCAACCTCGCACAGATGAGCTACACGCTCTTCAAGCTCAACCCCGAGATTCCCGACCTCGATTTCTTCGCCGCCAACGACAACGCTCTGATGAAGATGGCTGAATACGTCGCCCTCACCAACCTGCGTCAGGGCACCGACCGCAACAACGCCACCGGACTCTGGCTCGTGAGCGCCGATAAAATCCCCTTCGCTACCTACAACTACTGCATCGACTGCGCCTGCAATGGCGGACGCCCTCACGACCACGGTTGGGTGCAGACCACTTTCGCCGACGACGACAATCGCGGAGCTCTCCGTCCTTGCTTCGAAATCTATCTCAACCACTACCAGCGTGAGAAGGGCTTCGGCGACGGCTACCGCTACGTCAAGATGGCGGCCGACAAGGCGCGTCCTGAAGGCGGTGTGGGCGAGCCCGAAAACCGCTACGGCAACAATTCCGGCGCATACGACCAGCTCGGCTGGGGCACTCTGATGCTCTATCGCTGAACCCTATAATTTGAAGGCAAAACGTTTCAGCTCTGTTTTGTCTAAACCGGGGCGGGGCAAGTTTTTCCAACCGATTGCCCCGCCCCAATCTTTTCCACGTTCTCCAACCGAAAAATGAAGAAGAAAATAGTGGCCGCCATTCTGGCGGCTCTCGCTCTCGCACCGGCCCGTGCCGCTATCACCGCCTATCCCGCCGCCGAGGGGGTGCCCCTCGCCTCCGATTTTACCGTGGAGGTGCGTCAGGCCGATGGTCCCTGGATTGGGGTCGACACCTATCCCGTCAAGGTCGACGAGGTGGTCGATGCGCGCCATAACGTTCGCCTCGCCTCGATGGCATATTTCGATTTCGACGGGGCTCCCGTCGAGGTGCGCGTATGCTGCCTTAAGGCCGATGCCATCGACTCCTGCCGCGTGCGTCCGCTCAGCTACGGCATAACTCCGTCGGCCGATGGCAAATGCCTCACCTTCACACTCGATCGTCCGCGCAATCTGTCCGTCGAGGTAAACGGCGACATTTTCCATAATCTCCACCTTTTCGCCGGTGCGCCCGACACCAACCGTCCGTCGGCCAAGGTGCTGAAGAACCTGAAAAAGCATAAGGACCTGATGTATTTCGCTCCCGGGCTCCATCGCCTTCCGGGCGATACGCTTCGCATCCCCTCCGGCACGACTGTCTACGTCGACGGGGGCGCCCGCGTGCTCGGAACCCTGATTGCCGACGGCGTGCGCGACGTGCGTTTCTTCGGCCGCGGAGAAATCCATCCCGAAGGGCGCGGCGCCGGCATAGAAATCCGGCGTTCGCGCAATGTCGAGGCCGACGGCGTGATTGTCACCCAGATTCCCGTAGGCGAGAGCGATTCCGTGCGCATCTCCAACGTGAAGAGCATATCCTCCTACGGCTGGGGCGACGGTATGAACGTATTCGCTTCGAGCAACGTGAGCTACGACGGCGTTTTCTGCCGCAACAGCGACGACTGCTCAACCGTCTACGCCACGCGCAAGGGATTCCGCGGCGGGTGCCGCAACATCCTCATGGAGAATTCCACGCTCTGGGCCGACGTGGCCCATCCGATTATGATCGGCCTTCACGGCAATGTGGAGCGGCCCGATACAATCGAAAATGTGACGTACCGCAACATCGACATCCTCGACCACTGCGAGAAGCAGCTCGACTATCAGGGTTGTTTCGGCATCTCGTGCGGCGACAACAATCTTGTGCGCGACATCACTTTCGACAATATCCGCGTGGAGGATTTCCGCCAGGGTCAGCTCGTCAACATCCGCATCTTCTTCAATAAGAAATACTGTTTGGCACCGGGCCGCGGCGTCTATAATGTTCTCTTCAAGGATATCGACTACCGCGGCACGCGCTCGGAGATGTCGGTGATCGCCGGCTACGACGATTCGCGCCCCGTTTCCGGCATCACGTTCGACAATCTCCGCATCAACGGCGTGCGTATCGCCGACGATATGCCCGGCAAACCGAAATGGTACAAGACCGGCGATATGGCCCGCATCTTCATTGGCGAGCATGTCGACAACGTTGTCTTCAAGTAATCAATCCCATCATCCGACTATGAAACTCATATTCACTGCTCTTGCCCTCTCGGCCGCTCTCTGCGCCCACGCCGGGGCGGAGCTATCCATATCCTCGCCCGACGGCCGCAACACGGTTACTTTCTCCAAGCCCGGCCGCGAGCTTACATATAAGGTCGACCGCGACGCCGCTCCGCTCATACTCCCTTCGCGCGCGGGGCTCGACCTCGACAACCGCGTGTGGGAGATGGCGCTCGGCAAGCGCACTCTCGCCCAGCCGCAGTGCTGGATGGACCTCCTCGAGGCCGACAGCGTCACGGTCAACGCCCCCGTCGACTCCGTCTGGACACCGCTCTACGGCGAGCGTTCCTCCGTGCGCGACCGCTTCAACTCGGCCACACTCCATCTCAGCCGCAAGGACAAGAGCGACTACCGCCTCGACGTTGAGGTGCGCGCCTACAACGAGGGAATCGCCTTCCGCTATTTCTTCCCTGAGCACCCCGCCGCCATTTTCCATAAGGTAGTGGAGGATCTTACGGATTATACGGTGCCCGAAGGTACCAGGGCATGGAGCGAGCAGTGGGCGCAGGCTACCTTCGACGTCGGCCCCGTCGACAGCATCAGCCGGCCGGCCGAGCGCGCGCTCACCATGGAACTGCCGCAGTCGCGATGGGTGGCTCTGCTCGACGCCGACGTCGACGACTGGTGTCTCACCAAACTCCAGGCGCGCCCCGACAAGCCCTCGACGCTGCGCTCGGTGATGTATTCGCCGGTCGACGTGGTGACATATTGCGCTACTCCCTGGAAAATCATCATGACGGCCGACACCCCCGGGCAGCTTATCGAAAACAACGATATCGTGCTGAATCTAAACCCCGAGCGCTCAGGCGACTTCGCCTGGGTGAAGCCGGGCAAGATTATGAGATGCACGTCGCTTACTACCGAGGCCGGTTTGAAGAATATAGATTTCTGCGCCGAGCATAATATTCCGTATATGCTCTATGATTGGAAATGGTATGCGGATCCTACTTCCCACGACAGTGATGCCACACAAGTCATTGAGGCAATCGACATGCAGCGGGTGATAGATTATGGCAAAGAAAAAGGAGTTGGGGTGTGGCTCTACGTCAACCAGCACGCACTGATGAAGCAGATGGACGAGCTTTTCCCGCTCCTGCGCCAGTGGGGTGTGGCGGGCGTCAAGTCGGGCTTCGTGCAGTACGCCTCACACCGCTGGGCCACCTGGCTCCACGATATGGTGCGCAAGGCGGCCGACAACGGCCTGATGATGAACATCCACGACGAATTCCGTCCCTCGGGCTTCTCGCGCACCTATCCCAACCTGCTCACTCAGGAGGGTATCTGCGGCAATGAGGAGTTCCCCGACGCAACCCACAATACCACACTGCCGTTCACGCGTATGCTCAACGGCGCCGCCGACTATACCATCTGCTACTTCGACAAGCGTCTGCGCAACACCCATGCCCATCAACTTGCCGCATCGCTCGTGTTCTATTCGCCGCTCCAGACTATTTTCTGGTACGATAATCCCACGCACTACAATGGCGAGCCGGAGATTTCGTGGTTCGAGAAGCTGGAGACGGTATTCGACGAATCGCACGTGCTTGCCGGCTATCCCGGCGAGGGGATTACGATGGCGCGCCGCAAGGGCGATACCTGGTTTGTAGGTGTGCTCGGCAACAACGACGCCCGTGAGGTGGAGGTCGATTTCTCCTTCCTCCCCGCCAAGACCGTCTGGAACGCTACAGTCTATTCCGACGGCGGCGACAAGGTTGACACCGCAGCCCACGTGAAGATCGACACCCGCAAGGTCCGTCCTTCCGACCGCCTGCGCTTCGCGCTGCAGCCGCGCGGTGGCGTGGCCATCCGCCTGGAGCCGCTTGCCGGAAAGTAACCGCCTCGGAAAGTATCCCATGGCGTTAGGTGTCCGAGCTTCCGGAGGCGTATTATAGGGTGTAAGATTTCTCCGGTGGCCTTTCACTTTTTGCTGTGTTTTCGCCACCGAGGTTTGTTCAGGTAAAAGTTAGATAGGTAAAATTATTCCTTTAGAAAAATGATGGTTAAAAGTTACATCAGCAACTTGTTGGTATTTCTGACATCAGTTTGCCTCCCGGTGGCTGCGACAGCCGCCGGAGGCCGACTCGTGTCGAATCCCGCCAATCTCAAGGGGGAATACTTCACGAATCCTATCGTTTTCTCCGACTATTCCGATCCCGATGTGACGGCTTCGCCCGACGGGAAGATATTTTATATGACCGCCTCCAGCTTTCAGTGCGCGCCGGGTCTGCCGATTCTGCGCTCTACCGACCTGGTGAACTGGGAGCTTGTGAACTACGCTATCAAGGCCGTTCCTCCGGCCGAGGTCTATTCCACCGTGAAACACGGCAAGGGTGTATGGGCCCCATCCATCCGCTGCCACAATGGCGAATATTTCATCTATTGGGGCGACCCCGACGTGGGTGTCTTTATGGTGAAGACCGCCGACCCGGAAGGGGAGTGGTCTGAGCCTGTGCTTGTGGTACCCGGAAAGGGAATCATCGACACGACGCCGCTCTGGGACGACGACGGCCGCCTCTATATGGTCAACGGCTGGGCTGCCTCGCGATGCGGTTTCAACAGCCTGATTACCTTGCGAGAGCTTTCGCCCGACGGTACGCGTGCCATATCCGACCCGGTTGTAGTGCTCGACGGCAACGACGGCGTGAACCATACCGTCGAAGGCCCGAAACTCTATAAGCGCGACGGCTGGTACTGGATTTTCGCTCCCGCAGGTGGAGTGGTCGACGGCTGGCAGCTCGCCATGCGCTCGCGCAACATCTACGGCCCCTACGAGCCACGGATCGTGATGGCGCAGGGTTCCACCGATATCAACGGCCCCCATCAGGGCGCGTGGGTCGACGGCCCCGACGGCCGCGGCTGGTTCCTGCATTTCCAGGACCGTGGTGCCTACGGCCGTATCCTTCACCTGAATCCGCTCGAGTGGCGTGCCGACGGCTGGCCCGTTATCGGTTCCGACCCCGACGGCGACGGCTGCGGAGAGCCCGTGAAGCGCTTCTCTCGCCCCGCCCCGGCCGACGCGTCGCTCTCTTACGACGAAATTCAGAGCCCCGCGCTCTACGAATGGCACTCCAACTACGCTGCCGACCGCTACGGCTTCGCCCTCCCGCAGGGGATGATGCGCATCTACAGCGGACGCATCAGCGAGCCGGCCAACCTATGGTCGCTCTCCAATCTCTGGCTCCAGAAGTTCCCGGCCGAGAAGTTCACGCTCACTGCGCGTGTGCGCATCTCGGCCAAGGAAAGCTCAGAGGGCGTAAGTACGGGCCTGGTGGTAATGGGTTGGGACTACTCCACGCTCGCCCTCTGCAAGCGCGGCGAGGTGTTCGAACTTCAGCGCGGTGTATGTGCCGATGCCGAAAAGGGTGCGCCCGAATCGGTTGAGACGCTCGCCACGATTACTCCCACACGCATATATCCTGCCGGACTGCTCCGGAATCTCGAAGCCGATATATGGCTTCGGGTTGAGGTAGGCGAAGGAGCCCTCTGCAATTTCTCCTACAGCCTCGACGGCCGCAAATTCCACCGTGCCGGCGCACCTTTCAAGGCCCGCGCAGGCAAATGGATAGGTGCGAAAGTCGGGTTCTTCAGCCACGCTCCCGAAGGGGTGGCCGACCTCGGCTGGATCGATGTACTCGAAGTGAAGATTAAGAAATAGTATCCTACATAGTAATCAAGATATACAGTTTAAGAATGCGACTCTTAAAACTTGGATTCCTCAGTCTGATAGGCGCATGCATGGCTGCCTGCGCCTCGCAGTCGAAAGCCTCCGACGATTTCAGCGTCGACGAGGCGCTTACATACTGCCACTCGAAGGTCGGCAAGACCCTCGGCGAGCTTCACCGTCAGCCCGACTCGCTCGTCTACTCCATGATGCCGCGCAACATCGAGCATTCCGACACGCTCTGGCACTGCCGCAAGGCCACGGCCGACGAATGGTGCGCGGGCTTCTGGCCCGGCGTGCTCTGGATGGACTACGAATACACCCACGACGAGACGCTCCGCGCCGAGGCCGAGCGCTTCACAGCCTCGCTCGAATATCTCTCGAAGCGCCCCGCGTTCGACCATGATCTCGGCTTCCTGATGTTCTGCAGCTACGGCAACGGCTACCGCCTCACCCACAATCCCGCCTTCCGCCAGGTTATTCTCGATACAGCCGATACGCTCGCCACGCTCTTCAATCCCGCCGTGGGCACTATCCTCTCGTGGCCACGCAATGTGGAGGCGCTCGGTGGCCACAACACCATCATGGACAATATGATTAACCTCGAAATGCTTTTCTGGGCAGCTAAGAACGGCGGCGACCACCGCCTCTACGACATCGCCGTGAAGCATGCCGAGACCACCATGGCCCATGCCTTCCGTCCCGACTATACCAGCTATCATGTGGCCGTCTACAACCCCGTCACAGGCGACTTCATCAAGGGAATGACCCATCAGGGCCTCGCCGACAACTCCATGTGGGCCCGCGGACAGGCCTGGGCCATCTACGGCTACACCATGGTATATCGCGAGACCCACGACCCGCGTTTCCTCGACTTCGCCCAGAAGGTAACCGACGTATATCTCGACCGTCTACCCACCGACTACGTCCCCTACTGGGACTTCAGCGCCCCCGCCGAAACCTCGACTCCGCGCGACGCCTCCGCAGCCAGCGTCGTAGCCTCCGCCCTGCTCGAACTCCAGGGCTACGTCGAGGGCGAGAAATCCGACCGCTACCGCCACTGCGCCGAGAAAATGCTTGCCTCGCTCAGCTCCGACAGCTACCGCTCCTCTGCCCATCGCAGCTCCTTCCTCGACCACTCCGTAGGCCATCACCCCGCCGGCTCTGAAATCGACGCCTCCATCATCTACGCCGACTATTACTACCTCGAAGCCCTCCTCCGCCTCAAGCGCCTCCAGTCCGGCACCCCCATCCTCGCCTCCCTCTGATTCCCCCTAATCCTTGAGTTTACACGTCTATCTCGTAGATAGAGGTTGCCTTGGGATACCATTGATTTCCATCTTTGTCCCGCAGATTGCTACCGCAAACACCGGTAGACCATTCGAGTATAGGATAATCCGGGAACAGAAGAGGCAGTTTGTTGTGTGCTTCAGATCCAAAGCAAGCATCTTGCCGATTTTGGCCTTTGGCGTAGCACATGACAAGCGCAACGACGCAGCCTGATATATCGACATATGCAGGATTATCGCTTCGACATATGATGCGGAACTCCTGTTCACACTTCCAGTCGTCGCTTTTTTTGAAGAATATATCTTCCATGTGTTGCTGAAAGAATCTTTCAGGATCCTCTCTAATTGTTATGCAAGGGTTAAAATTTGTCTCATAGGTGACGGGTTTGAAGTGGAAACCGCCGGTTCTTTTCAGTTTGTTGAGCAATAGCTCTTTGTCGAACACAATGCAGATGCCCTCTCCTTTATCGGCATAATGTCCCCACATCGCCGGAATTGCAAAGCCCGGAGTTTCATCATCCATCGATAGGCTTGTCTGACGAATGCGTTTCAGCTGTGATTCAGCTGCTTCCAATTTCTTCTGAGAATCTGTATTTGAGGAATCTCCATCCTCAATGTATGACGATAGCGGGCGATATGATTCATTGATGTCATTCATACCTGCCAGTTTCCCCATAATGAGTTTGTTAGAGGATAGTATGGATATGGCTCTTTCCCAAGTGGTGTAATGGTAGAGCTTCGGCTTAGCAACAAAGATGGTCGGATTGCTTGTTATTATATTTTTTACTGGAGAAGACGGCCGCCATCGATAACCCTTTCGATGGCGGTCGGCGCGATATTTGTATGGCATAAAACTCATAGGTTTAATATCCGATAATTTCTGAAAAATATTTCGCAAATTCGCTTTGCTGGTAATTCGTCAGAAATTGCTTCGGAACATAAGCCACAGGCTTTGAGCTGATAGAACATAACCCATACCAGTATTTCACATTGTAAGGAAGATCAGATTTAAAAATGATTCTGGAAAGAGAGTCACAATTATTGAAACACCATCTCAATAACCATATTATTCCATCAGGAAGTGTTATCGAAGTCAAAGAGGTGCACCCACTGAAACAAGACGACATCAGCTCCGTTAAGCCGTCCGGAAGCGTTATCGAAGTGAGAGAGTTGCAGTCGTAGAAACACTGCTCTCCTAATTCAGTTAGGCCAACAGGAAGTGATACCAACGACAGAGATGTACAGTCTGAAAAGGCAGCTGAGTAAATTGTTGTGACTGTTTTGGGAATGACAATAGATTCGACTTTAGCATATGAAAAGGCATAACTTTCAATTTTGCGTGTTTTATATAGTGTACCTTCTAATGTTACTTCTCCATAGAGCTTGGGCCTAGATGGAAGTTCAGTACGATCGTAGCCGATAATTTCTAAATGAGACTCAACAACTTTGTATTTTACATAGTCAAGGAAGAATGTAGTCCCATCCAGACGCGAGAATACAGCACCTCCGGTAGCAGTTCCATCGCTATTGATTACTACGGAATAGCTGTCCGGGGAAACTTGAGGAGTCTCATTCTTGGGCTCCAACGGATTGTCAGGTTCATCTTTTTCATCCTTACAGGATGAACTGCCGATTGCTAAAAGAGCAATGAAAAGAAACCATAAAGCATTCTTGGCGAAAGAAAATGATAGAGTGGGTCGCATAAGTGAGATATGCCGCCGGACTCCTCTCATTGGCATTAATATAAAATAAAAGCGTAGGAATCTGTATCTGTTGCCATCCTACTCTCTGAGGCTTCTCGCATTGCCCATCAATAGTCGGACGGCAACGTGCAGAAGCCCACGCCAGTATATGTAAACTGAGCCATTCAGCACATCTCTCACGAGATGACGTACTGAAGGCCAATGTATTACATATCCAAGGGCATCTACCGTTGCTCAATCCTTGACTATTGATTGAATTTTGCGAGAATTCCAGAGAGTCAAGAATCAGCGCGGATAAACGCTTTCTATAATTTTCATGCATCCCGCTCCACATCTCCCCAGACCCAAAAGGATTCATCTTCAATCCTTTTACACTGGCGTAGACTATGCTTTGCGGTCTGCACTCGCTAAGTTACAAAGATTTTTGAAAACTACACACCCCCGTAATTGAAATTTAATAAATCTACCATCAACAAATGCCCTACCTATAATAACGCGTTCACATCTCTATCATGCAAAATACTCCCTTTGATTATGAGGGTAATCAAAGTAAGGAGGCCAAATCAAAGTACATAACACGTGTACATTTATCCTCATCGTCATTGTTAAGAAACTGGTAGTTATTCTTGATATAGAACGGTATGGCGTCCACGTAAGCATCTACTGTCACGAACCGGCAACCGGACTTGTTGTCAACAACAAAATAGTCCTCGATAAACTCAAGCAGGTAAGTTCCAATCGACTGATGTTGTGAAGTTTTTGAGATTGCAAGTCTTCCTATCTTAATTGCCGGATAACTACGAAGGCGTTTCTCGTTGACAAATTTATGTCTGCGGAACCGATTAAACTCCGTTTTGCTTTCAAAATCCGATAGTGAAATTTTATCGTTCGACAGGCTAAAATAAGCAACAATCTCGCCGGTATCTACATCTTCTACAACATATGTGACTGACAATAAAGCAGTGCGATAAAGATTTGCTTCATTCAAAAGAAAGTCATTCAAATCATTATCGCAACAATCGAACACAGCTATTGTATCGCCTATGTTTAGGCGACGAACAATATATCGTGTCTGAAATTCTTCACGCGTCATAATCAGTTTACCATCATTTTCATGACGGCTTCGTATGAACGGCGGATTTGAGCACGTTTTTCGGGTGAAACTTTGGGAGGGTTCTTCATACGTTCCTCAAACCTACGTGCGTCGCTTCCGAAAAGTATTGGAGTCTCTTTAATAGGTCTTGCCATACAATCACAAAATTTCTATTTGTACAAAGATAATCCATAATTATCATATATACAAATTTAGCACACAGATGGTTCCGAAAGATGTCGAGACTTTTGCATCTTCTGTCTATGAGCATCCATCCAGACCTCAAACTCAGCCTGTTCGGCCTCGGAAATCATCATCTTTCCTTTAGGTAAATTTGAGACCAGATATTTGTATTCCTCGGCATCGTTAAGGCTCTTTCCCTCACATATCCGAGGTATATCTCTGTCTGTATTTGAATTAGTATCCATTGCTATAATGATTGAATATTTACAGGCCGGAGAGGAAGATGAGGAGGATGGCGGAGGGGGCGACGTAGCGGAGGCAGAAGATGAGGGCGGCCACGGCCAGGCGGCCGCGGCGGCCGTCGAGGGCAAGCTCTTTCCTGACAACCGCGCGCTTCATAACCCAGCCGACAAGAATGGATACCATCATGCCGCCCACGGGAAGCAGGATGTTGGACGACACATAGTCGAACATGCCGAAGATAGTGCGCCCGCAGAGGGTGGCGCCGGAGAGCGGGCCGAACGAGAGGGCGCAGGCTGTGCCTGCCACCATGGCGATGGCGGTGGTGAGGATTGTGGCCGCAGAGCGGCGCATATGGCATTCCTCTGTGAAAAATGCGATTGAAATTTCGCTCATCGATATGGTCGACGTGAGCGATGCCACAAGCAGCAGGAGGAAGAAAAGCGTGGCCCATACGTTGCCCCACGCAAGATGGGAGAAGATGGCGGGCAACACTTCGAACACGAGGCGCGGGCCTGATTCGGGCGATGCTCCGAAGGTAAACACTGCCGGAAAGATAACTATTCCCGCCATCACGGCCACGAGCGTATCGAGTCCGGCAATAGTCGAGGCGCTGCGCAGCAGGCGCGTCTCGGGCCGAAAATAGCTGGCATAAGTGAGCAGGCACCCCAGTCCGAGCGACAGCGAGAAAAACGCCTGCCCCATCGCTCCGATAAGCACGGAGGGAGTAATAGCCGAAAAGTCGGGCCTGAAAAGGAACAGAAGTCCTTCCCGGGCCTCAGGCATCATCAGAGAGTTGACACAGAAGGCCACCAGAAGCACGAACAGCAAGGGCGTGAGCACGTTCGACACGCGCTCTATCCCCTTTTCGACGCCACGGCGCATTATCACGTAGTTCAGCGCAAGGAAGCCGAGCGTCCACCCTACGGGCTGCCATGAGGCGGTAAACGAGGCGAATTCCTCATGGAGCTGCGTCTCGCTTCCGGCAAAACCGCCCACGGAGTGAACCACATAGCTGGCCGTCCATCCGGCCACCACGCTGTAGAAGCTCAGTATCATCAGCGACGCCAGAATACCCATCAGGGCCACAAGCCGCCACAGCGGCGAGCCATGAATCTTGCGGAACGCGCCGTAGATGTTCGACCCGGTGGAACGGCCGACTATGAACTCGGCCGTAATCACCGGAATACCGATCAGAAGGATGCAACCCAGATAGACTATAAGAAACGCTCCCCCTCCGTGCATGCCTGCCTCGTAGGGGAAACGCCATATGTTGCCCAGCCCTACGGCCGAGCCTACGGTGGCGGCAATCACGCCCAGACGGGTTGCGAACTGGGCGCGGCTGCCGCCGCCTTTGTGTCGGTTATTTTCTTGCATTCAATAATTTAAGGGGGGAAACACCCCGAAGGGTCAGAGCTGGGCGTCGATCAGCGCGATTTTCTGCTCGATGGCGGCCAGATCGTCCTTGATGCGCTGGATGCGGCGCTCCATTTCGCGCACCATCGAATCGCCGCTCTTGCTCTTGGAACTGAGGAAACCGAGGTTGTTTTCGTAGGTTTTCAGCTCGTTGCGCTTGATTTCATAGGCGCGCACAATGCGGTCGCGCTCGCGGCGCAGCTTGGCGGCGTCGCCGCTCATCTCCTTGACGACATCCTCAAAGCGGCTTGCGCCGGCTCCGTCGCGACGGGCACGCGAATAAAATGCGTCGCAGAGGGCGCGGTATTCGTCGTAAATCTTATCCTTTTCGCGGAAAGGCACATGGCCGATCTCCTGCCAGCGGGCCTGCAGCTCCTTCACCTTCGGCATGGCCTCGGCGCGCGGCGTGTCGGCTCCGATTGCCTTGAGTGCCTCGATAATCTCACGCTTGGCCTTGAGGTTGGCCTGCTCCTCGGAGCGGCCCTCGCTCTGGTTGCGCTTGCGGGCTTCAAAGAAGGTATCACATGCTTTCTGGAAACGCTGCCATACGGCGTCGCTCTGCTTTTTAGCCACGGTACCTATCGTCTTCCACTCCTTCTGGAGAGCCACGAGGCAGTCGGCCGTGCGGCGCCAGTCGGTGCTTTCGCTCAGCGCCTCAGCCTGCTCGCAGAGGGCAATTTTCTTGGCGAGGTTGGCGGCAAGCTCATCTTTCACGGCGCGGTAGTATTCGCCCTTGAGGGTGAAAAAGTTATCGCACGCCTTGCGGAAGCGGGCGAAGAGAGCGTTGTTAACCTTGCGCGATGCGAAACCGAGCGTCTTCCATTCCTGCTGGGCGGCGATTATGGTTTTGGTAGCCTCCTCCCATGCTCCGAAAGATTTGAACTGATTGCAGTCGATGGCCTCTACTCGTTCGCAGATGGCCGTCTTGGCCTGCTCGTTGGCGGCTTCGCGGGCCTTGCGCTCCTCGAAGAAAGCCTGATATTTCTTGTTCACGACGGCCGAGGCATCCTTGAAGCGCTGCCAGATTTCCTCGCGCAGCTCCTTGGCCACGGGGCCGGTCTGACGCCATTCGTCGTGAAGGTTCTGCAGACGTTTGAACGCGAGCACCACATCATCGTCGGCGTCGAGCTTTTCAGCCTCCTCACAGAGGAGAGTCTTGAGCTCCAGATTCTTGCGGAAATCGTAGTCGCGCAGGTCCTTATTGACCTTCAGCTGGTCGTAGAACTGCTCCACGGTAGCCTGATACGTCTTCCAGAGGTCGGTAGCTTCAGTGGGAGGCACATCGCCGATGGCCTTGAACTCGGCCTGAATCTCCTTCACGCGCGGGAATGTGCGGTTCACGTTGTCGGTGTCGGCAGAAAGCTGCTGAAGTTCCTCGATAAGAGCCTTCTTGCGCTCGAGGTTGGCGGCAAGCTCAGCCTCGTGGGCGGCGGTGAGAGCAGCCTTGCGGTCGCGAACGGCGTTCATAAGCTCCTTGAACTGCTCTTCGGCAGGATCGAGAGCCGGCAGAAAATCGGCCTCGGCATTTCCGGCAGCCAGAAAATCGGCCATTTCGGCCTCGAGTTCAGCCTTACGGAAGGAATAGAACAACTGTTTGAGGCGAGCCACCTCCTCGCGCGAGATTTCGACGGCATCGGCCGAAGCCAGACGGGTAAGAGCCTCAAGCACTTCGGCCTTGTCGGCCGGACCTTTGGGGGCTTCGGCAGCCTCGGCCTCAGGCATCTGCTCTTGAGCAGTTTCAGCCTCCGCGGCCTTCGTTTCATCAGCTTCGGCCTCGGGAGCCTGCGCTACAGGTTCGGTGGCTTCGGGAGTGGATTCGGACTCGGGAGAAGCGGAGGGGGTAACTTCGGCCGTAGCCTGAAGCTCGGCCTGGGGAGCAGTGGGTTGAACGTCAGCCATAGGATTTTCGGCAGCGTCCGACGTACGCATTTCCATAAAAACGTGAAAAAGATTTATTATATAACAAGGGGCACAGCCACCGCCCACCCTCGGCTCGGCGCTTTAAATGCGCCCTACGGCGGTGAGCATTAGCTTTTTCCAAAACAATTGCCAAATATAACCATAATTTCCGATTCCCGCCAAATTATTCTCCGCAATTATACATCCATGCGTGGAATGGCGGAGGTTTAAATTGGGTTAAAATGGTTGTGGAGGGGAAAAGGATGGCGTAACTTTGTAAAAAATATAAGCCGGAGGCGGTCGCACCGCCTCTTTTTGATGAAAATCTTTAAACAACTGTTCAAAATTATTTTATACTTTCCTGATCTAATTATTTCAACATTTCCGCGGTAAAATTTTCGTATCTTTTCCTCTCTTCATCAGTCGTGTAGACCTCTACACACACCTTCTTCATCGAGAAAAATCTTCTGAAAATTTTCCTCCCGGAAATATTAAAATAATTTAGACCAGTTACTTATCGGAATACCGATTTACTACTGATGAAAGATTCTTATTCGCGATTGATGAAAATGGATATTTACAGATACTTACGATATGCGGCCGTGACGATAGCCGCGATGTTTGTCAGCACGGATGCCATGGCCGAAGGCGACGCCACGTTCCGTTGGTTTGAATACTGTCCGGGCGTAGAGCGACAGGTGGTTGTGCGCTCCGGCGATTCGCAAAGCAGGCGCACAACCCGGAAAAAGAAGGGGCGCCGCAACCGCACACGCGTTTCAGAGATGCGCCCCGACGTGCGCGTAGAGCGTGTAGCGCCTACAAACTGCTTCACCGATTCATTTGCTTCCTATGAACTCAGCGAGCGCTGGAGCCACATTAACGAACCCGACGACGACAACTACCGCCTAACGCCCGACGGACTGACGCTCTCCCCTACCTACGTCAACCTTTCCAACACACATTATTCGCCCACAGCCATATTCCTCGATACGGCCGAGGGGCCGTTTGTGGCGGCCTGTCAGGTTGACTACACCCCCTCCACGCCCCACGATTTCGCGGGGATGGCGCTCTACGCCGACGCCGGCAGCACTATAACTTTCGGCCGGACGATAGTCAACGGGCGTCAGGCCGTGGTAGTACGCTCGCTGCGCGACGGCTACGTCACCACAGCCTATCAGCCTCTTCAGGATTATGAGACCGGCTACACGCTCTGGCTGCGCATGAAGAGCTACGACGGCGAGGTATCTTTCTTCTATTCCACCAACCACGGAGCCACATGGACGCCCGTAGCCAACAATCTCCCGCTCCCCGGCGAGGCTGCCTCCGAGGCCGGAAAGGAGGAAGCGTCGCCCGAACCGCGCTTTCTGTTAGGCCTCTATACCTCCACCTTCGGCAACTGAAAGGTTATGCCCGGCAAAAATTTAAAGGATTTTATGACTTTATAATAGCGAAAGTTGTTATATAATTGTGTAATTTCGCCTTCCCAAAGTGTTAAATAGGCGTCGGCGTTAACTTAATTTCCAATATGTAGCCGCCCCTACGCCACCAGAAGGTGCTATTGCCCGCAACGCACTTCTACATTTCAACTTCACTACAACGTATTTATGAGAAAACTCCCCATACTTCTTGCCGCAGCGGTTCTCGCCACATTGATAGCCGTGGGCGCCACGCGCAGCTCGAAATCGGCCATCACGCGCAATCTCGACGTGTTCACATCGCTCTACAAGGCGCTCCAGACCAACTACGTCGACTCTATCGACGCCGACAAATCGATGAAAACCGCCATCGACGCCATGCTGGGCGAGATAGACCCATACACGGAATACATTCCCGAATCGGAGCAAGATGAGTTCCTCACCATCTCGACCGGCGAATACGGCGGCATCGGCAGCTACATCAACCAGCGCCCGGAGGGAGGCGTGCAGGTTACCGAGCCGCGCTTCGGCACACCATCGCAACGCGCAGGTCTGCGTCCCGGCGACGTATTCCTCGTAATCGACGGCGACAGCGTGGCAAAATCGCCCAGCTCGGAGGTGAGCAAGAAGCTGCGCGGACAGGCCGGAACCGACGTGAAGGTGACGGTACGCCGCCCGTATGTGGAGGATTCGATTCTCGACTTCACCATCACACGCGAGAAAATCGACGTGGACCCCGTGCCATACTACGGAGTGGCACGCGACGGCATCGGATACATCCAGATCACCACATTCAACGACAAGACATTTTCCCAGACCCGCGATGCCCTGCTCGACCTCAAGAAGAACCCGGCCGTTAAATCCATCGTTCTCGATCTGCGCAACAACGGGGGCGGCCTCCTCGAAAGCGCCGTGCAGGTGGTCGGGCTTTTTGTGCCGAAAGGCACCGAAGTGCTCCGCACGCGCGGCAAGGGGTTGCTCAATGAAAAAATCTATAAGACAACACATCAGCCGGTCGACACCGAAATCCCTCTGGCCGTTCTCGTCAACTCCGGCTCGGCCTCTGCGGCGGAAATCGTCACCGGTGCCCTTCAGGATCTCGACAGGGCCGTGATAGTGGGCGAACGCTCGTTTGGCAAGGGCCTCGTGCAGTCAACCAAGCAGCTCCCCTACAACGGGATGCTGAAAGTTACCATCGCCAAATACTATATCCCCTCCGGACGCCTCATTCAGGCCATCGACTACTCCCACCGCAATCCCGACGGCTCGGTGGGCCGTATCCCCGACAGCCTCACCACCGTATGGCATACACGCGCCGGACGCGAGGTGCGCGACGGCGGCGGTATCACCCCCGACATCAAAGTCGAGCTACCCGAGGGCAACCGACTGGTCTACAACATAATCCGCGACAACTGGAGTTTCGACTTCGCCAACCGATACGCCGCCCGCCACGACTCGGTGGCCGCTCCCGAAGCGTTTGAGATTACCGATACCATCTTCAACGAATTCAAGGCCTTCATCGACCCCGGCAAATTCAAATACGACAGCACCACCGACATGATAATGGAGCAGTTGCAGAAAGCCGCCGAAACCGAAGGCTATCTCAACGACGAGGTGCAGTCCGGACTCGACTCGCTCAAGACGCTGCTTCACCACGACCTCAACCGCGACCTTGATTTCAACCGCAAGGTCATCAGCGAATATCTCGCCTCGGAAATCCTTCAGCGCTACTACTACGAGCGCGGCGCTATAATTTCCTCTCTCAAAACCGACCAGGAGCTCGATTCGGCCGCAGCCGTGCTTTCAGACCCCACGCGCTACCGTGCCATCCTTTCTCCCGCAAAAAAGAGATAAGTTCCCGACAGACAGTACATATCCCCCGAAATGCAGCTTCAGGAAATTGAGTCAGCTTTCATAACGCCTGCCCGCTCGCGCGCCATCGTCAAGGCCGTAGAGCTGGCAGGCAGTCAGCGTGTGGAATTCAAGGGACTCTCCGGTTCGTCGGCTGCCATGGCGCTTGCAGCCATCGGCCCGCTTCCGCACCCCGTTGTCATCGTAGCCGATACGCTCGACGACGCCGGATATCTTTATCAGGACCTCTCTCGGCTGCTGGGCGAACAGGCTGTTGCTATGCTACCATCGGCCTACAAACGCGATATTAAATACGGCCGGGTCGACCCTCCATCGCAGATTATGCGCATCGAGACGCTCAACCGCCTGGGCGACCCCGCCGACAAGGCGCTGCGTGCCGTAGTCACCTACCCCGAGGCCATCGCCGAGAAGGTGGCCCGCAAGGCCGACCTTTCGGCTCATACGCTCAGGCTGGCTGCAGGCGAGGAAATCAATCTCGACGACACCCGCAAATGGCTTCTCGACAACGGATTCGGCCAGGTGGACTATGTATACGAACCTGGACATTTCGCCATCCGCGGCTCTATAATCGACATATTCGGTTATTCTTCGGCACTCCCCTACCGCGTCGACCTCTTCGGCGATGAAATCGAGTCGATCCGCACATTCAACATCGAGACCCAGCTCTCCGAGCGCAAACTCGACAGCATCTCCGTTACGGCCAACGTAGCTACCGACAGCGACTCCGCCGGCGAAAGCCTGCTCGACTTCGTAGCATCGGACACGCTGCTGTGCGTTCGTTCCGAGCAGTTCGCCCTCGGGCGCATCGACGCCGTATGTAGCGAAACCTTCAGCACCTCCTCGATGCTCGCCGACGAAGGCGACGCCAACGCACTGAAAAATCTCGTCGACCCGGAGCGCTTCCACGCCCGATGGGAAACTTTCGCGAAAATACATTTCTCGGGCGAGAAAGCACCCGACGCCGAAATTTCCGACGAGCCCCAGCCACAAAACTCCACCGCTGCTCCGGCCGCAAAGCTCGTCACGGCGCGCGGCACAGCCACACTCGACTTCGGCTGCACTCCCCAGGGACTCTACCACAAGAATTTCGAACTTATCTCGGCCTCGTTCACCCATCTGCTCGAACAGGGTTATACGCTCTATATCC